>Ga0164293_10000146_pt1 | contig 48483 bp, 35 predicted proteins | sample GEODES118metaG_FD_111487 | JGI IMG/M metagenome (GOLD analysis project Ga0164293, IMG submission 111487) | Eutrophic lake water microbial communities from Lake Mendota, Wisconsin, USA - GEODES118 metaG | ecosystem: Environmental > Aquatic > Freshwater > Lake | place: USA: Lake Mendota...
AAAGTATCGTTATTGACATCTTTGACGCCTCCGAGTGTCCCCCAGTTATTACCTGCTCCGTAGCCTTCAAATTGATTGGTATCAGTATTATAACGGATAGTACCTTTTATTAAGTTGATTCCGGCAGGTCTCTGGATTTCTGTACCGCTTGGTATTTTGATGCCGTCTGTCGTGTTAATATCCAAATATACCTTAGGGTCTTGAGTGCCAATACCGACTCTACCATCTTTTTTGATAATCATCTTTTCGACATTGCTTGTTATAAAGCGTAGCTCGTCATTATTAACACCCGGGGAGCTCTCGGCACTTATAAAAGTATCGTTATTGACATCTTTGACGCCTCCGAGTGTCCCCCAGTTATTGCCTGCTCCGTAGCCTTCAAATTGATTAGTGTCAGTGTTATAGCGGATAGTACCTTTTATTAAGTTGATTCCTGAAGGTCTCTGAATTTCTGTGCCACTTGGTATTTTGATGCCATCTGTCGTGTTAATATCCAAATATACCTTAGGGTCTTGAGTGCCGATACCGACTCTACCATCTTTTTTGATAATCATCTTTTCGACATTGCTTGTTATAAAGCGTAGCTCGTCATTATTAACACCAGGGGAGCTCTCAGCACTTATAAAAGTATCATTATTGACATCTTTGACGCCTCCGAGTGTCCCCCAGTTATTGCCTGCTCCGTAGCCTTCAAATTGATTAGTGTCAGTGTTATAGCGGATAGTACCTTTTATTAAGTTGATTCCAGCAGGTCTCTGGATTTCTGTGCCACTTGGTATTTTGATGCCGTCTGTCGTGTTAATATCCAAATATACCTTAGGAGCTTCAGTACCAATACCAACTTTTCCATTATAATTAATATTAAAAACAGGAATATTATTATTTGAAGCAGTGAATATATTATATGAATTATTAATTTGTTTAACTATCAGAGCATCTCCTTCGCCAGTATTTGTTATATTCAATTGTTCTGTTGTATAAACATCGGTATTCAATGTTGTTGTTACGCCATATACAATTAAATTAGAATTGATAGTTAAATCGCCGTCAATAAATAGATTATTATTATATTTATTAGCTACTATGAATTTATTTTTAGAAGTGCTATTTTCTGTAATCAAATCTGTTGTGAGATTTGTTATTCTGGTAGCTATAAAATTACTTGTCTCTAAAATAAAATTACAGGTTTCTCTAATAATATCGCGATTGTTAATGGTATATATAAAATCTGACCCTGGTTCGCTAACAATATTTATATTACCTCTCACATCCAATTTACTTTGTTTATTAGGATTTGTCACTCCTAAGCCCATAATACCATCATATGTCAGAGTCATAACCTCGCTATTCAAATTAGAAGCCGAGATAATATTGCTTCCTATGTTATTCTGTCGGGCATTTAGTAATATGCCTCGTGGTTGAGTAACACCAAAACCTATGCTACCGTCATAGGCTACTGTCAGGACTTCGCGATTAATATTAGAAGCCGAGATAATATTGCTTCCTATGTTATTCTGTCTTGCGTTTAGCAAGATTCCTCGGGGTTGAGAGACACCAAACCCTATGCTACCATCATATGCAACTGTTAAGACTTCTCTATCCAAATTAGAAGCCGAGATAATATTGCTTCCTATGTTATTCTGTCGGGCATTTAGCAAGATTCCTCGGGGTTGAGTTACACCAAAACCAATGCTACCGTCATAGGCGACTGTTAAGACTTCGCGGTCTATGTTAGAAGCCGAGATAATATTGCTACCGATGTTATTCTGTCTTGCATTGAGTAATATGCCTCGAGGTTGCGTAACACCAAAACCTATGCTACCGTCATAGGCAACCGTTAAGACTTCCCTATCCAAATTAGAAGCCGAGATAATATTACTTCCTATGTTATTCTGTCTTGCATTGAGTAATATGCCTCGAGGTTGAGTAACACCAAAACCTATGCTACCATCATAAGCTACTGTAAGGACTTCGCGGTCTATGTTAGAAGCTGAAATAATATTGCTTCCTATATTATTCTGTCTTGCGTTTAGCAAGATTCCACGGGGTTGTGTAACACCAAAACCTATGCTACCGTCATAGGCCACTGTTAAGACTTCCCGGTCTATGTTAGAAGCCGAGATAATATTGCTACCGATGTTATTCTGTCTTGCGTTTAGCAAAATGCCTCGGGGTTGTGTAACACCAAAACCAATGCTACCGTCATAGGCTACTGTTAAGACTTCGCGATTTATGTTAGAAGCCGAGATAATATTGCTTCCGATGTTATTCTGTCTTGCGTTTAGCAAAATGCCTCGGGGTTGAGTTACACCAAAACCAATGCTACCGTCATAGGCGACTGTCAGGACTTCACGATCCAAATTAGAAGCTGAAATAATATTGCTTCCTATATTATTCTGTCTTGCGTTCAGCAAGATTCCTCTGGGTTGAGTTACACCAAAACCTATGCTACCATCATAGGCTACTGTCAGGACTTCCCTATCCAAATTAGAAGCTGAAATAATATTGCTACCGATGTTATTCTGTCGAGCATTTAGCAAGATTCCTCGGGGTTGAGTAACACCAAAACCTATGCTACCATCATAGGCGACTGTCAGGACTTCGCGATCCAAATTAGAAGCCGAGATAATATTGCTTCCTATGTTATTCTGACGGGCATTGAAAAGAATGCCTCGGGGTTGTGTAACACCAAACCCTATGCTACCGTCATAGGCGACTGTCAGGACTTCCCTATCCAAATTAGAAGCCGAGATAATATTACTTCCTATGTTATTCTGACGGGCATTTAATAATATGCCTCGAGGTTGAGTAACACCAAAACCTATGCTACCATCATAAGCTACTGTCAGGACTTCGCGGTCTATGTTAGAAGCTGAAATAATATTGCTGCCTATATTATTCTGTCTGGCATTTAGCAATACTCCTTGTGGCCGTGATACACCAAAACCAATGCTACCGTCATAGGCTACTGTTAAGACTTCCCGGTCTATGTTAGAAGCCGAGATAATATTGCTTCCTATGTTATTCTGTCTTGCGTTTAGCAAGATTCCTCGGGGTTGAGTTACACCAAAACCTATGCTACCGTCATAGGCGACTGTCAGAACTTCGCGGTCTATGTTAGAAGCCGAGATAATATTGCTTCCTATATTATTCTGTCTTGCGTTCAGCAAGATTCCTCTGGGTTGAGTTACACCAAAACCTATGCTACCGTCGTAGGCTACTGTCAGGACTTCCCTATCCAAATTAGAAGCCGAGATAATATTGCTACCTATGTTATTCTGGCGAGCATTTAGTAATATGCCCCGGGGTTGAGTAACACCAAAACCTATGCTACCGTCATAGGCTACTGTCAGGACTTCACGATTCAAATTAGAAGCAGAGATAATATTGCTTCCTATATTATTCTGTCGAGCATTTAACAATATGCCTCGTGGTTGAGTTACACCAAAACCTATGCTACCGTCATAGGCAACTGTCAGGACTTCGCGGTCTATGTTAGAAGCTGAAATAATATTGTTGTTTATATTATTCTGTCTTGCATTTAGTAACACACCTTGTGGTCGCGATACACCAAAACCTATGCTACCGTCATAGGCTACTGTAAGGACTTCGCGGTCCAAATTAGAAGCCGAGATAATATTGCTCCCGACATTATTCTGACGAGCATTTAGTAATATGCCCCGGGGTTGAGTAACACCAAAACCAATGCTACCGTCATATGCTACTGTCAGGACTTCCCTATCCAAATTAGAAGCCGAGATAATATTGCTCCCGACATTATTCTGACGAGCATTTAATAATATGCCCCGAGGTTGAGTAACACCAAAACCTATGCTACCGTCATAGGCTACTGTAAGGACTTCGCGATCCAAATTAGAAGCTGATATAATATTGCTTCCTATATTATTCTGTCGGGCATTTAATAATATGCCCCGAGGTTGAGTAACACCAAAACCAATGCTACCGTCATAGGCTACTGTCAGGACTTCCCTATCCAAATTAGAAGCTGAGATAATATTGCTTCCTATGTTATTCTGTCGAGCGTTTAGCAAGATTCCTCGCGGTTGAGAGACACCAAAACCAATGCTACCGTCATAGGCTACTGTCAGTACTTCACGATTAATATTAGAAGCCGAGATAATATTGCTTCCTATGTTATTCTGACGAGCGTTTAGCAATATGCCTCGCGGTTGCATAACACCAAAACCAATGCTACCGTCATAGGCGACTGTCAGAACTTCGCGCTCAATGTTAGAAGCCGAAATAATATTGCTTCCTATGTTATTTTGTCGAGCATTTAGCAAGATGCCCCGCGGTTGTGTAACACCAAAACCAATGCTACCGTCATAGGCCACTGTTAGGACTTCGCGGTCAATGTTAGAAGCTGAGATAATATTGCTACCGACATTATTTTGACGAGCATTTAGCAAGATGCCCCTCGGTTGCGTAACACCAAAACCAATGCTACCGTCATAGGCCACTGTTAGAACTTCGCGCTCCAAATTAGAAGCTGATATAATATTGCTACCGACATTATTCTGTCTTGCGTTTAGCAAGATTCCTCTGGGTTGAGAGACACCAAAACCTATGCTACCGTCATAGGCCACCGTTAAGACTTCCCTATCCAAATTAGAAGCCGAGATAATATTGCTTCCGATGTTATTCTGGCGAGCGTTTAGCAAGATTCCTCGCGGTTGAGTAACACCAAAACCAATGCTACCGTCATAGGCGACTGTCAGGACTTCGCGCTCCAAATTAGAAGCTGAAATAATATTGCTACTGACATTATTCTGGCGAGCGTTTAGCAAGATTCCTCTGGGTTGTGTTACACCAAACCCTATGCTACCATCATAGGCTACTGTTAAGACTTCGCGATTTATGTTAGAAGCCGAGATAATATTGCTCCCTATGTTATTCTGTCGGGCATTTAGCAATACTCCTTGTGGCCTTGAGACACCAAAACCTATGCTACCGTCATATGCTACTGTTAGGACTTCGCGGTCTATGTTAGAAGCTGATATAATATTGCTACCAACATTATTCTGACGAGCGTTTAGCAAAATGCCTTGTGGTTGCGTAACACCAAAACCTATGCTACCATCATAGGCAACTGTCAGGACTTCGCGATTAATATTAGAAGCCGAGATAATATTGCTGCCTATATTATTCTGTCGAGCGTTTAGCAAGATTCCTCGTGGTTGCGTAACACCGAACCCTATACTACCATCATAGGCGACTGTTAGGACTTCGCGGTCAAGATTAGAAGCCGAGATAATATTACTACCGACATTATTCTGACGAATATTGAAGAGAACTCCTTGAGGTTGCGTAACACCGAACCCTATGCTACCATCATAGGCAACTGTCAGAACTTCGCGGTCCAAATTAGAAGCCGAGATAATATTTCTGTCGACATTATTCTGGCGAGCATTTAGCAATACTCCTTGTGGCTCTACTACTCCCAATCCTAAGCTACCATCATATGTCAATGTCATCAATTCGCGGTCAAGATTAGAGGCCGAGATAACATTGGTATATTCATTATTTTGTCTGATATTAAATAGGGCACTTTGTGGCTCTGTTACACCTAATCCTACGCTTCCGTCATAGGCAACTGTCATAACTTCGCGTTCCAAATTAGCAACTTGTATAATATTTTGGTTATGTTTTTGGAATACTGATAATGAAGGGATATTTCCCTCGCCTTCGATATATAAATTGCAGTTAATATACAAATCTGCATATAAATCAAGATTATATGTATTATTTAATAGTTCAGATTTATGCAATATTAAAATATCATTAATTGCATTTGAAGATAAATAATCTTTTACATAAAAGAACTTATAATCAATATGATTATTAATAGCATAAGAATTAATTTCAAGACCGTTTGAACCTAAAGAATTAAAATGAATATTACTTGAGTTTATCTCATATTCTTTATAATAATTTTTGTTGAGTATTTCAATTAAATTGTTGCCATTAGCATCATATATATTCCCGTCTATTTTAATATTACCTTTCGTATCTAAGCCTCCATTAATAGTCATATTTCCAAGATTATCAATTTTAAGAGGGACAAATTGCTTGTTTGTGGAATTAGCATATTTGATTTCAAATACTCCGTCATAGCTGTATATTTCGTGTCCTTCAAAAACACTATCGTTTTTCTCAACATCATTTATCAAAGAGATGTGTGGTTTATAATTTTTATAGTTATAGTTGCGAATTCCTATATTGATATCTTCCAAATTATAATTGCAATAGTTATTAAAATATTCTTCTATAACTATAGTTTTATTTATAGGATTACCCAAAATATCAAAGGTATCTTGGAAAACATTGGAACTAAATTTCTGGATAACCATATTTCTTTGCATAGCATTAGCATTGTTGTTAATAGAATAGTTGGATGTTCTAAAAATTATATTATTATCTTGAATATTAGAAGTTATATCGAGATATGCCGTGCTTAATTCAAATAGCTCTTCAAATATAATATTTGAAGTTGCAATATTTAAATGATTAGTATGAACGGAAAAAAATACTGCATCATATGCTATGTTAGAATTGTATTTCAAAGTATTTATAGTATATGTATTTAAATATATATTGGAATATTCTAAAAATTTTACATTGAGATTAATAGCATTTTGATGATAATCCATATAGGTATGTTGCATTACATTCTGAAGGGCATTAAAAGGCTGATTGACAGTTCCAAAAGTTGTCGTTATATAGTTGCTGATATTAAAATAGTTGCTGTTATCAATTGTCTGAATATTTGAACTGACGCTAATAGCTATATTGCACGATATGTGGTCGGATATAATATATCTATTTATATATTCATAGTTGAATAATATATTACTATCATAGACATTGAATACGGCTTTATCAATTACGGAAAGCATTTTTTCTGAAATATCGCTGGGTTTAATATCGTCATTGCTACTGTAAAATATGCCTTGTGGTACTAAGGAAAAATCGTTTTCCTTGAATAAATCATATTTATCTTTGACACTATCTGTTTCTATGTCAAATGTTTGGTTATTAAGGTGCATATAATTAATATCTAAATTACTGAAAAAATACGGATAATTGAGATTAGAATGAATAGTAATATACGAGAGGTTTCTTGATATTAGATTATTTGCTTTAAATATGAAGCCGTCGTCATAGATATTATTAGAAGTGATAACATTATTATTAGCGTCTGTAGCAGGCAACTCTGTTATATTCTGTTTATAAAAACTGAAATATGTCTTAGAATCATTATTCCAATTCGATGATAATATATCAAATAGCACTTTGTCATAATCTATTTTAACTGTACTATTAAACATATATTCGTAGCTGTATCTGCTCGTAATTGACATAGGAACTGTATCGTAATCACTTTTAATTACAAAGGTCTGATTTATGTTAGATGCAAAGTCTTCATTGAATCCATAGCGAGCCCCTCTGCGTTTTTCCCCGTTGTATTGGAAGGCGTCTATTGTGAATACATTTGTCATAACTGGTTCGTTATTTAGATCATCCACAGTAGCTGAAGAGACATCAATAGTAAACTTGTGATTATTGTGAAGATCACCGCCTGATATAGTATGATAAATATTTTTTCCTTCAGAGTTCAATAAATTGATAGAAGCCGGAAACTTATTATTTGTAATTTGAAGGCCGTATTTTTCATTCCCATCAATGTGAAAAAGGATATTTGAACTCTTGTCTGTCCCGAGACCCAAGTGTGCTATAGTACTGTTGGCATCACCATTATCACTGACTGTATTAATAAATCGCAAAAAGTTTTTGTATGAATCGTTGTTATAAACATTAAAATCAAGATAAGTATTGCTATTATTATTAGCCACGCTCATTTGTATGGCATTTCTGATATTGTTTTGTTTATCAATGGCATCATCTACTAATTGAAGATTACTGTTGTAAATAGCCAATTCTATCATAGAATAGCAAATATTACTTTTAGAATAAGTGATAAACTTTGTTACCGGATTATCATCATTCATATTTTTAATTATTACAGGAATCTTCTGATTTTCCACAGGGTCAATTATAACATTTTCTCTGGGCCTCAAAATATCAATAGACATTGCAATTTTATTCGTGGATGTCGCATATCCTGTATCAATGCCATCTCCAGATATATAATTGATATATCTGTCTACTCTTTTTAGATTAGAGGATAATGCTTTCATAGTAAAATTAAAATTGCATCCTTCGTTATCTAAAATATTAACATTCCCGTGAACATTTAGGTCGCCGTATATTGTCATCGCAGATTTGTCATCATAGGATACCTTGGGGTTATTAACATCTATATGATATTTGGAACTCGCTGGATCATAATAAAACGACATACCATATGAAGTGGGCTCAATAGTTTTATCGGTGTATCCGATTTGCAAAGGGCCGACGCGCATATAATCTCTTGCGTCGAGGTCATTATATTTATGATTTTTATAAATGAACCACTTCTCTTTATTTCGGTCTTGATTAATATCTCTGTCATACTCGCAGATATCAATACCACTATAATCAGCGTTATTAAAAAGACCGCCTCCGCGAACACCTCTGTAAATGCGTATAGTTGAATAATTATAATCGTTCGTATATAAGTTTCTAACTTGAAGCGGTGTAACATTAGCTTCGCCGTTCCAGCCTATAGATATATTCTTATTAGTGTAAAAACTGTCTGTCGAACTCGCTTTTTGTAGGGTTTCTAATAATATGTTGTTTTGATAATATAAATCAGCGTTAATACCTTTTTTAACATTGAGGCCTCTCATATCTGAGGCGAATGATATAAGCTCATTATAATTGATACAAAACTTATCAGTTGATGTATCGTATAAGTTGAAAAAATTTTTGCCATTATTATAAACAAAGTTCTTAGTCCTTTTAAAATTGTTATCTTGAGATACATAATACTCGTTAGCAGCTATTTTACCTTCAATATCCAGCGCGAAAAGATTATCGGGATTCAATTTGTTTATACCTACCTTGCCATTTAATAAAGATAGTGTCGGAGGTGTATTTCTTATATTGGGAAGAAAACGATTAGAAGTCAATACAGATATATCACTCGATGGATAAAAATATATGTTGTTATTTTTTCCAGGCACCTTGTTAGTGTTAAATATCAAGCTGTTGTCGTTATAATCAAGTCGCGAGAGTCTTCCTATATTAGCGATATATGTCTTGTTTTCTATGGTATTTTTTAGTAATATGTCAAAATTGTTGCTCGTCGTTCTATCATTCTTGATAATATTTAGGACACCATCGAAACCGTCGGTATTTGTCAGACCGATACCCATTTTATTAGGGAAATTAACATTGCAGTTGGCATCGAGAGAAGCGATATTGCTGCTAACATAAACAAATAAATAGTTGCTACCATCTACTATGCTTTTTTCAAAGTTCCCTGTAAAAGTATCATTTGTATTGAGGGGTGTTACGCGCTTATTATTGATGAATAGGTCGTTATTTATATTTAGGTTATTCATATTAATATTTTGGACGCTGTCAAAATTAACATCATTATTAAATGCTACGGTTCCATCAAAAGTAGAATGTTCGTTAACATTTAAAATATCGGTGGTTAGATTACATCCGACTGTCGCGTTATTAGCAATATTGACATTGCCGGCATTTAATTGCTTTAAGACGGAGAGATTATTGTTAAATCTGTAGAGAGAATCTGTAAAATCGCCGCCATTTATTTGTGTTGCGTTGAGAACCCCGAGACCTGTTCCGCGGATATATATATCATCGAGATGTTTATAGGTATTTGTTTGGTAATCGTGCAATAATATGTCTTCAAATGTAGATAGTCCTTTTACTTCTAATTTAGGTTTACCGAATCTTTCTTCGGTAGTCGTGTTATTATTTGCGAAAATCTTTTTATAATAGTTTTTTTGAGTAGTGTTATTCGTGCCGATGCCTACATTATTATTCGCATCAATTGTCATAGCAGGGACATTATTAGAGTTGTATATAGGAAATGCTTTTGTGCCATAGGCTGCATCAATATTCTCCGAAGAAGTACTAATGTGAAATTCGAGCGGAACTCCTCGTGTTGTAGAAATAATAGCGGGAGATATATTGCTGCCACCAATCATACCAATACACATTCTCGAGGGTTCTTCGTCATTGTTAGTATCGTTTCTTATAGAAATATGCATACTGCTGAATTTATTGTTAGGAGTGGTGACGATGTTTAGCGGATGTGTATTTTTGTATGTATCAATATGGCCTCCGAAGGTAACGAAGTTAGGCGTATAAACATTTTTAACATCATAATTAATATTATAGAGGTTGTTATAATTTGTAATATAGCCTGTTTGAAAAGGTTGAGATACTACGAGATCGTTAGTTTTAACGATAAAATCCCTAATTAAATCGCTTGTTATAGTTGTTGCATTGTCAATTCTGATATTATTAAGCTCTAACCCTGCCGCTTTAATAATACCCGAACAATGAATGTTTTTATCTACATATAGCGAGGTATCAAGAGTTAAACTTTCGCGAGCGAGGTTTCTCGAGGCATTTACCGAAGTACCTTTGCTATTAACGAGAAGAGACCATTTAGTATTTGAAGTATCGCCGGGAATATATGTTTTCTCTCCTACGGCCAAAAATTCATCTTTATTTAAATCTAAACTATTGATATTTCTTGCTTCGTTTTCGCCGTCCAATTGAAACCCAATAGCAACCGAATCTATTTGGATTAGGGGGGCTGTTATATCATTAGCTAGATAACTCATTTATTATCTTATTCTATTTAAAAGAAAAATACATTTAATATTTATATATATAAAAATTGATATATTCATATTTTGAGAAATAGATATAACTAAGATATATATCCATAATGAAAAGAATTGATAATATCCATAATAAAACGATGGAGATTGATGTAGAAAATCAACCGTATAATTCAAAAAACACTCTGTTAAGCAAAGAGGATTTATATAAATTGCTAAGTAGCAATGGGTTGCCTGCTTTAGAAATAAAGAACATCAATTTATATCGCGTTGCATTCGTTCATAAATCTTATTGTACTATGAAAAATATTGATTTTGAGAAAAGCAATGCGAATTGTCCGAGCGATTGTTTGCCTCTTCAAGATATGTCTTATGAGCGTCTCGAGTTTTTGGGGGACTCTTTACTTGGAATGATTGTAACGAATTATTTATATAATAGATTTCCAGACCAAAATGAGGGGTTCTTGTCTAAAATTAGGACAAAGATAGTAAATGGAAAGATGTTGGGGTATTTGTCGGATAAAATAGGATTACCGAAATTTGCTATTATATCTAAGCAGGTAGAGGAATCTGGTGGAAGGAATAACTATAAAATTATGGAGGATATATTTGAGGCATTTTTAGGGGCACTCTATTTGGATTTCCAGACGGATGCTGATAATGTTATTATTCCTAATATAAATATAAATCCCTCTTCTGGAGCGGGATATTTTGTTGTAGAATCTTGGATAATATATATAATTGAGAATTATATAGACTTTTGCGAACTCATTAGAATTAAAAACAATTACAAGGATATGCTTGTATCTCATATGCTTCATTCTTTACAGGATGTACCGCAATTCAAAGAGCTGAATGTGACCGTTAAAGATAATGTTCGTATATTTACATATTGTATCAAAGACAAGAACGGGAGCATTATTTCTACGGCTACGGGAAATACTAAAAAAGAAGCTGAGAACAATGCATCTAAAGAGGCTCTTGCATATTACAAAGTTAGTATTCAAGAATACAATTCGCACATTTAGGGATATTAGGGAGATATTAGGGATATTTAAGAGATAAACGCGATATTTGGGTATAATATATATAATATTATATAATTAAAAATGAGTACGAATGCGAGTACGAATGCGAGTACGAATGCGAGTACGAATGCGAGTACGAATGCGAGTACGAATATGAATATTACTCATTTAGTTTTATCGGGAGGCGGTATGCGTGGTGTTATATTCGTTGGTGCTCTTAGATACTTATATTTAAATAATATGCATAAGAATATAAAACATATTGCCGGGTGTTCTATAGGTTCTTTGATAGGCATTATGTTTGCCCTTAAATTAACTATTTATGAGATGGAAGAGGTATTATATAATTGTATGAAAGATAATGAGTTATGTTTTTTATCTATTAAAAAGTACATCAGATTAATTACAGAACTTGGTTTATTTGATACAGAGGCAATGATTAAGCATTTAAAAATTATTATAAAGAGGAAATATCCCGATAGGTGCAAGGACACGAAGGACACGAAGGACACAGAAGAGCCTAATGCTTGCGAAGATATATCAGAGACTATTACATTCGCGCAATTATCTAAAATTTTCGGAGTAAATATGTATATATCTTGTACGAATATAAATACTTGCGAAAATGAAATTTTTTCTATTGAGAAAACGCCCGATGCCTGCGTGTATAAGGCTTGTTGCGCTTCAATGTCTATACCATTATTGTTTAAACCGATAAATATAGGAGATTATCATTATTATGATGGGGGATTAACTAATAATTTTCCTATAAAAATATTCGCCGATGTACCTCGTGAGAATATAATAGGTATGCTTTTGTATAAAGATAATGATAATCAAAATGCAGAACATATTCCTGTAAAAACTATAAATTTCATATATATCGTAAAGCAGTTGATGACGATATTAAATATTCTAAGAGTAAAAGAGGTTTTATTAAAGCAGATTCAAGATAGTAAATATACTAATTATTATCGCCCTCAAAATCTCGTTTTAAAAAGTGGAATGAATATAATATTTGCGAGGAAGGGAATGCGATTACATATAACTAAAAAGGAGATTGACGAAATGGTATATGTCGGCTTTGAAACAATGACCGAATATATTGACGAATTAACTGCAAAATATACAGCTGATGCTAATGCGCGTATTGATGCGATTAGTCTTTGATTAATATTTTTTTATTGATGTAATAGGGTTTTTTATTAATAATCGTGGCATTTACTGGTAATTTGGCAACAAATGTTTTGTCAGGGGCTTTTAATAATATTGGCAGAATTATATCAATCGTTAATTTTTCTAAATATATGCTGTTATTTTCATAGATATTGCTGTCGCTTACACTTCCGTTACTGGTGTGATTATTATTATTAATAGCTTTTTTAAATGTTTTGACATATTCGCCGATCTCGTCAGAAGGCAGATTACTATCTACAGATATCCAGGAACGCGGTTCTATCTTTTTATTTCTAAAAGCATTTATCAATCTTCTATAGTCGGCATCAATAAGGGACTTTTTGACAGATTTGATTTTTTCGGCAAAACCGAAATCATAAATATACATAGTATATTCGCAAGATTTCAGATAATAATTTTTGCCATAAATACTATAGTGGTAATAGCTATTTTTGGCAACATTATAATTCATATGATATAGAAAATTTCCCCAATGGCAATCTCCGTGAATAAATCCGAAATGATGAAAAGTTGATATTGCTAATATGATTTGGATAAATACATTATATAATACGCTGTTATTTTTGAGGAAAGTTATATTATAACATAGCTGTTTTAAATCACCTCTGGCAAGCTCATTTAATAAAACATAGTATTTTTTATTGAGAACAATATCTGGCAAGTTTTTATTGGATATTCTGTCGCAGGTAATAACTTTATAAGTTAGAATGAAATGCCTTGATATCATAGTTTTTATAACTTTATCAGTTATTTTCAAGTTTATCTGTGCTTCAAAAAGATTAACGCGGTTATTAATCATAATTTTTGAAGCAATAGGATATTTGCCTACTTCATTTTTAATAGATGTTATATAAATATACCCGTATTTGCTGATAGAACCGAACTTTTTTGTAAGAAATACTATATCATTGATATTGTATCCGCGAACATCTTCATTTTTCTTAGAATTGATAGCGTATTCTTTTAGACACTGCTTGTTATTTATATCTTTTAATTTGTTCGTTATATGCTTATAATAGAATATTCTTTTGTCGAGATTATATTTGAGCGTTTTATCCTTAAAATATTTAAGTAATGTATCGGGAACTTTAATATTTCTATCTTTTCCTTTTTCGTTATTCAAATTAAGATATTTGTTATTAATTGTATTTGAAAAATGGCTATATGCGGATATATTTTTAGTATTAAATATATGGGATTCTGCCATTATCTTATATATCTTCTATTTATAAAGCAATATTCTAATATAATATTATAATAGATTTAATGAATAACAAAGAAGAAAAGGGAGGCAATGCTGAGCCGTATATATTTATAATAGATTTGGATGGAACTATAATAGGCGATTGTAATTATCAATGTGATTTGTATAATATTATAGAATTGGTAAAAAAATATAAGATGAAGGGGTTAAATAAATATACGGCACTATGTAATAAATATTTGAATGAAAGTTATTCGGAGAAATCTCTATTAGTCCGACCGCATTTTTTCACATTTATTAATGCTATGAAAAAGCTGTATCCATCAAGCTATTTTTATATTTATACGGCTTCTGAGAAAAAATGGGCGAACAAAGAGATAGCTATAATAGAGAAACATAATAATTTTAAGTTTGACCGACCACTATTAACGCGCGATAATTGTATTATGGATAAATATGGAAATATAAAGAAATCTGTCGCAAAGATACTGCCTTTAATTAGTAAGACCATAAAGATACCAAATAATTATGATATTGGCAAGAGATTATTAATAATAGATAATAACCCGACATTTATAGATTATACAGAAAATTTATTGATATGTCCCTCGTATAATTATATGAAGTTTTATGATTTGCGAGAGACTTTGCCTAACTATTATAAATGCGAGGAGTTGAAAAGCTATATTAGCAGATTAATAAGGGAACAGAGACTTAGTAAGATATCAAAGAAGTCTGAAAACTTAGAGAAGACATACAAATGGCTATATAAAAAATGTAAGAAAATAAATAAATACAATTCCAAATATGAAGGCGATACATTTTGGAAAGACCTCGCTGTGCTTATAAAGCATTACGGTATTACCTCATACAGTCCGAAAATAATAGCTGAAATCCAAAAAACTATCACAAAAAAATTAGATTCCTAAGCATAGACATAAAATGTACCTATATACCTATGTACCTATAATGTTATGTAAGTTAGCTAATAAGGATATGTTGATATAATAATGATATTAGGATATTAGGATTAGGATTATGATATATGTCAGTTTCGATATTGGGGTTAAGAATCTTGCCCTATGTATATTAAGAAAAACCGAGATATTGGAGATATTGGAATGGCGTATCATAGAATTGGCTTCATCTAAGAAGGAGATTAAAGGAATTGATGATATATCTGAAAGAATATATATTGAGATGGATAATATAATAGGTGGGTTAAAAAATAGGGGTATCAATATGATAGATTATGTATTGATAGAGAATCAGCCTTCTAATTTAAACGGCATTATGAAAACTATCCAGCATATCATCTACGGTTATTTTAGTTTAATTAAATATTGGGATAAGGAGGTGGGCAATGTTGTTCTTGTAAATGCATCATTAAAAACTAAAAACCATATCTATGTTATAAATATGGAAGCGAATGCTGCGAAGCCTGGCGCAGGGACGGGAGCGGGCGATGGAGGAGAGGCGAGGAATAAGAAGGGATTTAGGAGGGATAAATATAAGAATAATAAGATGCTTAGTATTGAGTTGTGTCGCGAATATATTAGCGAGAACGAGCAATTAAAGAAGAGATTTAATGAAAACAAGAAGAAGGATGATTTGAGCGATGCGTGTTTGCAAGCTGTATCCTATATTAGAAGTACTACGAAGGGAGATATTACAAATAAATATAATAAATTATATAGTAGTGGCATATGCTGTAATGAAAATAATGAAGAAGAAGAGGCGACCTAAAATATTGATAATAATGATGTATAGTAATCGCGCTTTAAATAATATCAGAAAGTTGCGTTTTAAAAAATCAATAAGAAATGCGAGATTATGTTTTAGAGATTGGTATGATGAAGAAGGCATCTTCAAATTATTGAATAATCTGGAAGATAAATTAGATGCTATTATAGTATCTGGTTCTGATTATCGCATAGTTGATAGAAGGTCACCTAAAGTTCCCGAGATAATATTTAAGCACTCTAACAAGATACATATTTTGGCGATTTGCTACGGAATGCAATATATCGCTGTAAGATTTGGGAAGTTCTCTAATGTCAGAACGAGAGATGCGGGATATATTAGAAACTATGATAGACCTTTAAAAATAAAGTATCCTTTTGATATTGTAAGGACTAAATATATGTATAATCATAATGATATTGTTATCAAAGTAGGTAAGAATATGAAGGCCGTAATGAAAAGGAAAGATATGATAGATATATTATATCATAAGAAGAGGGATATATTGGGGGTACAATTTCACCCTGAATATTATGTAAAATCAGGGAAATTATTTTTTGGCACTTGGTTATCGTGGCTATCTCGTAGAAATAGCTAATGCTAATATGGAAACTTATTTTTACAAGAATGCGTATTAATAAACATTTAAAAATTATAATAGATATATAAACATTTGATACCCAAATAAATATATAATATGGCTTTACTATCAAATTTTAATAATAGAAATGATGATTTAATTGAATTGAATAGAGAAAGTTTCAATAAGCAACCTTTTAGTTTTAATATACCAGGGGGTGGCAAGCAGTCCAATATAGCTATTAACGAAGAATTGTTTAACAGGAAAAAAATAAGTGATGATGTTATATCAATGTCTTCGGGTGGTTCTTCGCGCGGAAGTTCGTCTGGTGGTAAAAAGAAATATATGAAAAATATCGGCAATATATACCGCAATAAAGATAGAATTGGCAGAGGTTCGCGAATAGAAAGCGAGAGCGATAGTGATGAGAGTAAAAAGAGTTCAAATCGCAACAAGATTAAGAAAATATATGATGATAATGTTAGTGAAGCCAGCGGTGCAAGTGGAGGCAGCGATGAAAGCGATGAAAGTAGCGGAAGCAGTGTAGTAAGCGGAGGAAGCGATGGAAGCGAAGGAAGCGAAGGAAGTAACGGTAGTAACGGCAGTAACGGCAGTAACGGCAGTGATGAAGGCGGAGGCGGTGGTAGCTGCGGTAGAAATAAGAATAAGTTTTTGAGCCCTAAGGAAATAATAAAGAACGAGATAAACGAAAAGAGAGAGATAATATATCAGCTGGACAGAATGGAATCTAAGGGATTTAGGATACCGTTCAAGTTCAATATGAACTCTGATATTGAAGAGATGCGGACCGAATATAATAGGATTATTAGAGAGAAGGAATTGGATGGGAGCATAAGATTTCAGCAAAAAATGTTGATGGCTTTTATCTCAGGAACTGAATATATTAACGGGCGATATGACCCGTTTTCTATTAAGCTGGATGGGTGGTCCGAACAGGTCAATGAAAATATCAACGATTATGATGATATTTTTGAGGAATTGCATTATAAATACAAGGCGACGGGCAAGAAGATGGCGCCCGAATTGAGGCTCTTTATATCACTTTCAGGGAGCGCCTTTATGTTCCATTTAACGAGCAGAATGTTTAAAGAACAGCCTCTTCCTGATGTAGAGAATGTTCTCCGTTCTAATCCCGAATTAATGAAGCAATTTCAAAATGCAGCTGCAAAACAATATGTGATGGGAAATGGCGCTCCACAGCAAATGCCCCAAATGTCTCAAAATCGCGGGTCAAGCAACGATAATATGGGGTTATTCAATATGGTAAGTAATCTTTTCGGTTCTTTAAATAGCGACCCTGTACCTTCAAATATGCCGGCATATGCGCAAAATATGAATGCACAAAACAGAGGAATGGCGACGCAGCCTAACGATAAAAAGCAATATGAAGATATTGATAATATAATTAAGAACGTTCATAGCAAGATATCAATCGATGATAGCGATAATAACATAGAAACTCTTTCAGTTAGCGACGAAGAGATAACTTCAATTATAGAGGATACTGCGGATATCCAGATATTAAAAGGGCGAGGAAGACCCAAAAAAGGCACTCGCACATTAAATATATAAAATACGAGGGATATAAGGGATATAAGGGATATAAGAGTTGAATTCGACTTCTATTGTTTTTCTATATGATATATGATATATGATATATGATATATGATATATTATGAATAAAAATAAGGGTATAACTAGGGTTAAATAAGGGTTAATTCGGTGCTATTTATCTATTTTTTCTAAGATTGGTTATTTTTTTAGCGGATTTATTAACAAAGCTACCGACTTCTTTAACGGATTTAACGATTCTGTCGGGGGTGCTGCGTAGAGATTTCATCGGGTTGCGGATAGTGTCTTCTACTTCCTCCTCAAATACCTCTATCTTGGATAATAGGCTGCTTAGGGTGCTTAATAGGATAGGGATGATAATTATGGTGAATAGGAGGGTTAAGAAGAGGAAGAGAGATATCATTGTACCTACGGAAATGATATCACGGCTTAAATCCTCAGAGCATTTGCATTTTTCGTTGGTTAAATATCTAACATATTCAAAAGCATAGTATATGTATACGACAAACATTAAGAAGAATACGAAGGTGGCAATTGACAATAATTGGACTACGACATATCCCATACTTTTAGCGATAGATTTAAGCGATATAATAGAGGTTATTATGAAATAACCGAGGGCTATTACAGTGAAGTTCTTGATAAAATCCTTGTTGGGGTGTTCCGAACATTCACACCCCATATTCTCCAGCTTGTAAATATAACTGAGGATTATTAACAATAATATAGCAAAAATTGCTTGGATTATGGCACTACTATAAAAAGATAAGTTATTTTCACTCTCTTTCATTGTACTATTTCTTACTCTATACTATTATATAGAAATAATTTTTTTATAATTCAATAATATTATAAATAAAAAACTTTGTAGAATTATCCAAGTTTTTAATATTTATATTTTTAATTTTATCTATTATACAATTATATTTAGCGATAGCCAAGATTTTATATAATTGTTCCAGTAAAATATCCAGAATATATTTATAGATATCGGTATTATATATAATACTAACGACATAATCTGCAATATTATTTAGCAATATTGGCAGTTCTTCGCGTTTATATTTAATCCATATCTTATTAATATTATTTATTCCGCGCTTCCACTTGGTATATTCGCAATACATATCGTATTCGTCGTTCAATACCAGAAGATTATTTTCGTATATATATTTCGGCGGATCCCATTCCTTATTGCTAATGTAATTATTCCAGAGTTTATCAATCATCACACAGACATATTCCTTGTCAAATAGAGCGAGTATATTGCTATACAGTTCATCGTCGCTCGTTTTAATATAATTCCATATATACATAAAAATATCGTCCTTGTTATCGTTATTATCATTTACAGCGATAATTTCCTTAATTTTCTCGTAGATACTGTCTTTGTTTTTAATGCTTAGTTTATTTAAATTACCTATCAAACACCTTTTCAGCTCGGATTTCTTCGTAAAGTCGGGTATTATGATGTGAAATCTCGATTTAACCTTGGGTTTATTATACTTCTCTTTATTATTGTATATTTTTTTCGCCCATATCATTTTGGGGTCATAATAGGAGTTGAAACACGAATATGTATTTTTAATATCTACGGCTTTATCCAAAATATTGCGCGGTACATCTACAGAATTATATATATCTCTAAATTGTTCTATACTAATCTTGATGATTTGTTCGTCCATTATAATTAGTTATTATAAATAATCTTATATATTGATTACAATGATAATATACATAAGGCAAAAACAATAATAATTAATAAAGTATTAATGACGCGCGAGATAATTAATAGATTAGAGGAGCTATATTCAAACTATCTTGTATATAGAACTATAATTGTGTGCGATGACAATAGTCTTGACAAGTATGTCAATATACTTAGAGAGAATAATTATGATAGCTATGTATTGAAAGATTATGAAGCTGCGATAGATTATGATTCTCTGGATGTAAGAATATTTTTAATAGAGAAGGGGCATTTTATCAAGTTTATCAAGGGGTATATTGACAATAAGGTTAGCGCAAATGCGGATATAGATATAGAAACGCACAGATATGGGGCATATTTTTATAATTCAATTATAATACAATTAGATAATGATAATGATAATGATAATGATAATGATATCATAGGAGAAACCGAGAGAATTAAGAGAGAATATAAAGAAATATCTAATAATTATGATATTATTATCTAATAATAATTTAGAGGATTATACGATTTGAGGATATTAATATGGCGGCAAAAAAGAGTTTTTTCGGAAGCGATATATTTATTATGATTTCAATAATATTCTTTTTATTATTGGCTATTGCCGTTTTATTCGCATATAATAAAAATAAAATAATGGAGACTTTTATGGGCGAATCGGCGGATAAAAAATACAGAATGGAGTATTATTATATGGACGGTTGCGGACACTGCGAGGATTTTAGTAAATCCGGAGTATGGGATAAGCTTAATAGCGAATATGGTAATAAATTAGACTTTAAAAAGTATAATATGAAGGATTGCAAGGACAGATTAGATAAATATGAAATCTCGGGATATCCCACTATTATAATAATAGATAAGAGTCAATCTGAGAAAAAGTTAGAAGAATACAACGATGACAGAAGATACGAGAAAATGAAGGTATTTGTAGGAAAATATGCCGGAGCGTAGGCATCCGTAGGCATATGTAGGCATATGTAGGCATCCTTAGGCATCCTTAGGCATCCTGAAAAATAAGAGTATATAAGCCTATTAATAAAACTTTATAATAATAAAGGGTATAAATAAAAATGGGAGGCGGATTGATGCAATTAGTTTTGAAGGGTAATATGAGCGAATATATTACCTTAAATCCGCATATTAATTATTATAAATATGTGCTCAAAAAACATACTAATTTTTCTATGGAAACTATTGTTGTTACTTCTACTGGTGATAGCAATATTGGTTTTAAACCATCCACTTCTGAATTGCGTATTAATTTTAAAATAAAGCGTTATGCTGATTTATTATCGGGACTGTTTTTGACATTCAAAATCCCCGATATATACTCGGATAATATATATAAGTTCAGATGGGTCAATAATTTAGGCTTCAATTATATCAAGGAAGCGCGTCTTAGAATAGGGGTTGTTAATATAGAGACGCTATATGGCGAATGGATGAATATATGGAATGAGCTCACGAGTAAAGATAATATTGAATATAATAAGTTGATAGGGAATATAGACGAATATACGGCACCTTTCAATTTCGTGCCAAAATACAGGGTGTTAAATAACAGGCTTTATAATGTAACCTATCCTGTATCAAGTTTCGCAAAAACTCCTCAAACACCGAGTATTAAAAAGAGAAAAATACAGGTTCCTCTCAATTTCTGGTTTACTAAGAATCCCTCGCTGGCACTTCCGTTATTAAAATTAGAGAATAACGAAGTTGAATTAGATATTTATATTAATGATAATGCTTTCGAGGGATTATATCAGGTATGGAGTAATATATTGAATACCTATGTGAGCCCGCTAATGTATAATACTACACACCTCCCATCGACACCTATATCTATTGCGACATTTGTGAAGCCGAGTGATGTAAATTTTGATGTTAATAACGAGCTATTATGTACCTATGTATATTTAGATAGTACCGAAAGAAGTAGTTTGCTATTGAATACTAACCAGATTAATTATATTATTAATACGGTTAAGAAAACTCAGGCAATTGCATTGAATGATAATCATACGCTGATAGATATAACAAACGCTAATCATCATATCAAGGAGATTATATGGATTACGCGAAGGAGCGATTCTATCAAAAACTTTAATAATTATACAAATTACACGGGGTCTCACGAATATAGCGAGGGTCTTGGAATATTAGATAGGGCGGCAATATTATGGAACAGAGAAATAACGCGCGCTGATTATGATGCTACTTATTATAATCACATAGAGCCTCATAAATATCACACGAATATACCGAGAACGGGGCTATACTGCTATTCATTTGCTTTATTTCCTGAAAAACAGATAAGCTCGGGTTCTTATGATAATACGCAAATTACTACCTCATTATCTGTGAATGTAAATCCGGAGGTTAAAGATGATGACAAATATACATATATTACTAAAACATATACTGATTTATTAAATAGAGTCTATCCAGTCAATTTTGAAATTACTATATATGTTATGGAAATAAATGTCCTAACAGTTATAAATGGTGGAGCGGGCTTAAAGTTCAGCTAAATGTCCGTAGCTTTTCTATCGACCGCTATCGATTATTTTTATATTCTTTGATATAATTAAAGTATTATGGATTTATTTGTATTGATAATAATAATAGTATTTGTATTTATAATAAAATATTTAATAGATACTATTAACTCTCTCAATGGAGAGATAAGAGAGATTAAAGAAAAATGTATAATTGGTAGCAAGGCCTCTGGAGCCGGGGGAACCGGGGGAACCGGAGCATCTGGGACAGGAGCGACAGAGATAACATTTACGAAAAACACAGAACAGCCCGTTGATAATGTTAATAAAGAGTTAATTAAGACACTTGTATATTTCAAAGACTACTTTGATAATAACAAAAGTATATAAATACATATAAATAATATAAGCGTTTATAATTAAATGCCGAGAAAAAGTAAAAACAGCGATGTTAAATCTACAATAGATAAGAAGAAGGGCTTAATGAATACTATTGTAAAAGATGTGGTAGTTGTGGAAAATGAGGATATTATATTGCAACTGCCTATATCTGATAATGATATAAATAAGATAAGTATTACAGATGAATTACAAGAAGCTCCGACGCCATATGAGCCGAACTGTTGTTATATAAATGAGACTAACTTTTATAATACGATTCAGGACAATTTGATTAAGGAAGATAATGATAGAGATAGAGATACTAATATAGATTATAATGATAATATTATTAAATCATCAAATAATTGCTATTGGTGTTGCCACGCTATTAAAGACCGGATATATGGGATGCCCTATAAATATAATATTACTACGAATACTTATATATTGTTCGGGAACTTTTGTTCGTTAGAATGCGCTAATGCTTATAACTTCTCTTCACATTGTGGGAGTGATAAAGTATGGGAGATAAATAGCTTGATACAGATGCTGAGCAAACATTTTGGATGTACTCGCCCGATACGCCCGGCACCTTCGAGATTTTTGCTGGATATCTTTAATGGACCTATGAATATTGAGGAGTTTCGCAAGGGTCATCATACGAATGAAAAAACACACCTATTAAATCTGCCACCTATGATAGCTACTACTTACAATTATGAAATTGTAAATACATCATATCTCAAAAACATCACAGATAATATGAATAATAAAATTGAGGCAAAGAAAAACAAAAAATGATATAAGAACATTGATACAATAAATATTGTGAATTACCCAAATTACTATTGCTATTAAGAATGACGAGTCTTGATAATAAATGCAGTGTTTCTGTTGCCGCGAAGGCTGAAGATATAAACTTTTCGCATTATAGAGTTTCTACTATAACTTGTAATGCGAATATTGGCGAGGATATTAATTTAAACTTGAAGATGCTATTTGAAAATATTGTAATCATAGATAAGGATGATACGGACGGGATTGTATGGGCACAATATATGAAGGATGGCGAGGATTTAAATCGCGGGACATATCCTAAGAAGAGGAGGAATAGTAAGAAAAATAAGATGAAGAAAAATAGGTTTGATAACCAGGTTACAATTATATATAAGAACGAGAAATATATGCCGAATGTGAAAATATTCAAGAACGGCAATATTCAAATAACTGGAATAAAGGTTGTCGAGGATACTGTCGTTATTGTCAATCATATTATTGACAATATTAGGAATATCTATGAAGATATTAGTAAGGACATTATAAATAACCGCGAGGATAATTATGAATTGAAATTGAAATATCAGAATTTCAAGATTAGAATGATTAACTCGGATTTCAAGGTATATTGCGACGATTCTCTCGCGGTTCCATTCGGCTTGAAGAGGCGCGAGATACACAATATATTTATTAGCGATCTATATAATAACAAGTGTTCGTTTCAGCCTGGAATATATCAGGGGGTTAAGTTAGAATATTTCTGGAATAAATGCAATGAAAAAAAGAATGGTATTTGTTATTGCCCTAAGAAATGCTATGGAAAAGGAAAAGGAGAAAAGGTCGGTGATTGTAAAAAGGTTACAGGGGCTTTGTTTGAGAGCGGGAGCATCTTAATTACGGGTGGCGTATCTTTCGAACAAGTAGATGAGGTATATAAGTATATCTGTACTTTCTTGATTAAACACAAGGATACTATTAAGAAAATCCAACCAACTAATCTTGTAGCTCAAGATATCGCGGTATAGGCTACAAGATCGTTTGGGAGCCTTGTAATCTTCTATATTATATCTGTTGTGTGACAGCTGAAATTGTAATTAGCATTACCATTACCGTTGGCTGATGTATATTTTTTATATTTATCGGTATTTATGTGATTATTTCCCGGTCTATTATATGAGGGTATGTGATGGCTTGCATAAAAATGCGAGGCATACACCACAGCATCAGGTTCAGCCGGAGGCATTTTATAACTGTTGCCCCAGGGTTTTTTGTCAAATAAGACATCGCCAGTATATAACCCGGCATTTTTTGGCTGAGGAGGGACGGGAACATTATGGCTATAATCTAATTCAGCATATTCTAATTCTTTTTTCATTATTCTATATATAAAATAGATATTATTATATAAAGATAAAATTGATAATTAATTTAAAATAGTATGAGTACTGAAAGAACTGAAAGAAAGAGAAGAAAGGTTGCTGATTTCGTAAAAGATGGTATGGAAACTGCAGATATAAAAGCGATGGTTCAAGATATTGTATTGTATATGACAGAGAACAAGGCTAAACATTCATCGCACGAGGAGCTATTGAATGAAATGAAAAAATCAATTGAGGGAATCTTGTTTTTTGAAGAGAGATATCCTATGTTATATGCTATGGTTACAAAAGAGGAAGGGTTTGAATATAGTAGCCTTGAATATTTTTTAGAGATGCGAGAGAAAATTGTAAATAACCAATTAACATCAGAACAGGCGTCAAAAGTAGTAGGCCAAGTATGGTTTGATAAGTACTATAAAAAACCGGATGGCGAAAAATAGCCAGTGAATCCAAAGGGGGATGTAAAACATAATCAGTCAATTCATTAATTTTTCTTGCTTCTTCCATAATAGATATACAATAGGCTACTAATACAATCTCAAAGCTTCTATATTATAGATATTAGATATTTTTATATATTAAATCTTAGATTACCAGAGCAATTCTTGAGACACTGAAAACTCTTTATTTTTACAATTTTAAATTTGAGTACATCTTTCTGTTTTTTCAAAAATTTCAAAAGTTTTTTAGAAATTACAAAATAAATCGAGAGATGTACTCAAATTTTATTTTTCAATTTTTAGAAAAACTCGGCTTCTTTTTTAGATATCATAATGGTAATGAGAAAATACAATAAGCCCGTCAATAGACTTCATAAATATAATAATAATAAATATTATAGGAATATAGGAATAAATTTGTTATAATTTGAGATTATTAAGATAAAAATTGACACTAAAATATATTTTAATTATTACTATCGCAGTCAAAGCAAGCCTAAGCCAAAAGCTAAAGCCCGCCTACAGAACAGCCTATCAAACTTCAAAAGCCTTTCCAAGTTTTATCCAGAAACTCTTTTAGAAGAATGTCCGCTGATACCGCCACAGCCCAGACTATCGGAATGGCCTTCAAGGAGTATATGAAGAATATTCCCGACGAGATTAACACCTCTAAGGGTTTGGATGAGCATTTCGCTCAGTTCAAGAAGGATTTCAAGGAGAAGAAGAAGAATAACAAGATTGAGATTGCTGAAAAGAAGAAGGATACCAAGAAGAAGAAGAGGAGCAATCTTGATGAGGATGGTAACGAGAAGCCTAAGAGGCCTCTTACAAAGTATCAGCAGTATATCAGGGACAATCAGCAAAGGATTCGCGAAGAGTTTCCTGAGCTTTCAAATACCGAAAGGTTCTCTAAGCTCGCTGAAGAGTGGAAGGCTTACAAGGCCACTCTCGCGGATGTTGCGGATGCCGAAGAGGAAGAAGAGACTGTTGAAGCTCAGGAAGCAGATGAGACTGAGGAGACTGAGGAGGTGGAGGAGCCTGTCGTGGAAGAGGTGGTAGTTGAAGAAGATGAGAAGTCCAAGAAGCCTAAGAAGGCCAAGAAGGAGGCTAAGACTGACAAGAAGAAGAAGGATAAGGATTCGGAGTAAATAAGTGGATGTGGATGCGGGCGTGGATGCGGGCGTGTAAAGGGGGATAGATTAGGGTATATATATTTTTATATTTTATTTATTGGATTTATGCTTGTAAGTGCGTGAGTTATTATAAATTTCTAAATAATAATATAGATGCTTATAGAGTTGTTTATTGGCTCAGTAATAATTGGGGTTATTATTGGGTTGATTGGTATTGGTGGTGGCATTTTGCTATTGCCTTTATTAGTTTATTATGATTTTTCATTTCAGCAAGCTGTCGCGATATCTCTTTTCTTAAATACGATACCTAACGCATTGCCGGGGTTATATCTATATTATCAGCACGGATTTTTTGATTTTAATGCGGCTATTATAGTAGCAGCTGGAAGTATCCTTGGTGGAATTGCAGGGGCTTATATTGGTACAAATAATTATATAGATGACAGGACTTTGTATAGAATATATACGGTATTTCTAATAATGACAGCAATATATTTATACTGCTATTATTGTTAAGATGATATAAGAATAAGAAAAACTATTTAGCTTTTTTAACAGCTTTACTTATAAATTTTTTATATTTTACTAAAGATATAAATGTGCCTTTTACTTTAACATATTCGCCCCCGCGTTTCCCCGTATATATTACCATTTTTCTTTTACCATTAATAAACCTCTTTTCAGATTTCTTATATTTATTACTTCTTCCACCTGTCACTATTTGTTCTGTATTTTGTTCTGTATTTTGTTCTGTATTATATGTTAATAAATGAAAGTTTTGACTACACATACCATAATATTGTTGGCCATCTATAGAATGTAATATAACAGGGTAAGATATATCTTGCTCTATCGTTTCCTGGTTGCCTATATCGTTAATCACAGTGGCTTTAGTAGTTGTATTGTATTCTTTTATAATCGTATGATATAGCTGCGGTTTTTCATCATCTAAAGTAACATTATAAGAAGTCTTATCAGATGCAGGAGGCTCATGAGGTATAGTAATTTTATCTGTTTTTATTATGCTGCGAAGTTTATTATCATCGTGCAAGGAAAGTTCATATACATCTCTCGTCGCAACTATTGTTTTTCCAATAAATCTGTCATCATCGGCTGTTATTTGAAGGTAAACATATGAATCTGTGTTTGATTTATCCATATTCTCCGCTCTTGATATATCCAAATCAATATGAAATGTTTTTTGCATTTTTTCTTTGTTTTCTGCTGTGCTAAAGCTCGGTAATAATCCGGCAGGTTGATGACCGAATATATTATATATTTTTTTAAATTTATCATACTCGCTGTCTAAAATAATCGGGATATTCTTGTATTTTAACGGCCCCTTCTCATCTAATGAATGTATTGTTACAATAGGTGAAAAGCTTGAATTTATAGAATTACTATGTTCGTGTGGATAATATGTATAATAATTACCACAATGATTTAAACATGCGGTAGATATAGCTATATAATTTTTATAATCAATCTCTGAAGTTTTTACTAATTCCATTTTATGTAATTCCATTTCCTTTAATACCATTTTCCTTTTATAATTTATTGGCACTTTTTCAGATATGACATCATTATAATAATTGCAAAAATTAATTAAAAAATTAGCAAACTCCCTATTTAATAGCTCTATATTTTTTATATTTATATGTAAAGTTTTATTTTGTGGTTCAAATCCTATTGTAGAAGGTATCATAAACATATTATCGTTAAAAGGCACACCAGAATGGGATGCAAAAATTAATTTATCGCCTATAGTAATTTTTGCCATAATATGACATTTTTTTAAATATTCTATATATAAACCTTTATATTCTATAAATACTTTAGGTATTTTAACATCATCCCCCCATATATTTCCCATAATCATATTCATCATAGCTATAAATAAGCATATATAGGGGTTAGCATAATCATCATCGAGTTTAGCATCGTCATCCTTAAATATATTGGGTAAGTTAAATAATTTTAAAAATTCGCTTTTAAAAAATTCTATCTGTTTTTGTGCTCCATAAGTATTTTTATATATAAAATTAACTCTTTTTACTAATTCGTCAGAATATTCTTCTTCAAAATCTTTTTTGATATATATACCGCGTATATTTATATCTGCTTTAATATCTTTTGCTAAATATTTAAACTTAAATTTTGTTTTATCTTCTTTGTAGGATTTTTTAATGATATTAAATATATCTTCTATAGATTTATCCATATTATTCTCATCTTTCAATATAGTAAATATTTCAGCAATCCAAAACTCTTTTACGCATCTTATTTTATTTAGATCCCTATTTCCACATGCTAATATAACATTGTATTGATAATTTTCTTTTAATTTGAGCATATTTTTTAAATTGCTAATAGACATTTCGCCGCGGTCTATCAAGTCGCCTGTAAAAACTAATACGCGATTATTAGCTAAAGGTTTAATAATCCCATTTTCATTAATTCCAGTTAATTCCTTAATTTCTTGAGGCATATTACCTTCTAAATCTGAAAAAAAGTTAATATCAACATCATTACCACCAAATTCATATATTCCAACATCATTATGTTCGCCTCCGCCTCCCCTCTTCTTTTTATTTACTATTTTTTTAGCCATAATTAGTACATATACTACTATATAAAAATATTAAAAAGAAGGTAGTTTTTCAATTATGTCTTATTATATGGCTGGCGCGAATTGGCTTTTATAATTTAACTTCATTATTACATCATATTTTTATAAAAATTGATATAAACAATTAAATATATATTTTAACAAAGTATTATTATGAGCAGTGATATGCCTTCGTCCAATGTCCCCCCTACCAATCTAACTCAATTAATTGAAAAAACTTACAGTAATTACGACGGCAATACTACTTATGCAAATACTCTGATTAATATGCTGAAAAAATATCATTTCTGGCCGAACATCAAGGTTAAGAAGTTCAAAGATAACGAGGATATTGTTCTCCTTCACACTAATTACAAGATGAGTGATATTTGCGAATATAAGGAACTTTATGAGCAGTGTCGGAGTATTGTATTGGATTTTACTCTCTCTTGTAATAATAATGTTGTCGTTACTTATGCAAATTCTATTCCGCGCAGAATCGGGTATGAGGAATATATTTCGGCGAATTACAGCGATACGGACAGATGTTATGAGGCTTATGATGGAACTATTATTACTGTTTATAATTATAAGAATAAGTGGTATTTCGGGACATCCAGCTGTCCTGACGCGAATAGTTCAAAGTTCTCGCATCCTACAAAATCGCACGGCAAGATGTTTGACGAGGTACTATACGGATTTTATAGTAAATCTCCGGAAACCGCTGAAATGCTTTCGCGCATTCCGCCGGATGATGTTGGAGAGACTCTACGGGCTATGTTCGCGTCCAATTTGAATCCAGAACACGCTTATGAGTTTGTCTTGATTCACTATGATAACAAGCATATCATTGATTATACTGATGTGCTCGGAGAGAATTATAAGGAGCTCGTGCATATCAATACGAAAAACCGAATTACGCTGGAAGAATATGATATTAATCTATCGGCTATCCAAGAGCTCTTTAATATGGGTGTAAAATATCCGGCATATTTCTCAGATATCAATCAGGCCAATGCATATATTAACGAGAATAAAAGCTACGGGTTGATTATCAAGAAAAAGGTAGAAGGGGAGAACTTTTCGCGACTATACAAGATATCCTCGATGTATATTAACTATCGCGAAGAGACTGACCCGTGTCACCCTAATGTATGGATGAATATTCTTAGCGTCTATATGAAAAATAAGCAGAATTATACTATTAAGGATTACATTGCGACATATAACCCGAATATCCAGATTCCGCTTGATAATAACGGGAGACAGATTGACCCCACATATCTCGTACATACGATTATCTCAACTATCAAGGATAGCCTCTACAGCTATTATAAATCCAGTACGACATATAACCCGGCTTATAAGAGATACAAGATGAATAAGGAAATGGACAAACAATTTGCGCCAATTATTCAGTATCACTTGGCACAGTTGAGAAATCTACAAATCACCACATTCAGCAAGAAGCTTATTACGAGCTCTAACATTTATTACTATTTGTGTCAATGTAATGATGTAAAAAATATCAAGACGCTTATTCAGTTCTTTGCAACTAATCCGATTAATGAAATGCAATCCCGGACATCAATGTGTTTCGCAATTATGAACACCTTGATTTCATAGATATCTTGTATATCAGGGTATATCAGGATGTCAAAAAATATATATCTTAATAATAATAGATAGATAAGGATATATGTCGGACTATTTTTCCACACAGGGATGGGTGTATATTGCAGTTAGTATTATACTTACTATAATATCTCTTGCATTGAATGTGTATTTGGAAGGTCCTGGATTATATTTAATAGCGTATTTTGTATATCTGCTTGTCATATTATTGACGGCTTACAATATAACTTGTTTAACAAAAGGAGAATGCTATTTATGGAGCTGGATTGTTACAATACTATCAATAATACCTATGATACTTATGATAATCCTAATAGTATACATCATAATATATGAAAAAAAATAAATCGTTTCATTTCATTTCGTATTATTTTATGTTTTCTTTGTTTTCTTTGTTTTTTAGTAATAAATTGCTCTGTTATTTTACATAAATAGTAAAAATTGATAAATATAGCAGATAATAATTATCACATCGCTACGCTCAGAGTATATCAAAGTCTTATACAAAGAAAGCTCGCGCCGCTTGTGCTACTTGTGCTACTTGTGCCGCTCGCGTTTCTGTCTTCTTTAAGAAAAATGACAACGGCTATCGCTACTACGACCGAACAATCAGCTTTATCCGTTATTTTCAAGGAACGTATGCGGGATATGCCAAATAATCTCGATGATAAGGAAATCCTTGCATATGCTAAGATTACTAAGAATATTATAGAGTTGGAAAATGAGTTGAAGCAGATAGGAAAGGGAGAGACTAAGGCACAATCAGCTTTCTCTTGCGTTTTCAAGGAACGTATTCAGAATATGCCCGATGATATTGAAGATAAGGGAATCTTGGTATATGCAAAGAATATTATAAAGTTGGTTAGGGACATAAACAAGATAGGGCAAGGGAAGAAGAATCCTAAAAATAAGGAATAAATAGATTATAATGCGATAATGCGATAATGCGATTTATGTTATCTTTATTTTTATTCTTTAGTTTTATTTTTTTTATTTTGTAAAAATTGATATATAAGATAAAAATATAATAAACTATATATTAATAGAATGTTTTACAATTATAAGTTTGATTCGGCCGACCCTTCAAATAATCACAGCTTTGATATTCACGATATTGACTTGGCGATTGTCAATGGTATGCGAAGGATTATTATGACGGATATTCCAAACTTGGGAGCAATCGGAGAAAAACTGGAGAAGGAGGAGCCTACTGTTAGCGTCATTACTAATACTGGAGCATTACACGACGAGTTTATTATACATCGCATCGGGCTAATTCCTATCTGTATGACGGCCGACGAAATTGAGAATTACGAGGATAATTCGCTCGTCATCGAATTGAATGTTAATAATACTACGAACAAGAGCATTGATGTGCGAACCTCGGATTTTAAGGCAACTTTTAATGATGTAGAAATTACCGATAAGAAACTGAGAGAGTTATTTCCGCCGAACAAGGTATCAAAGCACAATATCTTGATTACGAGATTGAGACCCGGCGAACATCTACATTTGAAGGCGAATATTGTCAAAAGAACTGGACGCGATAATGCTTCGTTTAACCCGGTTTCACTATCAAACTTTTCGTATATCCAGGACCCCAAGGAAGCTAAGAAATACGAGAGCTTGCTTGATAAAGAGCGGGCATATTATATGAATGAATACGGCGACCCTACTAAGTTCAAGTTTGACATAGAGCATATTAATGTTAATATGGGGCCCCGATATTTAATCCCGAAATCGCTGGATATTGTTATAAACAAGCTGAATAATCTAATGACCGAATTGGTTAATATTAATACGACGGAAATTGTGAAAATACAGCAATTCCAAGATATCGCTGAAACATACGAGTTTATCATTGATAACGAAGACGATACGCTGGGAAACATTATACAATCGTATGTACACGACAATTATGTGAGGAACAAGAAAACCGTCAATAATATGGCGTGCAAGTTCATAGGCTATATTTGCCCGCATCCTCTCAAATCTACTATGATTATAAGGATAACTCTTGACAATATTACTGATAAATATATGTTTATCGCATTTATGGATAAAGTATGCAAGGAGATTGTCAGTTATTTGGTTGATATTAAGACAAAATGGAATAAATTCGCAATTGATAATAATGTAGCATAATTTATATTATTATATATTAAAAGAAAGGGAAAAATAATATGTCAATTAATATCAATGACAATGAGTATATTTTTGAGGAAGAAGAATTGGAGGACATAGAATATCTTGAAATAATGAGTTTAGATGATATTATTAAAGACAATCCTTCATTTATAGCATTGTCTCGCGAGGAAATAAAGAGCAGTTTATTTGAATTGTTCGCGAATAAGAAGAAGGCCAATAATATAACAAATCTTTTTTACGATATAATAAATGATATAGATGACAATCGCGGGAAATTGAAAAAATATGATAATTATGTGTTTGATGCCGATGCTGAAAAGAAAGATTATAGCGCGGATATCGTGGATAAGGTCGAAGTTGCCAATTTTAACAATCTGAAAAAGAAGACCGTAATAAATCACGATATAGCTAAAGAAAAATATTTTTTTTGCATTAAATACAATAATGATTCTGAGAAACTGCGATTTAAGCCAGAAGCCAAGATAAACATCACGATAGAACCGCGAGACAAGGGCTTTCCCATATATTACCCAGTATTCCCGGCAGATGATGTGAATATCCCTATAATATCTGCTTATTACAAAATACCTAAGACTGTTATAAATGATTACCTATACACTAAGATAACATCGCATTTAACGAGGACGAAAAATATCAATTATGTATCTTCTGAAAATTGCGAAAATGTCAGCGATTTAATAAAGGGTGTCAAACCGGATATTAACAATATCATAGAGTATCTCAAAGATAGCTTTGAGCTTGATTATTATAACATAGAGAATGCCTTGAATAAGTTCGGTAAATCCTTGGATTTTATTAATAAGGAGGATTTTGGCGTTTTATGCGATTATCTCGCGGATGTTATGGGACAATATAAGGAGCGAAAGAATGTATCAAGACCTGTTAAAATTAAGAAGCCTGATATTATAAATAAGAAGCTAATTTTCTTTGATAAATTGAATACGAGCATCCAGCTATTAAACTTGTCAGAAAAGGTAATTGATTTTTTGGATAAAAATAAGATGAGTTTGGAGGACTATCGCGAGAACAATATAATGACTGATAAAATAAAGCCATTGAAGGAATTGAATACCTATATAATGGACAATATAAGAACTATGGGTATTGGAAACTCCGATGATAATGCGGTTATCTTAGAGATATTAGATATTATAACGCATTCTCTGAAAAATAGCAATATCTTGGAGGCCATAGAATCTATAGATGGTATCTTGAAGACGCACGAAAAGAAGGAGATTATCGTAAAGAAGTATGAAATCGCCAGAAATGAGAATGAATATTCGCGAAATCACATATTTGACTATGACAAGGACGGCAAGCAATATGTAATATCATATCGCGAACACAAAGAAATAAAAGATAGCCACTATAATGACAAGAACGAGGGAATCCCTATGATAGAGTTTGAGACTCAAGACGCCATCGATGATGCTAACGTGGCGAATGCTGGCGAAGGAACCGGAGGCGCTGGCGCTGGCGACGCCGAAGCCGAATATATTGGATATATAACCGGATTTAATGAGTTAAGTCGTTATGATATAGAGAAATATATAACTAATATTAATTATAAGAATGAGGCGGGATTTGTAGATAGTTTGGCGAATATGTTGAATATCTTGAATAATATTGGTAAATCGGCTAATATTGATTTTGATTATGATGCATTATGTAGCGAGCTTTTCAAGTATAATCGCAGTATCTCAAAGAGACGCGATATGTATATGAAGGCGTTTCAAGATAATGATTTGGAAATAAGCGAAGAGATGCTCAATTATTTGGATAAATTATCGCCTAAATCTATATTAGCATTAATAAATAATAGAGATAAACCTTTTTCGGATATTGACGATATTGAGGAGACTATTATAGTATCTAATAATAAAAGATGGTGCGAGGAGTTTAATGATATGTTTTTAAATGCCTTGGCGTATTGTATAATAAACCTACAAGATAAGATATTGAATGATACGATATTCATAGATGTTGATTATTTGAATGGTAATTTCTTGAGTTATTGGGATAACTGCGGTTCGCCTCTTAATAAAAAAGAAGACCGCGGAGTTATGTCATATATCATAGAGGTTGCCACGGATTATTTGATAAATAATAGTAATAATGAGTTTTTGATACAAACAGATAATACACAAACCGATAATATGTTTAAAAGGACTTACAAAGTGATTGAGAAATATTATTCGGAAAATCTTGAGAGAATGAAAAAGAAAGATGATATATGTCGGGAGAAAAAGAAGGAGCAGAAGGGAAAAATAGAAAGAGATAAATTACGCAGTTTATTAAAAAATAAAGAATGCGGAAAGGAACTCAGCTTATGTAGGGAGCAATATATACAATCTTTGATATATATGCCTGATGTAAATTATGTAAAGATACACAAGTTTTTAAATGGCTGTTGCTTGAAGAAGCTGGATGATAGCTTTAACGAAGATATTGATTTAAAAAATGCAAATCGCCCGGAACTGATAGGATTTAAGAAAAAATATGCTGAGAAAAAGATGACAAATAAGCCTCGTGATTTGAGATTCATTCCTAAAAAGACCGCTAAGAGTAATGCTAAGGCCGACGCTACCGATGTCGGCGATGCCGATGAAGCTGACGACGGCGAAGAAATTGTTGAGCGTATATATTTGGACGATTATATATATGATATGAATAATAATTCTAAGATAGTCAGGAGATGGCTTGAAGCAATGAAGGGAAAGAATAATAGCGTATTTCCTGATAATATTATAGCAGATTTTGAGAATGGCAATATAAAATCTATTAAAAATAGTATAATATCTAATGTTAATTTATTGACAAAAACCTCAAAGCATTCAGGCGATGAGTTTATTGACAATTTTAATAATGTTAGGAAGACCGGGAAGGGCAGGAAGGGCGGAAAAGAAGCATCTAATGATAAAATAAAATATCTTAATATAATTCGTGCAGTTTTAAAAACTCTCTACGGACACTTGCGCGCTGAGGATAATAACGAGGAAATCAAAGTATTGCTTACCAATTCTATTAAGGATTTAAGGGATATTATAATAGATTTGAAGGAATTGAATAAAATATATAACGATGATATTGAGAATGAGATAGAAATTATAAATAAATATATAGTTAGCAGGACATTATGCTGTCCTTTTAATATTGACAATACTTTAAATGGAAAGATAATATCGGATATTATAAGTAGCCAATATATATACAAGATAACTTCCAGTGTATATAAAGATGTTTTTAAGATAATTAGAATAACTTTCCCGACATTAGAGGAAAATATAGATTTTTTGAATAAACAGCGCGAGAAAAACAAGCAGGAAAAAATAAAGGCCTTCAATAAAATAACAGTAGAAGAGAATGCTCTAATAAAAGAGCTCAAAAAGGCTGGATTTAAACAGGAATTACTTGCAGAGAAAAAAGAAGATGATGATGAAATCAATAATCTCTTTGATAATGTTATTGAACCTGGTGAAGGCGCCGAAGACGCCATCAACAACTTCAACGAGATATTCGACGATAATGCCGGAGGAAATGCCGGAGGAGCTAGACAAGATATTAACGAGGAAAATATGCTTATGACCTATGACAGAGAAGACGATGATGAAAATATGGATACAGAAGAGATGGGATTTTTGTATAATTAATGGGGGGAAGAAAAGGCTAAATGAATTGCTATTGAGAGGCTCGTAAGCTATTTATATTACCTTTATGGTGTCGTAAAAAGGAACTGAGTTTTTATAAAATTTGAAAATTAAAATTTGAGTACATCTTTCTGTTTTTTCAAAAATTTCAAAAGTTTTTTAGAAATTACAAAATAAATCAAGAGATGTACTCAAATTTAAAAATGAAAAAATATTAATATTCCAGTGTCTCAATAAATGCTCTGTTAGTTTAAGTATTTTTATAATAATTATTGTAATTATTGTAATCACTATGTATCTCTAAAAGTTAAAAAGCGGACAGCCTAGTGTAGTCTAATTTATACATTTTCGCCAGCCCCATATATTTTAGTATCGGCACCAGTCGCCGTCGTTGTAGTTAAATCGTTTTTTGGTGGGACAGTTGATATATTTACGAGGGACGCTCCTTGTGCTATCATCTGAGCTGTCTGCATAGCTTGTGCTGCTTGTGCTGCTTGCTCTGATTGTCCCATCAAGGATAACTGAGAGGCTTGTTGTAGCTGCGATAGCATAGCGTCTTTTTTGCCGCCACTGAGTCTTTTGGTGATATTAGTATTGCCTATGATGCCATTTAATTGAATGGGTATATGTCTATCTGCATCAGAGAAACATTTGGCGACTTCTATTTTATATTTTACAGGTATCTCTTCAAACGAGCAATCTTGTATTAAATTGTCATATTTTAGCGATAAGATATTGTAGGTTTCTTTTGAGACAGCCCCGTCGCACGCTTCTATTTCTTGTGAGAGAAGCATAAATTGCTGGGATAATTTTTTAAATATTTCAAACTTTTCGCTTGCCTTTATGCTGTTTGTAAGAGACATTATAAGGACGCTTACGGCATTTACGATAATATTCGGGATCTTGATAGCATTTGCGTCCTCGCTGATACTGTTTATAATACACATAGTTGAACTGGTTAATACGAGAGGTATATTAAAGCAGAACTTGACAAAACTCCAGTGAGAAGATGCCTTAGTACATAATAGCGTCATAGACTCGCATTTATCCAATAATTTATCAATATTGTGCATTATTTTTTAGGTTATTCTTAGTTTATCTAATAATATAATATTTTTTTATTTGAATTATTATATTAGAGATAAGCGTATGAATATAGAAGTTAAAACGAACGCATGGGTTCTTCCAAATAGAGTTGGTTATAACAAAAAAATGTATGATATATTTCATCCCTCAAAATATCACAAAAAAACTGCAGCCGCAGCAGCGAAAGCAGCGAAAGCCTCGTGTGAATGTACAAAAGAATCGTGTGAATTAGATGTATCCAAAGTGTCTCTTTTTCCGCAGCAAAGGATTGTCAAGGATTATATGCAATTCGACAGTCCTTACAGAGGCATCCTTTTATATCATGGATTAGGTTCAGGTAAATCTGCTGCATCAATAGCTGCATCCGAAGGATATATTAATCGTAAAAATGTTATTATTATGACTCCCGCGTCATTATCGCAGAATTATGAGAACGAATTGATGAAGATATCTACTATCGGCTTGAATCTTAAAAAATCCTGGACTTGCCTAAAAGTTATTAAAACAAATCCCAAGATGATGGAACAGCTCAAAGGGTACGCCATAGATAAGCAAATGGTTAAAAAAGAGGGAACAGTATGGGTTCCTTTATATAAGAAGGATATAGAGGATGCCGAGATAGTTATAGATAATGTTAAATACTCTGATATGGCTTCAAACGACAAAGAGGATATTAAAAAGACTATAACACATATAATAAGGAACCGATATAAGTTTATAAATTACAATGGGATTACTATGAAAATGATAAAAGAAATGGGCGACAATCCTTTTAACAATTCCTTTATAATAGTTGATGAGGTGCACAATTTTATCAGCAGAATAGCAAACGGTTCCAAAATAGCTATGAAAATATACAATAATATTGTTAGTGCTAAAGATGTTAAATTGGTATTATTGTCGGGGACTCCTATTATTAATCATCCTTACGAAATATCATTTTTAATCAATTTATTACGAGGTCCTATGAAGACTTATAAAATCCCTATAATAGATGGCGTAGCCGACAAGAATAAAATAATAAATAAGTTGTCAAAGGCGCAACTGTACGATTATGTTGATGAATTATATTACGACAATAGGAATCTCAATATTATATTATTACCTATAAATTATGTTCGCAAAGATGATGTATCTTCTGTGATAGTAAAGAAGGATTGGGATAGGGACGAAGATACAATTATAAAAGAGATAATAAAAGCTGTTAATTCCGAAGGAAACGATGCAAATACCGGAAAAAAGCCTGCTAAGTCCGTGAAGCCTGTGAAGCCTGTGAAGCCTACGAAGTCCGGAATAGATGTTAAGAAGCCTTATTTAATAGTAACAAATGGAACAACGGGTTCCTTAAAAACAAAGATGGCTGAAGAAATTATTAAGTATTTGAAGTTGAATCCGACGAATACGAAGATAAATATAGATGATTTGGTGACAAAGAATAAGGAATATAAGAAGCGCGTATTAGATATAATTAAGAAGGTAGCTAAGGAATGTAATAATAACAAGACTTGTATATCTGAAAAATACGAGAATCCCAGCAATAAATTGCAAGAAGATTTTGCCAAGGCCTATTATGATGTAAGGAAAGGTGAGGGTGGCATTAGCTGTACGGATAATTTTAAGAATTCGTGTGATAAATTGAATGATTTGAATTTGGAGAATGCTTTGAAAGAGAGCAGAAATATTGTATTTGAATCACAGGGCCTATCGGTTCCGTCGTGGCTATTGTCTCAGCCTTATTTGACCGAAAAATATAATGTCATATTTGCCTATTCTCTCGCGCCTATTAAAAAGATTGTGGATGTTATCAAAAAGCGTGCGAAAGCGAGAATAGACAAATATCTCAAGAATTCTAATGAAGATGCACCGAGGATGCCTTCTGTTGACAAAAAGATAATAGGAAATAACATTAAAAATATTGTGGCAACATTGAAGGATTTGCGTAAAAATTGTATAAATGAAGTTGAATATTTGAAATGCGGTAATAAAAAAATAGACAAGCTCCTTGTATATGAGAATAGCGACGATTTTAAATTCAATCTGGTATATGATAATTATAACAACGATGATATAACAGATGCCGAGTTTGAAGGCCTAATCTATGATATTGTTAAAATGGATGCCAAAGGCAATTTTGATGAATCGGGTATATCTTTGAGTACTAAATATGATATCGAGCATAACTACGCATTGCCGAGTAAAAAAGAGGATTTTGTTAAGTTCTTCATAAATGACGAGGATCCCGAAAATATCAAGGTAATTAATGAGGATTTATTTAAAAGACGCATATTAGGCATTTTGAGTTATTATAAGACCTCAGGTTCCGAACTATTTCCCTCGCTATTACCTGAGACTATTAGAAATATGTATATGACAGACCATCAAATCAAAAAATATGTAGATGTTCGTATTAAAGAAATAGCTATCGATGACAACAAGAAGAAGTTCGGCAACAAAGGAGCTGCTGAAGTTAGCTCAGTATATCGTGCATTCAGTAGATTAGTATGTAATTTCGCGTTTCCCGAAGAAATACCTCGCGAATTTCCTCAGGATATAAGGACATTGAAGAAAAAAGAGATGGCTATGAATGAAGAAGATGGGGCAAATAGTAAGGAAAGCAAAGATAGCAAGGACGGAGAAGATGCTGCAAATGATAAAAAGAAGTTCAATAAAGATATAGACGCTGAATACAATAAAAAATTAACGAAGGCACTTAATGATTTAAAGAAGGGCGATTATTTGGAAAAGAAGAATTTGCGCGAATACTATAGTCCGAAGTTCGCTCAAATGTTGGAAGATGTAGATACATCGCCCGGGAGTGTCCTTGTGTATTCGCAGTTTCGCGTTGTTGAGGGTTTAGGGATATTCAAGGAGGTTCTAAATAAACACGGATATGTCGAGATTAATGTTATAAAGAATGATGAATATGGGTATATATTAGAAGACCCTGATGTATTTGATGAAAAATATGATAATAAAAGATATGTTATGTTCAATTCTGATAGAGAAAAGACCAATATATTAATGAATCTATTTAACGGGGATTTTGCGAATCTCCCAGATACTATCAGGAGTAGCTTGCCGAATAATGGAGAAGGCCTGGAACAAAGATATGGAAAGATTGTCCGGGTTATGATGATTACGCAATCGGGCGCCGAGGGCATATCGTTAAAGAATGTAAGACGCGTATTGATAACAGAGTATTTCTGGAACTCTGTGCGCATAGACCAAGTAATAGGGCGCGCTGTTCGTACTTGTAGTCATATGGGATTGCCTGTAGAAGATAGAAATGTGGGAGTTTATAAATATATTATGAAGTTTACTAAGGATCATATAATAAATAACCCGACACTAAAAATAAAGGATTCTGAACTATCTACAGACGAGCATATCTATGATAAGGCTAACAAAAAAGAGGAGTTAATCAAGAACTTCTTGGATATGGCAAAATCTTCTTCAATAGATTGTGTGATACACGCTGATGTTAATAAGCCTTTGAAGAATGGATATAAATGCTATAACTGGCCTATAAATATGAAGGACGATAAATTGGCATTTACACAGAATATATTGAATGATGGCAAAATAACTCAATATAAAAACTATGAAAGGGTTAAAACTGGCAGAGGCAAGGTTGTATCAAGAGATGGTGTCAAATATGTGCTATTAAATGATAAATTATATGATTACAATAGCTATAAAAATGCGGGGGTATTATTGCCAGCCTAAGTCGCCTAAGTCGCCTAAGTCTCCTAACTAATAACTACTAACTACTAACTAAGACATATAAATAATAAATTACAGTAAATAAGAAGCATATACTTATTTTTAATAATAAATATAAATGAACGATATAATATTTAGATGTATTCGCAATATTAATATGGAAGATGACATAGAATATGATATTGAAGATATTGAAAATACAGATAATACAGATAATATTAATATAGTAATTGAAGATATTAGCGATGCTGGAGATGCTGGCGATGCTGGAGATGCTGGAGATGCTGGAGATGCTGGAGATGCTGGCGATGCTGGAGATGCTGGAGATGCTGGAGATGCTGGAGATGTTGCTTGGGAAGTTCAGGAAGTAGTCGCTGGGGATATTGTTGAAGCGACAGGGAGATGTATATGTAGATATAATAATTTTAATTTATGCGACCGTAATATCACGAATAACTTATTATATTGTAGGTATCATAAGAATACTAAGATTGGCTATATACACAAGATATTTTATGATGTATTTAAGGACAAAGAAGAGATAACTGCAGGTGATTTATATATGTTATATAGGCACATTAATGGTAATTCTGGTTTTTGGTATATCAAGCAGTTATATATAGATTTATTAAAAAATATACCATTCAAGATATTATTAAATATAGCCGAGAAGAATCATATAATATCAAACGACCGCAAATATAGCAAGAACGAGATTTATTTGCGTCTCTATAATATTAATAAAAATACTTGCGAACTGGAAAGCAATAATATATATATAGATGCATTTTGCAAGATACAGCAGAGACTCAAAGAAAGATTGAGAGATAGAATAAAGAACCGGATTAGATATAGGCTGCGAGATAATATATTTAACTTAGAGGATTATGAGTCTGGAGTTGCCCGAGGTGATTATATGAATAGCGAGGAACTTTTTACAGGAGAGAATATATGCGATATACCTCCTAAAAGATTATATATATTATGCAATAATAAAAACAATGACAATGAGAGAAGCGAGAGAATAGAAAAGTATGTATTTGATGCTGTAGAATTGGAGTATTTTGTTAGAAAATGCAGAGAGAATAAACAGGAGCCTTATAATCCCTATAATCGCGATAAGTTGGATGAAGACTTTTTGGAGAATCTTTATATATTTATAAAATATAATGACCTGCTAATCAAGAATGATGAATATTTGTGGGAAAACAATATGCACGCATTTACTGAATTGTCATTAGAAATAGAAAGCAGAGGGTTTTATAATAGCCCGGAATGGTTTGAGAGATTAAAAGATGCGGATTTTCTAAAAGTAATCAAATATTTTAAATTATTCTCGGCTAATACTCCAGAAAGTAATAAGTATTTTAATGAAATAAGAGCAGATACCTTGATATTTGATTTTTGCAAAGATGCTATAAAGATGTTTAAAGAATGCAATAACGAATATTATATATTATGCTGTAATTTTATTAAGGCTATGGCTTTATGTTCGAATAACTTTTATAATAATTTGCCAGCGTGGCTATTAGCTAACGGAACAGGTGGAGTAGCAGGAGCCGTAGGAGCCGTAGGAGCAGGAGCGGGTGGTGGAACCGGAGGCCATATGGGAATTGGTGCTATTATTGATAATATTCGTATAAATACAAATCTTGAAACATTGATGGGGGCGATGAATAGGAATAATGCTTCCGAATTGGCAAATAATTTTTTATTATATTATTATGTAGAATATATTTAAAGTTGTTATACGAATATGAATATTAACACGAATACATATGATATCAAATATACGCCTGACTTTGCTTATACTCCAATAAGCTCTCAATCTCTCGTACATACTCAAAATGTAATGGAAGAAAAACAAAAAAATACAATAGATACATATATAAGCAAGTTTAAAACATCATTTTATGGTTTTTTATTATTTATTATTTTATCACTTCCAGTTGCATATAAAATATTGGATATGATTGGAAAAATAATATCACAAAACATAGAACTATATGATTTTAACACAGAAGAGCCTTCGCCTTTAGGACGAGTAATAATGGGATTAATAGTTTTAATATTATTATTTATCTTATAAGAATCCCATAGAATACATTACATTATCACATTCTTACTTTTTCTTAGTAGCGGCAACCTTCTTAACTGCCTTCTTAACCGGTTCGGGTTCGGGTTCAGGCTCGGGTTCGGGCTCTGTCTCGGCCTCTTCTTCTTCATCATCTTCTTCCTCGTCATCTGCTTCTTTGACATCTTCTTTTTCGTCTTCCTCCTCCTCATCCTCTTCTTCCTCCTCCTCTTCCTTTGAAATTACAGGAGCCTTGACAGATACTGGAACAGGAGCCGCGGCAGCTGCAACCGTCTTCTTTTTGTCTTGAACGACTGCCGATACCGCAGATACTTTGGAAATTACCTCAGTATCTACATCAATATCTTCGTCGTCCTCATCATCTACATTATCCTCATCACTATCTTTTACAAAGGTAATCTTAGAAGTGTTAATCTTTTGGAACTTGGCAGAAACAATCTTCCAGCTACATCCAAACATTCCTGCAGAGAACCAGAGACCATTCAATTGGATAATGAATTGCGCCTTTCCACCCTTGAGATTTGCAACATAGTCCTTGAAATCAATCTCGTTATTATCCATATCATAGCAATCAAAGTCAAACTTATCCTCTTCCGAATTATAAGGAATCTTAGCCTTGAAAGTAGGAGGATATTTATCAGCATACATACCAGTTTCCTTGTCCTTATCGCGGCGAACAATAGGGCTAAACATATTCTCAATAGCACCCTTATTGCCCTCAAAGTTCTTCTTAAACCACGCTACACTATTCTTGCTCGCATCTTCGCAAATTTTTTGTTCGAGTTCAATCAACTTATCGTGAAATACCTGTACCTTGGGATTCTCATCCATTCCCTTGAATGATGCCGTAATATCATACTTACGAGCTTCATCCTTGCGTTTCGGGTCATCCTTGATAAACTGAGTATTATCATTGACGCCATAGGGAATTGATAGAACAGGGGTTTGAATATTGATTTTGGAACCTTTGTAATTTACATAGACTGACTTAGCACCTGATTTCATAACCTTCATTTCAGAATACTTAATCGCGTCGACATTGAATTGCTTGGGGAGGAGAACGTTCATCGTTGTATATATATATTAATTAATCTTTATATAGACTATCAATTTTTATTATTTTTTGTGTCTTTTTTTAAATTGAAAAAAATTGACAAAAACTTGGTATCAACGCAAAAGAGGATATGGAGATATTCGCCCAGTATAAATAAATATAAAAATACAAAGAGCACATTCATTTTGAAGAAATATGCTATAATACAGGCACCTATAAAAGTCATAACAAAATCCACGATGGCAAAATCATATACTCGTATGCCGTGTATTCCCTCTCTTGGAACTCCGAGAATATCTTTATATTGTGCAAAAATACACATAATTTATATCAATAGCTTTATTATAAATATTATAGATATTATAAATATTATATTATAATAGGATTGTATGAGAAAAACTCCTAAAATTCTATCGAATGATAAATATAAATATTATGATTTAGAGTTTCCAATATATAAGACTAAAAATGGCGGGCGATTAATAAAAATAGGCAACATTTTTTATAATTTAGAAAATAGCACGACAGTTGAAAAAGTTAAGGAAGAGTATAGTAAGAAGATACGCATAGAGCTATCAGAGGAAGACAAAGAATATGTAATTATTTAACTTCAAACGAAGATACTATAAGGAAATATACAAGCGTCTTGGTAATACTATGGACATTTTTGATATCACTCAATGGCCTGTCGCCCTGCGAGCCGTGCGTATCATAATTATTATCAATATAATATTTGAAGGCTTTATCAAAACCATAAGATAGCAGGATATTATTGATATTATAGGTGCTCATTTTTTCAATTTCATTTTCAATAAAATTATTTAAGTCAGATGTCAAAATATCGCGATTATCGTGGCAATTATTATTGTTATAGCAGATGTTCTCATAGATATGCTCGCAATAATCGTAAATACTTTCGTGAACAACCTCATTCATATAACATTCGTACATTGGTAATATGTTATAAAAAATAATACATATTATCAATTTTTATTTTTACTATGATTATAATCTTAGATGCAATCAATTATAAAAAAATACAGATACTGATACAGGATACAGATACAGATACAGGTACAGATACATAAAAGCTCTCAGCGACAGCAATCTGACGCGTTGTGTATTTTGAGGATATCCTCAACATTCCAGAGCTTATACATTATGTATTTGTAATTATTTTTAGTTTCTTCCATTTTTCTTGATTTTAGGCTAATTAACTCTTTTTCAAAATCAATTCCCATAATCTTGATAATTGTCATATAATTATAGAGTATATAAGGATGGTATAATTCGGTATTGTAATAATTTATTTCAAAACCATTCTGATATCTCAATTTGTGGTTTAATAATTCTACATAATCCAACAATATATGCTCTATGAAACAGCCGCGAAACAATGCGGTTTCCTTGTTAAACATAATATCTACGGCGCTTGCCATTTTTCCACTGGCATCTTTAATAACCTCTTTATCTTCACGAGAGATGCTTTTTGACTTTTTTAGCAAACAGTTGAATATGCGAACCGCATAAAGTTCTGCGCGATTCTTGCTAATTCCATCGAGGATATGCTGATTTTCCTTGGCGGCCTTGCAAACACGACAGAGCTTCTGGCATTCCTTGGTGTCGCCGATGCCTTTAAAGGCCTTCTCATTCGCAAAGAGGATTTGAGCCACAAGAGAGCCGTCCATTTTCTGGATAATTTATCTATCCTTATATGCTATCAATTTTTACACAAAATAATTGAAAAAATAACATATTTATTGCTCGCATATTCTCATAATTTCATAACTTCATAATTTCATAACTTCATAATTTCATAATTTCATAATTTCATAACTTCATAATTTCATATATATCTTAATATATAGTATTATATATAATATAGAAAGAGCAATATATAATATGAAAAAAAAATATATAATTGAAATTTTAATTAAACATTTTGAAAAATATAATTCAAAATATTTTACAAAAAATATTATTATAGATAATATCAATTACTATAAGTATTTTAAATGCTTACTTAAAAAGGACCTGTTAAAAATATATGAGACTGTTAGCGACGATTTAGCCAGCAAAACAATGCGAAAAAAAGATAAGCTTTCTATAGCTAAAAAACTCGGCGAACACTTTGATATAAATACTGCAAAATATTTCCTTGATGTAATAAATAGTAGCTACTATGATAACATAAAATATAGCACATATTTAAAATGTTTATCTAAGAAAAACATTGACAAGATTTTTATAAATATCAACAAAAATATTAATAATTATAACAATGAAACCCGAGTATCCCCAACAGTCCCTGTAGCCAAATCTATTAAAACTACCCCTTCAGCTCCTAAGACAGCGGCTGAATCTATAGTATCCTCTATAAAAAAATACAAGTCTCTTAAGTCCGATAAGTCTCTTAAGTCTCTTAAGTCCGATAAGCCCGTTAAGCCCGTTAAGCCTGATAAGCAGAAGAAGAAAACAAAACCGGTAGAGAATCAGGAAGTTAGTTTAGAGTTTTTGCCATTTTATACACAGCGAAAGGCTAATAAAAATTATGAGGAGAATCTAAGATATATAGCAAATAAATATAATAGAAAAAGAATCTATATATCTGATTATATTGTCAAATTATCGCAACTATTTTTAAATGATGTAATAGTGCTCAACGATATTAATAATAAGCCTATAAAAATTATAATTATTAGAGAATTATATAAAAATATAGAATCTCTGCTATATGTTGGTAAAATAATAGAAGGGGATATGATAGGCGAAGAGGTAGTCGTAAAGATACAACCGAGACTTCCCGATATACTACATAAGATGAATATAAAGATATTGTATCAAATAATGACCGAATATTATATTATGAAGTTATTAAATGTTAATTGTGCGAATGCTATTGTATCAAAAGTATATGCTTATGGTAGTATCGGAGAACTTGTAGAGGGGGACATTGGTAGATATGTGCTGGTGTCAAAATTATTAGGGAAAGATTTGAGACAATTACGAGGCAATAGAGATATCTTAAAGATAAAGAGGATATTTATATTAATTTTGAGAGCTTTACAATCAATGCATAATTGTAATTTGAAAAAAAATATATCAATAATCCATTTAGATATTAAGCCGCATAATATAGTATTTGCAAATGAAAATATGAATGAAATTAAAATAATAGATTTTGGATTGTCTGTAAATATTATCAATGCAAAGGGAGTGCGAGAAATGAAAGTACGCAAAGGTTATGTAGGAACCTTGTTATATATGGCAACTATGATGCATAAAAAATATATAACTGATTATATGCTCGATATTCAATCGTTGGCTTGGGTATTATTTGATTTACTATGTGATAATAATATATTAACGAAAGGCAATATAGAAAAAGATTCTGCAGAAAATACCGTATATTATAACAAGATATATTTTATTAATAATTATAGAAACCCCGAATATATCAAAATGATAGCGAGTGGTGGCTTAACTGCAAACAATATAGCAGTTATTGGCGAAATTGTTGAATATACCATAGATAGGGCAAACAAGACAAATAGATATCCGACTGACAAAAAAACGGCAGATGGGGTATTTTACTGCGATTATAACGATGCCTATTACAACGATATTGAAATGTTATTAAATAAACTCTCATAGGCCTCAAACAGCCTCTCAATAGCCTCTCAATAATTATTATAAAAATACTTAGATTAACAGAGCAGTTGCAGAGACGCTGGAATATCTTTATTTTTTCATTTTAAAATTTGAGTACATCTTTCTGTTTTTTCAAAAATTTCAAAAGTTTTTTAGAAATTACAAAATAATTCAAGAGATGTACTCAAATTTTAATTTTCAATTTTCATAAAAATCTGGTTTCTTTTTAAGACATCATAATGGTAATATAAATATATCAATAGCCTCTCAATAGCCTCTCAATAGCCTCTCAATAGCCTCTCAATAGCCTCTCAATAGCCTCTCAATAGCCTCTCAATAGCCTCTCAATAGCCCGCGT
>Ga0164293_10000147_pt1 | contig 48369 bp, 52 predicted proteins | sample GEODES118metaG_FD_111487 | JGI IMG/M metagenome (GOLD analysis project Ga0164293, IMG submission 111487) | Eutrophic lake water microbial communities from Lake Mendota, Wisconsin, USA - GEODES118 metaG | ecosystem: Environmental > Aquatic > Freshwater > Lake | place: USA: Lake Mendota...
GCTTCCTGTGGCACCTGTAGCACCCTGAACACCCTGGCTTCCCGTTGCACCTTGGCTTCCTGTAGCACCAGTTGCACCCTGAACACCTTGGCTTCCTGTAGCACCAGTTGCACCCTGAACACCCTGGCTTCCCGTTGCGCCTTGGCTTCCTGTAGCACCAGTTGCACCCTGAACACCTTGACTACCTGTAGCCCCGGTTAGACCTTGGCTTCCTGTAGCACCTTGACTACCTGTAGCCCCGGTTAGACCTTGACTACCTGTAGCCCCGGTTAGACCTTGGCTTCCTGTGACACCAGTTGCACCCTGAACACCTTGGCTTCCCGTTGCACCTGTAGCACCCTGAACACCTTGGCTTCCCGTTGCACCTGTAGCCCCTGCTACACCCTGCGTACCCTGACTACCAGTTGCACCTTGGCTTCCTGTAGCCCCTGTAATACCGGTAGATCCTGTTATACCCTGACTACCAGTTGCACCAGTTGCACCCTGAACACCTTGGCTTCCTGTGGCACCTTGACTACCTGTAGCCCCGGTAGCACCGGTCAAACCCGTAGCTCCAGTCGCTCCGGCAGCATCTCCAATATAATCACGAACATCTTCGCCGTTAGTAAACGTAAGCAGCTGCCTACCAAATGCATCAGTGGTTAACTCGTCAATTTTAGTTAACTGATCTGAATAAGGCTGTGGTAGATAGTTCGTCATCTGACCTTAGATGTGTTGAAGCCCAGGGTGTCTTTGTCCTTTCAAAGCTACAAGCTCAAAACGTAAAAACTTGAATCCTTTATTTTTGTGCCATTCTGACGGATAAAGTTCGGTGCAGTTTATCTCTTGAAACCGACACCTAATGTTACCGTTAGCTCTTGCAAAGTCTTTTCTTGTATAAGGATACATGCTTGTTGCACTGAAATGCGATTTCCACTCAACATCGGCGTAACCCATACCCGAGTGCACTTCAGGTACTATGATAGTCAAATACCCCCCCGGAACCAAAGAGCAATATGCGGCGTTCATAAACTCGCGAACATGAAAACCTGACAGCTTCTGTAGTTCAGTATCTGCGACAATGTGACCGAAATTGTTTTCGCCAAATCCCTGTAAAAGGTGATCTTCAGCATTCCATCCGGATTTGAGTAATTTCGAAAAATCGAGTTCTTCTAACTTGTTTCGTTTTAACCACTCTTTGATCAATCGTTGTAGATAAATAACTCGAAAATTACGTGTAGCTTTGCTTATCTGATCTGCACGAGCATGTATTGTGTTGTTGTTAAAGAGCCGATAAAGATAATGACAACCACCAGTATGCGCAAAACTAGCACCGGTTAAATACGTTTTTATCATCAACTCCTGGTCGTCGCAAACGGACAAATCAGGGTTGTGCCCTCCCGCTGCAAAATAGACCGAACGTTCCCAACATCTAACGTGATCAGGGCAGTAATAAATTTCTGCCAGCGATCTAGGTGTAATGTCGAAACATCGACTGGCTTTTAAAGCTCTCCCGTAAATTTTTACAGCGTAGCTCTCCCAACCGTGTTGCGGTGACCAGTTAAACGGCAAAAATCTATCGTTCGCCGAATCCGGAGCAAATTTGAATACTGCGTTATCTGAATAAACAAAACCTGCTCCTTCTTTAAACCTACTCTGAATGCTAGCCAGCGTGTCCCCTGGGACAAGCAAATCGTCATGGTCTAGTTCGATAAAAGCATCACCACTAGCAGCTGTACAAAGCTTTCGCTTAATAGCTCCAATGTTGTAAAGTTCTCTGCCGCCTTCGATAATCTTTACTCTATTGTCCAATCTTACTGCTGTAGGAATTACCGTGTTTTTACCGTTAGGTAAAATAACCCACTCCCAGTCTTGTAGCGTTTGCAGCTTTAAAGAATTGTGAGCTTCCAATAAATAGTCTGGTGCGTGTGTGGGTGTAAATATGCTGAGCTTCATGATTTCCTTTACCAAATAAAAAACGACCGGTTATTGTAACCGGTCGTTTTGTTCTGTCAGCAGGCCAGCTTACAATTAAGTCACAGATGTCACAGTTTGTCCGCCCCACAGGTTCGGAATAACTAGCCACTTCGTACCATTTCCAACAACTCGGAAACTTCCGCCGACCTTCAAATTGCTCGAACTAAGTGCAACCGAATCGGCAGCAACGTCGTTCAGTATGACCATGATATCTGTTGTGACACAGGTGATAGTCATGTCCTGATTGGCTGCGTTATAGAAAGTAAATTCCAGGTGAGCCGTCGGTACAGTTGGCAATGTGAAAGTGATAGCCGCAGAACCAGAAGCAATAAAAACACGACCAGTGTCAGCAGCTGTAAGCACTCGGTTGGCAGTAACTGTTACAAGCTCTGAGGTAACTGGTGGCGTCTGTACCAGTGTCAAGTCGCCGCTGTCTACAGCGGCCTCAAACGCGGCCTGTTCTCTTGCAAGAACACCGCCACCCACACCTTGATTACGCCCCAAAGAACTTCGGACGTCGCCAAAGACAATAAAGTCTTCGTTAATTCCCAACTCGCGTCCGTGCGGCGGAAGAAACCCGAAAAACTTTACCTTGCCCGACGTGTTTTTTACCGTCGAATACAAAACGTTAGACATTTCAAATCTCCTTAGGCGTTACCCGCTAGAGTTGCAGCTTCTTGGGCTTTCAGAGCCAGTACCGCGTTATACACGGATGGATCTTTAGCTAAAGTGGCAGCAGCTTGTTTGATTGCTTGATCTTCGGCAATAGCGGCTTGCTTTTGCCCGTAAGGCGTCGAGCTAACTACAGAGCCTAAAGCAGAAACGGCATCACCGAAGCGGCTTTGAGCAGAAGCTTGCTTGACAGGGTTTTCAACGGTGCGAAGCTGCGCAGCAATCTGTAGCAAGTCTGCAGCTTCTTTTTCGGTAGTCGGTTGAATACCATAGCTTGCAAGTTTGCCAAAGAATACTTGAGAATGCACGTTGTCGAACAAAGTGTTATAAGCATCATCTGCGTTTGGCAGAGCTGCTTGAGATTCTTTCGACATTCTAGGCTCCAAATGAAATAAAATTAGTTTGCGTTGTTAAGGTAGGTTTCAACCCCGCCGCCAATAGCGTAAGGATCATAACCGTAAGTCCAGTTCCGACTACGCGGAAATGGTTTTGGCTGAGCTTGTTGAGCTGAGTGGTCTACAGTCCGCAACGTTTGCGTCAAATCTTCTTGGTAACTGCGGTTACCTCCTAGGTCTCTAGGATTAGTAACGTCGACAGCTTGCGAGACTTGCGAAAACGGCGGTCTCTGAGTAATGCTAACATCAGTGTATGGATCAGGAAAGGCAGCAGACATTTAAATTGCTCCTTGACCCTCAAAAAGCCCCTGGGTAAGCCCAGGGGCTTTAAGACGGATCGCGTGTTACTCGAAGTCGACTCGAGCGAGACCTGAAGTATGACCGATTGTTCCACCGAGCGATTCGTAAGCGAAGAACTCGATGAAGTAAGCTTCACGACGGATGTACATCGTGGTGTCTTCAAGCATATAGCTCTTACCGATAAACTTAGGATCGGCAAAGTGATACATGGTACCGGTTGGAACCAGACCCTTCTTGATGGTGATGACCCACTTAACACCCATGCATTCGCTGAGCGTCCAGCCGTTACGCATGATTTCTTCAGACAAATCACCACCCATTTCGTTGCGTGTAAACTTCGCAACGTCTTTAATAGTGATGTTGTTAAGAAGAACACAGTGAACTTCAAGGTTCGACGGTGTGCTAGGCATAACCTTCAGGCTATCAAACAGCGTATCACGAGTGATACCGCCGGAGATAGTTCTGTACTGAACAACACCCGAGGTTGGGACGACGAGGTCAGGGCCAACAAGTGCAGTATTAACCGCGCTGAGGAACTTACCATCTTCTTCAGCCAACATGTCCTTAATAGCGTTGTCGCTAAGAACCTGACGAATGTCCATGTACCAAGTTCGAAGTTCATCAACGTCTTTGGTGAACTTAGGTGTCGTAATCCGATCAAAGGTAACCTTGTAACGGTCGCCCTTGATGTAAAGGTTGGTAGGAAGCGTAGCGAAAGGAATCGAAACAGCCGCAGGGCTGTTTGGTTCTTTATCTACGATCTTAACCGGTTTATCCGTGTCAACCTGACGATCAAGATCGTCGTTGCTGATTGGAATAGGCGGCATGATGCGGCGAAAAAAACCATCTTCCCGCATTTTAGTGCGTGTGAAGTCGTTAACGGCGTCAACGGCTTGCTTGGTCAAAGAAGCGTCCGCGGAAGAAAGCTTTTCAAAAATCGCCTGGCTTGCCAGCAAGCTTTCTTCGCGAGTCATTTCAGCAGTAGTCATTTTAAACCTCCGTGGTTAACCGGATCTAAGATCCGTTGAAATTAAAGTTAGGTAGTTGGAAAAACTGGGAAAGGCCAGAAAGCCAAAGCATTTTGACCGTAACCGTTGTCAACCACCCCGCGAGAAACAAAGCCAACAATCATGTTGGTGTAAAGTGTGCCACCTCGCAGCTTACCTGGGGCAGCACTACCCGAAAGGTTTGCCGTCAGCGGTTGATTGATCGCATACGACCCGCTTACGAAAGCAGTGCTAACAAGCTCGTAAGCTCCGATAGCAACCAAAGCCATGGCTTGACCAGTTGGGCTCATCGGAATGAAAACACCGCGGTCTGTCGAGGCATTGCCGCCTTCGTTAGAAACATCAGGATCGTCCGAGTTGTTAAACGAAAACATCGGCATTACCTTGGTGTTACCGACACCAAGAATAAAGTCGCCGCTGGAATTAAGCGAAACAACCGAACCAGCCAATACGGGCAAATCTCCCGATGGAATAGTCGCAGAAAATTTCGCATGATAGTCAACCGCATTCATTTGCGGCCAACCTTTAAGTGCGTTCAATGTGTTAGCAGTCATTTGCCGTGGAGCAGGCATTTGTAAATCCTCCTGGATTTTGATTGATGGCTAAATACGTAATTAAGAACCTGGTGCTTGCAAAACACGCAGGAGAGCAATGTCAGAAGCCTTCTTTTGTGAAGAATGCCGTCCAACGTACGGATCGTTAAGACTGCTGTAATTTGCAGTTTTAACAACAGGGTCGTTAACAGGTTGGCCGAGCTCGCCAGCTAGTTTTTCATGTTGACCGCGATATTCGGCCATCTTTGTAATAGCAGTAACAAGCAAGTCCAGCGTTTGACCGTGGTCGGCAAGCATTGAGGCAGCGGCCTGCTTTTCATGCTTACCGGCACAGCCGTGTTGCAACATATGATCTAGAACAGTTTGCTGCTTAGAAGCAGCCGACTTTTCTTGAGCTCGATAACGTTGCGTATCACCAACCAATCGATCAGCAAGTACCGACGACGCGGCAATGTACTGAATCATCATCGAGGCAATTTTGGTGTTCATAAAGGAATGTCTCCAGTTTTGAAATTGAAATTAAGAACGAGAACGGCTCAAGACTTCTTGAATGTAGTCTCGTACTTGTTGTTTAGCGGCTCCCTTTTTAGCAGCTGCAGCTTTGGCATGCGCCTCAACTTCCATCCCCGGAGCAGCTTCGGCTTTTTCCTTTTCAGGAGGGGCACCTGCTGGAGCTCCGGGAGGCGTACCACCGGCAGCATCGGGAGGCATACCACCGCCAGCACCGCCACCAGCCATGGCTGCTTCTAGTTCTTCCGGCGAAATTCCTAGCTGCTCGAGCAAGGCAATAAGCTGCTCGATGTCAGCCTCACCGCCACCAGCCATAGCTGCAGCATCGCCCGGAGGTCCGCCAGCGGCCATCGCAGGGTCCATGCCTGGGTCCATGCCAGGAGCACCGCCGCCACCCATAGCTGCAGGATCAATGCCACCGGGCATTTCACCCATAGCTTGCTTTTGAATTTCTCGCGTATACTCAGTTAGAAACGAAGCAACTTTGTCGGCGTCGTCTGAAGCCACTTTAATAATTTGCTCGAGTGAATGACTAACCAAGGCATCCGCGGCCTTCTTATCGAAGTTGCCGCTAAGCAATCCGGCTAGTTCCCACCCGGCTTGAGAAGCCGCGTCGACAGCTGACTTTTCGTCGTCATCGTCGTCATCGTCGTCAGACTTTTCACCACTTCGAAGAGCCGACAAATCAGAACCGTCAATTTTGCCGTTGTTGTTAACGTCAAGTTTCCCTTGTGCTCCGGTCAGCTCGGCTTTCTTAAGCAAAGCCAACTGAGCCAAAAGCTCGTTTCCAAGCTGGGCGGTGTAACTTGAAAGCTTTTCAATTGACATTGAAGCATACTTGTAACCGTCTAGTTCGCCGTTGTTGGTTCGAGCAGGGTGGCTCGTATTACCTAAACGACCGCCAGCCGCGTCTTCCTTTTCAGCCTTAGCCGAGCCAGTTTCAACACCTGGATCTTCGCCAGTAGGTTGCTTCTTTGTTCCGATTTGAAGTTGGTCGCCTGCTGCGGTTCCTGGCGGATTAACAGAACCGTCTTCAGACTTGCCGTCAACGGCTCGCTTAGCGGCAGCTTTTTTTGCGGCAATATTGTCAGAAGTGCTGTCGACAGAGGGCTTACCTTGGTCAGCCTTAACATCAGCGGTATTCTCGGCAGAGCGATCGCCTTCGGAAGCTTCTTCTGTCGAGTCGTCGACATCCTTAACAGGGTGAGTTGTGGCACCGCCGATGCTACCCGGCTCAGTGTGAGCTTCAGCGGCATACTTGACATTGCTTTTAACTGCCTGCAAGAATTGTTCGATTGTTGCTATCGAGTTTGCAGATTTGGACATTAAATACTCCTTGATCTACGGTTAACCGTTTACACGCTAAAAAGTTGATTCTGACAGACGGCAAGCCGTGCTGTCAACGGGAAGTTCGGATTACAAGCAGCTGAACGCCAAAGGGCAGCCAGCTTGTACATTGCATAGTCTTTAGCTAACGCTTCGCCTTCTGTGTTGCATTCTGCGAGCTTCTCATAATGACAAATTTTAGGGGTTTGATAATTTCGACAACAGCCCAACAAGCTTCTCTTATAAACAGATTCTTTAGAAAAAGAGAAATCTTCTGAAAAAGAAGCAGCTAGTAGATTAGCATTTGCTGTAGCTATTTTATCAATTAACGCAGAAGGTGATCGCTCTATACGTAAAGGCAGCGTCTCATCGGATGCCATTTTGCTGTAAATAGCAGGCAAAACAGCTTGTGCAGTTTTAAGGTGTTCTTCGGTTTTGGTTAGTCTACTGTAATCAGCGAGACTAAGAAAAATACAACGATCTGCCATGGCAGCCAGTTGGCTATCACAAGCAGCAGAGCCAAACGCTGCAAGTTTCTCTACAGGAAAAGGTTTTGTCAGTATGCCTACAAGCAAACTATCCGGTACGTTTGCAGCACCTTCCATAGAGGCAAGGGCATAGCCGAGTCGGATTTGAGACGCGGTTTTCTCTGACCAAAACCCGTGTTGGCCGGACTGATAGAGGATTACATCAAGCGGCGCAGTAGAAGTGCTAGCCAGCTTAATATAATCCTGAAGTTCAAATACGCCGGAATCTGAAGCAGCTTTCGTGAAGTAATCGGCCTTAGCTCCGTAAGCAATACGATCAGCCGGTCTAAACACACGTGAAATATCAAACCACGTTGGATCTGGATTATCGACATGAAGATGGTGTAAGTCGCCAGCTACTTTGACCAATCGAGTAAGATTGTTTTTACAACCACCGGCTGCACACTTCTCGCTAGTGCAATACTCGTCGCGAGTTCTCGCTGCATGTTTGCAGAACGAGCAAATATCGTTAGGCACGCGGCAATTGTGGCTGACAAAACCGCCAAGACTGTAGGACTCGTCTTCCTCGACTTCGAAGTTATATGTTTCGACATCCGTTACGTCTCTACTTTCAATATCAGCTATTCTGTAAGCGTAACGTTGGTCAGGACAAATCCGCATAGCTGCAGGTTTTTCTCGTAGCTGTTTTCTAGTTAACGTGTAGCTGGCGGCCTTCTGAGATCCTGAAGCCAACTGCCACAAATCTAAATGGCTAACATTTAACGTATATTCTATCCCGCTATTTTCGTAACCGCTATTTTCACAAAGTGCGTGATCTATACGATAAATAGAAGTTGGAATGCCTACTGAGGCCAGCAAATCCCTGCCCTGTAGAACTAAATGCACGTTAGCGGAAGAAAAGTGCCCACCTTTGGCATCAGTCCAACCATCGCCGTCCAGCCAAGCGCCTAAAAAAGCTAACTTTATTTCGGTAGCAGCGTTAAATATTTCTGGCGGTATGCGTTTATTTTTACAGCCTCGGCCAACATACTGTCTTAAAAACTCAGAAAATTCGGTGCTGCGAACGATAACAGCTAAAGCTGCGTTGCTATTCTTTTTAGGCTCAATACTGACGGTTATGTCGGGGTAAAGAATTTCAACCAACCTAGGTAAACGTCTTGGAAGCGAATCTGTAAGATTGCAAGTAAACTCCGTACTACAGGCTTTTTCGCCGTTGTAGCTAAAACTACCTTCTGCCAAGTAATAACCTAATATAGCCGCAAGCGTCGGACAGCTCAAAGCAGCATAACCGTTAAAACGCGTTACAGGCTGATAAAAAAACCTGTCGCCTTTTTGCAAATGCTCCGCGTGAGTCCAGGCTGCAGGCTCGGCATCAAAAGCTTTTGTGTCTTTAAAATAACGTCTGGCTTTACCTTTAACGCTACTAGCAGCACATGCAAATGTCTTTGCCAACATTGGGTGGTCGGCAGTTAACTCCAACGGTAAAGGCAATCCGTTGCATTTAAAAGTGTACGCTTTACCGGTATATCTACGTCGATTAGTACCAGTTACTCGACGCCAGCGGCCTTTGTGCGTCCAAACATACATACCTGTTTTAATTTCAGCGATGGATAGATAGCCCTGATCTCTGGTCAAAACAGGATAAGTCGGATCCAGTACACAAGCCATGCTGACCGGGAAATCCTCTCCTCGAGCAATCTTTTCTACCTCAGTATCCGCTACCAAACCACCGTTACGGTCGGCGGCAGCCTTAGTGGCATTCAAAGCACAGAGAAGTTCAACACGCCGCATATCATCGTTGTACGCTGAAGCTTTCACGTGTCCATAAAACGGATCGCCACGTTCTGGCTTGTTTTTATGGTTTCGAAAAAACTTAGCAAACTTTACAAACGTATCGTGATACTTTTTGCAAGTAGCTTCTTTGAAAGCATCACCGTTGCGATTAGGCCCGTAAGCCTCGCTAGCTCCTAACGCAATTAAGTGAACAGGTATCTCGTCACTTGCAAACTTGTAATTGTCAATCTGCGGCAAAAAAGAATGACTAGCCGTCTTAAGAAAATCACGACGGTCATTGCCGATAAGCCCGCGGCTACCGATTTTAACAGGCACAACAATTTGCCTGTCGAACTCCCAACCTGACGGCGATACAAACTTGATATGAGCCATGTTGGTTCCTGTTTAAGGCTTAGTTGCTGCGGGCGTTAAATCACGTAGCTGCTGCGTCGCTTGTTGTTGTGCGGCCAGATCTTTTCTATACTGTAGTAGACTCCAAATAGCACCGATAGCTGCCGGAATACCGCTAACGCCAAATCGAGCTAAATTACCGCGAATGACAGGCGAAAACTTATGACCAGGTTGTTTAGGTACGTTGCTAAAAATGTTTTTATTACTTGCAACTGTTGCAGCTTGTTCCGCTTTTGCCGGGTCAACACTCTGAATATACCCGGAAAGACTTGCAGCTGTTGGTTGTAAGGTGCGGGGTAAATTGGCAGCCAATATGTTAGTCATTTCGCGTTGCTGCTGGGCGTTTAATGGTTGTAAATTTGCGGCGTAATTGGCTAGTTGAAATTGCTGCGTAGATCCTCCAGTAAGCTTAGGGTGCACAAAGTGATTCCAATTGACTGCGTTAGGATTTTGCATCATCCAATGGGCTAAAGCCCGTCGATCTAATCCGTGCAAGCCCGGAACTTTACCTAGTAAATAACCTAAGGCTGGGCTAGAACCCGCACCAATGCCTGCTGGTACTAAAGCACCTAACCCAGGACTTGAATTAGCGGTACTTTGTAAGGCTTTAACTCGATCAGATTTTAGCTCTGCCTCGGTTTTAGGCCCAGCCTGCATCGACTTTTCAGCTAAATCTGTAACTTTGTCTTCGACGCCTTTGGTAACGCTTCCTGGATTTAGTGCAAGACCTAGCCCACCGCCAAGCAGACCGCCAGCGGTAGCACCCTGTAACAAACGACGTTTCCAGTCTTTCTCTTTACGAGAAGCAGCCAGACCGCCAGCACCCAGTGCACCAAGACCTGCACCGGCTAAGCCGTAACCGAGCGTGCTACGCAATCCAGGATCGGTGGTGACCCGATCCATCCCAGCGTTGTACGTGCCTTTAGCAAGTGAAGCAGCTTGTCCAGGCATAGCTTTAAGTGTATCCAAAAAGCCAGCAGCTTGCTTAACTACTTGCGTACCGGTAGAGTTCATCACAAAAGTATTCGCAAGAGCTGCGGGCGGCATTCGTTGCACTGAGCCTTGATCCAAAGCTTGCTTCCTAAGCAAAAGCAACTTTAGACCTTGCTCGTAAGAAATATTAGCTAAGGATACTGGCTTCATTTCGCATCAACTGGGTTGGATTACTTTGGGTACGACGTAGGCCTTCTTCTAGCTTAAGGGTTTCACCCAATTCAAACGGTTCAATGTTACCCATGAGCCGTTTGCGAAGCAACGGGCCAAGTGCTGAGGGTTGGTCCGCAAGCCTAGGAGAAAGCTGAACAAGTTCGTTGTAAGCGTTTAAAACCTGGTCTGGTTCGTACTCGCTAACTGGGTTTTCCGGATCACTCATCATCTGAGTTAAAGCCGTTTGAGCTCGGATCTTACGAAGTTCGTTTAAGTGATCAGGACTGTCAAGGTTTTGGATTTCAGATTCCAAAGCCGACTGACCGCCCTGAGCTACAGACTCCCCCAGATTTTTCGCTGCCCCCATTCCGAAACCACCGGCGACACCGCCTATGATCGAACTCAGGTTTGCTTGCTTAGTTGTCTCAGGCTTGAGCTTGGCATACAAATCGTCAGCTACTTTAGTTGCTTTGGCCGCGACAACAATTTGCTTTGCAAGTTTGTCTTCAGCTGCTGCAAGCTTTTCAGCTTGAGCTATACAATCGTCAATCAAAACGTAGGGAGTCGCTGTGCGATTTACAGGAGCTTGAAAACCTGCCCATGTCGGCTTGTGATCCGAAGCTTTCTTTTCGTTTGGAAACCTAGAAGCGACGTAACGCATAAGTGCACTACCTGGAGCTCCGTAATACACACCAGCGGCGTGTTCAACTTGAGCAAGCGGTAGTCTGTCATAAGCAGATTTTTGAAAATACGAAACAAGCAAATGCAACTTGTAGTTAAGTAAGTCTTCAGACGCTACCTTTTCCCGGTTAGCATCCTGCACAAGTCGCTGCTGATAATCTTTACCGTCAAAAGCTTTCTTAATATTGACGTCTTGTTGATAAACAGGATCAAAAGAAGCGACCTTTTCGGTAATGCCTAAATCCGCTTTTAGCAAACTGCTTTTATCGGCGTAAGTGCGAAACTTAGGCTTAGCAGTAGAAACGTGTGCAACCTTTTCCTTGGAGCTACCCCAAAGTTGATTATGCACTGTGTCGTAGTCCGCAAGCGGAAAGTTTGCAAGCTTATCTAAAACGCTCGTGTTAGCTTCCCACTGGGCAAGCTGACGCCCGGTGTTAAAAGCGTTACAAGCCGCTTTGAGAAAACCAGGAGTAAAACTCAATTCCTGTGCCACTTTGTGCATTGCGTCATTTGGCGACAGCTCCCGGTTATCAACCAAGTCTACAGCCTTTTTAACGCCCGCCATGAGCAGCTCTTCATCTTGTCTACTTAGGTTTTCCATCTTTTATCTCCGTACGACGGAATATACTCTCGTCTACGCCTTGTAGCCCTGCGTTAATTTGTCTACCAGCCCCGACGGCCATAACCTCAGAACTGTCTAATTCGGCTGCCTGTTCATCATACTGCCCCAAAGGTGTATCGGCATATAGCTTTTTACCTTCGTCACCGACAGTCCAAGGAATTTCAGGCAACATAGCGTTAACGTGTTTCTCGAACTCATTGTGCCGAGCTTGTTTATCGTCAACACGTTGTTGAATCTCGAGCAACTTAGCGTGTACTACAAACAGTTCCATAACATTGAAACTGTTAACGCGAAACTGGCCTGCAGCCTGTGCACTCTTGCGACGAATTTGATTGCTCCACTGAGTATCAAGCCAAGATTCAATCTCATCTGGTCTTTCGACTTTGACGCCTTTTTTAAATCCGCTCAACATAAAGTCACAAAGCAGCGGTCCGCCATAATACGCAAAGAATTTAAGCGTCATATCGAAATGGGGCTTAATCTCAAACTTCGGTTTTTTATCGTCTCCGTTTTCTTCGTTGACGTCTACAAACCTATCAGAAGCCGGAATAAGAACGTTTCGAAGTATCCAGTCACTGTGCCGTAAAAAGTCTTTTACGTTAAAAAACAGCTTTTCATACCACTGAATTGTCTCAGGAATGGTTTTGTTTTCTTCCGCGATTTCCTCGTACGACATGCCTGCTAAAAGCCTGGCTTCAACGACCAAAGACATTTCCGGGTCATTTAGTCGACTGACAAACATATTGTGGGCGTAGTACAACCCAGGATTCTCGTACAGAAGAGCTATACGCTTAGAACCGCCCTTATTGTAATCAAACAAATAAGACCGATAGCCTCGAATCCATTCGTCGTCATATCGTTTGCAGCGTTCTGGCGGCCAAGCTGCAAGCATAGCCAAAACTCGTTCGTGCCGCCAAAAAGGCTGCAAGAAAGGGTCGGCTAAGCGTACATTGTTGTAGACTCTAAGCAAAGTAAGTACCTCTAAACAATCGTGTCAGAACGCAAAGTACAAGCGACTTCAAACGTAAGTACAGTGGCAGTACCTGTAGTTATGAACTCAAGCCACAATGCAGAAGTGCGACAACGCATATTAACGTCCTGGTTGTCACGATTCTCGTAGGCTCGATTAATATCAAAAACAAGCTTAGCAGTACCAGACAATACGGAATCAGTCAGCACTAAACTGGTAATAGCTGGTTTTGTAGGAATTAGTGGCGGCGTCTGCCAAAGCACAGGTGCCGTATTTGCCGTGGCTACCGCACCCGCATGACTAACATTCAATACTAGTTGATTTACAGCTGAAACAGCTGTAATAGTGTGCACGGCGTTGTAAGCAGCTACGTTGCAATTTTTTAGCTCGACGCGATCACCAACGATTAAACCGTGATCTTCTGATGTAGTTATTTGTAGAAAACCACCAACATTAGCGGACCCTGAAACAACACCAGACGCAGTTACTTCCAAGTCGTTTGCAGCAATACAAGCTCCACGTCTGTCGTACAAGTTAATTGTAGCCGCTGTAGATGTTCCAGCTGTTTGCGTAACAATTAGACGATCTAGTTCACCTCTAGGGGGTGCTGGAATTCTTACAAAACCTGCGACACCTCTGGTAAGTACGCACTGAACAGTTCTTGAATAACCCGCTGTCATGCTTCACCTAGTTCCTGGAAAGTTCGTCTAAGTTAATGTCACCTTCGTCAAACGGCGATTCAACTGATTTTTCCTTGAGGAACAAGGTTATATCGCCAACAGCCTCAAACGCGTTACGTAAACTGTCTTCTAGCTCTGGCATGTCAGACTTTCCGTAACGATCTTCAAATTCTTCACCGTGCCAGTAAAAGTTCATCAGAAGTCGACCGAGCGAATCTAAAGATTCTACTAGCGAAGAAAGATGGCGTTCGACAAGTGAGTCTTGTCTGACAGACTTAAGCATACCGGAAATCATCGTGGTGTCGAAAACTTCTTTTTGCCCTTGCGAACCGGCTTGCTGTGCAACCTGCATCGACGTATTGAAATCTTGAGATTCATAATTTTGCCACGGATCCCAAACACCAGGATCAGTTTGATCTGCACTCATGTGATTTAGACGGTAAACAGCATTGCCGCCGTATTGCGTGTTAGCCGAAGTACGCGGCCCGTATTGCTCGGTGCTGCGTTCGTCGGCTAGGTCGTCGTAGACAGGGGCGTCTGGTCCACCTGCCAATACACTGTAATTAGGATTAGCCTGCTTGTCGCTGCCGTACCCGGCTGCGTACTCAATGCGGTAAACAGCACTACCACGAGCCTCGGCTTCTTTAAGAATTTCTCGAGCCTGCCCTTCACGCATACCGTGTACGCTTACCAAATCCCACAAAGCAGCTCGCTTGGAGAAGCTGTTTTTACCTAGCGCGGAGTCGATAAAAACATCTGTTCCATTGTTAAAAACCTTTAGCCGAGCTGTCTTTTCGTGAATAAGAAGTTGAATGTCGTCAATCTTGCCTAGGCGAATTGGGCTTTCTTCGTTACCTCCGACACCTACATAAGCATCAGGTAGCTTTAAAAATTTGAAGCTACCTGGAACACGCAGCTCGCCAGAGATAGCTCGAAGTTTAGTACCTCGCTTGTTTTCTTTGTCAACGCAAAGCAAAGCGTCGTAGGTGCTTGGTTGATTGTAGCCATCCATAGAGTAAGGCTCGGTAATTTTTTGAAGCCTAGGCATAGTCGATGTTCGGTCGTCACGATAATCAGGATGTACAAAAAAATCGACTTTGTAATTGCCGTCGCCAAGAGCTTCAATTACCTTGAACGGTACAGTTGCCGAACCTGTTGAATCTAAGCCAAGGTACGTGCTACCTTCAGACAAAGTGCTGGAATCCGAAAGAGATTCAAACCAGTCATTCCATTCGTCGCGTTCGCTTATCTGGTCTGCAAAGATATTGGTAGCGTGGGTGTTTAGCCAACGGCGACCTTCGCCGCCCTCGCCAAGTCTTACAACGATAGCAAGGGGCTCACGACCGCGGTTGCTGCTACCGTGAGTAACAACTAACATTTTGTTGAATTGACCGGGTCGCTCTAAAACTCGATAAAGAGCTGTCTCAGACGGGTTAGTCAGTTTTTGCTCAATTTGTGTGTTATAGGTGCGGCTAACTTGAATGCCGCGACGATGATCGACAATCAGCATTGTGTCGTTAAGCAATCGCTCGCGTTCTGCATCGTCGAGCTCGGGCATGCGGTTAGTTGTAACTGACTCTTGCGTGTAAAGCCTTAGGGCTCCTGCTTTTACGTGATCGACACTTTCAGGTTTTGCTTCAGCAAAAAGCCGCATACCTTCTAACTTAGGCTTAACCGAAGCTTGCTTTTTGACAATACTTTGTGCAGCTTGTTTAGTGTTTGCTTTGCACGCTGTACCCCAACGAACAAAGCAGTCGTTACCGTAAAATCTACTAAAAGCAGATTTAATTAACGGATATCGCTCAGATGCTAAGTAAGCCAGTTGCAGCATTTCAAAACTTTGTGGCATAACGTTGTTAAAGTCAAACGCAGCGGCATTCTTTGCCAAAGCCGCCTTAAATGGATCGTTAACGACTAAAGCCTGGTCAAGCTTGCGCCCATTAAGCTCGTTACCAGTTGTCCTGAATAACGAACTTGCAGCCTTAGTTTTAAAAGCTGCAAGCATTGGAAGAACTTGGCTAAAAGCAGATTTAGGCAACTGTTTAGGGCGGTAAGTGTCGCTGGCTCGCTTACCGCCGCCGATTGAAGGCGGAATGGAAAGCGTTCGAACGTCAGGGTAAACGCCACCAAGATCTCGAAGCTTACTTGCCGACGATTCACCTAGTATGTGCGGCTTTCGACTCATGACGTAATTGATCCAGTTTTCTTTCATCGGAACAAACGAATCGTTGTTCTTGATGTAAAGCAGCTCGTGCCCCTTAAGATCACCGTTAAGAAAAAAGACCGGAGCATACAACCATTGAGAACCAATTTGAAACCCGAAAACACCCATAGCTTTCGTGTTGTCTTCATTACGATCAACAAGTTGAAAGCCGATCATGTAGTCAAGCAAACGAGGGGCTTTATCTCGCAGATAAGCATAAGCTAGGCTAGAAAAAGCTTGTTCAAACTCGGTCTCTCCACCGCTACCACCGATACTAGCCTGCTTAATCGCGTTCATCTTTAGTTTCCGTTAAGTGAATACTACTTCTTCCAACCGGCTGCTATGTCAAAACCGGAAAGATGTGAAAGCATATTTTGAGCTTCTTGTGTGGCAACTGCTTCAAAAAAACTAGCTATCTTTTCTTTGTCTGCATTAACTGTTTTTTTCTTTGGCTTTTTCTTCGTGCCTGTTGTAGGTGGAAGTAAATAAGCCGCAGCTAACTTAGAATCAAAGCCGCCCAGTGGAGGTAAAATTGACATTATAGGACCTGTGAATATGAAAATTCATCCGGCGAATTGTACAGTTTATCTGTTTTGTCGGTATTTTAGCAAGTGAAACCTTTACAACAGTCTAGATGTAATAGGTTTTGCTGAGACAAGACTGTCTTTCGGCTCTGGAATATCTGGAATAGGAACATCTGGTAGTTTGTAGGGAGCCTTAGGTTGTATAACAACGCGATTAGATACATCGCCAAAATCAGTACCGGTTACCAGACTAGGTACAAAGCTTGAACCACGTTCTTCGCTAGTAGCACCCCTAGCCGTAGATTCAAGCAAACTTTCTTTTAGTCCTGACCCGTACATCTGCGTAAGCCAATCCGGATCATGCTGGAGCTGGTACATGCCTCGCACCATATGCGACTCAAAAGGCGGCGGATTGTCGTGAACTTCCAAAGCCTGCACGCCAAACTCGTCAAAGTCTTTAAGCATCGAAGGTCTAACTTTAGTGCCGATCGTGTAGTGAAGAACCGGCCTTTCAAGATATTTACCAACGGCTTTCTTAGGCGACAAAGCTTGAAAACCGTCTCTAGGTTTGTACGTGTGCTCGAGAGTCGTGTAAGGAATAACGTCGTCTTGTACGTTATCGCCCACTTCTTCAGTAAGTCTAACGTGATTAATTAGACCCCGAGCAAGAAGCTCGATGTTTCTGCGGTGCCCAAACATACCGCTAGAAGCCATGGCCTTTTTGAACTCTTGAACAAAATAGCGACGACCTTCTCCTACGCCTTTGTATTTAGTAATGGTTGCAGGATTGGGGATGCCGTCACTAAGCATATCACCAGCTTCAATAGTATCGCCTTTCTTGACTTTGAGATCGTAGCCAGCGTTTACGTAATGTCGTTCACCGCCAATTGTAATATAGCTACCGCCTGCGGGAGCGGGTTCGATACGCTGTACTGTGCCGTCAACGGTAGCGTGAGCTGCACCACCCTGCATTTTCTTAGGTGTTTGAATGAGCTGATTAATGTACTGGAAGCCACCGACAGCTTTTTCCTGCCCTGCAACACCCCCGGAGTGCTTGGCAGAATTGGAAACTATCAGACCATTTGCCAGCACAAACAAGTGATCTGGATGATCTACTTCAATATCATAAGTTCGCAATTGACCGACTATTGTTTGTTTTTTTCTGTAAAAAAAACAAGTGTTAACTGAAGAATTGAAATTTCCAGCTTTTTTTAAAGTTTCATTTTTACAGCCGGGTATAAAATCAAGCATTAGCTTTATAAATTTATCGACTTCTTGCTGCCTACAAATTACAAAACTGTACAAAATTCTTTTTCTATTCTTTGACTGCAAGTCTATTGGCCCCGAATGAATAGCGAAACGAACACGCAAAATATCGCGAATTGCGGTTATAAGCTGCAGCGATGTTGACGAATAACTGACATAGTACGCTTTGTGTTTCCGACGAGACTGCGACAAGTAAATGGAGCCGTCGCTGGCAAATAAACCTCCAAGCAGATTTAATGTAGATCTTGAATCCCACTCCCAAATGTCAGCTGGAACTGTTTTTTCGTACGCGTACTTACCGTAAAACTTCAACTCTTTCAGTTTTACAAGCACAGGATTACGGTCACCTGAAAGTAGTCTACCTGTCGTTGGACATTGGTTAACAGTATCGACTATCTGAGAAATTCGATAGTAACCCTTTTGGCCTGCAAGAAGAGTTGCTTTTAAACCTAGACTTGTCAAAAGTGGCTGTATATCGGCGATCAGACTTGGATCAAAGCAAGACAAATGCACACCGTGCACACTTACCGTGTAGCAACCATCACCTAACAGAAGACCCAGTAAAAGAGACATAGCCTCGTGTTTTTTACCGATAAACTGGTGTGCCACACTATTTGGCATTACACCGCACAACCTAACGCATTTTTCGTCCGCAGCCCAAATACCCTTTTCAGCTATTTCAGTTGTTGGAGCCCATCTTCGAGCTACTGCTAAAATCTTATGCTCCCGAGTCGAAATAAGCGACACGCTTTCTTTTGTTCTTGAAACATTAAAAACAGTTTCTACGCAATCTTTAAGCCCGTTGTTGTACACGTTTAAAACTTTTACCGGACGTAAATTTCCATTTGTATCCGAGCCGAAAACATAATCTCCTGGTACGATTTCTTCTATAGGTTTTACACTGCAATCAGCCATGCGAACCAAAGTCTTTTCGGCCAAGCAAAGTTGCCCTTGGCTAATCGGTTCGCTGAGAGCTTGAGCTGCCTGCAACCCTACTTGCTCGCCGCGACCCGGTAATAAACCTTTCTCACGTACCCCGACATCCCTAGCGTAAACGCCTCCCTCTGGCGAACCTCCAATAAGCGGCGAACGAACTAAAATGCGGTTTTTACCCAGACGTTTAAGCTGCTTAAGAATCTTGGGAGTAAGCGGCGTGTTACGCCGAAATGGCCCGGTGTCTTGAGCAAGCAAAGAACCTTCGTTGTCCATGTCCTCAGTGTCGACGATTAGCCCGCGTAAGCCAGGGTTTTCATCTTCACCTTCTTCGTCGACAACTACAAGCCTATGCCCAGCTTGATTGAGTTGTTTCGACAAAAATCCCGCTTCCTGTGTAGCAAACTTTGTGGCGATAATACCACGACGAGCTCCATAAGTACCGGCCCAATATTCTGCGGGTGTCAGCCCTTGGCTGTAACTTCGCAGTACTGGTACCGGTATAACCTCGTCGCGGTGATCGGAATAAAGCATGTCCGCAGCTAGCAGACTCGCCAGATTCATCGGCTTACCTCGAGAACCGGATAGTACTTGTAGGCCTAGCGGATTGTTTTCCTTTACGGCTTCATCCAATACGGAACGCTGCTGTGCTGAGCTTTCCCTACCTACAACGCGTACGATCTTATCGTTACGTTGCTTGTCCGTAAGATTGTCATCGGCCAGAATACCGTATAGCTCACCTTTGATTTTATCTTGAATAGCCGCTGCAACTTTGCTTTTTCTAAGATGTCGAGCGCCGAAAGACAAGCCGCCTTGCTCTTGAGCAGAATGCCTGCCTATTTGGCTTAGTTGAAAGGAAACATCTCGGTACTTTTCCGGATGTTTCCTTGCGACTTCTTTAAGCAAAGAATTAAGAGCAGATTTGTCCAGAACGCGACTATAGTCCCGTAATTCCTCGGGTAAAACATCGTTTACTAGAATTTGGCCTACGGTCGTTTCTAATGCCATCCAAAAAGCTCCATGTCTAGCTTCTTGTTGATGCGACGGATCTCAGCTCCTATCGCATCGCTGTTTCTTACCTGCATGTCCACCGAGCGAAGCAAGTTTTGCTCAGCTTGCTCGATTCGCTTTTCTAGTTGCCGAATATGTAGTTGCTGGTCGCCTTGTTTTGCAAGACAACCTACAAACATAGCAGCCACCAAAAACATTAAAAGAAATGTTACAGATATTACTCTATTTTGAATTTCAAAACACATATGACTACTCGTCGCTGTCGTCAGCATTAACGTCAGTTAGACTTTCTGCTTGCAGTTCTTCGGACGACTGTTCTTGCTCGGCTTCGGACGGCTGTTCTTGCTCAACTTTCGAAGTCGTATCTAGGGAAGCAGCAAGACCAACTGTTTCACCTACGTTGTCTTCAATAACAGCTTCGCTAGCTTTTCGTTTTCGGCCTTTCTTTTGCAAACCTGCCCCTTGAGTTGTGGCAGAAGGCGATGCCTCAAGCTCAGTCTTGTTTTCGACGACAGGTTCAAGTTTACTTTCGATAGAAACAGCGTCAGCTTGTTCTCGGGTAAGCGTGTTTCGACCCACAGCCAAATCAATCGTTGTCCTGATGTTTGACAAGTCTTTCTCGTAGACGCTAAGCGTAACTGCGTTAAAGCCGTTTGAAAACGCAGAGATAATCGAAGTAAGCGTATCTGCAGGATCCAAAATATCAATATTTTGCGATCGCCTATCCGCGTTCTGTGCTTCGACCGAATCAACGTGTACTTCGGGTGATCTGTAATACTTGTCTGCCGAAGCTGCTACGTCGTCAACAGTTTGGTGATATTCAAAAGATTGTCGCCTCTTTACACGACCTTCACTGGTTTGCCGGAAAAGCAAATTATCCTTAGATTTGTAGTACTTGTCGTTAGATCGATTAGCTGGGTCAGTCATTTTAAAACCTTATCTGGGTAACTGTGACTTTTTCATTGATTCCAAGCTTACCCAATGTCTCTTGGAAATCTTTGTCCGTACAATGTGAAACCATAACAGAACTGTTACTACCGTACAACGCGGCTACGCTAATTGGTGTGCCATCAGGCATTCTAACAATTACCTGAGAAGCCGTAAGAACGATAGGCTTCTGTCCTACTCGTTCAAGAATCTCAATATTAAACACCGTTTTGCCTGTTTCTTAGAGCTGCGATTGCTTTGAATGCATTACTTTGTTGTGCCTTTTGCGTTTCGACAAGCTCGCTATATGGCGAACCGTATTCCCAGGGATTATCGTGAGCGGCTTTCATAGGCTGCATCGGTTGGATAGAACCTAGAGCACCAGCTGCAGGCGCACTTCCTTGCTGCTGACTTGCCATCTGGCTAAGATCGTCAGGCGTTGCAACCATTTCAGCCGCAGGTATCGCAACACCCATGGCGTCGCAGAGTTTAGCAAGCAGCTTTTTCATCTGCATGATTTCGACGTTAATATCGATCTTAGGTTTGAGCATCCCGCCACCAGCACCACCACCAGCCGCAGCACCACTGGAAGCTACAGCCTGCTGCACCATTTGCTGGATAGCTGGCATTAGTGCCGCCATGGGGTCACCACCGCCGCCACCGCCACCCATAGCAGCAGGATCGGCAGGCATACCACCGCCCATAGCTGCCGGATCCATAGGAGCTCCACCGGCGGCTGGATCAGCCGGAGCTCCCATTGCCGGATCACCCGCAGCTACAAAACCTTGCTTGTAAAGGTTATTAATCGCTTCTTGTAACAAAACAGAATTGATACCCACAATACTCTCCGGCTCTAAGCTTCAAGGATTTTGATTTTGTCGTCAACGGAAATTTCGTTCCTACTATAGGCACGTTTTGCGTCAGCAACGTTACGAAAAATTTTGACTGGTCGATCGCTTTTACTTTTTGTCGCATGATACAGCCCGCTTACATATTCGTTAGACGGAGCGTGTACTACAGACTTAAAGTCCGACATACTAAACAAGTTGCGACTTGGTAGCAACCTAGCATAAGCTTCTTCTACGGATTTCTCCAGGCTAGGTACGTGATAATTCATGGCATCTCCGTCAAAATCCGCGCCAAAGCCTTTAACTACCAGCGGGCTTACCTGCAGCGTATCGCCTTTAGTTAGCCTGGGCTTCATTGCAAGTATACCAAACTTGTGCAAAACCGGAGCACGGCTAATGTAGACAGGCCTTGCATCCATTTCCTCAAGCAAAGAACTACGAGCTAAATCTGTACGGTCGACGATTTGCTGTCTTGCCTCTCTAAGCGACATACCCCTTCGTACAAGCCGACGAGTTACAAATTTCTCATACGCCTTGAAAGCTTTATCTTCGGGCAAGCCTACCGAGTCCATATCTAGGTCTGGATTAGGAGTAATAACTGCTCTTCCGACGTTATCGACTGTTGTTGAAATAAGCTTACGTTGCAAGGTTCCAAATTTAGGGCTGCTACCAAAAACAGATTTCAGCACACCTTGTACATTCTTGTCTCGACTTTTCTGGCTAATCGGATCGCCTAGACCCGTTACCGCTCGAAAAGCCTGGTACGTTGCAAGCCGCTCAGGGCCAGATCCGTCTGCACCTACGGCTTTCTGTATCTCATTAAGGTTTTTGTTGGCTTCAAACAATTCCTTGTAAAGGTAATTAGCGTCATTGATAAGCGGCATGTCGTTGCTCATCATGCTAATCGGCCTAAACATTGGAGGCAAAACCGGCACTTTGTTAAGCATGTAGTCCGATGGATGCAACTTCAGCTTCTGTGAACTCTTAAGGTAGCCCAGTTTGCGAATTGCGTTGTCTCGCTCGGAAGCTCGACCCGCTGCAATTACAGCTCGGGTCTTGTTTATTTCGCTTTCCAGGTTAATTGATTTGAGTGCTTTTTGAATTGCCGCCGGACCTGAACCGTGTCCATCTAGGTTTTCGTCGCCAGCAATAATTGAATCGAACTTTTTCTGCGTAAGCCCTAAGATCTTACGTATAGGTTCTTCCATAACCGGATTTGGCATAGGTTCGTGTAGCTTAATGAAAGTCCAGCGGTTACCACCGTGCCCACCGGTCTTAGCCTTGTCAAACAAACCGCCTGGTACTTCCTTCAAGTCATTACCCCAGTCTACACCCTCGGCACTGGTCAACTCACGATCACCGGCCAGCTCATCTATGTCCTTGTCCGTAAGAGCCATGATATTAAGCTGAGTGCCCTGTTTGGTAACATTGACACCTGCAGCTCTAAGCTGGTTAACAAACTTCTGGTACACATACGGTACTTTGGTTGCTTGCGGGTTGTACCCAGACATAAACTGCATCCAATAGTCATCGTTCTTTTGCCCGCGAACAGAGCTGATGTCCTGAAGCGTAGCCGTTGCACCGTGGGAAAGCAAAGCGTTGGTATCCAGCATACCAATTCTTTTTGAACCTTCGGATCCACCTTTAGCCGGTGTATCTTCCATGGTGTAAGAACCGCCACCTCGACTTTGACCTTTGCCCTCTGCTGTATGATGCAACTTCATAAAAAAGCGACTGCCAGTAGCAATGCCTTTTACTTTACGTTCACGTGTAGGATCGACAATGTCCTCGAGGTCGCTTAAGCCTTCTTTGGCGAGCTCCTGAATAACCCATTCGTTCATATCCTTACTTGAATCAAAGTCTTCGACCTTGATCGGCTTGCCGCGTTTTTCTGCAATTTTACCCAGCAAAAGCTCAGACAATTGACTTGGATTAGTTCTTGTAACAACTCCCAAAGGATTGACCAACACTTCAAAAGGCCTGCCTTCTGCGTCGTGCGGCATCTGCGAGTCAGGAATAACGTCAGCAATAACCCCTTTGTCCCCGTAACGTCCCGACAGTTTATCCCCGATTTGCATAGGTGCCGACATTTTAACTACAACTGTTGGACCTCTTTTGCCCATTACAACATCTGTAACTACACCACTGTCGTTATGATCCCAAGTAATACTTGCATCGTTAAATGCGCTTTTACCCTTCTTGTGAACTTTGTTGTGTGCAGTTTCTTTTTCTCGCAACCCAAGAATAAGCGGGTCACCCTGATTTACAACTGTTCCAGGTTTAATCACACCACTGGAGTCGATATTAGCCAAGATTTGCTTATTGTACTTACCGGGATACGTCGATATGTACTTGTTCTTGCCGCTTATTGTTCTATCGTCTAGCTCGAGATCGTGCTGATACATATGCTCAGAACTCATTTTCTTGGCGTAACTTTCAGAGATGACTGTGGCATCTTCAAAGTTCTTACCTTGCCAAGCAATGTAGGCTGTCCTTGCGTTCTTACCCAAAGCAGCAGCACCAGTCTTATCCGTGTAGTTCGAATAAGCCAAAAGCTGATCCGGATTAAATCGGTCACCTGCGTTCAGTGCTGCCGTCTGATGAACAAATGTTTTGCGGTTAAACGGGAAGTTGGTATACAGCTCGTGCGTGTCTTCAGTACCGTCGTCGTAACGTACGCGAATACCGTTGTCGTCAACGCCAAGTACCGTGCCTGCCTGCGGGGCTCTAAGAGCACCCATGCCCTTTGAGTACAATTCCTCGTAGCTTTGATTACCGTTTGTACCTGGAACAGCCGATTGTACCAGCGGAGCTTCTGCGTCAACTAACGGCAAAGCCTGGGTTGTCATACGCGAAGCCATAACAAGCCGTTGGCCTTTAACCTGGCTTTTCATGGGAATCATGTTTGATAGCTGATTAAACGCCTCTTCCATTGCCGGTAGTTCTAAGTCGATTTGAGACTTAGGCACATAAAGCATTTTGCCGCCACGCATCGCCGGAACACGTGGAGCATCTTCCTGTTGACTGCCTGGAAACCCAAGCGTTAAATCGGCTACTTCTTGCGGTGTTCTGTAAACCAGTTGCCCGGTCTTTAGCTCTCTAAACTGAGCGTATAGCTTGCCGTTCTTACCTTTACGCACGCCTCGAGCAAGGTACGTGTCAACACCAACTTTGCCACTTTCCGGTGTCCTTAAAGGGTCCACGTAACCAAACATACTAGGCTGGACGCTTCTTGCTTCCTTAGGAATAGCATCTGTCGACGGAATACCGCCTTCGCCCAGCCGACTAACCGATGTAGTTTTGTCGTAAAGTTCAGCCGGGTTAATTTCTTCAATAGCCTGCCCCAGTCCGCTTGTTAGCAAAGCCGAAAGCACTTGTTTACCTAAAGCCGACGAGGGCATGCTTTGCAGATTACCTTTCCATGAAGACTTCCATAACAGTTGCCTTCGAATGCCATCTTTATCTCGCTGCAACCTTTCAGCAATCAAATCTTCTGGCCCCAAGAATTGCTGGTAGGTAAGAGCATCTCGATCGTCCGGGTCAGCCTCATTACGACTAACCTGAACAAGTTTTTTGGTGATATCCAGCAAAGTATCTAGTGTAATATTTTTGTGCGGTCTGCCGAGTGTTCTAGTGGTTACCTGTGGATCAAGTTCCATGCGTGCAAACTTGTCAATCAGTGCTTGCCGTTGCTCCACCTCAGAGCCCTGGAGCTCAGTGTTGTTTAGAAACTTCTGTTTTAGCTTTGCGTATTCAGAAGCTGCGTCGTTGTTGTAGTTAGTGGCAAACAAATCTTTGCCCCACGCCTCTTTAAGCTGTTCGGGAGTTGCCCCCATGAGCTTTAACAGCGGTGTAAGACCGACTGTACCTTGCCCTACTTTAATCTTGAAAACACCTTTTTCTGGGTCTAAAAAGTAGCGGTGCGATACACCTTTGCCGGGCATAACGTTAGCGTGAGATTCTATCTCGCCATTGTCTCGAATACGTGTGTAGACACCGGGAAGAAGTCTCTGCTGGTTCTTTAGCGTGTACTCGGTACCGTTGTTAATGAACGTACCGCGGTCTGTCAAATGCGGAATCGTGGCTAGCACAGCTCGCTTACTGTCTACTACCTGCTGCGTTTCGTTATCTAATAATTCCCAAGTACCTCTAAGCCTTCGGCCAACACTTATCCCGTTTAGAATTGCTTCTTTTTGCTGCTTTTTACTTACCTTGTCCGGATCAGCATATTCAATGTTCGTAAGTCTTAACGTATGCCTTGCGTTCGAAATAGGCTCAATAGCATTGGCAGCCGACAGCACGTTGTCGTAAATATTTTTACGCGTCGCGTCGGTATCACCGAACTCACGAAAGTCTAACTCCTCAGGCTTAGGTAAAACCTGAGGAGTCGGCTGCATCAAGCTCGAAGACGTCGAACCTAGTATGTTCGAATCTATTGGAGACATTGAGGTTTAAACACTTGCAGGTTCTGAGGAAATTGGAGCAGGAATGGCGTACAGCTCAGGCGGTTGTGCCATTGCAGCTCGCCTGGCTCGTTCACGCAAAGCTTTATCAAGAATTGCCTTGCGACTGTTCTTTTTCATTTGCTTATCGACAACATAGTAACCAAGTGGCAATGTTCCTAAGGTGTAAGCAGCGGCTAGCCCAGCCATTGAGCCAGGAGCATTTTCAAAAAAAGCCGCTTTTTCTGCTTTTTCTTGCAATCCAGCAAAGGCTTTATCCAAGTTAGCCGACACACTGCCGTCGTTATCGCTAGCAGTCTTATAGCTTCCAAGCAGTGCCGATTCGTAATCTCGCTTTGCTTCGTCTAGCTCGGATTCTGTCTGAGCTCGGCGTTGTTTGTCCATCAAAGCGTCAACACCTTTCCAACCGCCATAGAAGGCAAGCGGAAAACCTAGAAGTGCCGAAGGGATAGTGTAGGGCAATCCGACAGGAGCTGTAGCCCCGGAAAACCAAGAGTTATTAGCTGTGTTTTCTACAGCTCCCTTCTCAGCATACGGTACGGGCATTTCAACTACACGCCCAGTTCGCTTTCTCTTCCTAGGTGTAGTCGCTTCACCAAGACCGCTAAGCCCACGTAAAGCAGCACCCCCACCGGCTAAAATAGCCATGCCTTTTAACAGACTGCTTACGGTGTCTTTGTTAAGTTGCGTTGCGTAGGCATTTTGGAAGTCTGTTACTTCCTTAGGGGCCTTGGCAAACGGATTGAGCGAACTCATGAGCCGAGTGCTACTAGAAACTTGCGGAAGCGGCTTATTTGTATCTAGGCCGCCAAGCAGATCATTCTGAGCTTCCTTGATTTGAGATAGAAGCTGCTTGGCATCTTTTTCGTTCATCGTTCACCTTGGCTAGCTGCTTGGCATAAGATTTGGCCTACCGTCTTCCAAGAACGGTTCAACCCATTCTATGTAAATTCGATACCCATTATCATCCGCTTTAGGCTTGCGATCAATATGAATAAGCTTGAACCAGTCATTAGCTATCGCATCCATTACTTGACAGTATACAGCGTTTTGTTCGCTATCTTCTGTGTCAAAAGTACTGTTCTTAAAATCGTTTACGCGACGAATACGATCTTCGTACTCTTCTTCCTTCAACATCGGAGCTGCTGGCCCACGAAAAGGTAGCCCATCAATATCCGCTCTGTTCCAGTAAACTTCGCCTCGACCGTTGCCGTCTTTGCGATTTAAAAACTTTACTAAACCGCTCATAACCTTCCTTTACATAAAAACACGACCAGATTGCTTGCGATCTTTCTTAAAGCTTCTAGCAGCTTGTTGTCTGCGAAGCTGCTCAGCCATTCGATGGTACGTATCAGCTAGTTCTTGTTGTTTAGCTTCACCGACATCTTCTTCACTAATGTCTGTAGCTTGATTTTTAAGAACTGCCGCAACCCCGCCAATAGTTGGCGGGGCAGCTGCAGCCAGTAGGGCAAGCGGAGATAAATCTTTTGCCAAGCCTGTAACATCGCGAACCATGCCAAGGCCAGATTTAGCTCCACCAGTTAGAAAACTTGGCACAGAGCTAGCCGCGTTTAAAAGCGTAGAACCAAGGCTTGGAGCCGCTGACGCGAAGGCTTGTTTATCAAAAAACTCACTAGCCTGCTTTGATAGCCCGGCTATTTGAGACCCTGACAAACCTTCTTCGACGCAGCGACTAAGAAAACCTAGCTTAAATGCTTCAGCAGGCGACATGCTAAACTCCGTTTACTCGTTGCCAAGAACTAACTTAGGTACTGATACAGAAACCGGCAATTCGTTTGCTTTTTGCCTTCGAACGTGCGGATCGTCGGGAGATCCCTGTTCCTTGGCTTTCCTAGCTAAATCAACACCTTGCTCAATAAATCTCATTTGCCTGTCAATCTCGTCCGGGTGTGCAAAGTCTTTGTTATCCGATTTGCGACCCTTCGATAGCAGATCGTTAATACCTTGCAGCCGTTCAAGAAACGTTTTAACAGTCATGGCCTGGTATTGACCAGTCCTCGAATCCTCAAAATGAATGAGGCCACGTTCAGCCCACCAGCGAACTGCCTTAGGTGCCGAACGGGGTCCAAAGAATACGACCCCGTCCGATTTTCCAATAATTGTAGGAGCATTCACAGCTAAACACCTTTAGTAGATAACAAACTCAGCCAGCGCCGCATTCTCAACTATACGCTGTATTTCCTGCGAATCAACAACAGCGTGCGAGTCATCGCGATCGCAGTCTTGGGGCAAGCACTTGCAAACTCCGTCGCTATATTTAGAACACGGAGTCCAAGGCAGATCAGTAGGCTCAGTAGGCTCAGGCGGTGCTTTAGGATCAATCGGCACTTTAGGATCGTCGGCTTTCAGCGTAATGGCTGAACGCGTTTGAACGACAATTTCACTCTTGGTAAAGACGGCCAAAACAGCGTCTGCCCACGAACGTGTCAGCAACAGCAACAACTCTCGCAACGCCTTATCTACAATAGGCTCAAGAAAGTTTGGAACGCCGGTAATGTCAATTGGAGCGATGATTTCGTCGTAAAACTTAGCTACGGCCAAAACTACCGTGTTTTTACGCTCGTCTTCAGTTCCGATGTTTAAAGAACGAAACAAATTAACAAACGTAGCCGTCGCTTTACCGACAAGCGTAAAAACTTCTGAGACACTTATCTTGCCGTCGGTTACAACCTTTTTGTATTCGGCAATAACTGTATCAATTGCCAACTTCGAATCTTCATACAAACTCATAACGTTTGCCCCTAATTAAAAAGCTTCGGAACCATAGTACCTAGAACACCGGCAACTGTACCGGTTTGACTTAGTATATTCTGTGTCCCCTCTGGCATACCTGTCAACAGCCCAAGGCCTTTTCCAACCATTCTTCCAGCAAAATAACCTTTAATTCCACCGCCAGCTGCCCCCATCATCATACCAAAAAGACCTGTCTGGTGTGGCGTGATATTACCGGATACCGCGTTAGGATCTGGCATTTGTGCCGATCCGTAAGCAGCTCCCATGGTCATTGCTGCAAGCTGTGGACTTACGTTCGCTCCCCAGACTACTCTACCAAGCTCATCCATTTTTACCAACGGCATTTGCTCAAACGACGGCCCTCCAATTGTGCTGTCGATGGTCGGATGCGGTACGAACGCCATTTTCTGCACGTATGAATCCACGGCAGCTTTAAATTGTGGGCTATACGGCGTGCTATCAGGTTCAAAGCCACGCTCGTCTGTATGCCCTTTAAAAAACATCGAATCGTTAAACGGCCTCCTAGCGGCCCAGTTCATCATACCAGGAACCGCACCTATACCAGCTCCTCCAAGACCACCCAGCAGTGCAAAACGATTTCTAAGCGTTCCTTCTTCCTGTGCCCACTCCGGTAGAAATTGCTCGCCTAACCAACCTGCACCATAACCAAGCCCGGCTCCAAGTAGTCCGCTGGCAACTGTAGAAGCAATAGGTCTACCGCCAAAACCCGGAATATCCTTGCTTGGAAAGAATTGCAAAGCCTCGCCAAGCCTTCGCAAAGCAGGAGAGTAGGCTACTTTGACCCACCAATCTTGCAAATCAACCGGTGTAAGCTGACGGTCAAAAGTGTGGCACTCTCCAATCTTAGTTCTCAGGCATCGCATGCCTGCATCAAACTCCTGCCCGTTAAAAGTCGGTCTAACGTAAATACCGGCTTTCTTTATGCAAGGATTCCAGTAGAAACTAAGATCAGACTCCGTAAAAAGGTTACCAACCGCTCGGCGTATTTGCTCGGCAGGTGCAGCACACGCTTTAACTAGATGGTCAATAGTACCTGCGAAGTCCTCATACAGACCTAGGTCAAGTGCCTGTTGTGTACTTAGAGCAGGTAGTAGTTCACTGGAATCTGACACGTTAAGTCCTCCAGCGTATAGCTTAGCTAATATCCCTGGGAAAAAGCTAGATTAACACTATTGCAAGTTGTAAGCCTTCCAAACCAGTTGTTAAGTATTACTTAACAACTGGTTTGTTTCCTTTCGTCCCAGCGTTTAGCAGCTTTCTCTATTGTTTTGGCAGTCGGCCCACATGCACCACATTTAGTACAAGCAGCCGAATAACCGCTTTCACCAAGCACGAACACAAAGCAGAGCGGATGGGTATCGGCTGTGCTGCAAAACGGACACGGTTTTCTGTATATCTTTGTTTTTTTCACATTAATTACGCTTTTAGGAAGGCGTTAAAACGACGGTGTTACTAGATAATCAGCGTCCACCCAGGTTATGTCTCCGCTCTCTCTAGATCTTACGCGACATTTACCCGGATAGGGACACTCCAATATGTATACTTCTTGCCCGTCCCAGTACTTGTTGCCTGTGTTTCTAACAACGTACGGAATCGATCCTATTATTGCCCCTAACGCCGCAGGGGTAGAAAGTGTGGAGACTGCAGCTTTCCTGGCTTCTTCGATAGCCGCGTCTTCAACTTCTTGACACCAAGCCTTAGCCGCAGCAAGCGTTTCAAAAGACTCTTTCCGGTCGGTAAGTTCTGCTGATGACTTTTCAACAGAAAAAAGACCAGCATCGTTTACGAAAATAACCCACTCAAAAGGTGTTCCGTCGTCATGAATTGCAGAATAAGCGGCCCAATTGAGCTCATCAAAGTCGTTCGCCCAAAATTTCCAATCAAGCATAACGTTACCCTTTCAAAAGAAAAAAATAAACTTGCATGACTATAACCAGCAATCAAAATTGCGTCAACTACTGAAATAAAAACGAAAACACCCTGTGTTAGAGCACAGGGTGTTTAAACGCGACCGGAAACTTTCCAATCCCTTGCGATACGCCAACTAGTAGGTACCTAGACCTAAATTATACACTTATCGCCGGTACATGCAAACTGATGCTGAAGATCCGTCATGTCCTCGCTCTCGTAGTGAACAAGCTTGGCCCAGTTGATATCCTTCGGGAAAGCCTCCACGCGTGCGTTGTACTCTTCCTCAGTAATTTCTTCGTACGGAGCAAGTGAGTACACGCCGCCGTCGTAAGGCAAGAAGCTAAGCCCGCCAACGATATCCCAGTTCTGGTAAACCCAATTGCCGACAGCTATCCACTCGTCGGGTCTGACGTAAATCGTCACGCTCGGGTTGTGTTCTGTCCAGTACAGCTTAAAGACTTTCCATTGCTCGAGCTGCGACATAGCCGTTTGGGACGAAAGCAAAACGCCACCTTCAGGTGCCTTCATCGGCCACTCAAGCACGTATCCACTTCCGTCGTAGTCTAAATGGCACGGAACGCCAGCTTCTTTAAGCATCTTTACAACAGGGTTTGACGCGTTAGAACGTGTTCGTCTAACTGAGTACTTACCGTGATGCCCTTTAAATCCAGCCGCAGTATTAAACAACACACTGCTATCGCCAGAAGGTTTAACACACGTAAGAGCTACGGATTGGTTGATACCAAGATGTCCGGCCCACATAGCGTTGACGTTAATTGCGTGCTGCCGTAAAGACTCAAGCGTCTCTTCGGCTTTCTTGTTGTCTTGAAACAGAGGGTGATCCAAAAAGCCGAGTAAGTCTACGCCGAGAAGCCGTTCTTCTTCGCAGTTCTTTTTCCACTCCGGTCCGACGTACTTAAAGTCGGTCATCGTGGCTTGCAACGTTCCCCAGATAGTCGCAAGCTCGACTTTACGCTTCATGTCTTCAAACGTATCATCGGGCCGAATAACTGCGATAGACAAATTGCAAAACTCTTTGTGTCGAAGAATTATCTCTCCACACGGATTAGTGCCAAACACAGTGCCAGCAAGCTTACGCCGCTTTGGAAAGGTGTTCTTAAAAGAACCGCGGTTAAAGATACCTCGCTCACCAGACCCAGACATAGCCAGTGAAAGCCACTCTTGCATAAATGTAACAGAGTCCGGTTTGTCTTCGTAAACTGCAGAATTGTTAGCCTGATTACGTTGGTTGTTCGTATTCCAGAACTCACCGTGCTTGCAGTTTCGCATGTCGTTGTCGTTTAGATCCGACAAGCTGATGCCACTTGCTCTGCGAACACCACCCATTTTTACGATGCGGTGAGCGTAGCAGTTAATGTCGTGCAAATCCAAACTGCTAAGATATCGTCCTTGCTTTGCCAAAATTTTGCTTCGCGAGAAATCCAACAAGTCCTTCAGCGGCCCAGGCCCAGATGCTTTACCGCCCTTAGTCTTCAACGGTGTACCTTCTGGCCGCACGTTGCTAAAGTCGAAAGTGACATCTTCACCGTTAAACCAAGTGTTAAGCCCCAGCTTGTAAGCATCACACCAACCTTCTGTGGTGTCTTCCACAACGTGAACAAGCTGCTCTTGGTTTTTCTTTTGTCGCTTAACGCGTGGAAACTTCTCAACCGCGTACTCGTATTCGACCGAAAAGCCGACACCAGTTCCCTGCATAAGAATGTAAAGCTCCTCGGCAAGATCCGTTGTGCTTTGCAGAAACTGAAACGCACAATTGTAAACACCGACTTGGCATCGCTTTAACGCTGGTCCTGCCATTTGAATACAACGCATCGAAGGAGCCGCCTGCAAGTAAAGCAAACCGTCTTTAAGACTATCCCAAACATGCTGGCCGACTTGATAACCTTTTTCTTGGCAGTGCTCAATAAAGTAGCCGACAGTTCGAGCTACTGTTTCTTCCCAATTCTCTCGACGACCTTTCTCAGGCAAATAACGAGCAAACTTGTCTAATGCTTGAAACCGTTGAATTGGGTTTTTGAAATACTTTGCGTTAACTTCAAACGCATCAACCAGCTCCTGGCTTAGCTTCTTTTTACGGTTGCGATCCTTCTCGTCGCTGTAACGCACGTATCGCACAGCAGCTTCATAAAGCTTAAAGTGCATCAAAGCAATTGGACAAATTTGATTAATTGTCTCAATGGTCGCCGCTGGTGTAGGCTCAATCGCAGCCTCAAGTTGGCTAGCTAGTAGCACTTCAACGTAAGTAGCTACTTTGTTTGCTAACTTCGAAACAGTTGTTTTCTCGACTACTTCAATCGTTGATTTCTCTTTGGCTTCAACTGACGCCTCAATACACCGCGTCAAAGCTGAAATAAGCTTGTTCTTATCGTTCGGAACAACGCTGCCATCACGACGAACAACATTAAAACTAAAAGCTACCGTAGGACTCATGACTACCTCTATACACGTGACAAACGAAAAACAGGTCAAGCAGTATAGCCAAAGTCAAAGCCTGTTTCTAGCTGTTGAAAAGAAAAATAAACCAGTACACGCAAAGCTAATGCTAGATCATTCCACCGTAAGGTCGAGAACGTCTCCAGTCGCTCCAGTCTAATGCGTCACCGTAATGCTTTTCAAAAATTCGTCTACCCTTCGTATGCGACGCTTCGTCCCAGTTAATAGCGTGTTTCTTGTGGTAAAAGTAAGGCTCACCTATCCAGTCAAATTCAATGTTGTTTTGCTCTAAGTGGTAAGGAACCCAGTAATCCCAATACGGTTGGCCGATAGCTAAACCTAGATCAGCGTAGGTAGCAATCTGCGACGGGAACAGCAAGAATACGTCAATACCCCAGGCTTCGCGTTCTGAGTAACCAGGATGCTCTTCCCAATTATGCCTAATGCCTGCAAAAGGCTTATTCGAATTTACCGCGTCAACAATAAGCTTTTGATCGCCGTAGATCGCAATATCGCTGTTGATAAGCAAGACGGGCAAATCACCGCCTAGGGACATAAGCTCACGTATTCTAGGCGTGGCTCGACTAAAAGCAGTTGAAAGCCCGACAGGTTTGAATGTAACCTGCGGATAGATATCTTGAAGATGCTTGCACTCAGCTTCAGCGTTTCCGCTAACTACGGTTAAGCCGAGATTCAACCACGACTCGAGCACCTGCTTTTGAACCTCCACATGTTTCTCCAGTGGAGAAAACGACGTTATTGCAACTAGCTTCTCAATAGCAGGTTGTTGCTTTTGCCACATCAAAGCAGGATTCGGCTTTGGTTGTCTCAAAACTGAAAAATGCCCCGCTTCAATTAAATCAATTTCCCTGTTCTCAGACAACAGCCAAACACAAGACCCCATGTAGTACTCACCTCGCGGATCATATTTTCTTGCTTTTACAATGTCAGCTATGATGCAAGGTTTTTGAAAAAGTAGTGGGTTTTTGAATAACTCTTGAAAAAAAGGTTTGAATCGTTTGTGCTTAAGATCGTGGTAAGGTGCCAATACCAACGCGTCTATTCGCATAAACATACCGACGATCTCAACACCGTCTACCTGATTGCTAACGATACAGGCTGCAATGTTGGGATTGTCTTTATTCAATCTTCGCAAGGCTATTGGTTCTACGCTCTCGGGCTCTACGCTAGCGACAAGAGTTACAGCCGGAAAGAATGCGGCAAGATGCTTAGAGATTGCTAAAAGCGTTCCAAACGTGCCGCGGTATCCTAGACAAAACGGTTTATGCCTTGGTTTCAGACACCATTGGTTTACTTTGTCAAGAAGCTGCGTAAGCGTAAAACCGTCTAAATGCGTATTTAGTAAAGCGGCTTTATCTTTTCGGTTAGCGATTTGGAGCGGTGTTGCCAACCTTGCGTCTTCGAGCTCGATCATTTGCTGAGGTATAGTCTAAAGCTGTTATCGTAATTTGTGCAAAGCACAGGCCTGTTAGTTATTTCACGTATTCGAGCCGACTGATTCAAACAGCTTTCAACGAAAACTAAAGCCCCAGGTTCTTGCATGTATGCGTCAGCCTTACGCTTTGCATAATCATTTGCTTCTCGACGTTGCTGCGGTGTTTCAGCCGGATGCATTATCAAGTATTTACATTTGACATCGTGACGCTTTAGCCAAGCTTCAGTTTCGAGTCTGTATTTTTCTAGTCTGTTGGTGACGACAGCCAAGATAGGAACTTGCGGAATGTAAAGAGGCTTTGCATCAAGCAGATGTTGCTCGTATTTGCTTCCTTCGTTTAACTCATCACCAAGCCAATCTTCACACAGAACACCGTCCATGTCGAACATAGCTGACGTCATCTTCCAGTTACGCAGCCAGTTCCACTCAAAGATTCTAGGCTGAAGAATAGACATATGCCAAAAGTCTACCTGGCTTTTTTCAGATTCACGGTAAACAGCAGCATAGGTAACGTCTACGTTGTGTATGTGTGAAGCTAGCGTAGATTTAATGTGTTTCACCGTGACGCTATCTGCCGAGCAAGAATCATCAATAACAAGTAGCCTGTTACCGATGGCCTTGTTGCTTCTGACAATCGGGTTTGATTCACGCAGCATAGACGTTGCAAGCTGAATACATGTGTTAGGCAGCTGCATCAAGTTATGGTACTCAACGAGTCGTATGTTTCGAGTCATCGCAATGTAAGACGCTGGAAACAAACCGCTTCGTGGAACACCACAAACAGCATCAAACGGCGGTAGTTCTTTTTCAAAAGCTTTTACGTCTCTAAAAAACTCAGGCCAAGAAACGAAGTTTAGCATTACCTAACTCCTCCTTCCGCTTCCAGAAACAGTAGCAAAGCCGTAGCCGTAACCGTAGCCGTAACCGTAGCCGTAGCCGTCGCCGTCGCCGTATCCCCAACTGTTACCGTAGCCGCAACCGTAGCCGTAGGCACGGCCATTGCCTTCGCCGTCGCCGTTGTAGTAGCCGTAGCCGTAGCCGTAACCAGTGCCGCTGCCGAAACCGTTGCCTACTGGTTTAAAACTTTTTTCAACGTTTAGCATTACCTAACTCCTCCTCCCGCTGCCAGAAACAGTAGCAAAGCCGTAGCCATCGCCGTAGCCATCGCCGTTGCCCAAGCCATCGCCGTATCCGTCACCGTATCCGTCACCGTAGCCGTCGCCCCAGCCGTAGCCATAGCCGTAGCCATTGCCCCAGCCGCAACCGTTGCCGTAGCCGTTGCCGTAGCCGTTACCGTAGCCGTAACCAGTGCCGCTGCCGAAACCGTCGCCTACTGGTTTAAAATTTTGTTCAACGTTTGTCATCGCTTTACCTTTTCGATGTAATCCCACAGTTTACCGTACGTATTCAGAGAACCCGACAAATTTATTGGGCTCTTTTTCATATATCTCCCACTTAACTGCGACCAGTGGCAATCCGTGAGCTGCCAACACCGCATTTATTAATCCAATAGCGCCGACGCTAAAATGCTCTCCGCACATGTTTTTGTCTTCGTCTACTTGGACAAACTGATCGTCCGCAAGCATTCTGTTACAAGGCACACGATTGATCGTCAACGCACGAATCGCGGCTGGATCAGCTACAAATGCTGCGTTTAACGCTTCGGCTGCTGTCATCACTTAACCCTACTCGCTTTCAAAAACCCACACAACGAAGCATCAGATTATTCGCGTCGTTGTGCTTATTTTATCGTTCTACGTAATCTTCAAGATCAGTGCTGGGTACGTCTTTGTCGCCCCATTGCATTTTTGACCTAGGCCCAACTGCCTTAGTCACTTGTCTGTAATCTGACACCAGCTCGTCGTCTTCTGCAATAGGCTTAACCGCAACTAGCTCAAATTTGTCATTGTCTTTACGTATTTCAACGTTGGCGTTTTGCTGGTGATTGCAGTAACGAGCAAGCGTCGTTAAGTTCCAAAGCTGGGAATCAAACTCATCTTTGTCCCCTTTAGACATTGCAAGCCCGATGCTTTCGCCTGGCTTGTAGTCTTTACCTGCAAACACGCCTTGCCCTGCAATTTCAGAAGTTGCAACATACCAACCTTGGCTTGCAGTCTTTACAAGGCTGTCTACCGCCAACTTAAACGCGTCGGCAATCAAGTCTGATTCGGCAGGTAAACGTTGGTCAAGAAAGCTCATGCTAATTAGGTCTTGTCCAATCGGGAAGCAAACTAGGATTGATGTGCTCAGACTTACTTACTGCGTTTGACGCTAGCACACCGACTTTGCGGCAAGCTACTACAATCGAAAAATCAGATTGACCTTCGACTTTGTCAGGCAGCCCGTACGACTTTCGTAGCTTAGCTAGTTCTGGGGATTTTACACGTAAATGCCAACAAGTAGAAATGCCAGGCCAGCCTTTAGCCGGTGTTTCTTGCAGCTCGCCAAGCTGATAACGAAACGTCTTACCTCGCTCCGAGATTTTACTAGGTCCACCGATAGACTCGAGCTCGTCCGGCGTCATAACTACGATTCCAGCTCTAATACCGTCTATTTCAGCCGGTAAAGTGATACCAGGTTCGTGCATTGCATCAAACACACCTCGCACCATGGCTGTCGGTACACTAAGCAAAAGATAGCCTAGCCCGGAAGCCTGTAGCAAGCCGCTCAGCTCAACAGTAGCTCGCTTTTCTGGCTCGTTGCCGTAAGCCCACAACAAGAAGTGCGATTCGTCGGGTAGACCGGTTACTGACAGCATTGTTACGGCTTCATTAAAGTAGCAGCTAAAGACAGTGCGGAAATAAGGGCTGTGGTAATCATACCTGCTAGTCCGGCTATTATTTGCGATCTTGTCATGTACTTCGACGCAATAATTGAATTAGCGTAATCGCCGACTTTAGTTAGTTCTTGTCCCTGATTGGCAACAGTTGTTTCCATGTGAGACATACGTTCAATCAAGGATTTTTGCCCGTTACCGTCTCGCACAAGTTTGCATAGCGATCGCATATCGCTCTGAATGTGCGTCACGTTAGACTCTATGGTAGCCAACCGCCTAGTCATTTCGCTGTAGTCGTCACCTGCAATCTGAGTAGCACAGCTAAATTGCTCGGTAATTTCAGAAAGCAGTCGTAACACTTCAGACATTGGCAAGTCAATTGTCTCGGAGTGGCCGGTTTCTTCGTTCCGCAACTGCCTTATTCTTTTTTGAATAGATGCAACGGGTTCAACCGCCGACTGTATTTCGTCTGACATGTCTGACCTCTTGTGTAAAAGTGACCCCCTGGGATCCCCTACCCCAGGTCCGTGTACGTTTCAACGTACTGTTTTCTCAGTCATAAGGTGCGACCAAGAAACCACCCGCCGCCTATATTTGCTACTGGCGACTACCGAACCAGCTATTGGCTCACAATTCCTTGCGATAAGCTGGTCTCTAACCTGCCAGCACCTCTGGCAAAGTCACTAAGGGAAAATTATAACCCTCAAATACACAAAAAGTCGATAGAACCTGCTAGCTAAAAATCAGATATGTCATCACCTGTGTCCGAGCTTTGAAATAAAAACAAAACAAAAAGAAAACAAAAAAACCAAACAACTGGATTTTCATACCAAGGCATTTAAAGGCTTCTCCTGGTTGCTTGTTTTTTGAATAGCGTGCATCGGCAAAACTTCAGTTCGGCTTCCTGTTGAGTTTTTAAATTCAGCTTCCAGATAAAATTCGTCGCCATCTATCACGCATGTTTCTGTTTGTATTTTGTAACTATCGGGCAAATCGAAAACCACTAATTCACCCACTAACTCAAGCTTGCGTCTGCAGAAACCACTCCAGTTGTTTCCATAGTTAAGCCAAACAGCCGCTATTTGTAACCGCTTAGCACTTGGAATTGGAATTTTTGCTTCCCAACTAGTTGTTTTCATATTTAATCGCGTCCTCTATTTTGTCTGAATAGATTTCTTTCAGCTCGAAGAAATCTTTTTTGTAGACGTCTTGCACGAGTTCAACAGCTTTTTCCGTGTAGAACTCATGCCAAGGCCTATCTCGCAAGCCCACTGTCGATTTGCCTAAGCGATTGAACCAAGGGCCGCCTATCGCGTTAATCTTGGGGATAGCGTTCGTAACCGTTTGATTTGAGGCACCTAGCGTGCTAAAGAGTTTTTCTAAATCTGCTTTTAGCGATTCAAAGCGGATAATGGTTTCCCAGCCGTTTAATTTTAACCAAAAGTCTTGCGGCATTGCTTCGATGTTTTGTTCAATAAATCCTTCAGCTTGAACTTTCAAAAGCCAGTCTTCAAAGCTAATTGCTCCTGGAACCGTAAAAAACTGCCAGCAACTTACGGCTCGGCTAAACGGATTTCTAACAGACGTGATTCGCCAATTGCCGCACGTAACACCTGGCACGCCAACCGGCCAGTGTTTTTGATACATTGCAAAAGAACCAGGGTATACAGCCCGCAGACATTTTTCTATCGTAGTGCTTGCAGTTCTTGGGATCTCCATATACATCCAAGGTTTGCTGCACTTGTTGTTGACAAGCATAATTGCCTTTCAAAAGATCACGAAGTTTTTAAAAAGTTGTTTAGCAAAAGTAAAACGGTTTCTACAAGCCCGCCATCCCACACTGTCAAAATTACAGGATGCTCTCGCTCGTCTTCGACATCGCTAGTCCAATCTTGCGTATCAATAATATCCCAACCTTCGCTGTCGTTGTTCGCCCTTGCTGCATATCTCATTTCGATTTTACCTCAATAAGTCTGTAGTGCGATCCACCAGAAAGTTGAACCACATCATCTCGTCCACACAAAATAACTTCAACGAGATTCCCTTCAATAACACCGCCAATATTAGCAAGTTTAGCCAACTCAGTGCCAAATCCTGCGGCGTTAAAAACCTTATCGGATCGGTCAAATTTTTCGCAAGCTCGCCGCATCGCCAAATTTACTAAGTCAAACATAACTTTAACTAACTTTCAAAAGAAATCAGGGTTTTCCAAGTGAGCTCGAACTTCTGCGTTACAACTAGAAGCTAGCTCTTTCCAGTTGATAATACTGTAGCGGTTAGAGCGATGATACGCCATAAGCTCGCGGTTGACTAGACCCGGCGAGAAAGCAAGCTCTAGAAATTGACAAACATGTTTCACTGCTTGTGTGTAATCAAGAAGAATTTCATGAAAGTTAAACTCTAGGTAGTCAGAAAAAATCTCCCGTAATCTTATTGCAGCAACATCGTGTTTTCGAACGTAATCGGTTATTTCTTGCGGTGAAATGTAAACTGAGTGTTCGGTCTTTAGTCGCTTTTGTTCTTTTGCGATAAAGCACGCTATTGGATTACGGTACACGTGTATCATGCAAAGCTTCTTTGCGTCGCACCGCTGTTTGAAGTAATCGTCAAGCTCGTTTACAAGCATTGTTTCATAAGGTACTCTGGCACCCACGACTGCTTCGCCGCACAAAGCGTTGTCAAATATCTTGTTGTTTAGATAGTGCTCAACGCTAATCGTAGCCGGTTCGTACCAGTCGACTACATTCTCACTGTCTGGCTTTCCAAAGTACCGCTCATGGTGTTCTTGTCTTACTGCCTTGCTTTTATGAAAAAGATTGCTGTGACATATAGCTTTAGGGTGCCTAGATATTGCATGCTGTATCAACCCGCTACCAGAACAATCATTACCGATAACCACCACATTCAATACTGTTTGAGCTTCCAGGTTAAACCAAGCCATGATTAATTCACTTGAAAATTGTAAGAGCGAAGAATCGTTTTTAGAAACTCAATATCACCCTGGTTTAAGCCGACTGTCGGCTTAACGTTAGGCTGCTCGAAGAATTGTTGATGTGTCAATTCGTTTCCCCCGTGGTAAACAGCGACAGATAAAAGAGGTAAGCTTGAAGTTGAATTAAACGGTGTATGCTGATTGATGAAAACGCTACAACCAACCTGCTGGCGTATTCTTGCAATTAGCTCTTCATGCTCTTCGACGTTTAGCGATTCGTCAAAAAGCCAAGGCTTACCGTTGCGATCTAATCTAGGAAACAACGCGGTAGACGCTATGCCTTCTTGTAGCCCTAGTAAGTGTAATTTGGGTGTACCAGCGACTGACATTTCCGCGTCGTAACCGACCGCTGAGAGCACAGCTGTAAGGTCTACTCTAAGCTGGTATCTAAGCAGGCAAGCCGTGGCTGCTTGCCTGTGTGCCATCTGATACAAGAGTCTATCAGGGTGAAAGTAATCGTCGTCGTCGATACAGATAACGTACTCACCTGCTGCGTGCTCTTTCAAGGCGATATTACGCATAGCCGCTGCGTTCAAGCCTGGTCTTACAGCTATCTCGCGAACAGAGCAACCAGCTGCTGTATACAACTCTGAATCCATATCGGAGTTCGTAAGCACGTTTTGGTTTGTGCCGTTTACAATAAGCAGCTCATACGGCGTGTACCGCTGGTAGATAAAGTTGTTGACTGCTTTTCTTGCCAGGTTAAGCCGGTAAGGATTGGAAAACGGTAAAATGCAAGAAACAAGTCTACTGCGATCCATAACGCTTTCTCCTAATCCTCTGCTTCGTCGTAACAAGTCCAAGCCTCGGCAAAACAAACACCCCAGCTTTTTCGATGTCGTTTTCTCGACAAACCGTTTCGGTCGTAGTCCATAGCATGTGCCCATTCATGAATGAAGCTATCTATAACGACCGGCTCAGGTAGTGTAGCGTCAACCTCAATCTCAAAGCGTTTGAGCTTACCTGTTTTGTCGGCAAAAACAAGACATCTGGCACATAGTTTAGCTTCTGTAAGATCGCAGTACTTTATAGCAACAGGTAAAGACACTGGGCAATTCTTTCGCAACAGTTTTTCAAGTGCTGCTAACGGTTTTTTTGTACCGGTATACCTAAGTTTGGTTTGCGAGTGATTTTGACCAAATCTGTAGTGTTGTAGGTGTTCTAGTACAAGACTAAACTTTTCTTTTGGCATATTTTTGTATTGCACCAAGTTCTAAGAGTCTGCGGGCTGCACTTTCGATGGCATAGTGTACTCCCAACATTTTACGTTGTACACCAGGCTTTTTGAAGAATCTACCCAAAGAATTACGATAACGCAAATACAACATGAATGTCTCAGCAAAATCTTCGCTTGGGTTTGTTGCGGCGTAATCTGTAGCAAATTCATTTAGCAAAAAAGCGTAGAAGACCTTTAGCTTCTGTTTCTTGGTTCTACACTTGGCTTTAGCCTGCAAATAAAGCGGATTGTGCTTTAGTTCTTTTCGCCATTGACGGTAGACATTGTCTTTGTCATCACTGTATGAACCCCCGAAACACTGGATAAACCAGTCTTGCTCAAAAAAAGCCGTGTCTAAGCAATACCACGCATGGGCATATTCGTGGCGTATCGTGTCGCAGAGAGTGTATCCAACTTTGCCTGGCTTATGCGGTGTATCTTTAGGGAGATAGATCACACCTTTTTCGTAACCTAGTTCTTTGTACCAACCCAGGTCTTCAAATACAAAACCACGCTCGCCTTTGCTTTTGTGCGAGGTAACTACTAACTTTACTTTATCGAGGTACACACCATCGTACAGTAAACCTAACTCAGCAAGTTCTCGCCGAACTTTATTGTAAGCACGGTTTACCTGTTCCATGGAAACCTCACATAGCTTAAAGTCCGACCGCCAACCTGCTTTCAAATAACTTCTTTGCGTCTTGTCGACAATTTGGATTGTATTTTTTCCAGTTACCTTTATGCCCAATCCAAAAATGATGGTAACGACAAAGCGTAATCAAATTCGTCGTATCGAGCTCGAGCTCAGGATACTTACTAAACGGTTTGATGTGATGAACGTTCAAATCTTTCACGGTAGCACAAGCTTCGCAAACAGGGTGTCTTCGGATGTAGCTGGCTCTTACCTTTGTCCAACCACTCGATCGTTCGCTCTCGTAGACTAAGCCAGCTGGAACCTTTTCTGCGACTTGATCTGCAGGCTCGGGTGGGATTACGGTAGCTTTGTAAGCCAACGTACTACCGAAAAAAATCAAAAACAAAATCCCTAAAAGCAGATTTAGCCAAGGTCTATTTTTCACCGGTAGGTTTTCCTGTGTAGCTGTCAAGATTTGCGTAAATCCTAGCAAGCTGGCCGCTATGGTAATCCCATACAAAGCCAGTAGAACCCCGTTGCTGCCAACTAAAACCTTTAAGCTTGTGCCATGCGTTAGTCGGCGTTAAAGCTTTCAGATACTCGATGCTCACGCCCTGCTCTTCTAGCATTACCGGATTGCTCGAGCCTTTGCGATGCTGATCTCCAAGGTGCCATTCGCGGTAAGATGTCTTGGCCCATATGTCGCGACACTCGTGCGCCATAATTGCAGCCAGCCTAATTGGCTTGATGTGATGCCCGTGGTCAAACCCGAGTAGATTGGTACCGAAGTGGTAGAACTTGTAAGTTGAAGGACTAGCGTCAATGTTGACTGCCTTATCGTTGTGGTAGCGTGCTTTTAAAACGTGTCCAAGCGTAAATAACGATACCTGGTCATGGTTACCAGGTATTGCCAATACTTTTACCGGAGCCACCTCACGAAGCCTGTTTACGACCTTGTACGCGAGTTCTATCGCTCGTTCGTAAACCATGTAGTACGGCATACCTTCAGGTTGCGGTGTGCCTTTGGTAGTGGTATGCAACAGGTTGTCATGATGCATGTAATCATTACCAAAAGGCAGCACAATTTCTTCAAACGGGCCAAAAGCTTTTGCCTGTTCTACAAGGTAATCGATAGACCAAAGATATTTTTTCTCGCATTCATCAAGCGACCAGTTTTGACCGCTATCACCTACAAAGCATTGCATACCAAGGTGTGGATCCATTACGCAGATTTCAAGGGATCGTCGTTGTTTGGATTTAGGCTTAGTGTATTTAGGGTATGGCTTGGTTATAGGTTTGCTAGCAGCTTGAATTCTAGCTAGTAGCTGCTCGAGAGCAATCTTTTCGTCGGTTTTACGCTTAAGCGTAATTTTAAGCTGGAAATTACCTGTCTTCCAAATACCGTCTTTTGTTTTTTGGCTGCCTGTTACTTCCCAATTGTTGACTACAACTCGTTCAATCTCGTAGAACGCCATGTCAATTTTGGCTGCCGCAATCAGATCGGCTTCAGTCTTTCGTTCGTCTCCGTAGTAGGTAATACCGACAACATCTGCATTCTTCTTGACTTCAATTTTGTTCTTCTTGTCGGCCTGCTGTACGGGCTCAGTTTGTTTTCGAAGTCTTTTTAAAAGCCCGCCTTTGGTCAGCTGGCGTTGAACAGCCCCTCTAGATCTTCCGATTTGTCTAGCAATCTCTGCCAAATTACCCTGACAACTACGGTAGAGATTACACAAAACATCGACGTCAAGGCTAGATTGCATGCAAACGTTCTCCAAGTTTCAGCGTAAAATTAGTCTGCTTTCTCGGTGTAAACCCAGTTTGGATTTTGCTTAACCCAGTCGATAATTCTAGTTAAAGTCTGGTCGAAAGAATACTGGAACTTGAATCCACCAGGTTTCAACTTAGTGTCTTTTAAAGCGTATCTTCGATCGTAGCCCGGTCTGACGGCATCACCGCGAACTAACTCGTGCAAAAACGGCTTTTCTAGCTTTTTGGCAACTAACTTAGCGAACTCAAGCACGTTTAGTTCTGTATCGCCGACAATGTGAAATCGCATAGGTCTATCGCGTTCAGTTCTGCAAAGGTTAGGTTGAATCCATTTGCAGATAAATATAAGTGCTTCGGCCATTTCTAAAACGTCTAACCAAACGCGAGTAGCTATTCGGTCGTGGCCGCTCGAATGAATTTGGATAGCTTCGCCGTTTGTGATCTTGTCGATAACTTTTGGCAAAAACTTCTCAGGATCCTGATATTCGCCGATAACATTCATGGTGTTAGTGATGATAAGCGGCACGTCGTATGTTCGCCAGTAAGCAATCGATAGAGCTTCTTGAGCTGCTTTGCTTGCCGAATATGGATTACTTGGCAAAACAGTATCCCATTCTGGGTGCCCTTCACCGTCCCAGCCTGCATCACCGTAAACCTCATCGGTAGAAATTTGAATGAATTTTTTAGGCTCAATATTGCGTATAAGCTCAAGCACGTTGTAAATCAAAGCACAATTGTTTTGCCAACAACGTCCTGGGTGACTAATGCTTCTAGTCACGTGGCTGTCGCTTGCCATGTTGATGACAAAATCAATCGCTTTACTCTTAATCTCCTCTACGATTGACGGTGTAAACGGATGAGTTAAGTTCCACTCAATAAGCTCAAGTCTTGCTTTTTGCTCGGCAGTAAGCGTGTTAATTACGCTTTTAAGTCTGTGCCCGTTTGATTTATTGCCGACGTGCCAGCTTTCAATTCCAACAATAGACCAATCAGTGTTCTTTAGAATGTGGCCAGCTACGTTAGCCCCGATAAAACCAGAAATACCTGTAAGCAAAATTCGCACGTTTACTCAACTCCTGTAAAAAGTATCCCCTGAAACATAAGCCTGTGTTTCAATGCAGTTTTCTAACAAACCTCGCATGCTGCTAGTCCAGCTAAGATAAAGCTTATCGTTTGGATAGTAAGCGTCAAAGACAGTCTTGCTACCGCGGTCAGCTCTTTCTTGGAGTTCGTCAAGATGGCTGTAGCAGTAAGTAAGCTGATCGCCCAATCCTTCAAACTGAATGTCACACCAGAGAACAAGGTTTGCAGCAGGGTTGTAAATGTCGGGGCTTATGACCACACTACTGCACTCAGGCTTAATTACGATACAACCACAGGCCAACGCTTCTAGGTCGCGTATACACCACGCAGAGAAGCCCCACGGGCTAATTACAACCTTGGTGTCAAGCAGCTTTGACAAGTACTCATACGGATAGTCAAGCGGCTTAATCGGTTTACCATCGCAAGTTTTGCCGTGTCCGTCGTCGTAACCTAAAAAGAACTTGTTTTTACCGGGTAGACTGTGCCAGATCTTTTTAAGCTTGCGTCTTTGAAGCGTAGGTACTGAGTAGTTTACGCTTTTAGAGTAAGTGACCCTACCGCTGAACGAAATATCTAAGCTGCGATCTTTAAGCGGCTTGATGTTACGCTTAATGTATTCAAACACTTCATCTGTAAACGGCTGTGTTGGTGGCCGAATAAGGGGTGCAACCTTAGCTAGAATCTCAGGGGCTAGTTCCGGTCTGTTAGGTCTTGTGTCCGGACCGGTGTTGTACACTACGCGGTTCTGATAGACGTGTGCATGGTATTCATTGCCAATCATTCGTCTGCGGTGTACAGCCATATCCCTGTAAGCTACACCGTGCACGTAATGTCTAACGTTGGGCAGTGCCAGTATGCTAAGTAGCTCAGGTGTCAAATACGGGTAGTCTGATGAACTGTCTACAAGTACAGGGGTGTTTTGAAATTCTAACTCTCCACGGTAATCAGTCCTAAGTGGTGCTGTAAAAGCATAAGCCTTAATGTCCTTACCTGGGTAGTGTGGATACGGAATAAGCAACACATCACACGGAGCATTGGATTCTGTGTTTACTTCGATACGATAGTTAGCCAGGTATTTGTTCAGATGCTGTGACCACAGATATCTTGAGCGTTCCCAGCGATAAGTTCGCTGTGGCATGAACCGGCTTACACGAATTGTTTCCATCAGTAATGCCAATCAGTGTTCATAAAGTGCGGATGACCAGAGTAAGGAGCTGGAATATCGTACATGTAACCAGCTCGCTTGAGAAGCTGCCGCATTGTTTCTTGCATTTTGTCAGGTAGGCTTGCAGGTTTTAATGCTTGATAATGCTCCGAAGCGTTCAATGTAGGTTCCAGGTAAGGAACATTTGCCTTGTCTAGGTTGAAGTGCGACAAAGCAAAATGCGGAAAATGCTCTACCTGTATGGTTTTCAGGTTAGGCACTAGTTGCTTGGCCAGGTTGAACCAATTAATCATATAGGCGGCAGGAGCCTGTAGCGGTTTACCAGCATATTGCGAATACGTGTCGTAACTATGATTAAAAACAAAGCGTTCTACTTCTGTCCGGCGTGCAGGTTGAAAGTGACCAAAATGCACCAAGCTGTTAAACACACGCATTGGATCCCGTAGCACAAACGTAACTGGAATGTCTTTGAGCAACGGATGGCCCAAATAAGGCACAAGCCAGGGTGATACTTCAATCGCCCTGGCTTGTTTTAGTTTGGTTTCAAGATTCTTTCGAGTGACGTCAGTACCGAAAGTGTAGCCGACTTTGCATCCGCACAGCGATAAGAACTGCCCGGCATAGCCTAGTCCACCGCGATGCCAACCAACTACGATGTGTTTCAAAAGCATGGTTAGCTTGGATTCCAGCCCTTGTCGTAAAGTTCTAAACGCTCTCCTTCAGACATACACAACATTAAACCGGCTATTTCACAACAGACTGCAATCACAGCCGACGAGTTGTAAAAAGTAAGCGACCAATGCTGAGTTAAGTATTTCAAGCAAAAGCCAATATCTGCAACTGAAAGATTACCGTCATCAGTTACAACGTGCAACGGACCACCAGTTTCGCAATTTTCAAAAGAGCGAAGCTCTACAATTAGTTCGCAAAGCTTTTCTTTGTCGGATTGAATTTCAGATTGGGTTGCGTTTTCACTCATTCTAGAGGCCTCGCTTGTCGCTAATTGCGACAGTCAGTTGGCATTGTTATAGGCACTCCGGACCGCAGTCTGACATCTCGATCATCTTACCAATATCAGCCTTGGTTTGCGTTTCTTCGGGTGCCGTACTACCGACATTCCAATGTAAGTTCCTTATTCTTTTGTCGGCCTCGGACTCTGTTTTTACCGTGGAATACGGCATCAAAAACGACGCATGTACGTATATGTTAGGATACACGTCACTCTTAGGTATTCCGTTACTTACAACGCTTATCTCGTAAACATCATTAGGCCACACACTGGAAACAAGGTAAAGCACCCCGTTGAATTTGTAGATAACCGTTTCCATGGTGACAAATGTAGGCAGCGATTCAGGGTTATTGTATGTCATTTTGGGTTGTAACTTCACAAGTTCTGGTTCGGACAAGATTCTTTTCCAACCGTTATGCATTTCCTCTTTGAGCCGATCCACAGCAACGTTTAACTTCACAGGTTCTGGTTCGGACGAGATTCTTTTCCAACCGTTATGCTCATAAGCAGCTACAGCTGCCTCTAGCTCTTCGGCATTTGCAGCCGTCGTTCCGGTATCTGAGCCTATCATGTACTCAAAGCAGTCGATAAAGACGCTTTTAAGATGAAACCGTACAGACCGTACCGTTACATTATAGCCACGACCAGACAGAATTGTGCCGACTGCTGGAACAGCTAGCAGTTTGGCTCTACGAATAAGCGTCACCTTTTTTGACATATTAGGCGTAAAAAAGCCTGTTGTAAGCGTAACTTCAATCATTGATCTTTCCTTTCTAAAAATTGCACAACTAATCTTTTTTAGCGTCTTCGTGGTAGTATTCCAATGCCGTAGCGTCTGGAAACCAAGTAACAAATGTCTCCATTGCGGATAGAACCCAGCCAAAAAAGCAAAGCGGACAGATAGTATTTCTGATTTCCAAAGATAACCATGTTTTAGCTTCAACGGCCTGAAGATCGCACCACCAAGAAAACAACGTCAGACCTCGAACAATACACGGTAGTGATTTGATTATTCTGTTCACGATTTCTTCGGTATAAAAACGGAATTAAAACAAATCTGCCGGATCCATATCGGCTAGCTTTGGGGCGTTTCGATCTTTTTCAGACAAGGTAATCGCTGAACTTCCGGCTGATAAATTTGTTTCAATAATAGGCAGCGAATTTAAAAAGCAAAGCGGGTTACACCCTCGCTCAAGCGACGGATCATAGTACTTGTCGTAAGCGTAATGCACACAGGCCGGACTAGCTCTTGGTACGTAGAATCCATGGGCAAAGCCAGCAGGAACAAAGATCGAGTTAAAAGGATCAAGCGTTTCGCCAAACATTTGAAGCGGTACACAGGCCAGTTTCATAAAAGTCGGGCTAGCCTTACGTATATCCACAACGATGTCGTAGATCTTACCCGTCAGACATGTTACAAACTTGCACATGTCCTGGGGTGGTAGCTGCCAGTGTAGTCCTCGTA
>Ga0164293_10000148_pt1 | contig 48360 bp, 34 predicted proteins | sample GEODES118metaG_FD_111487 | JGI IMG/M metagenome (GOLD analysis project Ga0164293, IMG submission 111487) | Eutrophic lake water microbial communities from Lake Mendota, Wisconsin, USA - GEODES118 metaG | ecosystem: Environmental > Aquatic > Freshwater > Lake | place: USA: Lake Mendota...
AAGTCAATTTTGTTGAACTTAAATTTTTGAGGACACTGCTGGAATGTCTGTATGGAAGAAACCGATAGGTGCGGTGGGGGTTTGAGTTCTCCTGTCAATTTCCCTACTCTGCGCCTTCAAAAGATAAGCGTAGAGCCTCCCCAAGAAGCATGTCTAGTGCTTCGTGTGTTGCTGTTGCTTTTGTTGGCTTTGGTTTTCCATTTGCTGCTTCTGTCCAAAATTGATTCAAAAGCGATTTTTTACTTTCGTTGAATCCTTTAACTATTGATACAAAATTTTCCCATTTTGCCTCAATCTCAGAATCAACTGGAGCAACGTTTTGAGTTGCATGCATGGCATCTTCAATGTCCATTGCGTCATCGGAGCGAGCCAAGTAAAGACCAACGCCAAGTGTTTGGGCTGCTTTTTTCAAAGCGTCAGAAACTGCACCTTTCATCTCGTCTCCGAGGTCAACGATGTCTCCGCCTTTTGTGCGTTTGATTTTCTGACCACCAATGCCGTCTCTTGTTACGAAAGGACCACTTGCATTTGTGTACTTGTCGTCAGACATCCAAGTGAGGCGAACATGAGCAACGATGTACTCTGGGTCCATAGCATCCCTGTTGCACGAAATGACCTCAAAAGACCACTTGTCAACACCAAGAACCTTATTGAGCCTATTGATGACTTCACTCACAGGAATATAGGTGAGTCGTGTTCCACCCTTTGACATCGTTTTTTCCATCTCTGGAGCAAACGGTTCCGACAGCTGTTTCATTATTTCATTGCTCATTTGTTATCACCCTTTCGTACGATGACGCTTGTTTTTAGTTGACCTACTTCGCAGTAATTATCTGCGTTGATTCCAATGCTTGAGAGTTCCTTGATGCGCCAGTAAGACGGAGCACAGTACTTCATTAAATCAAGTGCAACATCTTGTGGAGTTTTAATAATCTCTCCAGTATCCATGTCTACCGACATCTTTAGAATTTTGTCCACCACTGCACTAGCCAGTTCTTTGTGTTGCCAGCCCTTGCGGTCGTATGAACTTTTTTTCTCAATCTGTGCTCCGTTTTGTAGATTCAGAACATCTTTGTCGTTAATCATTGAAGAAAAATGATGCGAAAAAGAATCATAAACAATTCCCATATCAGATTTTGCTAGGTTTAAGTTCAGAAGAACATTTGCTGCATCTTCTGTATCTGGGGAGGAATTGATGTATTCACTTAGTGCTGCATCTAATTCTAATATTGCACGCCTAATATTGGCCACATTTTCTAATGTCATTTAGTAATCCTTTTTGTAGGTATCTGTATTCCTAAATGAGTATAGAGATAGGTCTTCGTTGTGGCAACCCCAAACCAGCTAAATGTGTAAAAGCTCCAACGGCGGAGTCAACTTGGTCATCATGGTCTGTTGCTTCTGGAAAGCTGGAGAACTCATCTAGCCAATCGGTCAGCCATGGGCCCCTGACCACCCTGAGGTTGCCGTTAGCAGAAGCAGCAGCCAGTGGGCGTGCTCTGGTGACCTTGTCACCCGTTGCCTTGATTGCCCCGAAGTCGTAACCCGGAACAACATATCTCGCATACTGGTCAGCAAGGGCTTTACCAGAGGAGCCAGGTTCTTGTTCCATTCTTATTGGAACTCCATGGCCGTCTTCGTAGGCTGTCTGGGCAATCAATTGCTCCACCTTTTCCCCTTTGACCCTAACCCTCTTTACGTCGAGAACGTAGGCAATGCCTTGGTCAAAGAGCATCAATGTCCCAACCGTATAGTCGGGATTCGGATTTGAGTGGCTTGGCTCGGTTGCAGCAAGGTCCCAAAACCTCACTGCTCTTGCTGAACTCGTTATTTGAGGAATTTCACTAGAATCAAGTATTACTATTGACGTTCTATCAAATAGTGTTCCTAGGCTGGTTGACCACCAGTCACCCTCTTCCAGCCTTCTTCTTTCTATTGGGTCTAGGGCTTGTAGGGCCTGCCTATAGGAAGCTGCGTCAATTCCTGGGTTGTCGGTAAGCTTGCTGGGTACAAATATTCTTCCAGTTGTTGGTCCTTCAACGATGAAGCGTTGTCTAACCCAGTTAGGGGCAGGGTTGGATGCCGCCCTCATTCTCAATGGAACCCTTGAAAGTGGACCAGAAGATGGGCGCCTAAGGCGGGAGAATAGGTATCTGTAGTCGGATTCTCGTATTTCGGTAACTTCGTCCATGCCTATGAACTGAAACTCGGAACCCTTGTATCGCAAGTAGTCGCCAGCATTATTGAGGTAACCAAAGGACACCCTGGCTCCTGATGGGAATGTTGCTACGAAGCTGTTGTTGTTCCAGTGTACGTCGTCATATAGATTTATCCAGCTTTTAAATCTGTCCATGAGTGCCCCAGGGAGCGATAAGTCGGCAAATGTGCGCCTAAAAAGAATTGCTGAATAATTAGGAATATCAACATACTGTAAAGCAGACATCAACAGCGCCGAGCTTTTCCCACCGCCAGCTGCGCCTCCAAATAAACCTTCAAGCGAATTTGTTCTTAAAAACACTTTTTGGTTAACAGATGGCTCTTCGGGACAGAATGGAGGCATTTTAGGTTGAAGATACTCTAAGACTTTATTCCAGTCAGTTGTCATAACTACTTCCTATTCGTCGCCGAATCATGGACTAAGCTACTGTTGTCATATGCGAAATCTACTTTTGAAAACGAAGAATTATTTTCTAAAATTAAGAACATTGTTTAATCGCGGTACTTTCGCTTATTTAATGATGCTCTCATTTATACTATTTACAACAGTTGGTGCGGCATTAGTTTACCCCCCAGCTGGTTTTATAACCGCAGGTATTGCTTGCGGCCTATTCGGCTACCTCTTGGGGCGTGAGTAAAAAAATATGGCATGGAACTCTCAAAGCAACAAATCGCTCAATAGCCAACAGGAAAAAACTATTGGTCCCGGAGCCATAGTCTCCAATAACCCAGGTTACGCAGGTAGGCCATATAGGGATACGTGGGACATAGAGCGCGCCTATAGAGAGGGAATGCAGAAAGTAACGTGGGTTGCTAGATGCATAGACGCTATTGCCGGTAACCAATCAAGGCTCCCAATTCAGCTTAGAAAAGATAACTCTCCAAACGGAGAAATAGTTACTGGCAGAAAAGCCCAAAATTCAAGTGTTTTAGAAATACTGAACAATAAATCAAATATTGGGGAAAACTCTTTTATATTTAGATACAGGATGTCAGCTCAGCTTCTTTTAGGCACACGAGGGGTATTCATAGAAAAAGTAAGAGGAAGGGACGGGAGCATAGTTGGCATAAACCTTCTCCCACCCCAAGCAACAGCCCCAATTCCAGACCCTAAGAAATTTGTTTCTGGCTACGAAGTAAGTATGCCGTTTGGTGAAAAGCAGTTTCTTAAACCAGAAGACGTTCTGTGGATTAGGCGACCTCACCCACTTGACCCATATCTTTCGCTGACCCCACTTGAAGCCTGTGGTGTTGCTGTAGAAATTGAAAATTTAGCAAAAATATATAACAGAAACTATTTGCTAAATGACGGCAGGCCAGGAGGTCTTCTTGTACTACGTGGGGAAATTGATGACGATGATAAAGAAGAGCTTAAATCTCGTTTTCGTGGAAATCTATCCAGAGCTGGACACACTTCAGTTATTGCTTCTGACGAAGGCGCTGATTATATAGATACCTCTGCGAACCCAAGAGATGCTGCCTATATTCAGATGAGGCAAATAACGAAAGAGGAAATACTTTCCTCATTTGGCGTGCCTGAGTCCGTTATAGGAAATGCTGCTGGCAGAACCTTTAGCAATGCCGCTGAGGAAATTCGCGTCTTTTGGATGGAGACAATGCTTCCTCATCTTGAGATACTTGAGCGTGGTCTTGACGAACTAGATGATGAATACTATTTAGATTTTGATACATCAAATGTTCCCATCATCATGCTCTATCAACAAGAACAGAGACGTTACCTAAAGGATGAGTTCCAATCTGGTCTTATTTCGAGCAACGAATACCGCATAGGTTCAGGAAGGCCGGAAACGGAGTCCGACCTTGCTGACTCATTACTGATGAACCCTAACCTCGTACCAATCTCGAATACGAAGAAGAAGATGGAGCCGCCAGCGGCTGAAGTCGGAGGCCCTCCAGGAATGCCAGGTATGCCTCCAGGAATGCCAGGCATGGAAGGGGCGCCCCCTGGACAGCCAGTACCCCCAATTGGGGGAGCAGCAGAAGCCCCAGTTGACCCAAACACGATGGCTGGGGCTTTAGCCCAGACAGCAATGCCACTACCAGAAACTCAGGCAGCACCCATGACGGGACAGGCGCCAATTCCTGGCGGAGCAGCATCGGCGGCTGGACCAATGATGTTTAAGGACGAGAATCAGGACATAAATAGGTGGGAAGAAATTCTCAACAGAGGGATAGAAAGAGTTCTGGAACGTCAACAAAGAGTTATTTTAGAAAAAGTTTCAGGGGTTAAGTCCAAGAAGGCGCTATTCGCTGGAACACTGGATATTGACTCAATAATACAGATTGATGTTTGGGACAAGCAGATGGAAGAAGACATAAAACCAGTTATATCTTCAATCATTCAAGACTCCTGGTCTGTCAGGCACGGCAATCTTTCGGAGAAGTCTGCGGAAGTTAAGTACGACGTTGACTTCATCGCTCAAGTTGACTCTCAAATACGCAGAATATCTGAAATAAACATTGAAACTAAGAATTTTATGTCTAGAGCAATGTTTACCGCACTCAACGTTCCTGGGGAGGAAGAGAGGGCTTCGGCATTTAGGGCAGAGGTAGTTTCCTACTTCTCAAACCTCATGGCAAAAACTAGATTCAGCGTTGCGGAAGCAGAAGCAAGACGCGCCTGGACATTTGGAAAAGTGTTTAAGTAAACCATTTCTGTAAACGAACAATAAAAACGTCAATACTTGCTCATACATTAATCTTTTGTCGTTTATTATCGTTTAATAACACAAAGGAGTATCATGTCTTCTGCCGTCTTTAGCGACATACAATACAAGGCCAGTGCCGGGCAAGTAAATTTAGACCAAGCTCAGGGCATTGTTGAATGTTTCGTTGCTGGAATCGGAAACAAAGACTCCGTTGGTGACGTTTGCGCTACCGGTGCATTCACTAAAAGCCTTATGCGTCGTAAACCACGTGTTGTTTGGGGACATAACTGGAATGACCCAATCGGTAAAGTTCTTGAGATATATGAAGTTGCGCCATCTGACCCCCGCCTCCCAGGAAAAATGAGGTCTGCTGGAATTGGTGGTCTTTATGCAAAAGTTCAGTTTAATTTAAATTCAGAAAAGGGACGTGAAGCCTTTGCCAATGTTGCATTTTTTGGTGAAGAACAAGAATGGTCCATTGGCTATAAAACCCTTCGTGCTCAATTCGACCAAGGCTCTCAGGCAAATATCCTCTACGAAGTTGAGCTTTACGAAGTTAGCCCAGTACTTCACGGTGCAAATCAGCTAACTGGAACAATATCTGTAAAGTCTGATGAGAAGGGAGGGATGATTCCAATGATGACTTCTCCAATGGGAATGCCTGACACTTATGGGCAGCCAAAACCAGGTTCTGACATTGAGAGAAAACTTGAAGAAGAACTTTCAGCACGACTTGGAATGCCAGTAAAAATTCTGAAGATGGATAATGGTGTTGTTCATTTCAGCAGAGATGGCGAACAGGGTGAGCCTTCTGACTACAAGTGCAGATATCACATGGGTGATGATGGCGTTTTCATGTTTGGCAGACCCGAAAGATATGAATCACCAGTAGCAAAGCCAGTTCAGAGAATGCCAATGGGCATGCCATCTAAGCCAATGACTACACAGAACCCTTTCGTCCCAGTAGTCGTACCGTCCGCCGTTCCTGGAGCTAGCCCATCATCTCCGCCAATGGTTCGTTTTAATTATCAGGGAACTGGGGCTCCTACTCCAGGGACAAATCCCAAGGTAGTAGACGAAGAACGAGACCTCGCAGAAGCGTTGATAAAGATTACAAAAAGATACGGCAAGTTCAACGAAGACTCAACTGGTGTTTGGGCTGGCTACAAGTCTCCAGCAGAAAACCCTGTAGCAAAAATAGGTGTCAAATGCGCAAACTGCATCCTGTATGAAGGTAACGGAAAGTGCAAAATAATTGCCTTGGCCGTAGAGCCAGAAGGCAAATGCAGATTTGCCGTAATCCCTGACGGCGTAGTGACCATGGGTCCAATTCAGAAAATGAATTATGACATGGAACGTGAAGAAGAAGAAGTTAAGTGGCTCGAAGAAATAGAAGCCAAGCACCCAAGAGAATTCCTTGATGGAAGTGCAAGAATTGCACTGCGTCGCAACTGGGTTAAAAGAGAAGAGTTAAAATCACTGTTCAGAATTGACGAGTACAGCGAAAAATCCTTGAATAGAGTTCCAGACGCTGGTTACGTTCTCCCAGTTTCACCAGAAAAAGCATTTGAGGTGAAACAGCTACTAGACCCAATAATTAATTACCACATGGTCGACTCGTATGTTGAAGATGGTGGAATTGTCTTTACGAATGGCGTAACGAAAGAATTCATTGAGGCTGTGTCGGAGGCGGCCTCTCCTGTTTTTTTTCAACAAGAGAAAGCCTTAGGAAGAAGCGTATCTGGGAAGATACGCAATTCTAGTCGAGGTTTAACTGCAAGATTTAACCCAAAAGCGTGGGACGGCGATAATGACGGTCTTGTTCAAGAAGGCACCGCTTTCGAGAGACCAGCAGTTCCAGGGGTTAATGACTACGCATCAAGAGGAAGAGTAGACACAAGACGGGCTACTCAGGCTTTCGAAGCTCAACAGCAGGGTCAAGCAGCAAATAAACCAGCAGCTCGTGGACTTTCGTCTGGCAGCGATTCATCTGATGGTGCTTCAAAAAAACTAGACGACATCCTTGATGAGATGGATGACAGGTGGGATACTGACTCTTCTAGGGAAAAGTTTGGCGAGTACTTAGATACTTTGGACCCTGACGAACTGGGAGATGCGCGCAACAATATAGGCGCACAGATAAAAAAAGACCAAGCATCAGCAAGAAATGATGGCTTACTTTCTGAAGATGTTATAAATAACGATTTTGATTCACTCGTCGAAACTCTTAAAAGCGAATACGACATGGATGCAGTCGAGGCTGAAAACGAAGCAGGAAGAATGCTTGAGGCTGCCGACGCATATGTTGCAAGACGTGAGAACTACCTTGCTGCACTTGAGGACATTGCACGCAGGTTGAGAGCCCCTAAGCCTAAAAAATCTAAAGAAGGCTTGAGTTCCGGTGAAGACAAAAAATCAAACAAGGATTACTCAAAAAATCCAGGCTTAGCTTTGGACGCAGTTCTTGACAACGAGAATGGCGATGACGCATTCGATTCGCATGACAGGATTGTCAATGAAGTAAACTTTGACAACCTCTCGCAAGAAGAAGCCGAAGATGCTCTTTATGACCTGAGAACAAGATGGAAAGAGATACTCAAAGATATTAACAATGAGTGGAACGACGAAATGGTGGACAGGCTCACCTATCAGGACGAAGCAGGTCTAACCGAGATTCTGATGCGCGACGAGGAAATGAGCAAGGCGGTGGCTGGAAGAGAAGCCGAGCGCCTTCAGGACCTGTGGGACATAGCCAATCAGGCCGAGCAAACATACGAAATGCTGAAGAAAAAACTTAATACTCGTATAAATAGCTTCGACAAAAAAGGCGGTCTATCTTCTGGAGCAGATTCAAATGCAGAAGCTTCTGATAAAGAAATATTTGACTTCAGAATGGACGGCAACTCGTTAGACGAAGCAGCCGAAAAATTCAACATGACCAGAGAAAAGGTTAGGGCTGCCGAAATGAGGCGCGCTAGCGAACTTAGAAAATCTGGTTCTGGATTGAGTTCTGGCAGTAGGCGCGATAATAGAAAACGGAAGATAAGCAAGTTCCGCGAAAGCAATGAATACCTTGGCGATGTCGACGAAGTTCTTGACAGGTTTGACGACAGGGGTCTTACTGGTGGAATAGATTCCTTACTTGCAAAGGAAGGTATTGAATGGCCTGGCTTCGACGCTGAAGAAGAAGAGCTGGAGGCTTACAGGGAAGCAAGAGAAAAAATACGTGCCGAGAGAGGCATTCGCCCACTCGGTGAGGAATTAAGAGACGGATTTATTGAGGACCTTGGAGAAGCCCCAAGTGACTCAAAACAGTACATAAAGGACCTTCCTGGCTACGGCAATAGATTGGTTCTGCATAGAGGCAATTACGAAAGAATGACTACCGACTTCGCAAGAAACCCTGATGGCAAGTTTGGTAAAGATGCAAACCTTGGTGATGGTTGGTACATGGAAAAACTCGTATTTGACGACTACGAGGGAAGATACAGTGACGAACCGGATTTTGATACAAATGGAGTAGTCGGCCCATTTAATTCAGAAGATGAAGCAATTGACTGGTGGATGGAGAATGGCGACAACGAAGATAACCCATCAGGACTTTCTTCCGGCGCAGGCGCTGACGACATGCCTAATTATGAAAATAGTAAAAAACTTGCTGACCTAATCAGTCAAAGCCCAAAACCACAAAGAAGCGACTACGACTACACTCAGGACGGGGGGAATACTCCGACCGAAGAGCAAAAAGACATTATAGATGCAGTAATGGAAGGCGCTGACGTAGTAGTTGGTGCTTTAGCCGGTAGTGGCAAAACAAGTACTCTCGTATCTTTGGCTAAGAGACTCAAAAGAGAAAAGCCTAGAAGTAAAAAAACTTATGTCGCTTTCAATAAAACGGCTGCGCGAGATGCAAGAAGAAGATTCCGCGACACGGGTACAGCAGTAAGAACTTTAGATTCTGTCACATACGGCTGGTATAAGAGTCAAGGCAAGGAAGAGGCTGCACATGTAAAAAATAGGTATGACTTAAACGAGGGAGCTACTGGAACACCAAATCGTCCAAAAGATATAACTACAAAATTTAAAGTAAAAGGTTTGGTTATCGACGGAAATTCCGTCGACGCTGATGACGTTTCCAGGATTGCGAACCAAGCGGTTGATAGGTATGAGATATCCGCAGACGATACTTTATTGACAAGTCATTTTATGTTTAATGATGCACAAATAGATGATGTTCCTCAAGAATTAATGTCTCTCGCTAATGCAATATGGCAGAGTAGAACTGATACTAGCGATGACAACGGCATGCAGTTCAGCAACAATACTATGACGAAATTGTTTGCCTTGGCTAATCCTTCATTTTCTGGCGGAGAAGCTATCCCTGGTCAAAACATTGACTTGATGATGTTTGATGAATCACAAGACCTCAACCCTGTGTGGTCTGGAATAATACAAAAGCAAGATATTCAAAAAGTTATAGTTGGAGACCCCAACCAAGCTATCTACAGTTTCCGCGGTGCAAAAAACGAAATGGATGTTCTTGCTGGAAATACTGAATACACACTGCCATTAACTGACGTGTTTAGATTTAATGACAAAATAGCTGGCCCAGGTAATAGGGTTTTGCGTTTGTTTGGCATCATGTTTGGAAGAATGTTTGGACGAGGTGACGCAAAAGGCGAAGTTGTTGAGGCAAACAGCATGACTGATGCTGGAATGATTTTAGCAAGAACCAATGCAGGAGTAATTAAAGCAATACTGCGTGAACTGGATAATCCTGTCGGAGAGCCAAGAGTTGTTGGAACAACGGCGCGAGCTTATGCAGAGCTTGAAAGCTTTGTTGACAGCTGGAAATATATAATAGGTGGGGGAAGTAAGGGAACCGCTAGAAGACCTAAAAAAATGCATAAGGAACTTGAAGAATACGACAGCATTAATGAAATACAGGATGCTATAAACAAAGGAACCGCATCTCAAAAGACAAAAACTTTATTTAACCTTGGCCTCGAACACAGCGTCGCTGACCTTGAAAGGGTTCTTGGAAATATTGAAATTTGGTCACCAGGTGAAGATGGCGAAGATGCTGGTTTTGATTTACCTGAATCTTTTGAAGTCGGAGACATTGGTACTTTTGGAGATGCCGAGTATGAAATTACAGAAGATGCAATAATTTTTACCGGTGAAACTTTACCTATTAAGGATTACATCAAGAGAATTGGAGCAACATGGAAGGATAATGGTCCATGGAAATTTAGCGCCTCAACTCCGGAGGAAAGAGAAAAAGCTTTTTCGAATCTTATAGACGTTTTGGAAAATGGAGACAGTGGAGCAGGTATTGAAGATTACGATTTTGGTGATACTTCTCCTGGCTCAAGTGGTAATTTTGGAGACCTGAAGTACGGAAGGAAAGGGGAAGTTAAAAAGCCAACAACATTCACAGTTTCTGGTTCTGGTGTGACTTTAAACAACCTCCCCTTCATTGGCAAGGGTGACGCTGTAGACAAGCGGCTTAGGGATATTGGTTTTACTCCCAAACAGGTGAATGGGGTGTGGGGAAGGGTTCTTCCTACCCGAGGAATGAGTGAAGATGAGATTAAAGAAGCTCTTCAGGCTGCGTATAGCGCTGTCAAGCTTGGTAGCAGTGGAGACCTTAAGCCATTTTCTCAAATATCTCCAGAAGGCGAAATAGATGAAATAATTCAAGCCGCCGAAGAGAAATTAGCCCGAGGTAGAGTTCCTGAAAATAAAATAAAGGGCCTTCAGTATGCTCTTGACACATACAAGCGCTTAGGTTATTTGAGACGCAGCGAATGGAGCAAGATAGAAAAACAAGCTGGGATGAAGAGGCCCCAAAAAGCAATAGACGTAAAAATACTAACTGCTCATCTTGCTAAGGGCTTAGAAGAAGACAATGTTCAACTCTGGAATGATTTCTGGGGGCCAGTACGCAACTCAAAAACCGGCAAATACGACTGGCCAGACCAAGAGCACATGAATGTAATTTATGTTGCTTTAACTAGAGCAAGAAAAAAACTAGACATGGGTTCCGCTGCGTGGATACTTGACTACACATCAGATGAAGATGAATTGCCAAATGCTCCTGGAGAGAGTGAAGGGTTGTCTTCTGGCAGAGCCAAGAGAACAGTTGGCGAAGTAGCTAGAAGGAAACCATTCACCGAAGAAGAGCGCCAAGCATTTAGGGACGGAGTACGTACCCGTGCTCAGACAATCTCTGGAAAGCGTAGGGGTTCCGCTCCTGGAGACATGGACGGCGTTCGTGGGAATGCAAACAACCGCGCTCGAAGGCGTGGTCTTTCTTCTGGAGGCGACACCAACCCATATGGCGGCTCGGACTACGACTCTGGAGAAATTGAATCAAGGGGCCCGCGTTCAGTTGGCGCAACAGTAATCCCTCCGAGACAAAAAGGATGGGGCGTAATTAATGACAATAAGTTCAGTGTAAACAAAGATGTTAAGAAAAGGCTCGGAGCTAAATTTGACCTTAGTTTAGGCTCTATGGCATTTAATGACGGCAGGCAGCCAGGAGACCCATGGATGCTATCTACCGATAGGCTGCGTAAAATATTTACAGACACGAATGGCGAGCAGTTACCAGACAACGTGATTGCCAGTCTTCTTGGACTAAAAGAAGCTGACATAAAAAAATGGGATGAGCCTGGCTCTGGAATCCCAGAAATCGTAGTTAATGAACTTATTGAATTGAGAGATGGCTCTTCGAGCGCATACGGCAAGGGTTCAGCAAATAGTCAAATAAGAAAACTATGGGGATTTAGGGCTGCTCCAGCATGGATTGACAACATGAGTGGCATGAGGTTGACCGAAGATGAATTCAGATTTACACGTGATAATAACGAAAAAGAGTTCTTTGAAGGCTTCATAGTTCCGGACCTAGAAGATGATTTTACGCAAGACTTACCACTCGGCGTGTCTAATTCCGGCAACGTAACGAGTGAAGAGATAGTTCAGGCAAACGCCAGCGCTCAAGAAAAAAAGACACTCACCGAAGCAAATAACAGAACAAATTTTGACCCAACGTCTTTGGGTAGATATCTGGGGATAATTGACGAAAATCAAACCGCCACAATGGCTAACTATCCAAAATTTGCAGAAGCATTAAAGGCACTGGGCTACGACTTAACTGAAGATGAATTTAAAAGAGGCTGGCTAAACGAATCAATCCCTAGTCAAAGGGGAATTCAGTCCGACAGGGTAGACGATTTGGTTGACCTAATTAGAAATGCTGGCTACCCAGAGGCGAGTGTTTCTGCAATTTTTGGAGCTGATTTAGCGATAATTGACGAGCTTCCGACAAAAGTTGTCGCTAAAGAAAGAGCGGAGAAATTTTTAATAGACCAAGGTTTTTCAGAAAAAGAAATCAAAAACATTTTTAATAATGCGTTTACGCCAAAAAGAGATGGCACTTTATATGATACCTACACTGCGTACAGAGATAAGAGAAAAGCAGCTCGAGATAAAGGCGAAATCCTCAAAGGAGTAGGGAAAGCAAATCAAAGATTTACAAATGAAGAACTAGATAGAGCAACTGCTTATGTCAACGAAAAATTGGCTGCAAAAGGAAAACCAGAACTAACAAAAGAACAAATTTTCCAAATTAAAAAAGTCGACACTCAGGGAATGAAGGTGCGTGGAGTCACTACTGCGAATACTGAAATACTCGAGGGACTTGGTGTATCTACGGAGAAGCCAGAAGAACAAAGCAGGAGACCTAGGGAAGTAACTGAATTTATGCCAGGCGGACCACAAAGGATGAATTTGGCAGATATTGCCAGAATGTCCTCTGCGGAGCTTTCGGAATCAATAAATGAACACGAAAAATGGATAGCAGACAATGACTTGGGAGCACAAAACGTTGACCCAAGAAAGAATGTTTACAATCGTCAAATTGAAAGATTGACTGCCAGACGAGACTTAATCAATGAAGTTATGTCTGACCCTGACGGATTCCGCAACGCTGCTCAGTTTACGGCCAGCGGTGAATCAGATGATGAATATGCTGCTCGTCTTGCCAGACTTAGGGCTCAGGTAGATGAAATTGAAGCCATCGAAGGTGGCAAACGTTCTTCTGGATTGTCGTCCGGAGCAGGCCCATCCAGGAAGACTCCTTCCGCAAAAGACGTGTCTGATTTCGTTTCATTAGCAACACAAAGAGGCAAAGCATCTGGCGCATTGAGCGATTCCGACTTAACGCCACCAATATACATGCTTAATGATGAAGTTAAAAATGCACATTTTACAGATATTGCCCAGAGTCAATTCTCTAGATTAAAGAACGCTCTCCGTGCTAGAGAAGTTCTGGCAAACATGTTCTCCGAAATTGCCGACAATCCAAATAGGACTGTTGATGACCTGGTGAATACAGATATTGACAATCCACAGCAGGCTATTGACTCAATCAAGCGCCTGAATGGCTACATTGACTCAATAGTTGACCAGATGAACAGCATCGATATCCAGGCTCGCAAGGAGCGGGAAGAAATGAAAAAGATGGAAGCGAGTCAAAAGCGAGTTTTTGAAATGCTTGATTCATTAACTTCTGGACGCGAAGACCCAACCGATGCTGAATTAGAGTTAGAGCAGGATATGGAAATGACCCTGCGAGGACTTGATGCTGGAATTGCAGATTCACAAAGTGCCCTTGACAATCAGTACGGGCCGTTACTTGAAATAAGGAAACGGATGCTGGAAGCAGTTTCCGGTTCGCAAGGATTTTCCAGGAATAGTAAAAAGGTAAGAACAAAAGGGGCAAATGCTCCAAGTATCAAACAACTCGTTAACGCTCAATAGGAAATAATCTATATTTTAAAGACTAGTTCTACACTATGGTCCGAATTAGTTTGCTAGTTTTAGGTTATAATTTTACGGCGTATCATTTTTAGGAGCCAAAACATGGAAACTGACAAAAAGCCAATGCTGAGCGTTGATGCTGACGGAACTGTACTGAAGTGCGCAAAAGGCGCCAGTGTTGACGAGTGTGGTTACAAGGGCGGAGCTGTCTGCGGCAAGTGCGGCGCAACGCCTGTTGAGATGAAAATGGTGCCTGTCTCCGCTTTTAAAGAAAAGTCTGCTTCCAAGAAGGAAATGATGGAACAGGAAGAGGAGATGGAAGAAGAAGAAATGGAGGACGAGGAAGAAGACGACGAACCAGAAATCCTCGAAGAAGACCCAAATAGGTTTGAAGATGACGACGAAGAAGAAATGAAGGGCATGTACGCAATGCCAAAGAAGAAAAAGGGCATGGGCATGGGCGCCCCCATGGCCGAAGATGACGAAGAGATGATGGACGAAGAAAAAATGTACGGCATGATGCCAAAGAAGAAGAAAAAGGGCATGGGCGTTCCCATGATGGAAGAAGAAGACGAAGAAGAAGAGTCTTCTATGAATTCGGGCAAAAAGGGAATGAAGAAGCCATATCGCAAGATGATGGGCGCAAACCCAGAAGACCTTATGGATGAAGACATGGTTGATGCTGCCAAAAAAGGAATGGGCAACATGGCGATGGCTGAAGAAGACATGGAAGACGAAGACATGGAAGACGAAGAGGATGCTGTTGAGAAGACCTCAATGATGCGCAACTTACGCAAGCGTCGTATCGAGTCCATGGGAATGAAAGCAGAAGACCTTGGCGAGTATGGCTACGTGTGCGCAATTGAGCGCAAGGCACATCCAGGACTTTCTGCTGTTTGCGATAACTGCCCAGGTGGGTGCCTTTCCGAAAAGGGACTTCCTGGTCTTCTTGAAGTTGAAGGTCTTGCTGAAAAAGAATTCAACGGAATAGTTATTGATTCTGGATATGCCGCAGATGCAGACATGTTTGTTGTTGATATTCAAGTAAAAGACGGCTCAGTACGTGAAGTTTACATTGATGGAACAACTGCCGAAGTTGTTGGCTTCCACAAACTTGACGACAGCGTTCTTGAGAAGAAATCAGCAATTGATGAAATGATGGTTATTGGTTTTGTTGAAGCAGCAGAACTCGCAATGAAAACCATTGAAGGAACTATCGTTGCTGTTGAGCCAGACATTTTTGAGGGCATAGATTCCTATGCTGTTGAAATCGATGGAATCGATGGCAAGTCATACGACGTATTTGTTGGTCTTGACGGTGAAGTCCTTGGATATGACAAGTATGAACCAGAGGAAGCAGAAGATATCGAAGCAGAGGCTGCTGAGATAGCCCTGAAGCGTGCCTTTTCCGAAGAGCGTCGTATGAGTATGGCAAAAGAAGGAACTGCCATGTCTGACGGCTCCTACCCTATTCAATCCGAAGAGGACCTCCGTAACGCCATTCAGGCTTATGGCAGGGCTAAGGACAAGGAAGCCGCGAAGCGTCACATCATGAAGCGGGCCAAAGACATGGGCAAGGAAAGCTTGATTCCATCAAACTGGGTCATAGGCGGCGACATGAAAAAGAAATCAGATGATGAATTTGATGCAGACTTCATGAAGTCATTAATTGAGTTTGAATTGCTTCAATCCGATACTGAAAATAACTAAGAAAGTACGGCCCGCTCATGACGGGTAAGTCATACTTAAAGACCCGAGTTTTTCTAACTAGCAAACTCGAATCACCCATACCTCAACGCAAGTCATTCAATGAAGCTGCTGTTGATTTCAGAAACTCTGTAAGCACGTCGTCTCTTCAGAACTCACTTAATCCTGTAATAGCAGTGAAAGCCATGCCGGGTGCTGGAAATAAAAACGACTCAGATGGCAAAAAAAGAACCAACAATGGTTCGGTGCCTGGCGTTGAAAATTTTGGAGGGTATAGGTATAACCCCAACCAAAAAGGCGGGCCAGGAAAAGTTTTTAGGTTTGCTGCATCTTATGAAAGCAGAATCAATCCACGTCTACAGACTCCAAACTGGGGATGGATGGATGCAGAAGAAGAACCAGTAAAAAAATCAAATGCTTCGATAAGAATTAGGAAATATAAAACTAACGTAAGAACTGGCGAAATAATAGAGGATTCAGAAAAACTGATGAATCCATTCACGGCTGATGGTGAAGACTTCTTTGATTCTCCTCAAGTAAAACGTTTGCCTGGTCAAACAATTGGCGAGACAATGCGTGGTGCTGGATTTCTTCAAAGAGCCGCCCGTGCCGCTGGTCTTATCTTGGACGCAGACGGAAAGATGCGCTGCCCTCCAGGAACTCCTGCTGCTAACCAATTTACAGACTCCACTGGCTCTAACTGCTTTGGCTTCTCTGCTAACGAAATATTTGACATGGCAAAAAGAGTTGCTTCTGGTCTAAGTTCCGGAGCTGACGAACCTCTTCTCGGTGTTGATGGAGCTGGGGTCCTAGCCGTAGAAGACGAACCGCTAAAGAACAATGTCCGCGGTTGGAAAAAAATCCTAGGCAGCTTAAAAGATGTGTCACGCGTTTTTTCCGAGGACATCAATGGAAGAAGCACAATTCCTTCAACGGTTCAAACGGACTCAACTCCCGGATTAGCCATGTGGTTCAAAGATGGCGCTAAGCGTGGTAGAAAAAGCCTAAGAGGGATGAGGCAAAAAGTAGATGATGTAATTGAAAAAACGGGAGCTAAATCAACAGACCGCAATGACCCAAATAGCGACATAATTAATGCATTTGAAAGACTTCGCGAGTCTGGAGTTGTCACAACGGCGTTTGTAGGCAGGCCGAGTCCTGACGAAGTAAAGAATACAGTTCGCGATTTGTTAATCGCCAGAGCAGGGGGACTGAAGAATTGGGATAACCTTTCCGACACAAGAAAAAAACAGTTATTCAAAGCAGAACTAGATAGATATTACACAGTAGAAAGAGCAATGCTCTCTCAGGTGCTTAAGTCATACATGGACTTTCCTGACCACATGCGTTCGGTTGACTTTATTGAATGGAACGAAAAAGCAAACGATAACGCCAACGCAGACTGGTTGTTTGACACTGGCAATATGAAAAAACGCTCAACTCGTATCCGCATCAATGTTCCAAGAACATTGGGAGCATTATCAAAGAGCCTTCCATCTATAGAAGAAAACGAAAGACTCAGGATAGATGCAGTAAATGCCGCCAATCCAGGAGAAGCTGCTACTGAATTAAATGATTTCCTAGTTAGCTCAGAGGCATATAGCGAAGAAACGGCCGCACTAATAGGCGGAGCAGAATCATTCGCAAGACACATCATGTCTCATGAAATAAACCATACTTTGCAAATCAATGCATTTCTTGGAATGGTTGAAAGGCAGATAGATGAAGACGGTTTTCTGCAGCTCCCTCCCGACGGAAGAGGGAATCCTGGTCGATTAGTAAAATCTTTTAACGAAATTACCAATGCGGAAATGCAAAATTTAATGTCCTCAATAATAGGTGGAGAGACAAGAATTAGGGAAATAGATGAAGTCGTGAAAAAAAGCCAAGCAGTGCGGTGGCTTGCTGGAAAATATGTTGAATTTGATAAATCTAGCGATGTTATAACGGCTCTCGAAATTATGGCTGAAGTAGCGACTCTTCGAGAACAGGGAATCGTACACGGCGCAATGGTTGACGACGCTTTAGCGTGGGTTGATTCATATAGGGATAATAGGTTCAATGATGAAAGAGGAATTTCTGACGCAGAAGAGACAGCAAGATTCTTTGAATTAGTAGACAGAGTAGAGGCTGGCGAGAGAGTTTTTGAACCAATAAATGACTCCGAAGCAGCTGCTATGGAAAAGAGACGACAAGAGAATGAAAAGAAATTAAGAAAAGAACAAATAGAGAATGAAAAGAAATTAAGAAAAGAACAAATAGAGAACCTCGACTCTGATTCATTGATTGACGAAATTGCTGACCTCGAGTTTGAGATAGAGCAGATTGATGCAAAATTAGATATTGCCGACAACCCCGAAGCCGCAAGCAGGCGCGCGGAAGCAATGCAAGAAATAGCTTTAGCTAGAAAAACATGGTCGCAAAAAAATCCTGGATATCCAAAATCAGCACTGGACGCAAGGGTTTCGAGAAACAGGGACGAAAAAGATAAACTTGCGCCAGACGCCTTGCAGAGAAAAAAAGATAAAAAAGACTTAGATAGAGTAATTCAGGATGCTGAATCTAGTAGTGAAGAAGAGTTAATTGAAAGAATTGCTTTCATTGAGCAGAGAATAAAAAACAAAAATACATCCGAAGACGACAAGAAGAAATTAAAAAAATACAAAGAAGAATACAGAAAAGCATACAGAGACAAGCGTAAAAAAGATGGCGACGACTCTAATGCTCAAAAGTTAAATCGCGAGATTGACAATAAGGTAAATAATAGACTTAATCCCAAAAAACAAAAACCAGAAGAGCCAAGTGAATCAGCTCCTAAAACTGTTGGGAAAAAACCAAAGCCAATTAGAAGACCAAAAAATCAAGCTGCTACAACAAGGTTGGCTCAGTCCGAGAGAAAAAAACTCTTTGACGAAGCTAATGAAAAAGAACAAAAAGCCATCATTGAGATGTCTGACCCTCTATACAAGGACATTGCAAAGATACTTGACCCAGAACAAAGAAGTCTAGCGATTGACCTTATTAGGAAAAACAATGATGCTCTTGTCGCCTTGGGGTACGGCTACGACCCAGAATCTATAGAGCAGGGCTCTCTAGAGAATCAAATGGACAATATCTTGATGCCTCTTTTGGACATCATTGAAAGGTCTGAATTATCAAACTCTGTAGAAATACAAATAGAAATGGACCTCACTCCAGAACAGATTGCTGGAGATGACCTAACGCCAATAACGATAGATGGTTTCATTAGTGGCAACCTTATTGACGAAGAAAATGGAATAATAGTTAAACGTCCTATGTGGAGTCGCAAAACAGGCAGAAATCAACAACGAGTCGTAGTGCAGCTTGAAGAGGGACAAAAGGGCTACTACCCACACTGGAGTGACGAGGATTCAGAAAGACCAGATAATTTTGTTCAAAAAGTTGTATCTCCACCAGGAAGAATAGAGATAGTAGAAAGACGCCAAGAAAAAGATGGCTCGACTACATTTATTGCAAGAGTTGTAGAGCAGAAAGGCACGGAAGAAATTCTTGACGGAATACTCACTTCTGACCCTAACAACGAAATTCCGCCAGCAGCAAAACTTCAAATTGAAAATTCTGTAAATAAACATATAGTTGAACGTCGTAGTCGTGGCTTGCATAATGAGCAAAAAACCCCTTCAAGCGTAAAAGAAGCAATAGAAGACAAAAATAATCAGTCATTTGATGATGTCAATGATTCTGGCGGTTCTTTTGGTGAGCCTATTGATACCGACTACGCAGATTCTGTTTCCGAATCAGAAGATGGCCCAGATGAGGCTTCTGAGGAAATGTTTGGAAAGCCACAAACAAGGGAAGAGAGAAGAAAAGATAGAGTTGAGAAATTTGCTGAAATAACAAAAGCTCTCCAAGAACTATTTGAATCTAAAGAGTCAAATGAAGAATTGGGAATTTCATTTGAAGACATAGACCCAGAAATAATTGAGCTCATAAACAACACTTCCCCTGCTGAATTGGAAGACATCCTTGCTGATGAAGCGGAAAAAGTTCACGAAGAGATAGACAAGCGACCAAGAGTAAACCTCTGGGAGACTGGTCTTGAGTCCATAATAGAAGAACCATCTCCTACGACTGAGCAAAAGCCTGCCGCGAATAACGGAAGACCAACTGTTGGCAAGAAGAGAACAAAAGCGACTACAGCAATAGAGAATGTTGTTGGCAATGGAGCAAATAGAAATCAAGCCTCAGCCAGGGCTCAAAATGAATTAAATAGAATCCAAAGCCTGCTCGAAGGTGATGATTTTACAAATTACAGCGGAGGTGCAAGTAGGGCAAGGGGACTTCTTGAGGCGAGATTTGGTACATACAATCTGGAAGAGCTCACAAATGAGCAGATAAGCGAAGTTATCGACGAGCTTAAAAAGCTTAGTTATGCTAATACAGCAAACCAGGGGCGCCAATTTGGACAGATGGCATCAAGGCTTCATGACTTTCTGGACATCAGGGACATGCAAAGCTCTGGTAACTACTCGGACCCATACGATAGATTCAGCATTGATTCTATAAGAATGCCCGAACCGTCAATGTTGGATGATGATTCTATAATCTTTCCATCTAATGAACGAAGACCATACCTCGGCAGTGGGTTAGCCTCCGGAAGAGGTGGAATGGGGAGAGGAATTGCTGCTCGTGTAGCAACAAGACTTGTCAGCGCTCAAATTGACAAAACCGACATGAGTGATGAAAACAAAGAAAAAGTTAAGCTTGCAACAGGTCTTATTGCTTCATACGCCGCAAGGGGTCCACAGGGGGCGGCAACAACTCTTGCCATAGAGGCAGCCAGAAGAGGTGGACGAGAAGTTGCTGAACTGACAATAGACAAGCTTGTTAAAACTGGAAAGATGACGCCAGACCAGGCAAGAGTTGCTATGCAAGCAGTAGACAAAGTAGCGCCAGAAGGCGTACCAGATTCCGTAATGGAAGCACTGTCCGACGGATTTGACTTCGTTGATAGATTTGTTGATGAAAGAGTTCTTACGGATGAAAACAAAGAAAGATTAATAAACGCCACCGAAGAAGCAAGAGAAGCTGCTGGGAGAGCAAGAGAGCAAGTAGGGGAAACTGCCAGAGGAGCTAGTAGTGCGGCAAAAGAAAAACTAAATCTCCTAAAAAGAAAAGCAAAGGGTAATAGGGAAAAAGAAATACCATCTATAGACGATGCAATATATGACGCATTCGACAGTAATGACCCATTTGCTGATTCCCCTACACCAACTCCTGCTCAACCTACGGCAGCTGTAAGAAGCGCATTTGATGAATACGATATCTTTGGGGATGTCATCTCGTCACCAGAAGCTTCTCCAGAACCAGAATCAAGGCAAAGAAGAATAAGAAGAGCTAAAAAAAGATTAGTAGAAGACCTAAGGCGAGAAGAAACATATCAAGATGATGACCCATTTGCCGGTTATTCAACCCCCTCTACTCCACGTGCTCCAATTGATGACCCGTTTGAAGATGACTGGACACGGAGCGCTATGGGACTTTCTTCTGGAGCAAGCAGGACGAGGGGGCTATCGAGCGGGCAAGATAGGCCCGATATAACTATTCCTGTCAGAAGGGCTGATTTGGCAATTTCCTCTAGGAGCCAAAAGGAAATACAAGCTGATATTGACAGTAGGAACAAAGAAGTAGAAGATTTGCAAGACTTGAAACTTCGTATTGGCTTAGCAGTAGATGAATTCAAATCTACCGGTTCTTGGCAGGGCGAAAAATACAAAGTCAGGATAAATGATGCAGGAGACAAGCCTCCGACAACGCGCTCAAAAGAAGAAATTAAAAATATGGCAGCCAATCAAGGAATGGCCATAGAGGACTTCATTGATAAATTCCTTAATGAAGTAAGCAAGGCTACTGAAAACGTAGATAAAAAAATAAATGATTTAAATACTGAAATAAATAAAATTAAAACAGGAACCGAAGATATAAATAGTAATCTGCCAGAAACTTCCATTTCAGCTGAAGAACTTCTTTCTGACCCACGTGTTAAAAATGAGCTTGAAAAGAGGGCAAAAGATATAAATAACATGAGCTACGAACAAAGGGCAGAAAGATTCTCTGACCCGAATGGGGAATATACATACGTAGTTCATTGGGGCGCATCAAATCTTGAGGGCGGACAACTAGACCCGTCCCGTTCACGAGGGCAGGTTGGCCCAGGCAGCACAATCGTAGGGAATACTCGTCAAGTGAATGATGAAACAGCAAGATTCTTGGTTCATAGACGTGACAACGCCAAAAGAAACGTATTAATTCTGGAAGAAATGAAGCGCCAGGTTGAGACTGATGGCGTTATTGACTTTGACGCAATAGACAGAAGCAACCCTAGCGACTTCACGCGAGCAGCCGCAGCAAGGTCCTTGCTCGGTATTGGCCGTCGTGACCTTGACTACAATCTCCCAACACTTACGCTAGATGCGAGACAGATTGCAAAGATTGACGCTGCCATGGCAGATGAAAATCGCACATTATCAAGGCTTGACGAAGTTGCCGACCAGTTAATTGCAGACGACTATCAGTACACGAGTACATATAGGGCAGCTGATGCACAACCACTGTTTGGTTCTTACGGCGGAAGATACGAAACTGATGGCTCAACTGGAATCCACGTATTTAAAGTCAGAATTGGGAAAGATGCAATGGAGGAAAATGGAGTTGGTGAAACACATCTCGTTGGCAAGCACACTCCAATTGCGTCACTTGTTGCAAGAAACGACCGTGATGCAAAAAGCAATCCAGCAGTGGATACGTGGCTAGGGTGGCTTGATGAAGCTATTCAGCAAGACATACAAAGAAGTTCAGAAACATCAGGCAGGTCTGGATTGTCCAGTGGGGCAAGTCAATCTGGATTGTCTAGTGGGGCAAGCAGGTCAGAGAAAAGACAAGGTAGAAAATTAGCCGATACAGTAATTGCTCGCGACAAAGGTAGTAGAGAGAACTCTACCAATGTTGCTGATTACGTTCCATTAGGTCCAGCGTCTGTTCGTTCATTACTAGAGAAAAACCCATTCTCTAAAAACCCCAAAGGAGGAAAGGGCAAAGCAGCTGAACTGATAGATGATTTGAATGTCGACTGGAACGCACAGGCTGAGATGGCTTCGGTTTTATCTGAAATCATGTCAACGAATAGAGGTATGCAATCTCTTGTTCGAGAGTTCGGAATGCCTCCAATTTTTGTGTCACTGCTTGCTCCATTCCCTGATAAAGACTCAGCATCGGGTAGAGACTTGGCAACTGGTGTCTCTGCAAAATACTGGTTCGGAGCGTGGGGAGTATATTCTGCACACCAGGGGATTATCTGCATAAACCCAGAAATAATGAGAGATAGAGCAAAGTTGGAGCATGTTCTACGTCATGAGATGGCACACGCATTTCATTCCATGGCTGCCGCCAGAAGTGCTAAAGCCAGGGAAAAACTAGAAGAATACGCAACTGGGGTTATTTCTGACACAATATATCAAGCGGAAGCTTCTGGTGGAGATTTGAGTCTTGTGAACTTGGACGATATCGGACAGTTGACTCCAGAAATGAAAGAGGCCGCCAGCACCATGAATAATCTTGGTTTCAATGTAGCTTCTCAAAACGTCAACGAGTTTATTGCCGAAGTAACAACCTATCTAACATCGCCAAATGAAAGTGATAGGAACAAAGTAAGTCAAAGAGCAATAGCAATCACTGCCGAATACTTTGGTTTGAGCGAGTCGGAATTTAAAGAACTAATAAAATATCAAGATATGTTCGACTCTGGATTTACGTCTCGAGGAGAAAATACGCCACCAGCAGGTTCTGGCAGTACGCCAAAAACCCCTACTCCTCAGTCAAGTTTTGATGACCCATTTGGCGATTCTCCTACATTCTCAGAACCAGAACCAGAAGTACGCGAGGGTGGGAGATTATTTAGGAGGAAAAAAGGCAAAGAGTCAGTACCAGCTAATGTTCCAGATGACGAACCATGGGACCCTTTTTCTTAGGAGATTTAATTAAAATGATAATTCCAAGTAAGAATAATGAAGATTTTTCTAATGAACAAAAATTACAGTATCAAAAATATTTCTTGTCGTTAGTGGAAAATATAAGTCGCCTTGAATCTGGTCAGTCCGGTGATGAATCAAAAGAGAAGAATAAAAATGAATAGCTCAGATAAGTACTTAAAAAGAACATTTGAAACATCAATTGGCATACATCCATCAACCAATGAAGCAGCGCGTCCAGCAAAGGGTTATGTCGTAACCAAATCTCAACTAGAAGCAAGAAAGAAATTAGCAAAAGAGAATGGTGGGAACTACGGCGCCGATGCAATTTACGAGATAGAGGATGAAGACGCTATTGGAGACGGGATATCAGCACTTGGCGATATTCAGGTGATATTGCGCCCAGAAGTATCTAACAGAACTTCCTACATGCGTGGTGACCCAATGTCTTCTGGTGGGCGACCTGTCGCAATGAATAGCGACAACAGGGAAGACATCCTTGATTCCATTATGAATTCAGATGGTCCAAACAGCAAATCGCACATGGCCGACGCAATGATAAACCTGCTGCAGTCGCATTTGAAGAAAAAAACAGACAATGTGAATAAATCCAGAACGGTTACTCCTGGTCAAGAGTCTTCAAGTAAATCAAATCTACCTATGCATGCGGAGATACTTGGCGGATACTCCCTTGATGATATTGAGGGAATATATTATCCGTTTAGCAAGATTCAGAAAATTTCATCTTCAACGGATATATCGGATTTAATAAAAAATATTGTTTCAGAACAAGAACTGATAACAAGGAAAGTAAGCAGACCCGATGCGGCTCTTATTGTCTCAAGATTAAATTCTGGAAAATTAAATATATCTTCAGTTAATTCGTTGAGAGAATACAAAACGGCAATGCAAATAAGGAAGAAATATAAAGATAAGGGCATCGGCTATGTTTTATTCGCTCATAAAAAGGGAATGAATATAGATAAACCAACGTCCTACGACCCTTCTGCTAGGAAAAACGAAACCGTAGAAGAAGTTCTGGTCCGTTTAATAAAACAAGAAATTCTTTCTACTGGTAAAAAAATTGCTAACGATATTAGAAAGTCGATGGGAGAATAATGAAAGCAGTACTTTCAGCGACTTCCGACAACTGGAAGCTCTATTACATTATTGATGCTGGCAAAACAGGTAAAGATGGCGCTGTAGTGACGACCGACGACCGTGTCATATATGTAAATTTCTTCTCTTTTGCATCCAGTACATCTGATTTGAGAAGAATAATGAAAACACCGTTTCACAAGTTCCTATGGACAGAACCAGATGGCGAGATGAAGAAAATCTGGTTTGATACTTTTATCTCAAAAAAAAGACCACTTGGCAAGAAGTTTACAGAAAATATCGTAATCAGCTCTCAGCTTGGCAGTAAGGCAAAGAAACAGAAGAAAATAGAGACACGTGTCAAGTCATTTATGAATGAGCGCGATAAAGGTCCAAAACCTGTAGAAAATTTTAGTAGACTTTATATTGAAAATAAAAACAAAGGACTCAATGATGAGTGAAGACATCGAAATAAAAGCACCACAGGATGTTATGTTCGACCTTCCTCAAGAAGCCCTTACTGGTGACGTTCTCAAGGGAAGGGGTCCAAGGAGAGGAAATCTGGAGAGACTTCTTCGCTACTGGAGGCCGATAATGCGCAAGCCAGGTGGCTTCAGGAGATGCAGGGTTATCCTTGCCAATCATCCCGAACTATATCCACTTGAGAGAATATGTGCTTGGCTGCACCACGAAACAACTGGACTTTGGCCAAATGAGGGGTGCCACCACCCAGGCATGAAGAACTGTAAGGGCAAGCTAAAAAAGCGAAACATGTCAAATAGTGAGTTTTCCGCCATGATAAGAAAATTGTCTTCTAATAAAAAATCAGAACAAATAAACATGGATGAAGACATATTTTTCTCAGACCCTGAATACTCGGTAAATGAGCCAATTGACGTAGTTACAGAAATGGACTTTAAGCACGCTATGAGTGTTTTGTCTGAATTCATGGAGATGGAAAAAGATTTCACAAGCTACTTGAGAGACACGAACAACTGGGAAATATACGGCGAGGATAATGAAGGTCAAATAAAGAGCTTGCCATTTCAAAAAGAATCACTAGACCAAGACTGCTGCAGTGGAGAACTTGAAGATGAATGATGATTGCTGTAAAAAAGAAAATGTAATAATAACTAGGGTGATGTTCTCTTCTTCCGGTGAGGAAAAACCAGAACCAATCCGACAAAGTCTTGCGACAACGCAGAATATAGTCGACTTTAAGGCGCTTTCAGCAAGAAACGGTATTGCTAGAAAGATGTCAGCAAATAAACGGCTGGGTCAAAGCATTAGCGTTAAAGCGTCAAACGTTGCTCGCTCTGCTGCCAGGATAGCTATTCCTGGGGACATCGACCCAATTCGCTCTCCAATTCGCTCCGCTATCTATAGAACAATAACTCCCGGAGTTGGACTTGGTGGCATATCTGCCCCAGGAAAACAGAACAGGGGATACCGGTGCCCAGAGGGCTATCAGTATGGTGGAAGGTTCACCGACTCAAGGCTCTCTACATGTGGAGCAAAACTTTTTGACATTCCATCAGTTCTTGGATACGCAATTTCTGAGATAAGAAGGGCTGCCCGTGGACCAGGAAAACCAGACCCCGTAACTGGAAACCCCCTTGGCGCTGGTCAAATGCCAGAATCGTTGATACAAAGCAGAAAAGCTCAGATTCCAAAAGTCTCCAATCCAAACCCAATGGCCGTAGCACAGCAAGCAAAACAGCTGGTAAGAGACTTGAGCCAACATAAAGCAAAAGTTGCAAGAATGGTTAGGCGTGACGGATTTGTTTTGGAGCCAGTAGTTCCGCCAAGCGTATTACGTGCAATACCTGACAACAGGGACATGGAAGGCGCCACCTATCTGATGTCAGCTTTTGGCGCTCCAGACATTGGCGGAGAAGAAATTGGCATGCTTTCCAACACTGGAATCAACTCAATTGTGTACGTTACGCCAAGCGGCTCAACAATAACGATAGAAAAAAAGCGTCAGTTGACTGTTGGTGAAAGAAGAAAACTTGGCAAAACCGTAAACGTAGCCATGCAGCAAAACAACTCGCGTGACCCTTCTGCTAAATTAAAGTATCTTGCGAATGAAATGGGTGACGGAATAGGTTACTCAGAGTCGTTCGAGAATATCAAAAATCCAAATGAAATTATTCAGGGCAGGCCAAAATGGGCTACACAGGTATTTAAGAATCCCAAATTTAAAAAGCCAATAGATGAACAGCTTTCCGCAAGGCAAACAGTAAGCGCTGCAGCAACGAGCAAGAAGATAAAATCAATTGACGAAGCTATTGAAGCAATAGTAAATGGTGCTTCGCTTTCAACTATTGATTCATCGATAATGCCAGAGGTTCTTGCAAGAAGTCGCGTTGTCCAAAGGAATAAGATAAATGCAGAGCAGTACCTTATTTCTGCGGGAACTGAAAAGTATCTAGAATACGTAAAGCCAAAGAGCTTCCAACATCTAGCCGAAAGATTTGCCTCTGACCTTCAGGAACATCTAGGTCTAGCTTCTCCGGATATCATACTCAGCTCGAAGCCTGGAGATAAAAGACGCTATATGCGTCAAGATGTAGAAACAGTAATTCCTGGTTCAACATTTAATCCAAACAGGAAGATAGAAGATTTTTCTCCACAAGATGTTGCCAGAATGATGATTTCAGACTTGCTGACAGACCAACGTGAACGTCAGCTATCATCCATATATGCCTTAGACACAGCAAAAGGTCCAGTACCAGTGATGACTCAAAACACCACTTCTGGCCTTATTGAACTAGACAAGGTAGGAATAACGGAACGAACAAAGATGGGAATTAAAGACTTCTACGAAGGTGCTACACAAATAGATTATTCTGATTATTATCAAAAATTAAAAATTGAACAGCAGATTGCTTACAGGAATTTTATTGACAACCTGCTAAACAGGGCTCGTTCCTTCAAGATGAAAGAGCTAGTTTCAAGGCTGTCAATTGATGGATTGAGTGAAGCAGAAGCTTCTCATATAAAAATAATTGACAGAATTTTTGAAGTTAGAGTAGGAATACTAAAATCTCAAAAAAATGATTTGCTCAATTTACTAAAGGGCAAAAAGTGAACAACTATATAGTTATCATGGACCCAATCAGGGTAAAGAATTTTGCCATTGCTACAAATATTGATGGGAAAATCGATTTCTACCCAATGAACGAAATGGCCGTAAATTGGTCATTGAACCAGAAGTCAATCAAAAATCTCTCTTCAGTTACCGCCCCAGATGGAATGTATGTTTCTGGAGTGAAAGCTATAACCCCATCAGTAAGCATATTGATTGATTCACTTTCAACAACGCAGTCCAATGGTGGTTATGTAGATAAAAAAATAATGTCTAATAATTTATATTTAGGTAGAACAAAAACAAATCTTAAACAAAATAAAACAAAAATATCAGGAATACAAATAAGAAAAATACACAAGAGCTCAAGGGAAAATGCAATCAGATATAAGGCAATGGCTTTCCTGGGCAGGGCCAATAGGAGTTCCGTCATAAGCAGTGTTAAAACAAGAAAGTTAAAATTAGATAAAACAACTGCGTCTTTCTTTGATAAAAAGATAAAAAACGTCAATACAGTTGAAAAGTCTTTTGGAGCAAATTTATCAAGAAGGATTGCATCTTCTGTTTTTATTAACAATAATGAAAAATCAAACAGACTTAATAGGAGAGCAAAATCTCTATCTTGCGCCTCAAGGGAAGAGATTTCCAAAAAATCAATAAGTGAATCTATAGATTTTTCAATAGATTCAAAATCAACAAGGTTTGTTTAAAGTGTCAAAATCTAGCATTGTTGACAAAATAGAGGCATTGAAGATGGCCAAGAACATGGGGTGTTCTGGGGCGCACAAGGATAAAGACGGCAATTGGATGCCCTGTTCTTCGCATGAAGAAATGCAGAAAATATCAAATGTAGCCGAGGGCGATAAATGGCGCTCTGCCGTTCCTGGGTATAAAGGTGAAGACGGACGCGTTAGGGGAAAAAGGAAAAGAAGAAGAAACGATTCATGGGAAAAACTCAATGAAAGACCGATTTCTTCAATACAAACACTCCCCGGGGGAGGGCTAGTATCGGGTCCTGCTTCTGCTGGAATAACAGCAAGTGGACCAATATCCATGTCGAGTGCAAATAGTGATATAGAGATAAAATCACAACCAGGGCCAGAGTACGTAAGAGATAACGACCCAGACGTTTTTCAAGACATAGAGTCTGCACGTTTTAGGGCTCGTCAACTTGGTTGCATAGGGGTCAGTAGGAGAGTGTCAAAAACTGGCCGAATGGTATGGATGCCATGCACGAACAACTCAGACTATTCACGCCTTGCTGGGGCTACGGCTCTTGGCAGAAGAGGTCAGCAAAGAGACTTTGAGCGAGCAGTGAGAACTGTACTGATGAGCGAGCTGAAACGTCCGAAAAGGAAAGTTTCAATACACCAAGAAATTTACAATTCCCAGTAACTATTTACACACAATATTGCCCAAATTTAAGTAGTTACACTAAAACATTTTAATCTCTGTTATTTTTGATACATAGGGCTGGGTGCTTACCTAAGCCGTAATAATAATCAAATTTATACCCAACCCTTTCAAACTCTAACAGGAGAAAATTATGTCGCAAGACAATGCAAGAATCGAAGAGCTTCAATCAGCACTTCGCACTAAAATGGCCGACAATAAAGCAATTGCTGACTCGTTCCGCGTAGAAGAAGGCACAGTTGTTGTGTCGACTGAGCAGAAGACGGCTTTTGACAAGAACATGGCAGACATCAAGGAAATCAAAAGCCTTATTTCTGGCCTCGAGACAATGGGTGAAGTTGACCGCTGGTCTTCAGAGCCACAAGGTTCAGTTGCATCAACATATGCAGCAACCGCAAATGAAGTAGCTCAACTCTCTTCACGTGAAATTAAGTCAATCGGCGCAATGTTCCTTGAGTCAGCAGAGTTCAAGGCTCTCAACGGTGGACGTAACGGCGCAAACATGCCTGCTCCTTGGCAAGCAAATGTTTCGTTGTCTTCATACAACGTTAAGGATGTTTTCTCGGCAATGCCAACTGGCACGCCAACTGCATTCGGAACAATTCAGCGTGACCCAATCGTTACGCCACCAACCCGCACAAAGCGTGTTCGTGACTTGTTCCCAACCCGCACAACAACTGCAGCAGTTATCGAATACTTCCGTCAACTTGGTTTCACAACACTGGATGCATCACACGGTGTAAACAGTGCTTCTTCAGTAGCAGAGCGTTCAGGTGGAGCATTCGGTGCAAAGCCACAGTCTTCGTTCGCATTTGTTGGCGAGCAGGCTCCAGTGCGCACACTCGCACACTGGGAAGCTGCACACCGCAACGTGCTTGCTGACGAACCACAACTTCGTTCAATCATTGACAACGAGTTGATGTACGGTCTTCGCCTTCTTGAGGATGCACAAATCCTCAATGGTGACGGCGTTGGCGAAAACTTGCTTGGTGTTCTTCAGACTCCAGGAATTCAGACCTACAGCTGGTCTGCTGGCTTGTCAACACCAGTTCCGGACACAAAGGCTGATGCACTTCGCCGTGCGGCAACCTTGTCGTTCCTTGCTTACTACGAGCCAACAGGCATCGTACTTCACCCATCAGACTGGGAAGATATCGAATTGACCAAGGATACAAATGGTCAGTACCTTATCGCAGTTTCGGTTGCAATGGGTGGCGAGCCAAAGGTATGGCGTATGCCAATCGTTGACACTCCAGCAATCACAGCAGGAACAGCTCTCGTTGGTGCATTTGGTACCGGCGCTCAGTTGTACGACCGTGAGCAAGCTTCAATCCGCATCAGCGAACAGCATTCGGACTTCTTCGTCCGCAACGCAATCGTTATCCTTGCAGAGCAGAGACTTGCGCTTGCTGTCAAGCGTCCAGAGGCATTCGTTGAAGTAACATTTGACAACGAACCAGCCTAATAATCTGTAAGCAAAGCCCCACTTGTCCTTTAGGGGATGAGTGGGGTTTTTGCTTTTTATAAAAACAACTAATGATATAATCTAATTGTCCGTATAAGCCAAACTTCGTTCAAAGGAGAAATTATGTTTGGAAAGGTTCCCGTATCAACATTTATGCTGAGCAGAAGCGCCGTAAACGCTGTCGGTACAGATAAATTGCGTTTTAGAGTTCCATTTGCGTGTGTCATCAGGGCAGCAACAGTTGCCGTTGATGCTACATCGTCTGGTGCTTCACAGATTTTTGATGTCAACAAAAATGGCACAACTCTCTTCACGACCCAGGCTAACCGCCCAACAGTTGCAGCTGCCGCAGTATCAGCTTCTGTGGCCTTGCCAGACGTAAAAACACTCGCTGCTGGCGACGTTATTACTGTTGACATTGACCAAGTTGGTTCAGGCACAGCAGGAACTGGTTTCACTATTGCTCTTAGCGTTTTGCCAACGGCAAGAGGCTACTACTGATAGGTGTTTGAAATAAAGCCCTACATCGTAAATTGCGGTGTAGGGCTTTTTTCGTATACTGAATACTTCTTATGCTCGCTAAATAACTATGAGAGAATGAACCTATGGAAAATCAAGAAATTGAAATAGAATATCTAGAACTGCTCTCAATCCAGCTTGGCATTAATGAAAAAGCTGCCGAAAAATGCCCCAGAGCAACCCAGGATATAGGCGTCAACCTACGCAATAGAGCAAGCGCCATAAAAACAGCAATGTACGGCCCCCTAAACCCAGCTGAGCCCAATACGGAATATTGGGATAAGTTAGGAAAAGAATGGGACGTTGATGCAGCATCTGCAAAAAAACAACTATGTGGTAACTGTTCTTTGTTCATACAAACCCCATCAATGAAGTCGTGCATTAAAGATGGTGTTACTGGCGGCGAAAGAAAAGACGAATGGGAAGCAATTGATGGTGCCGGAGAGCTTGGATACTGCGAAGCGTTTGACTTTAAGTGTGCCTCAAAAAGAACTTGCCGCGCATGGGTTGCAGGAGGTCCAATAACCTCAGAGAAGAAAAATACAACAGAAGAAAAGTCCTTTGATGATTCAGACTTGCCAAAATTTGATGAATACTATTCAACAAATGTCAAAAATGATATTAACGAAAAAGCCCTTTATCAAAGAAAGGCAATGTCTGAAGCTGCTGACCTAAAAAGAGGGCCATGCTGGGAAGGGTATGTGCAATCAGGAATGAAAAAAGGGAAAAACGGCAAACTTGTCCCAAACTGCATTCCTGTTGAGACTAAATCCGCAGGTGGATACCGCAATCCAAAGGGTGGATTGACTGCTGCTGGTAGGAAGTATTTTAAGAGAACTCAAGGCGCAAACCTTAAGCCGGGAGTAAAAGGGCCAGCAGATACTCCAGAAAAGATGCGCCGCAAGGGTTCCTTTCTCACTAGATTCTTCACTAATCCATCGGGTCCGATGAAAGATGAAAAAGGCAGACCAACAAGACTTGCTTTGTCTGCTGCGGCGTGGGGAGAACCCGTTCCTCAGGATATGGAGTCAGCGGCAAAATTGGCAGCAAAGGGAAGAAGACTATTGGATAGATACAAGGGCACTAAGAAAAATAAATAGTTGCTAGTATTGCCAGATGAGCAAAAAAGAAAAAAATCATTACTCCGAATACTCAGAGGGTCCCCTTTCTGTGATGCCAATAGCTGGCAAAATTGGAGCAGAAATTAGTGGTGCAAGGCTTTGTGAAATAACTGAATCTGATTCATTGTTAATAGATTTAATCTACAAGTTAATGCTGCGGCATAAGGTTATATTTTTTAGAGAACAAAACTTATCACCAGAACAGCATGAAAAATTTGCTTCTTTTTTTGGAGATATCCATGTAGCTCATCCGCTATTACCGTCAAAGGATGGATACCCAAACATATTTGAAATTGACTATACGATTCCTGGCAGTCAGTATCCGTCCTACGAAAATGGAAGTAACACCAAATACCAAGACCACGGAGTGGCTTGGCATACAGACATAACATTTACTGAAGAACCACCTAAGTGCTCGATATTAAATGGCGTCATCATTCCTTATGCTGGAGGAGACACTATGTGGTCAGACCAAGTTATGGCATTTTCTACGTTAAGTAATAAAATGAAGGACATGTTAAGGGGGTGCTATGCCATACATGACGCATCAGAATTTGCTCATAGCGGAATTAACGCTGTGTCAAGACACCCAGTCGTCATAAGGCACCCAGAAACAAACGAGGAATCACTGTTTGTTCACAAGGGTTTTACGCGCAGGATAGTAGACCTGTCAAAGCCAGAAAGCGATACGGTGCTGAGCTTTCTGTATGAGCATTCAACTCGCTACGAATTCACCGTAAGATATCGGTGGACGCAGGGCGACATAGCATTTGCTGATAACAGAGTCACGCAACATGCTGTTGTTGGAGATATTGGAAGAGCACCACGCCTGGTCAATAGAGTTACGTTAAAAGGGGAAAAACCAATACCGGCAACCTGAATGGCTGCACTTGTGGGATAATTTATTCCATGAGCGAAAGATTCTGGTATGGAGCAACGGTACTAAAGGTAATCGACGGGGATACCCTAGACCTAATGATTGACCTTGGCTTTAACATTCACCACAAAATACGAGTACGGCTTTACGGTGTGAACACGCCGGAATCCAGAACTAAGGATTTAGCAGAAAAAGAAATGGGCCTGAAGGCTAAGAAATTTACCGAGGACTGGCTGACTAGCCACAAGTGGGTTTATATAAATACAATCCCAGACAAAAATGATAAATATGGTCGCATACTTGCACGCATCTACTCTTCAGATGACGTTGAAGCTACAACTACCGCTTGCCTAAATAAAGACATAGTTCAATCAGGTTATGCCAGAGAGTACTATGGTGTTGGTGACAAGACATGGGCAGAGTTCAAGCACAAGTAGGTAAGTATGGCTTCAGAAAAAGAAGATGATTTTCTTGATAATGAAAAACCAGAAGAATACATTTACGATTCAGAGAAGATTAGCGGCTTCCCTTCTGACCTGAAAACAAAGAATCAGTTTGACAACGTAGAGCACTCAATTAATCACTGGCATGACGGTGCGGTAACTGCGGAAATTATAAATATGGAGAAAAAGTGAAAAAGGTACTACTCCTCATTGCGTTACCAATATTCGCATTTATTGCCATATCGATAAGCTCTTTAAGATTCAGGACTGCTGATAGTCAGTATGAAGAGATGTGGGAATAGGGTACTCTTCATCAATAACCTCTGGAACTTGTCTGCATATTCCGCATTTGCCATAATGTCCATAGGCTTGACTTTCATGACACGGCCAGTCGCGGCAGCATCTTAGGGTTATTATTCTTCCACGCCATTTTGTTATGTTCACAATATTACCTCTAGATTTTTAATCCCTCTAAGAAAAGAGCTAGCCTTCATTCTTGCAGCAACTTCATTATTTATTATTGCTTTTGGATACATTTTTGACATTTCTTCCAAAACTATTCTTAGTTGCATTTTTGCCAAACTTGCGCCGATGCAATAATGAATACCAAACCCGAAACCAACATTTTGGCTATGTTTTCTTGCTGGTAGAAAAACATCTGGCCATTCAAATATGTCCTCGTCACGGTTGGCCGATGCAAGCATTAGCATCACTTGAGCACCCTTTGGTATTACGGATTCAGAGACCCTTACATCCATTGTCGTGTATCTGATTGAGCTCATCACCGGTGTAGAAAATCTGACGCACTCTTCGACGATGCGGGGGATGGAAGATGGGTCTGAAACAATCTCTTCCCAACATGAGTAGTGAGTAAGTATTGAATGAAGACTGTTTGTCAGAAGGTACCTAGCGGTCTCATTGCCACCAACCAACAACGCAAGAGAGTTGGCCTGTGCCTGCTCATATGTAATTTTACCTTCTTTAATATGTGCATTTAAAAGTGCCGAAACAATATCTGACCCTTCTCCGCTCTTAGACTTTGCGTATTTGTCAAAATATTCAAACCAATCTAACACTGCTTGAACTACTTCATCCGTTACGTTTTCCCACCCGTCAGCACCTTCAACCATTGCTTCTCCCCATTTTTGCAATAGCTCGTAGTCGCTTTCTGGTATTCCAAGTATTTTCCCTATAACCCAAACAGGAAGTGGTTGAAGTAATGTCTGAACGATGTCAAAAGACTTATCAACTTCGCATTCCTTAAGTGAGCTACGGACAAATTCTCTTATCCATTCTTCGTACTCCTGCATCTTCTTGGGAGTAAAAGCTCTCTCTACAATGCTCCTCTGAACTCTGTGTTCAGGGTCGTCACAGTCAATCATGAAAGGCTGAGGTATGGAATTTGCGCGAGCCCCAAGTGAACTTGTAAATATTTCCGGGTTCCTAAAGGCAAAAAGTATATCTTCATGCTTAGTTAGAACGTAGGTATTGGTCTTTTCATCTTTGCAAATAGGTTCATTCAGACGTAAATATTTAAATTTTTCGTAAGGTTCATTGTAGAAAGATTTATCGAAGAAGTCCATAGTGAACACTATACCTTGCGCCCTCGGTACGATTCGAACGTACGACCTGCGGATTAGAAGTCCGTTGCTCTATCCCCTGAGCTACGAGGGCATTTTATCTGTTGTGAAGTTATCTTTTTTTGTTTAATTTATGCAAGTAAATAGTTACTGCAAGATTCAGGATTCCTATTGACCACCCAATGTAGTATCTCATTCCTGTATTCCATTCTTTTATGCTTGTATTTTTATATATTACTTATATGCGTTAGCTTTTCAGACAATACTGCTTCAATAGTTTGAGCATTTATGTTTATTCCAGCAGCAACAAGAGGATTTATTAGCTTTGAGGAATCTTTGCTCCATTCATCATAGTCGAGCAGTATACAGTTATTTCCGAAAATTCCAGAATTAAACCCGTTAATAATCCACTGGCGCCGATTTCTAATTTCATTTATTGAGTCATCCCTGAACTTCCATATTGAAGAACGAGAACACTCCTCAGGGTCTCTGATATTTAGTATAAAAAGAATGTCTGGGAATAGTCTCCTTATAAAAGCTATTTCACTGTTTGCTACTTTTTCATCAGGGTAAGAAGAGATGAAATTTTCCTTCCATCCAATATTTGGTGAATGGACTACTCCAAGCACGTGTCTTACGTAGACCGCCTTTATGTAACTCATTACGGAATCAACATCGACTTCATGTGCCATGAACACGGGGTTCCTGTCGTCATCCATTGGTATATCCGGAAACAATGATTCAGGAATCGATGTTTTTGCATCAATCAAGCTTTGCACGAATGCGTGCATGTGGTTTATGGTCATTGGTTTTTCACCAATGCACTTAAAGTTGTCGCTGGTATTTATGGCTCTCTGAATTACCGTAGAGCCAGTTCTTGGATATGAAAGCACTGTAAAATACATATTGAGCCCAATCTCGGGATTGAACCGAGGACCTTTCGCTTACAAGGCGAGCGCTCTACCACTGAGCTAATTGGGCGGAATTCTAAGAAAATCTTGTTAGTGGAACATTCTTATCTTTTGGTTTTATGTACGTTGACCAATCTGGAACCATTGTCTTATCCGGTGTTTCTGGTTTGTAGTTGCCACTTATACACATTCTGTTTTCATCACTTAAATGCCTATCGGTATAGTGGTCTAGGAATGAATTAAAGATTATCAGTTTCCCAGTGACGGCAGGAACAACGATTCTGTTCTCCATACCGTTGCAGTATTGTGCGACAAAATGCAGATTCGCCCCATCTTTTGGAGCGTGAGCGTAGTATGCGATTGAGTAATACTCTTCTGGGTGTAATTGGTAATTGGTTTTATGATTGTGTTGCGGCATGGTCATGAGTTTGCTCATTGTGTACATCCATATTTCGCGACAAACCATCGGCTTGCCAGCAACAGCATCTACCCTCTTGCTTATCTCGTCCTTTAACTTTTCAGACTCTGGACCAGCAGAAGGGAAGCTCATATCCCAGTCATAGACGTCACTCAATTTAGAAGTTATATTAGAATAAAATTTATTTAGTTCAACAATAAGTTTCTCATTATCAATTTCTGTAATATAGGACTCAAAAATACTTTGCTTTACTAGTGAGATTTCTTCTATTTGCATTTTGTCACCCTAAACTATGATTGGAGAAGTAATTATTGGCCTATCCCAATATACCGACCAGTCCGCATTTGGCTCGATATTTGGGCTTACTGGCTCTAGGTTCATACTGACGACGAGACGTGGCTGACTAACCTTTTGGCGCGCGGTCATATGTGTCATATATGAGTTAAATATTACAAGCATGCCTACCAATGGGGTGACGGCGTGCATTCTCTGCATCACTCCGCACCATTCAACCAAAAAAATTAACTCAGCTGACCCCTCGGGGGCTTCTGGATAATAGGCGACCGAGTAATACTCGGAAGGATGAGCATGAAGATTCGAGTGATGGCTGTGAGCAATTACACTTTGATTTTCAATTAAATTTATTGCCCATATATCTTTAACGAGGTATTCTTTATTTGTCATTTGGTTTATTATTAACAGTATTTCATTTTCTAATTTTTGAATTTCTGGGGTTACTGGAATAATAATGTCTTCGTACTGGACAAAACCTCTACTAATCCATCCGTACTCAGGAGAGTTTTTATTCATGCCAATACCGTAATTATTAACGTCAGCAGCAATCTGCTTATGATTGATATCATCAAGCATTGTCGTGTATATATTTTGAGAAATAACTGGTATTTCTTGTAGTTTTTTATTCATTGCAATGGTGACAGGACTTGGGCCTGTGGGTCCTTGCTTGATGTTTCGTTAGCTTCAATCCATACTCTCGCCCCACATCTATCGGGCTCGTCCGACTGAACTACAGTCGCAGCAACATTACTGCAGTGAGGACAGATTATGTCGAGGCTTTTCTGATGCTTTGAACCCTTGTAGGTTCTGTCGATGATTGCAGCAATTCCTTTTTTGATATTTTGCTGATGTACGTGAATTATGTGTTTCATGCCGTAATTACTCCACGCCTACTGTAGATACATTTTCCATATTGCGCCCCCAGCATGACTTGAACATGCGACCTACAGTTTAGGAAACTGTTGCTCTATCCGCTGAGCTATGGGAGCTAACCATTGCTAGCGTACTGGACAGGCTCCGCCTTCGCAATCCCCAAAGTCAACCATGCCGAAAGATGTTTGAACAAGTGGAATGCTTATGTCAACTTTGCTTACGAGTTTTTCATATGCTTCTTTTGTAATTTCCTCATATGGCGGCAAGGAGAAATTATGGTCTGAATGAAGAAGGAAAGAAACAGACTTAACACTCTTGTCGTAGTTCTTCTCTAGCCATTCCTTAATTGAGGCCAACTCTTCCTTGCGGTAATAGACCGTAACCGAAACTGCATTGTCTGCCCATTCGGTTTGCATTTTCTTTACCCATTCAAGCTGTTCAATTGCTGTCATATCTTTAGCCAAAACAGAGCCTTCTGGGGATTCGCAAGGAAACTCGACAACGTATCTAGTGTGGTCTTCGCGTCCATCAATCCCGATATCCCAAACAACCTTGTAACCACGCTTACGACATGCTTCTACTAATGGGTCGTTTGAACCAAAGCGAACACGTCGTATGTAATGCGAAGCGTATGCTGGGTGTACTCCTGGGGTAACTCCAGGAAGTAAGGAAAGCGTTCCGGATGGCTGAACTGTTGTCATGCGAATTGATTCAGGGAATCCATTCTTTGCTGAATACTCTTTATCCACTTCTCGCAGGTAGGAGTAAACGGGAGATAGCCACGAAAGTTGGTCAGTGCTTGATTGAAGAATTCCAGTAATGCTTTGTCCAAGACGAGCATTTTGACGAACGATATTCGTAGTCTTTTCGTAAGGATAAGAAAGACGAGTTATGTGCTTTTGCGTCATGTAAAGCAAACGTGAAATTTCCTTGAACTGCTCAAGCGACTTGATATTGGGGAGGAATATAGTTGCCAAGTTGCAGGACTCTCCGTCGGCTAGGCCGATTTCTGCACATGGATTAAAACCCTCAATGCTTGGGTCTGGGCGCTTTTCGCCAAGTCTTCCGTGCGAGCGAGCGAGTTTGCGGTTAATCAAGCCATATGGCTCACCAGAGCCGTCATAGCCCTTCCAGAGCTCTCCTGGAAGCTCGTCGTAGCCATCTGCGTAGATTGAGTTATTGCTGTTGGCTCTCCATGCTGGAACCGAACCTGATGACCAATTCTTGGCACGCAAGAAAAGAACGTCGTCAGGGTCTCCCATTGAAATTTGAGCAGAACGGCGAGATGAGCCAGAAACAACAATTCGTCCAATGATATTGCAAATATCGAGCACATCAATAGAGCGGAGTTTCTTTCCAACTCTTCCATCTAGAACTTTGCAGATATCGGCAATGCCGTCAATTAGCGCCCCTGGACCAGATGCTGTCCCACCGAAACCTTTGAGCGGCGCACCGTACTCACGAACAAGGATAGTTGAGTAAGTAAATGATTTGCCAGTCTCAAAATACGACTTGAGAACACTGTGGAGGAGTCTCTTCCAACCGCCACGGCTGTCTGGAACAATGATGTCAGCATCATTGGTGCGCTCATGATTAATTACTACGTTCGGCCTGACCTTGGGCAAGTCATGAATTTTTGAGCGCTCAACTGAAAAGCCAACACCGCCACCAAGCATCAAGTACTCAAACAAGAACTCAAAGTCTTCAACTTTTTCGATGTTAGTGAAGTAGCAGTTATTGAGCGATGCTCCACCAAATTTTTCTACCATTGGTGTTCCTAGTTGCCAAAGAGCGCGTCCACTAAATGAACAGCGTAAATTGAATACATGGTCAAATAACTTTTCAGCTTCTTTTTTCGTATACGGAACGCCAATTGCGTATGCACCGTCGATTACGCGCTGAATTGTTTCTGGCCAAGTTTCGGTTTCCCCATTGTCTTTTTTGCGACTATATGTGCGAAGAAAAACGATTTCACCTAAACCGCTAAATCCCCATGGGGCTGTTTTTTGAGAATACGAATCTACAAATGATTGTTCAAGAATTGTCATAATTTTCCTAGGTGTGTTGTGAATTGATGTGAGTTACAAGCTTAACTTATCACGAAATACAGAAAGAGTCTAAAGTCGTTCTAATTTTTTTCCTGTTTCCAGAGACCGAGCTTTTCTGCCTCGCGCAGTGTAATACTTTTGCCTTTTCTATGGACAAGAACTTTTATTTTATTGAACGGCGTTATCTGACGTTCTTCATAAATATCTTCTTCTATAAGAAAAGTTTGACTATCTATTAATTCTTCCGTATAACCCAACCACGCTATTTTTTTCGGAGGACCGGATTCGCCAGTGCAGTCTCCGGTTTCATGCCCGCAAATTATGCAAGGTTCTCGGTTTGACTCATAAACGTACACATCGTCGTAGATTCTCCTGGATTGCTCCTCACCCCTGCTGCCGGGCTCGTTGCGAAAAATGCTACTCATCTAAGAATTGTACACTAGAAAAATTCTTGTATATAAAATCCGTTGTGAGCTATGACTGCTCTTAGTTCGTCATAGGCTTCTGGTTGGACTTCTTGTTCTGGACTCTCGGCCAAGACTGATTCCAGCATTATTGGGTACTTAGAGTTTTTTAATACTTTTTGAGCTTTTGTTGGATATATGAGCATCTCAAACCAAGTCACTTCTCTGCCCAATTGGTATGTGTAGGGAAGGGCGACTAGGTTTACCTCGATGGCGTTATCAACTATCTCCGCATGGGTCAAGGTTATGCACTCCTCCACCCCGGATTCTGGGTCAATGTAAGCTTTGGATAACTCTGTGTTTGGAATACTTTCTGGGTCCATTGAGCAGTAACCTTCGGCTACCATCGTTATTGCTGTTACTCCCCAGTATCTCCTTAGTATTGAGCAAAGAGCCCCACTTTTGCGCAATCTTTCGTTTGGCGGCAAAAGCATTGTTTCCTTACTCATCTGGCAGACTATGGACATATCGCCTTCGGTCCAGCCCATGAAGTTGAAAGTAAGGTCTTCACCAAGACCGTATTCCTGAACACAGACTATTTTCGCCAATTTTGCGGAGGTCGCAGCAAGCGCTATTTTACTGAAATTATCAGAATATGTGTCCTCCATACGACAACATTAAACTTTATTTAAGCCCCACAGGGGATGTTCCCCAATGCTGGCTTGTCTTCTACTAGCATATTTGGCATGACAGTTAACAAAAAAACACAAACAAAAAAAACTGCTGAGAAAAAAGTAGCCGCTAAAAAAGTAGCCGTTAAAAAAGCTACTCCGCAAAAAGCTACTACTAAAAAAGCTCCAGTAAAAAAAGTATCAAGCAAAAGCGATACGCTTGAAAATGAAATAGGCAAATTCATAGATAAAGATAAAATCGACGAATGGGCAAAAAGCCTGAACGAAGTAGTCGACCGCGAAAAGCTGGAATCTTCAGTGCAGCAGGCTTCGGAAATTGTAAAAGAAACTGCACAATCTATCGATAAGAAAATTTCATTTCTGAAAAGAATTTTTGGTAGAAAACTCAAGTAAAAATATGTCAACAGAACATCGGCGCGCCCCAAAACGCGATGTAGTGGACATATCAAGAGTTGGCTCATGGGGCAACGTGCTGTACCAGCATAAGCTTTCGTGTGGACACATAGAGTCCAGAGCAAGAGCCGCAACTACGAAAACTCTCGCCTGCGCATGGTGCCTTCGTGCTGAAAAAATAAACGTAGAAATGAAATCTCTTTCTGCTCCAGAAGTAGGACTTGTTCCAAAAGAAGAACAGTCCGTAACGGAGTTTGATAGCTACGTAGGAAAATTGCGTGCTGGCATTTCTAATAAGTTTTCAATACCAATTGACGCAATAGACATAAACACTATTGACGTCAACGGATATTTGGTAATAAAAAATGGCGTAGTATTTCTTTCTGCCTCAGACGTTGATAGGCTCGGCAAATCATAACGTAGAGGATTGGGAGAGAGAGTGGAAATTTACGATTCTGTGCCGAGAGATGGTTCCTGCGCAAACCATTCTGTCAACCTATGGTTTACGCCTACAGGGAAGAGCCAAGTATCCAGGAAAGAAAGAAAATTAAGAGCAGACAATGAGTCTGAAGCTAAGAGCATTTGTCTTTCCTGCCATATAAAAACGCATTGCTTGGAATACTCTTTAAGGCATGAGCCATTTGGAACGTGGGGCGGCTTGAATGAAATTGAAAGAGCAGAACTAAGGCAGCAGAGAAAAATAAATCTTTCAAGAGATGGAAGGCTTACCGTTCCTGGTGTTGGGACAATGAACGCTGGCACAGGGTATGTAACTTCAAGAAAAAAGCACAGTTAGCGAGAAAGCATGAAAAGCTCTTCCCCGATAACTCAAAAGGTATTAGAAAAATTAGATGTAGTTAGAGAGACTTCGGCTGGATGGCAGGCTAGGTGCCCATGTAGAGATGACGACTCAAACCCATCACTATCAGTCGCTGAGGGTGTAAGTGGAAATGTCGTCATGTTTTGCCACAGGGGAGCTAGTGCATGCTCATTTGAAGAAATATGCAAAAGCATTGGAATGAGCATGCCTGAACTTATGGGGGAAAAAATCGAAGAGCAAAAACCTAAGCAAAATCAACTGAAATTTGTTAAATCATATGATTACGTTGATGAAGATGGAAAACTTCTCTTTCAAAAGGTTAGATACATAGATGAGTACGGAAAGAAAACATTTCGTCAGAGAAAACCTCTAGCTGGCGGTCAGTGGGCTTACTCGCTTGGAGACATTCCAAAGATTCTTTATAACTTGCCAGCAGTGTTGGAGGCCAAGAAAAATGGCTACTCAATATGGTTGGTTGAAGGCGAAAAGGATGCTGACACATTAATCAGTCAAGGTATAGTAGCCACAACAATGCCCGGTGGGGCAGGAAAATGGCTGGACATACATACCGAGGCACTAAGAGGTGCCCATGTGGAAATTATCGCAGATAATGACGAACCAGGCAGGGACCACGCGCGACTGGTATACGGCCATCTTTTGAAAGCTGGATGCGAAGCAAGCATATGGGTTTCTCCGGTGGCAAAAGACATAACTGAGCACATTTCACATGACGGGCAAGATATTTACACGCTTGAATTTCTTGACCCAAATGAAGCTGAAGCAAGTTATAAATTTGAAAATACAGAAATAGATGAAACAGAGCCAGAAGAACTAATAACAAAAGAAGAAGAAGCTTTAGAAAAAGTTCTTTTAATGCTTCAGCGTGATGACATGAGCATCAAGCAGAAGATATTGAGGGTTGGCTCATTGCTTGATTCCGTATCTAGCGAGAAACCACTTGATGTTGGCAGATTGGTCTCGTGGACCGATTTCATAGAAGAATCTGAAGACGATACTTACGACTGGTTAATTCCCAATCTTCTAGAAAGAGGCGAAAGAGTAATCGTCGTTGCGGCAGAAGGTGTTGGAAAAACAATGCTCGCTCGCCAGGTTGCTCTTCTTTCAGCCTGCGGAATTCATCCATTTACCTACCAGGAGATGAAGCCTCTAAAAACACTTACCGTTGACCTTGAAAACCCAGAACGAATTATTCGACGGGCATCAAGGAAGATAATACTGCAGGCCATGCATAGAAGTAAGATTAAAAAACCTCTATCGGAGCTGTATACAAAACCTGCTGGTCTAGATTTACTGAAAAGCAGCGACAGGGCTCTACTGGAAGAACAGATAGAAAAAACACAACCAGAATTGCTCGTCATGGGACCTCTTTACAAGTCATTCGTTGACCCAGGTGGCAGAACATCTGAAGCAATCGCAGTTGAGGTTGCTAAGTACCTTGACTCAATAAGGGCAATATATGGGTGTGCGTTATGGCTTGAGCACCATGCTCCACTTGGGACCACGATGACAACCAGGGACCTTAGGCCATTTGGTTCCGCCGTGTGGTCAAGATGGCCGGAATTTGGTCTGTCAATAACGCCAGACATGGTTTCCGGGATGCCATACGTCTATGACCTGAAGCACTTCCGTGGGGCACGTGACGAGAGAGAGTGGCCAACGAAGATAACTAGAGGCAAAATATTTCCGTTTGAGGTTTTGGAGTATTCAAAAATCACACTGTAATAGAGTGCTATTGTTGTCAAAGGTGAGCATATGGCTGATGACAAATCAAACAAAATAGTAACTAAAGAGTTTATCCAGGAACGCGATATGCGTATCTTTAAAATGCGCCAGGCCGGTACTTCGACCCAGGAAATTGCAAGAAGATTCGGGATATCAACATCTGCTGCGTCTAAAGCCGTGCAAAGAACACTGGAAAAAATGAATAGGGAAGTCCTGATGGCTTACCCTGAAGTTTTGAGAATGGAACTTGAAAGGCTAGATAGCTTGCAGCAAGCAATTTGGCCCATGACGCAGCACCGCAAAATGACAATGGACGACGGCAATGAAGTAGCGGTTGAACCTGACCTGAAGGCAATTCAGCAAGTACTTTCCATAATGGACAGAAGAACGAAGTTGCTAGGAATGGACCAGGTCAATGTGAGTGTTCAGATGGATGTCCAGTCAAAGAACAACGAAGTCATAAAAGCAACCCTTGCAGGCTCAACCAACGTCGCCGCAGAAGTCGATGCATTCAATCCAGAGACCGAAGCTAGGCAACTTCTGGAACTCATGGGGATATCTGGTGTTCTTCCTCCAGAATCTGTAAAACAGATGCTTGCCGACCACGAAATAGTGGATGCAGAGATAATTGATTACGGAGACAATAATGAGCAGTGACAACAACCTTCACGCCGCAATGGAACGAGCCATGCAGTCCGGTGATATGGGCATCAGACCAATGGCCAAAGAAGACGACGGCCCCATAGGGAAGCAGGTCCTAATAAGGACGACGGACTCAGATAGGGCGCTATGGAAAGAGGCTGCATTGGCAGAAGGCGTGACTCTTTCGTCTTGGATAAGGACAAATTTAAACAACGCTGCCAAAACCCTCCTAGAGTGCGAACACCCTGCAAATATGACCAGATTCTACCCATGGGCCACTATTTGTACGAAGTGTGGCAAGAGACTCGTTAGTTAAGAACTACAATATATACATGCGCGAAGAGGATATATTTTATGTTGAACAATCCTCGCGTGCAGTCCGTCGCGACCTCAAAATCAAGGCTGCATCCAGAAAGCTTGGGGCAAATTTAGGTTCTGTTTCAGGGAAAGCCCCCAAGAAAATGGTTCCATTTGACCCAAATGCAGAAGATGGTGACGGGGACCTAAAGGTTCAGGATGGCTCGGTGTGGGAAAGACCAGCGAAACCTTCTGTTCCGGGCGCACAAAATACTACCGGCACTACCGACGCCGATATTCAAGAGACTAGCAATTCCCCAAAAGAAGTCGGACAGGCACTTAATTCAGCTGCCATCGAAAGAGAAAAAGAATACAGAGGGCAACATGGAGCCCCCGATAGAGATAGCGGAGCCCCCCTTCACGACATGATGTATCAGGGTGGTATCTACCCGGAGGATGTCTACTCATCTGATGCGGTGAGATTTTATGGCGTTGGCGATGACAGGCTAGACGCAATCGCTGCCGGCCTCATTAATAGCTACAGAGGTAGACCTAATGCGGTTGTCAGCATATATAGAGCTGTTCCAAACTCCAGAGCAAAAAGAATTGCAAATTTAGAAAAAGAAGCCGCCTACGTGATGAGGTATGGCAAGCCTCCAAGGTCAGCAAACACCAATTTGAGCACTTCTGATTTCTATCAAAAAGTTCTTGATGAACTTGAAGAACTTAGAAACCTACCAGAAGAAGAAAGAATTAAAATAAATCCAGGAGACTGGGTGAGTCCGATAAGGCAATACGTTATCGACCACGGCAATAGTCATCTAGGTGGACGTGGTAAATATCAAATAGTTTCTAAACGAGTAAAAGCAAAAGATGTCTATACCGCTGGAGATTCATGGCTCGAATGGGGGTACGACCCTGATGACTCAAAATCTGGTGGATTATCCTCGGGTGCTTCATTAGTAGAAAACGCAATCAATGATGATGCTGATGATGAAAGACTTCAATTAGCCGAAGCAATAGACAATGCACTTGAGCAACAGGTGGGATTGTTTATGCCCGGCTTGCTGTTGTTTGAGCCAGATAGCGATTCCTTCCAGTCATTGCGTGAAATTATCTCCGTTAAAGCACCCACAAGCACTGGTGCTCTTTCTGAAGCTGTAAAAAAATACAACGAGAGATATGGGACAAATCACGACCTAGCTAGCATGCTTTCTGAATTGATAGACAATCCGTCAGTTATGAATGCTACAGAAGGTCAAAAAGAAGCATTAATTAAAAAATTCTTTCCTTCTAGAAAAACTAGAGAAGACCTTTCCTTAAAAGAGCATCAAAGTACTGACTACAGGTATGGGGATAAAAATAAACTAGGAGGAGAAGTAAGAGCTACTTCTCCAGACTGGTTAAGGGGGATGACTCCAGAGCAGATAGCAAATGTTGTTATTCCAGAAGACGAAGAAGCGCTTCATCAAATGCTGGCAGATGAAGCTGGATATCTTGTAGATGGAGAAATAATTGATTCTGACGGCAAAGAAATGACTGGCCGTGAATTTGCTAATCAACAAGTTGTTAATTCAATTCCGTTGGACGAATCGTCGAAGAATAGAGAAATTCTTAGAGAAGGAATAAAAAATGCATTAATAAAATCTCCAGCTTTTCTTCAAGCTGTACAAAAATTTGGATTCCCACCAATTTACGTAAGTGATTCAGGAAAAATAAATATCCCGGGCCGAAATACAGACCGTTGGATTGGTGCATTCAACCCGAGTGTTCCTCACATTGCTATAACAACTTTTGGGATTGATGAAGTCATTACCCGTGGTGGGAAGTCAATTTCCGGACCAGTCGAAGAGTTGGGAATTGGCGACTTCTTCAATAATTCTTACGATTTAACCCAATTACACCTCGAGTCTCAGATAATGCATGAGTGGGGACATTATTTACTGTTTTTATTTGATGTACTAGATACTGAGTTCGCTACTCCTAGAAGAAAAAAGATAAGAAGCGTTGTAGGCGATGAGGCAACGAAGCAAAACATGGAAATTGCAAAAAAATATTCCGCAGCGAACCCAGAGGCACAAAATATTTTAGACCAGTGGGACCCTCCAGATGAATTTTATGAAGGAGACGGAATAGACGAAGTTTCAAAAGAATGGATGGACTCTCAGTCATTTCCATTCGCGATATCTCGTTATTCACATTCCTTAATAAGTGAACTGGGTGCAGAAGGTGTTGCTTTTGCTCTTCACCCAAATAAGGAAATAAGAACAGATGGAATCAATCAAACGCTAAGAAACGACATAGAGGCTCTACTCGGTTTCTCAATCGAGGAAGCTTTCAATAAAACAGACGAAACTCCAATAGGAGCAGGAAGAGCAAGAAGAAGGGCAGCTAATTCTGAGCAGAGATTAGAAATGGCTAAGCCTGATGAACGGCAGCCGATGTTTGCTCCTGAATTACTGGAAGAACTGACGAGACAGCAAGGCGCTGCAGATAAACCATCTCTTTCATCTGGCGGCAAAGCCCCTAGGTACCCACGCGAACCAACGCTTGGCGCATTCCTTGGGGCAGCAGAAGAGCGATTTGCTAGTGCTAGGTCTTGGGATGAGTTTAGGAAAATATACAACGATACGGAAATGGTTTTTCTTGACTACGAAACAACTGGCTTGAATTTTGACGAATATGGTCAGGCGACTAGCAATGGAAACCCAACACAAATAGGTCTTGTTAGAATAAAGAACGGGCAGGAGATAGGGCGACTTAATCTCTTCATGAACCCAGAAGAACCTCTTGGTGATTGGTCTGCAAAATATCTGAAGGATGCGAGCGGTAACCCACTAACAAACGAATGGCTTGCCACTCAGATGTCAATGGAGGAAGCCCACAAGCAGGTCGCCGAGTTTATTGGACCAGATGCAATTATTGGTGTGCAAAATGCAACATTCGATAAGAACGTTTTGGAAGACACACTTGCAAAGCATGGAATAGATTGGCGCCCCTCTGGATATCTAGACACAAGAGACATAAGCGCAATGACGCTTCCCGTATGGAGCGAAGAGAACCCAGACGGACCATACACAATCGATAAAGATGGAAACAAAAAACCATCAAGCAGTCTTGCCGCTATAACTGAGTATCTTGATGTTCCACTAGGCGAAGGGCACCACAATGCTGATGCTGACGCTCTCGCCACAAGTCAGGTAATGCAAAAGATTATAGATAGAGCTATAGAAAATGATTGGTCAGTGGATGCTCTAAGTAAAGAAAAACGAGATGAGAAACTTAGATTAGAAAGAGAAAAATTCGAGTCAGATGTAGTGCGTTTTGAAAAAGAAAAAAGCGATTTCTTAAGAGGTGGCTTATCTTCTGGAGCATCTCCATCTAGTGGAGTAAATTGGGATAGCCTTTTTGGTGATGGTTCACTTGACGGTACTGGACTACCAGATTTACGTGAAGAACTAGAAGACTATCTGTCGCAAGACGCTAAGGAATCTCGTGAAGACTGGGTCGGAGGAGTTAGCTTCTATAAGACAGTGTGGCCATCTAAATACTTGGATGAAATAACAGACCCCGATGACGACCAGCATTACCAAGTTCTTCAAACTAGATTAAGAGAAGCTGGATTCCCTGACATTGTTACAATAAGAAGAAGAGGAACACCAGACCCAAGAGGGGAAATAAGAAACGGTTCCGCATTTGAAAATTGGTCAGGCGGAGACCCAGATGCAACACACTACGGCCAAGATACAAAATTATTTGTCAGCCAAGTTCCAATACAAAACATAATAGG
>Ga0164293_10000149_pt1 | contig 48323 bp, 47 predicted proteins | sample GEODES118metaG_FD_111487 | JGI IMG/M metagenome (GOLD analysis project Ga0164293, IMG submission 111487) | Eutrophic lake water microbial communities from Lake Mendota, Wisconsin, USA - GEODES118 metaG | ecosystem: Environmental > Aquatic > Freshwater > Lake | place: USA: Lake Mendota...
AAAGAACAACTAATTTCAGCCATTTGTTCTTCAACCGTTTTAACTTCTTTTTCTGTTTGATTAGTAAATTTAACAGCATCACTCGCTGATTTATTTCTCAAATAGTAGATACCAGTCTTAAGATTGTTTTTCTTTTCTCTATAAAATCTTGGTTTACCATCCGCATCATAAACGATTTCAATGTTTTCACCTTGTGGAAGTACTATATTTCCAGAAGAATCTTTCATAAAGTTTCTTCTACCCCAACCATAAAAGTGCATAGCTGTTAACTTAGCAAAGTTAGGAGAATCCATAAAGATATTCATTGACTGTGTTTGGTCGATAAATGCTCCTCTATCAGCAGCCATATCAATTACATCTTTTTGTTTAATTTCATAAACAGTTTTGTAGATTTCTTTTAAATGAGTTGGAATCTCAGGAACATTCTGAACTGAACCATTTTCTGAAATAATCTTTCTTCTTAAATTATCATCCCAAATTCCTAATTTAACTAACTCTTTAACCAAATATTTATTTACTAAAATAAATGTTCCAGAAAGTACACCTCTTGTATACATATTTGATGTTTGAGCCTCACAAGATGCTTCATTTCCTAAGATAGATGCTGTAGAAGCTGTTGGCATAATACAAGTAGTAAGTGAGTTTCTAACACCGTGTTTTTTAACTTCTTCTCTTAATTTATCCCAATCCCATCTTTTTGTTGGCTTAGCACCCCATAAATCAAATTGGAATTGACCCTGTGAAATAGGTGACCCTTCATAAGTAGCGTAAGTTCCTTGTTCTTTTGCTAAATCACAAGAAGCTTTGATGGCCGCGTAATAAATAGTCTCAAATATCTCTTTATTAATTTGTTTAGCTTCATCTGAATCATAAGACAATCCTAAGTTAAAGAAAACATCTGCTAAACCTTGAACGCCTAAACCAATAGGTCTGTGTAATAAATTAGAAAAACGAGCAGCTTCTGAAGGATAAAAATTAACATCAATAACATTATTTAAGTTAATAACAGCGGTATAAGCGACTTCATAAAGTTTGTTATGATTATAAGTTTTATTCTTATTGACAAACTTAGGAAGAGCGATTGAAGCTAAGTTACAAACAGCAGTCTCATTAACCGATTCTTCACCATAGAAGTGACCTAATCCAAGTTTATCAAGTAACTCTTTGTTTTGTAAAACTTCTGCTTGTTTTTTTGTAACTCCGGTAGCTTCAACAATTTCAGCACATAAGTTAGATGAACGAATGATTCCAATATTAGATTGATTAGACTTTTCGTTGATAGAATCTTTGTAAAGAATATAAGGAGTACCAGTTTCAATTTGAGACTCAAGAATTTTATTCCAAACGTCTCTAGCTTTTAATACTCTTTTAGTTTTACCTTCAGATTCATACTTAACGTAAAGTTTTCTAAACTCTTCACCATAAGTTTCGGTTAATTCAGAACACTCATGTGGACACATTAAAGACCAGTCCTCATCTAAGTCAACTCTTTCCATAAATAAGTCATTAGTCCACATAGCCAAGAATAAATCACGAGCTCTAATCTCATCTTTACCTTGATTTTTACGCAAATCCAAGAACTCCATAATATCAGCGTGCCAAGGTTCCATATAAATAGCAATTGATCCTTTTCTTTTACCACCACCTTGGTCAACCGCTCTAGCAGTTTCGTTGTAGATTTTTAAGAAAGGAATAATACCATTTGATGAACCATTAGTTCCAGCAATATAAGTTCCTTTAGCTCTTACTTTAGTAAATGCAATTCCAATACCACCAGCATTTTTAGAGATTTGAGCTGATTCTTTTAGAGTATTGAAGATACCTTCAATTGAGTCATTCTCAACATCTAAAAGAAAACAAGATGATAACTGAGGTCTGATTGTACCAGAGTTAAATAATGTAGGAGTAGCGTGAGTATAATAACCTTCTGACATTATATTATACGTCTCAATAACTTTCTCAATATTTTCACCCCAGATTTGAATAGCAGTTCTCATATACATATATTGAGGTCTTTCAGCAACTACACCATCAATCTTAAGTAAGTATGATTTTTCTAATGTTTTAAAACCAAAATAGTCAAAATTGTGGTCTCTAGAATGAACAATTGCTGAATCCAATGAGTCAGAATATTTCTTAATAATTGTATGAAAATTTTCAGATACAATTGGAGCGTGTTTTCCAGTTTTTGGATTTACATAGTTAAAAAGGTCTGTAACAGTTTCTGAAAAACTCTTTTTTGTTTCTTTGTGTAATGCTGTAATTGCCAATCTAGCCGCTAAAACCGAATAATCTGGGTGTTTAGTAGTTAATGAAGCAGCAGTCTCCATAGCCAATTGATCCAAAGTAGAAGTTTTAATATCTGGTGTAATACCCTCAATTACTTTTTGAGCTACCTCAAATGGAATAATCCACTTTGTGTCTAAACTATAAGTTTGTTGCTTAATTCTGTCTAAAATTTTATCCAACATTATCGGCTCTTTTTTGCCATTTCTTTTCGTTACTTTAATATTCATTTTATCTTTCTAATTTTTTGTTGTTTATATATTGAACCGCTTTTTATTAAAAAAATTACTTAAATTAATTTTTTTAAGGTTTTTTATATTCGTTATTTTTATTTTTTTTTATTAATTTTTTACAAAAAGTCTATGTTATTTAGTTTATTTAGGTTATACTTAAATTTAGTATTATTTAAAATTTTTGTTATTTGTGAAATCTCAACATCATATAAATTTTCATAAGAGTCAACTCTAAATGTCGAACTTTCGTAGTCTGTTTCCATAACAACTCCAGTAATTAATTTTTCTTCATCAAACTCATCAACCCACTCAAATTCAATCTCAGTACCAATGTAAATATTTCTATTAGTAATTTCTTTTGAGTTATTATTTTTACCAATATGATCTTGTAGTTCAGAGATAATTAAATTTCTCCATTTATTATCTAACAACTTAAACATATTGAAAAGATTATCAGAAAAATAAATAGCTAATTCATTGAATAATTCGATATTAGTAAAACTTTCATCTTTAAGATTATTTTTAAGTAGTGAGTAGTAATTATTGAAATCAGATCTAGAAGGTTTACGTCTATTGTTTAAGAAATTTATTGTTGTATTTTCTTTAAGAACATCATAAACTCTTTCTTTTACTAACTTAGCTCTCACATAAGCCTCATTGTCAATCGATTCACTATGATAAGTTGACGATTTATCAACTTCAATAGTATCTTTACGATAGTTTACATAACCATCTAACTGCTCATCATCAGTTGCTTCTTCTTTTTTACCTTTAAAAATAGAATCATACTTAAGTGAGTGTTTACCTTCAATTTTGTGTTTTGATAAAACTATACCATCATCTTCACCTTCTGTTGTAGATTTAGTAGTTTCATCTTCTTCTTCTTTTGTTAAGTCAAGTTCATCCTCATCGATTTCAATGACAATATCCATTTCAGAGTCATCATCTAATAATAAACTTTCTTCATCAGAATCAGAGTCATCAGAGTCATCATCTTCAATGTCAGGTGATGGTTCAAAATTATCTTCGTTATCATTATCAAAGTCTTGTTCGAAGTCATCATCTTCATCTATATGCTTTTTTGCCATAGAATTATTTTTATTTTTATATAATCAAATATTAATTTGTTTATTGGTCTAAAAACTGGTCATTCTCTAAAGTCAAATAAGTTGAATTAAGATTTAATCTTATTTGAGATTTAAGAAAATCACCATCTCTTTGTTTTAACAACTTGAATCTATACAAGTTCTGTCTTTTCATTTCTTCAGTTCTAATAATTGCAAAAAATGTATCAGCTGTTTCTGCAATTGCTTTAGATTCAGGAACACTTTCCAACGTAATATCAGCTGAGTTCCAAGCGTCCTTAGCAACTTGAACACCGGTTATGACAGGACACTTGTATTTAGCACCAACCGCTCTTAAAGCTTCTGCTAGAGTCTTACCTTTGGTATAAAGGTTATCAGCCATTGCTCCTTTATTAGTTGCTACCAATGTGATATAATCTACTATAACTAAATCGATTTTTATATCTTTCTTTTCTTTTAATTTTTGAATGTAATTATCAAAGTCTGTAACCGTAGCTGTACCAGCCGCCCAAAACTTAGTAAATATTTTACCAACTTTCTTATCAAAAAGATCACCACCCTCAGCAGTTCTACTAAGATTAGCAATTTTCTTTCTAATCATTTCAGTATCTTTAGAAAGAACATCATACTCATTAATTGGAATCTTCAATCTCATTGCTCCAATTCTTTTCATAACCTTTCTTTCACTCATTTCAAGTGTTATGTAAAGAACATTATGCCCCATATCAGCTGCTTTGAAAGCAAAGTTTTGCATCCATAAAGACTTACCATTATTTGTTTCAGCCATTATGACATTAAGAGTTGAAATATCCCAACCACCACCTAACATATGGTCGATTGATTCAAATCCACATTTAACTTTAAATTTAGAGGAATCTTGAACGTGATTTTCTGGATCATCAAAATCAGAACCCATATCATCATCTTGAACAAAATTAGTAGAAGACATTTCATCTACAATAGATTTAATCCTATCCGCGGCTTCAACAGCTTTAGCAAAATCAGATATTGAATCTAGATTTCTTGTTTCATCAATAATATCAACTGTACCAGTCTTTAATCTATTTGCTAAAACCCAAGCATTAAATTTAGGCTCGATGAATTGTTTTTCATCATATTCTTTAAGATCAACTTGTAAAATGGATTTGAGAATTTCTTTTGTAATGACACCTTCTTTATCTTCAAGATTTATCATATCAAGAATCTGTCTTGGTGTAGGAACTTGAGCATCAGATGATTGAAGCATATAGTTTCTGATAACACCATAAACAAATTGAATTTCAGAATTTCTAAAAAAGTATGGCTTTACTACATCAAAGAATTTCTTATATTTAAGAACATAGTTAAAGAATACTTTTTCTAATTGTGGGGTCATTAATCTAATAATTTTTTCTACTTAATTATATCTAATCTAAGTATTAAGTTTAAATTATTGTTCTTTGATTAAGTCACCATTTTCTGTAGACGTTGCATCACCGTAGGTCATGTCACCAAACTTTTGTATAATTGGAGTTTCCACTTCATCGACAACTTCTTTAGCAACTTTGTCACCGAGACCTAACTTATTTTTTATCTTTTTAACTAATTCTATAATACCGTGCTTAGCAATTACCGTACCAACACCAACTCCAAGTCCTATAAAATTCTGAGGTAGTGTCTCAATATTTAAGTCATATTTACCAATTAAAAATAAAACACCATTCATTATAGGAATTAGTATAGATGTGTAAGCAAACATATCAATAAAACCACCAACTACAGCTCCTAAATGTTTTCCTATTAAATAAAATATTGATTTAACAGAAGTAAGAGATTTAATTAATTTTTTTACTATTCCATTTCCAACTCCTCTCATTTTAAGTTCTTCTAATAATGATTTTGAGTCTTTTGTTATAACTTCTTCTTCTTTTGAGTCACGATATTTTCTTTCTTCTAAATATATAATAGAAACCGCAGCTATAGTCATCATAACAATTACTTCTGTTGTTTTTTCAACTTCCAGTGGTGTGTTTTGCATAATAGCATTTACTATTGGGTAGAAAGAACTTATACCAGCTCCAAAAGTTCCAATAAGTTTAAAATTTAATTTTAAATCAGATATAATTTTATCTTGCACAGATTTATAATCTCCATTATTCTCATCAGATTCATTTACAGAAGACTCTAAAGCGTCAATAAACTCAATTGCTAATTGCTCTGAGTAATAGTCATTGTATCTTTTAATTCTATTCATATCCTATATATAAAATGTTTCTATTAAATTTCCGGACTTTCATATTCTTCATAACCACCCTCAGTATCTCTTAAAAAGAATGTTCTTCCTGGATTTTCATAATTATAAGCCCACTCACCCTGTACATAATAAAAAGTATCCATATATGGAAGTCCGTCACCGTAGTATCTAAAAACATCAGATACTCTGACCTTAGTCTTTAATTTTTCACCACCTTCTTTTAAGACAACATCATCACCGTCCTTGAAGTAAAGACCATTTGATTTTGCATAATTTATGAATTTCCAATAGTCCTTATCATAAGTGTAATAAACTCTATCCATTATTTTTCTATCTTGATAGTCATTCCAAATAAGAGATCTACCCAATATCTTATCATCTTTATCTAATAGTACTAAAACCTGAACATCACATCCTGAATAGAATCCTACGAACGGAACATCATTCATACAAGAGTTCATTAGTACAGAATGACCAGATTCTGAAAAATGGTAATTTATTGATTTATATGCCTTTGGTATATCGTGCCACAACTCAAATTTATTTGTATCAGATTCAGAAATTGACTTCCATTTATTTACAAACTGTTCAATTTCTGAATCTGTAAATTTATCATCAAATAACCTTTTAATGAACCTACCAATTTTTATTTCTGTTCTATTTTGTCTCATGTACCTATGAGTAGCACTTAATCCGTCAGTTTTTAACATAAAGTTATGTGAGGTCAGAAATCCTTGGTCCTCTGGATGGTCTTTTGACCAAGCTTGGTCAAACTTATATGAATCAGTGTACTTAATAGTATCATCAAAATCACCCAAATCAATCAAAGAAAATGATGACTCTGCTCTTTTGTAAGAAAATAACACTAATTCCTTAGTTATTGGTGAATCAATTTTGAGAAGTTTTTCTATAAAATCTTTACTAAAGTAGGTAGGAAGTTGGAAGTCTCTCAATGATTCATTAATAAATTCTAAGAATTTCAGTAATTTCATTAAATATATATTAAATACTAAAAAACAGAAATAAAACTTAATATATACCTTTATAGAAAAAAATTATTTTACCTTATGAAATACCTAAAAACATTTGAAAACTTTGATCTTGGAAGATTCTCTGAAGAAGAAGTATTAAAACCTGAAGTTGAACAATCTTACGAAGAAGAAGAATGTGCACCATGCAGTGACGAAGAAAAACAAGAAGAGGATGAGTTTACTTTTTATAGTGAAGAAGACGAGGATGAAGACGAAGCTAAAGAAGAAGAAGTTCATAGAATCAGAAGATGGGGCGATGAAGTTGTTGAAAAGAAAAAGGTAAATGCGGGTCTTCAGGCTTATTTAGACAAACAAAAGGCTAAAAAAGGAGATAAAAAAGACGATAAGAAAGAGGAAAAAGGTGGTAAAAATGCTAAACCAGATTTCTTAGACTTAGATAAAGATGGAGATAAGAAAGAATCCATGAAAAAAGCGGCTAAAGATGCTAAAGATGACAAGAAAGACGAAAAAGGTGGAAAAGGATTATCAGCAGCTCAAAAGAAACTTCCAGAAGGATTAAGAAAAGCTATTGAGGCTAAAAAGAAATAATTAATTTTAATATAAAAAAATCCACCAATTGGTGGATTTTTTTATGCCTTAGCGTTGACATTTACTCGTTTAATAGCTTCTTGAATCCAATCTGGTATAAATTGAGAAGAGTGTTTCATTACATCACCAAAACCACCATCTATAATAATTGTGTCGGCATAATCCATATCTGATCTAACCGGTCTTCCAGTCATCTGAATAATTCCAGAAACTGTTTTCCAAGAATACCAATCAGGATTATTTGACTGTCTCAATTTATTCTTCTGAGAAGCCAAACTAGGATAAGGAACTTTAGCAATTATCTGAAATCTAGCATCATCATTATCAAAACTCACACCAGTATCCATTGAAGGACTAACAATTACTGTAGGTTCTTCTGTTTCTTTATGCATCTTCAAAATCTCATCTTTATTAGAAGAGTCATGGAAAACAAGTCTTGGATCTTTAACTGATTCTTGAATCCACTTAGCTAACTCAAACGAATTGGTGTGAATGATTCCTTTTTTACCTTTATACTTATCTAAAAGTTTTTTAATGTAAGGAATGTAACTCTTAAAAGTTTCTTCTTTTTGTTTATATGACATCTTTCCAAGTGGCATATAAAAGATTGGTCGATTCCTTAATGGAAAAGGAGAAGGTATCGAATAATAAACTGCTTTAGTGACATCAAGTCCATTTAACTGACAAAATAGATTCTTATCCAATATAGTACCTGACATTAAAAATACCATATCATAGTTACTGAAAACATACTTATCTAAGTAATCATATGCCCAGATTGGTTCTAATGAAAGTTCCTTTTGTTTAGTTTTTTCGTTCCAGTTTGATTCTAAAACCCAGTTGTTTGAATTTGCTTTATATTCTTTTAAGAAAACTTCTATCTTTAACTGATATTGTTTCAAATCAGTAACTAACTGCATTACCTTTACATCAGTGTTTTTAGTCTTTAATAGCTTTGATATTTTTAGATCTCTTTTATCTTCTCTTTCATTTCTTCTTTGAGTTGAAAGACCACCTTCCATTTGTTCAATAGTAGTGATAATCTCAGTAGAAAGATATTTTAAAAAATCAACATATTCTACAATAGAGGTAACCAATTTCAATTTCTTAAGAATTTCTTTTTCATTTGAGAACTTAAACTTCTTTATAACACTTTCTGTTATTTTAATAGTAATAAAATCAGACATAACATCATCAAACTCATGAGCTTCATCAACAATCAAAACCCTTGAGTCTCTACTTTCCATTAACTTAGGATTGTAGATTGCATAAAGAATATAAAGATAAAAATTGGTTAAAGAAATCCCACCACTAATAAATCCTTCACGAGCAGATGTATAAGGACAAAATTCACAAGCCGTTTTGTTTAATCTATTAAATTCAGCACCTTGTGAACAAGAAGATGAGTATGACTCACATTCATAATTTTCTTTACCCTTTAGATCACACACTGACTCATACGTGTCAGAATATTGGTCTTGTAAGATTTTACTATTTGTAATAATATCTACTTTAGCAGTTTTATTAACATTCTTTTTATACCAATCAGAAATCATAAGTGCTAAATGACTTTTACCTGATCCAACTGGTAAATTTAGTAGAAAGAACTTATTAAGCTTATTCTTTTGATATTCAGAATCAATAAAATTTAAAGCTTCTTTTTGTTCTTTACGTGGTTTGTATTTTGATAAATCTTTCTTTAAGGACATCGATGTGCAAGTTTTTTGTAAAATTTATATTATTTTTTTAGATTTTGTTTGAGAAATCGGTTTTTTAGTGGTTTTTTATAAATATATAAGAAAAATATCCTCAAACTTATGATTATCTTACAATACGACGAGTTCGGTACCTACTTGACTAGAGAAGACATAAGAGACTATATTGTACAACTTTTTGAAGAAGGAATAACTACCGAAATGGAAGTACTTGATAGATGTCTCGAATTCTTTGGATTCATGCACAAAGGTATGATCGAAAGCGCTCTTTATGAAGACTGAAATTTACAAATACCAACAGTTTATTGATAATCAAACTCTGTATGTTTTTGACTTTGACGATACTTTAGTAAACACACCAAGTTTTGAGGATAAAGCTAAAGTGTTCATAGGTGAAAATCTAAATACAAAAGACTTATTAGATTCGGTAACAAAAGAAATAGGAATTAATTTATTTGATTTGAGATATCAAGATGGTAGAATATTTGTAAATGATCCAGATGAATTAATAAATCAGAGTAAACACTGGATAAGAAAAGGTAAAAGACTTTATCTTATAACACCTGATGTTTTTTCATATACAAAAGATAGTATGCCAGATAGTCTTAAAGAATGGTCTGAATTATATAAAAACGTTGATAACAAATGTATCGTCACTGCTAGACCAGAAGCTGTAAGACCAATGGTCATTAAAACCTTAACAGACTTTGGATTAGAATTACCCAAATATGGACTTCATATGATACCACAAGGTAGAACAAATGCTGGAATATGGAAAGGTGAGAAAATAGTTGAGATTATTAATAAAACCAATTTCAGAAAAGCTATATTCTTTGACGATAACTCTAAATATATTAAAAAAGCAACAAAGGTAATAAAAGAAAAACTTCCAAACTTAATTTGGGAACCGGTTAAAGTGAGTTAGATTTCAGCTTCTAACCTTTTGATTTCATCCAATACTTCCTTCATCTCTTCTTTCTTTTGCATCATAATCTTTTTATTCTTCTTTCTATCGGCATAAACATCTTCAAGCATAATTAACGTAGGTGATTTTCTTTTCTCAAATACAACACCATTAACACAAACAACGTGTTTATCTAAGTCAATATCTCTACCATTACTACACTTATCTTTATTTTTCTCATCCTGAAGACCAACAAATGTCTCTGGTGCAATAAAGAATTGTCTCTGTGTCGTTGGATAAAGTGACGCGAAGTCATAACACACTACCCACTGATTAAGACCAACTACAGGGTCCTTTACCCACCCACCGGCGATTGTAGACTCAGCATCTCCTCTCTCATCCTTAAATAGAACAATGTTTTCCATTTTTCTAAATTTGTTTCTCAGAACACCCTCAGTAATTGCCAATGAACCTAAAGCATTATTCATTTGAGAAACGACATCAACTATTCTAATTTGAGCAAGTGATGAAATCGCGTAAATGATAGAGATATAGTTACGAGCCTCGTGTATTTTCTGAACTAGAACACTATCGACCGCGTTATAATACATAAATGTCTCAAAGTCATCCTCATAAAGTTTTTGTAAAGATCCATTATACTTAATCTTTTCAACTCCAACAAGTTTATTGGAGACAAAGTCTAATGAAGATGATTCTTTTACTTTAATAGAAGTATCACAGATTTCATAAAGTTGCATGTAGTCAAAAATCATTCTATGAGCGGGTACCTCAAATTCAGTAGACCATATCTTATTCATTCTTTTTGTTAAAGAAGAAACTGCTGGATCGATTTTATATTCTTTACCATTGACCCATTTTGATAGTTTGCGAGAACGATTTACTAAATATAACCAGTCATAGTTAAGAAAGTTCCATCCAGTCAAAATTGGCATTTTTGGAATCATCTTATAAAAGAAAGCATACAACATATCAAACTCATCATCATATTTGATGTATTTAAATTTATAATCAGATCCAAATTTCTCAAAATATTTGTTAGTATTATCTTTGATTCTTTGTTGCATATCTTCTGGCATCTCCTTAAGACCTAAAAGAATAATCTTATCATCATAAACGATTGATATAGAAAGAACCTGAGTTGACGTACCTTCCTTAGTCACATTACCATTGACATCTTTAACATCAGCTGCTTCGGGAAATCCATCAACAATTTCAGTCTCGATATCTATGAAGTATATCTTTGGTAGGTTAAACTCAAATATCTCATCTTTCTCATTTTGAGGAAGAGCATCTAAAAACTCATAAATAGCGTATCTATCAGGATGATTTACTTCAATTTGCTTTACCGATTTACCATCCCACGACTTAAAATCTGGATGTTTCTGTGGATCAGTGTCTTCACAAGCTACATATTTCATTGGATTATCCCAATTAAAATACTTTAACTTTATATCACCGGTTTTATCAACGTAACTTACTACTAATTTCTTACTATTGGATAAATATTGAGTTTCTACAAGCATTAGATTTTATAATTTAATCTTTATAGGATAAAATCTTAAAAAAGTTATGACAAAAAAAAAGGACAAAGTAAAACTCTGTCCTTTTTAATTTTATTATTTTTAATTATTTTCTTTTATAAGTTCTGCTTTCTCTAAGTTTGCTATCAACTCTTGCAACAGGAACACCAGACATAACATCTGCTTCTCCTCCATCACCATCATTAACGTTTGTATTAAGAACTGCACTGATATCAGCAGCACTTTTAAGATCTGTCAATTTAATACCAAGTGGTTCTAAGAAAGCTTTTAATACAGCAGCTAACTTAGATATACTTTCATCAATTGCGGCTCTTTGAGCATCTGTGACGCTAGTAAGACCTAAAAGAGTAACACCAGTAACAAATAATCCACCACCAATAGCAGATTCATATCCACCCATAGGAGCAACTTTATCCCAACTGAAACCACCACCACTACTTTCACCACCACCACCACTAGCTAACCAAGCATCATTACCTTTAGCCATATATTGAAACTTAATCATACCAAAAATTGCTAAACCAAAACCAACAGCTGCTAATGTAGGACCTGCGATAGTAAAAGTTTTATCAACAAAATTTTTCCATTTTGACTTTTTGGCTAAATCCTCAAAAATATTTTTTAGATGTTGAATATCCTCAGCAGATCCATTGAAATTTAAATAAACGTTATCGTATTTACCGTTTTTATCTTTATAGTATATAGTGTAACCAACTTTACCACCAGCAAAACTATCTGGTAAAAAACAAGATCCTTCAGGAACTAAAAATTTTCTACCTCTTTGATAAATTTCAGATTTAGTTGTCAAAGCTGGAAGTCTAGTAATAGCTGATTTCATGACATTATCCATAACTACTGGATTAATTAAATCTTCTCCAGAATAAACAGACTCTCTTACTGTAACTGGAAGACCATCAGGTTCTGGTTGAGCCTGTGCTTGTGCAGCCTGAATCATTCTGTCTGATATGTCAGAGTTATTTGGATTTACCAATTGTGCTGCATCTGTCGCAACATCTTCTAGTGGCATTTCTTTTTTTGCTTTATCAATAATTTCTGCAGATTTATCAACACTCATGTCGTTTTCATAAACTTTAGAAAATCCATTAAAATTTTTAACAATTTTTGTCATTTTACTGTGGTTTTTTTTGTATATATTATTTTTTTAACTTACTTTTTTCATTTTTTAAGCAAATGAGATAGGTTCTTGTTTAATTTTCTCACTTTGTTCTTTTAATTTCTGCATATACAGCTTCTGAAAAGGTGAATCACCCTGAGTAAAATCTTGATATTCTTTGACTTTCTTTTCAGCAAATTCACCCCAACCTGTAATTCTACTAAATAAACTTTTAGGTTCATATCCAGGAACATCTCTAACATCTTTCATTACTTTGATTTCAAGATTAACTTTTTTCTTAGAAGCCCAAATAAATAAGATTAAAACAACAACAGCAGCAATTGTGGAAACTATTGGACCAGCGGCTACTCCTAAAGCAATTAAAGAAGCTGAGACTATTTTAGAAATGACCACTGATATTACCGATTTTCCTAAAAATCCTAATATTTGATTAATAACTTTTTTTAGTTGAAGACTTTTATCATTCAAACCTTCTTCAGATTTTAACTTAGACTCATCATCCTTAAAACTCCAACTCTTATCAGTTGCAAATACTTTTATACCATCATTGATTTTTGAGTAAAGATTTTTAACATTACCTAAATTAACATCAGACCATTCAACATCGTGATAATCTTTACTAAAGAATAAATTTGTTGCTCTATTTAGTTGAATTTTAGACAATTCACCAATCGCCTCAAATAATTTAGAAAAGTATTCTTTTAAATCCTCTTTATTCAATATTTTCTTACACCAATCTATAAAGCCAGTAATTTTATTCCAGATAATCTCACCAGTCTCGGAAAACCACTGACCTATATCAGACATAACATCTTTCATACCAGGTATAGGATCTACAGGTAGAGTAAACATATCTAAAGTCTCGTTTGTCTTAAAGTTCTCAAAAGTTTTAACATATCTCATATCACTATATATTAAAAAAAAAGAGGCTTTTTAGTCTCTCTTTAGAAATCACAGTCGTAGTAGTCGAGTGTTATATTATTTTTCTTATCAATGAATAAGAGGTCTGACCTACGTATCACCTGATATTCATAATGATAACCAGTCTTAAATAAAGTTCTAATAAATGGAACATCATCATTAAAGTTAACTTTTGAGCTATCAATCATTAGACAAAGACAACGAGTATCATCCTCTTGAGTATAGTTAATTACACCAGAATTATCTTTTTCCAAACCTTTCTTACCAAAACAAATGAATTTAGTTTCAAGTTCTTCACAAACAATTCCTATATTTTGAGGTTTATATGTAATAGTAATATCAGAACCTACTTCAACAGATGGTGAATCTTCAGTGATAAAAAGTCTAATCCAAAAGTAAACCTTTTGTTCTTCTATTATTTTTGTAATAGAACCATCCTCAACATTCCAATCTTTTGTTGTATCAATTGACTTTATAGCTTCCAATATGGAATCTTGATAGTTGTTTGTAGTTAAATTATTCATAATTTAATTTTAATTTTTAGTTAGATAAAGGAAACTTAACAGTTGGTGATGATTTATAATCAACAACTTGTATATCTTCATATTTCAATTCATCTATTGATGTATTTGTTAGCTTCAACTTAGGTAAACTAAAGGTTTTATTTCTAAGTTGTTCCTCAACACCATCTACTTGATTTAAGTAGATGTGACAATCACCTCCAGAAAATATCAATTCATTAGGAACCATATTAGTCTCACGAGATAAAAGATGTAATAGAAGACCATAAGAAGCTATATTATATGGAATACCAAGTGGAACATCACAAGATCTTTGTGTCCATTTTAGACTGATTTTTCTTTTTGGTACATTTAATTCATCTAATCTATCCATAGTAAAATCCTCACCATAACTAATATGTTTTTCTAAAGAATCACAAAAATACTTTATTCTTTCTTCTTTATTCATCACCTGAGTATAACACTGAAATCCATAATGACATGGAGGAAGAACCATTTGGTCCAATTCACCTACATTCCAAGCCGAAACCATTAATCGTCTTGAATCTGGATTTGTTTTTAAGTCTTTAATCAAATTAGCAATTTGATCAATGTTTTGGTCTTTACTATAATAAACACCATCAGAGTATTCACTACTAACAGACCAGTTTCTCCATTGTTTTCCATAAACCGGACCTAATTCACCCCATTTTTCAGCAAATTTACGGTCATTTTTAATCATATCAACAAAGACTTCCTCTTTAGTAATAAAAGGACCCCAATTAATTTCACCATTGTGCTTTTCATAATTTTTGATAGCATCTCCATTCCAGATATGAACATCATTATCTACGAGATATTTGATATTAGTATCTCCTTTTAGAAACCATATCAACTCTTGGAATATTCCTCTAACATACATTTTTTTAGAAGTAAGAAGTGGAAACCCTTCAGACATATCAAATTTCATAGTATAATCAAATACTGAAATAGTTCCGGTTCCGGTTCTATCAGACTTAACTACTCCATTATCTAAAATGTATTTCAGAAACTTTAGATATTGTTTATCAACATTATTTTTCATTTAATATAGTATTTAATTTTTTATCTCTAATTTTTTCTTTAAGAAAGTCAGACACATTCTTAAACTCTTCATTTATATTTGATGATTGTAAATAAAATGTTTCAACTGATTCATTATAACTACTGGTTATTATAATAGGCTCTACCTTACTTAAAACACCAGGCATTTCAATAACAATAAACTCAGTAAATGTAAATACTTTTTTAACATTTATTTTTGATAAAGACTCTATACATTTTTTTGCCAAAAAGTCAATATCATCAACTACCAAATAGTCAAATTTTTCCTTAGTAACAATCTCATTAATAACTTGAATTGTTTTATCGTTATTATACTCACTTGAAGTCAAACTTTTAACTAAGTCAAAATGTTTATCCATATAACTAATATTATCAGAACAACTAACATAACAAACTTTCATACCGGAAGCATAGATATGTTTTGAGAAGTCACAAGCAAACATAGATTTACCAGACCCTCTGTCACCTTTTAATAGTATTAAATTAGTGTCAAACATTTTTCATTATAGTTAACTTAGGATAATTAGTTTCATAAGGACAACTATCTTTCCACTTTTCACTAAACCAAAATGTTCTACCAGTAGCGTCTTTACAAGAAAGTCCTTTCTGATAAAAAACCCAATCAATAAAATCATCATAATCAGTATCAAATGGATTTTTCCAATCCGATAATTGACCACCGTTTAATTGATAAGCTTTAATTGGAATATCTCTACACATAGAAAGTATCTGTTTATTTTCAGTAATAACTTTTCTAGCTTCTAAGAATGGATCAATATCTAAATAATATAGTATAGTACTTCTTAGATAATTTCCAATACCATTAAAATACTTTTGATTAAGTAAGACTTCACAAATTGGTCCATTAAAATCCTTTCTATCTAAGTTATTGATAACATTATCATAAAAATCACTAAACTCTTTAGTTGGGTCAGGTCCACGCTTTACACCAGTAAATCCACCGATTCTATATTTAGGACCCATATATGAACCATAAAGAAGAAGTGAATAACCATCAGTTGAGTCTAATCTCATTCTAACAAATTTAGTATCGTTCCAACTTTCAGTAGGTACCCACTTCCAGTTACCAGACATACCCATAAAAACTGAAATTTTATGAATATCAGAACCATTATAAAATCTAATAATCAATTCTTTACCAAATGATTCAGCATCAATACTAAACTCATTAAGTAACTGAAATTGTTCAGGGTTATTACCCTTTAATACATGAAATGATTTATTAAATCGTTTAGATTTTGTATTATGGTTGATGTAGTCAGCCATTATTTTTAATTCAGCAAGCTCAGGCATAATTATAATTTAGTGTATAGGTTTTATAAAAAAATCATTAAATGTTGAAAAATAATAATTAAAAAATAATATATATGTAAAATTAAAAATATTGATGAGACATCTAAAGCACTTTGAGTCGTTCACTAATGAGACAAATCAATCTTCCAATATCACAACAGATGAATCTTCCAATATCACAACAGATGAATCTTTAGAACTACATAAAAAGTCATTAGAGTATTTAGCTAAGTTATCAGATTCAGAAAAACTAAAATTGAAAAGCGATCTTGAAAAATTCGCTTCCGATCACGGCTTAAAACTCGAAGATTTAAGAAATAGAAAATTAGTTGAAAATCTTCTTAATCATGAAACTCAACATTCTGTTCAGACATCAAATGAAGGAGTAATGAGTTGGTTGAAATCAAACTGGGCTGGTCTTTTGAGATTAATCTCAAAATATGGTACAATTTTATCTATTGTGACTTTTGCTTTAGGTTTAGGAGTTTTTTATGCCACTGGTATAGATACTATGCCTATTATAAAAACAGCAGCCGCTGCTTTTATAATATCCAACGCAGCAGGTGTTCTTTCTGGATTAGGATAAAAAAATATAAAACAAATAAAATGAGATACGTTTCCACTTACGAAAAATTTTTAGAGAAAAAAGAATTAGACTCACTACTTGAGAGATTTCAATTTATATTAGAATCAGATAATAAACTGAATATAGAGATTGAATCTGAAAAAGAATTAATTGAAGAGACACCAGAAGAACAAAAGGCTAAAATCGAGGATATAATTGCAAAACATTTTCCAGAAACAAAAGGAAAATTAGATTTAGATGCAAAAGAAGAAACAGAAAAAACAAATGAAGAAGAAGGTATACTTTTAGCAATTACTATAGCATCATTAATTCCAGTTTGTATGGAGGCGGTAGGTGGATTTTCAAATTTTCTTAAAAGAAAATTTGGAATTAATCTAGACGAATCTCAAATGGAAAAAATTAAAATCATGAATGATGCAATAACAGCTCTAAAACAACTTAAAGCTGGAGATGAAAACACTAAAGTAAATAAAAATGTATTTCTTAATATAGAATGGAAAAGATCAGGTTGGGATGCTCTTTGCAATAAATTGGCCGATAAGCTTGGTATAAAGGAATTAAAAGCTGGTGCAGAAGAACATAAACACTCTGATAAAATTTTACCTAACTTATCAATGAATAAAAGCGATAGACAGGTTCCAAACGCAGAGAAAATAGAATCAAAGAAAAAATTAGAAGATGCTAAAAAAGGAGAAGGTGAAAAAACAATGTTTAAAGATGATGTTGGATATCAAATAGGATTGGAAATACAAAAAATAAAAAATAAAAGAGACCAATTATTTGGAAGTAACTTTGGTAATTGGATGAAAGAAAAAGCTCATAAATTACACAATTTATACACATCACCAATAAGATTAGCACTTTACGGAATATCAAGAGTCTCTAAAAGATCTAGTAAACTAAGAGACGAAGAATTCAGAACTAAAATTGCAAATGTAATTTACGCAATCACAATGGTGACTTTAGCAGGTATTGGAATATGGGGTTCATTGGGTAATTTAGCTGGAGTCAATGAAGTAACAGGTGTTGTTTTAAAAGGAATCGAAAGTGGAACAAATACATCGGAAATAAGAAAACAAGCAATTTCTATTTTAATGGGTTAATTACATTTTAATCTAATCCATTTAACTAAGATATCTCCGTGGCATGATTTTCCACCACCACCTAAATTTTTACACCAACAACCAAGAACTTTATCTTTTAGTTCATGTAAATCATTCATTAATTCCTCATTAGAAAGAAGATATTGTTCATAAGCATCTACTATTGTTTTTCTTGGAGTTCCTTCTGGAAATGACTCACGTAATTCTTTTGGGTAAGCCCATTTATTGTATTTACCACCAGGTAGACGACCAATATAAACATCGAAAGGTTCCTTCTTGAAATGAACCACTCTTACCTTATGTTCGTATTTGAGTTTACCCTTGAAACTATCAAAAAAATCATCCATTTAATAAAATGTTTCTACAAATTTCATACTCTTCTTTTGTAAATCCTAATCCACCAATAATCATATTCTTTTTACACTGTTTTGTTTTTCCTATTCATTTGAAAATTTTCTTTCTTCTATATTTTCTGGTTCATCAAAATATCTGTCGTCAGTAGTATTAAATAAATCTTCTTTTGGAGTGTAACTGCTCTCCAGTAACAATTAATAAACTTGAAAAAAGATATTTTTTTTAAATATTTATTATTAATATATAGTGTAATATATCAAAATTAAAATTAAAAAAATGAAGTATCTAAAATTATTCGAAGAATATGAATATAATGTAGGGTCAAATGCTGATAGACAAAGAGAAAAAGCCTTACAAGATACCCTTTTTGGAATGGGTGACGATCAGAAAAAAATTGAGTATGATCAAATTGATAAAGAGATATCAGATCCTAAATCAGAAGAGGGTACAAATATGTCAGATAATGAAAGAAAGAGAGTAAACAAATGGTTAGATACATTTGCAAAAGACTATGAAGTTCCATCTACAAAAGAAGCCAAAATAATTCAACTTAGTAACGATATGGCAAAAACCATAACTGATTTTGACAAACGTATGGATTACTGGAACGATCTCTTTAACTCAAAAACATATGAACCTATGGGTGACTCGAATAAGGTTCCAAAGGAATTGTTACAAAAAGTGAACGTCTTAACAGATGAGTTGAAAGAAATTGATAGAAAGTTAGAATTCTGGAGAGAAAAGACTTCCATTGATTTTGATCCAGATTATTATCCTGAAGAGTTTAAATATCCAACTCTAAGTAATTTTTTTGAAAAACAGCCAAACTTGATACCAGAAGCTGAAAAGATGGTTGATTTAGTCAAAGTTAAATGTGATGAAATGGAAAAATTGATGGGAAGAAAAGGCTTAGACTTTACATATGTTTTAAAAAGATAAAGGCTTATTGGTGAAAATAATTTAAAATTATTTTGTTAAATTGAATTTATACAGTATATTTGTATAACTATGAAAACAATCTTATTTACCTTATCATTATTTCTGTCTTCAAATTTTTTTTCACAAAAATATGAAATCTACGTTTATGCGATATCAAGTCGTTTATGTGAAAGTGAAGTTTCTAAAGAATTTTGTATGATTCAACCAGATACAGTTGAAAACTATGAAGACTTAAATATGAAGTATATACTAGACTTTGATAGTGGTCAAATGACATTTTATGAGTTTTTAAACGAAAGACCGTTTTTTACAGATACTATGACCGTAGTTTCGTTTGGAGAAAATAAATGGAAATGCTTTAGACTTGGTAAATCTGGTTCAGTAATTGAGGAACTTGAATTTGAAACAACTGAGTTTAATCAATCAGTCAATCATTTTATTACAAGCGAAACTTTCACTATGGTGGATGTCTTTACCAGTTTTAGAATAGAAAAAACCGAATAATTTTCATTATTCGGTTTTTTTTATTAAAGTGTATCGTTAACGTCTTTTTTATTAATTTATCATTTGGCGTCTTTGTGAATCTGAAAGAGTTGATTTAATTACTTTGTAATCAGAAACAAATTTTTTAGCCTTTGCGTCCCATTTAACTTCGATTTGCTTTCCTGTTTTACCTGTAACAGAAGAAAGTGCTTTTTTTCCTGCATCAGTTTTGAAAGGTTGATGAACATTGATATCATCACCATTTGGGTTATAGACATTCAATGGAACAGAGTAATGGGCACCTTCAACATAACCTTTTGACGTATTTCCGAATGAATCTTCGACTTCACTAGGAGTTTGTGCTGTATAAAGAATATTCCCCTGTGTTGTTCCTCTATAAATTTGATTATAAGCGTAAACTGTGCCATATCCTTCCATGTTTGGTTTGATTTGATTTTCTTTAGCACCTGGAACTGCAAGTTTTGCAAATGCTCCATGTTTTGCAAAAATTTCTGGGACAACGCTTTCAAATCCGCGAGATGCACCAGAGGAAACTTGTCCTAATGTGTTTATGTAAAAAACTCTTTGATTCTTCTTCGAAGCAGTTCGCTCAATTAATATAGGCGCGTCGGTTGAGACCCGACCAACTGGACTATCAATTACCTCAGCACTATTAACCCTAATATCCATTGAATTAGGAATACCATCTGTAACACTACGTTGACTTGCATTATCACCACTATTTAAGATAATGTTAACACCGCTAAGCTTACCACTAACACCTGGTTCGCTTGATGTATTGATTCCATCGTAATTGATAAGATTGTCATAATCCGATTTTTTAACTAACATTTGACCAGAAGCTAAATCAAAACTTCTTGTAGCCTTTTCACCTGAAAAAATTGTTATGTTACCTTTACCATCTACAAATGATGATTCAACTTTGTACTTTACAGCATCTTTAGCTACGTAATAATATGTCATTTCAGTTTGAGTATTCACAAGTTTACCATTATCATTGACATATGAACCTAATTCTTTTCCGTCTTTTTTCTGAAATATGAGTAGTGTTTTTCCTACATATCCTTGTTGTGTTCCCGTTGAATCATTTAGATAATTTGTGTAGGCCTCTATAAAAGGATCATTTACGGAATGCCATCCTTCTACTGTTTGTGGTAGATTGGCGTCAGGAATTCCCCATTCAGAAGGATCTATTTTTTTAGTTTGGGTAGCCTTACTATCACCTTTACCCCAAGTGTCCCCAGTTTGAAACATATAATTTCCGCTATCATCAGCCTTCTCAGCATTCTGCATATCCATAGTTGAGTAAATGGCTGGTGGGGGTGGTGGAGGTGGAGCATATGCCGCCTCTTTTAGAAATTCTTCATACTTTTTTATTATTCTCATTTCTTTAATAATTTTTTATAAGACACATAATTTACATTATGTAATCTATATATTAAAATAAAAAAAGAATTTTTTTATTTTGATAAATTTTAAGAAAATTTTTTTATTTTAATTAGTTTCACTATATTTGTAAATAACCACTAATTACTATGATGATGTTGTCACAAAAACCTGAAAATCTTTCTTTAATTGAATACTTCAACACTTTAAATGTCTTTGATAAAAGAGAACTTATTAATAATCTTAGAGCATTTAAGTCAATTTCGGATAAATCACTAAGATACTTCAATTACTTACTTGCTTTTTCGGTATTATCAAGTGTAATTTGCATAGCGATATTACCTAATATTTTAGTAGTATCAACCTACACTTTACTATCACTCGGTGTGTTTGTTATTTTTTACAAAAAATATAAAATCTCAATTAAGTATAAGACTGTCATAGAATATTTACAAAAGAATATGTAAAAAAAAAGAGTCCTATATGGACTCTTTTTTTATTTATAAAGTATTCTATTAAAAACGACCAGCTGTACCGAATGTAACACCACCCGTTCGGAACCATATGATTAATAACCATACCTTGAATAGTCCTCACCACGGACGATTAAACCACCATCACCTTGCTGTTTTTTTACTTTCGCTATTAATTCTTTGTCATTCATCATTTCGTCATATGCTTGACTTATTAATCTCTCATAATTGTTAGCAAGATTCGGGTCTTTCTTGATTAATTCAGTAACTTTCTGCTTAGCTAAGCTGTGTATCTCATTCTTAAGACCTCTCTTTGCACTGAATCTAGCGGACACCAAACCAACTAAACCGCATACTGCTACGATGGCAGGTGCTAATGCCAAAATGGCCATCGGCACAATTTCTTCATTTGCTTTTTCTGTAGAGTCTTTTGCAGTTTCTATAGCTTGAGCAACCGCCTGTTGCGCATCTACACCCTTTTCTTTAGCTAAGTTCGCTACCAACGCTTTAAATTCAACAGAGTTAGGATCTTGTAATTTTTTTATATCTTCTGGAGTTTCCTCGTAGTTGAAATTTTCAAAGGTTTTAACGTATTTCATAGTTTTTATTTATTTTTATACAACTATATATTATAAATAAAAAATAGCTTTTTTCAGAGATTAAATCTAATACACTGGTCAGTTATATACTTAGAGTGCTCTAATTGTAGGTGAGTAGCCAAACCAATAGTAATGTGATATCCAAAGTAAGGATTAGGATCTAAACCAATAACAGTTCTGATATTTCTAGCATCGACACTATCAGCCTTTATCCACCAGTGACCTTTATCATTAGATCTAATAAGATTTGGATCATATTGAACAGTAATTTCTTTACCATGAAATAGTTCACGAGCTTGTCTATAAGTTTCATCACTATCAAATTTATCATTAATGATTGTTAAGTGAGTTCCTCTTAATGGTTTATTAAGTTTAAGATTGAATCTTTTTTCTAAAAACCAAGAATAGTAAGCATAAAGATCACAGTCAAAACGAACCATAGCAGTTCTCTTCCAAGAAGACTGTGCTAAGTGCTTCTTAGTAACGTTGACTGGGTCAAATTCTAATATGCCTTTCATTTCTAACATAATGACAAATATAAGGATAAAAAATTAATATATAAAATAATGGTACTAATAACATTACTTATAACAAATTTAATCTGGATATCTTACTCTCTTATGGAAGGAGTAAGAGAAGGTTTTTATTGGAACTATGAAAATATTAGCAAAAGAGTTTGTGAGTTTGACATAAACAGAATTTACACACTACAAAGGTCATTAGTATTGACATTGATTGGTGGATTTTTAGTTTACACATTAGGGTGGTACTCTCTTATATCTTTAGTCAGTATGATAGTAATGTTTAGTTTTTTTCACAACGGAACCTACTACTACACTAGAAACAAATTACAACCTGGACTTTACTCAAAAGGTTGGTCTGATGAATCAAGAACATTTCCACCATTTTGGACTGGACTATGTAAATATAATAGGAGAACAACGGCTATGATTATTGGTTTAGCAGTTCAAGTATTTGTATATCTATTTTTATTATAACTATGTCAAATAAAACAACAACAAAAGAAAAAGTCAGAATCTCAAAAGAAAAGTTTATTTCAGATTTCTGCAAAGAAAGAGGTTGGAACCCAAAAGAATTGACCACTGGTCAAATGTTATTTATTGTGTCCCAACCCGAATATAGAAATCTAAAATAATTAATCAATTATAAATATTTCCTCAAAAGGAATTTGAGATAAATCATCGATATAAACAGATAAGTCACCTCTATTTGCAATCAACTCTTCGTGTCCAGTTGATTTAACACCATAAAGAACATCACCATTCCAAATAACATCAGTGTATTCATTTATTCCAAAATTTTTCATCCAAGATTTAATTTGAGACTTCTCGGATTCTAATTGTTTTTTAGAAATCAAAGCTTTGACTGTTTTATCTTGATACTTTACATAAGTGTAATTTGATTCAACATATCCATCAGGGTAAGCATCATCATCACCAGGTGTCAATCCATAAACATAATCATCATCACCATCATCCTCATAATCATAATCGTAAAGAGAATCAATTCCCATCTTTCTAGAAACAGGCAATGTTTCCCAATCAATTTCACAAACAGCCTTACACAATTTCTTTAAGTGCTCAATATCTTGTTTTTCCGAATGACCGTGCTCGCCATAATAACCAACTGAAATGTTTGTACACTCCGAAACTAAAGAAATAAACTTAGCCGAGTCGGTATAAATTCCGGTTGGATCAGGTCGATAGTTAAATGTTTTTTCAACAGAGTTAAGCCTTTTAGATAATTCAACTGCAAAAACAGTAGAACAACAAACTCCACCCCATTGTTCAGTAATCACAGAATCAGTTCCACGACGATCGAAAGAAACTACTTTAGTGATTTGTTCAGAGAAAGGATTATTTGACCAATCTCTGGCTACTTTACCAGAACCAATACATCCACATTCCTCACCAACAAAGAAGTAATAAACACCGGGAATTTGTTTCTTAATCATATAAAGAATAACTGTCATACCAGCTTTATCATCAGCACTTAAAACAGTTGTACCATCAGTTTTGATATAATCACCATCAAAAACGTGTTTTACATCAGATTGTGTAGAACAAGCAGTATCTAAGTGACAAGTAAACATAGTGGTGGGTTTATCACCAACAACAATATAATAATTATCAAATTGGTCTTTTGTATATCCCTCAGGTAAATATTTTTCAAGTCCAGATTCTGTACCGTGTGGATAAGTTTTTTTTGTTAACTGTAAAAATTTTCTTGTAATTCTCATTTTTTTTGAGTATATGTATAGTTTATAGGTACAAAGATACTAAATATCTTCTTCGTTTCCAAATATATTGTCGATTTTCTTATCTCGGATATAAGAAAGTTTTAAGGAATGTAGTGTCGAACTGACCTTTGTTTGATTGTCTGTAATCCAAACATCATTATGATGAAGTTCTTTATACTCGGACCTAACATGAAAATCATTTACATCATCGGTAGATTTATAATGATATTCTTTTGCCACAATTATAGAATCAACTCCAATTTCTTTAATTTTTTCAATATACTTCCAAAGTAGGTTTTTTGGAATTGACCAGAAGTCGAATACAAGAAGATCTACTCTAAAAAGATTTGATTTATTAGACATCTTATCTAAGAAATCGTCTAAATTATAAAATTCAATTTTATTTTCTAAATAATGATAAAGACAAAGGTCGTGATATTTGCTAGAACTGCTTGGTTTTATTGGAGTAAAAAGAACATAATTTCTACCGGCTAAATCAAAAAACTTTACGATTTGACCAACAGCACTACCAACTTCAGTGACGTTTCCAGTGAAATAATTATATTTTTTTAGTTCTATCATGTAGGTTTTTTTCTCTTACATCTACTAAGTAATTATACTTATATAAAAATCTTCTACCAATTAAACAAGGAAATTTCATGTTTTTTCTATTTGTCAAAGATACATAAACTTTATGAACTTTTTTACCTAACTTCATTTTAGTTTTAATTAAATATCTTTTTTGTATACGACCAAAAGAACTTTTTACAGTTATCTCTTTATATTGATCAAAACAAATCTTTTCAGAATCACCTAACCAGAAATAAAGTTTATTATCAACTACTTCAAATCCATCAACATGCAGTGCTATATTGAACGCACCAGTATCAATCTTAGCATCAACATCTTTGATATTAAGTTCTGAAATTGATATTTTTTCAAATCTTCCTATTTTTTTTGTCATTAGAGAAGGTTTTTTACAATATATATTGTGTTATACTAAAATTAACAACATAGGTTTAAATAATGACTAACAGACACAGAGAATTAGAGGAGAAATGGAACAACTCAAATAGGAAAGAAAAGAAGAAATGGACTAAAGATTTACGACCTCCGGTTGTTATTAGAAAGGGCACACCTAACTTAATAATCAATAGTAAAAGAGAAAAGAAGTTGGATGTAGTTATTGTTTCTGTAAATTACAATGATTTTTTAGCAGTTTCACTTCAACATAATGTTGAAATATTTGATAATATCACGATCGTGACATCTGAATCAGATATACTTTGTCAAAAAATTTGTGAAAAGTTTGGAGTTAATTGTGTCGTTACTAACATTATGTATGAGGATAATTCTGAATTTAATAAAGGAAAAGCTATTAATTATGGAATAAAGTCTCTAAACAATCCAGATTTTATTTTATTATTAGATGCTGATATCATAGTAAGAGGTAAATTAGATTTAGAAAACCTCAATGAAAATATACTTTACACATCACCAAGATATATTTGCAAATCATATAACCAGTTAAATGAAGTAATCAGTAATGGTAAAATATTAGATGATAACTTTCAGTTTGAGGGAGACAAAGGAATTGGTTTTTTTCAACTATTTAATATAAATCACCAATCTATTGATAAAGATAAAGTATATCCAGAAACATCAACTGATGCATCTTGGGATGATTTAATCTTTAGAGATAAATTCCCAAATAGAGAAGTTATAAGTAACAAAGTAATACATCTAGGTGATCCTTATGTAAACTGGAAAGGTAGAAAATCAAATAGATTTCTCAATGATGAAGAAATAACTAATATTCTAAATAAAACTGATAAAAAATTTGATATAAATAAATACTTTGACAAAATATATTGCCTAAACTTAGATAGAAGAAAAGATAGATGGGATAAAGTTTCTAAAGAATTTTCAAGATTATCTATCAATATTGAAAGATTTTCAGCTATTGACGGAGATAATATACCTGACTCACATTTAACATTTCTAAATACAAAATTGGATGAAAAATCAGCAAGTGACAGTGGGGATATTGAAAATAAATATGCTTTAGGTTGTTTACTAAGCCATCTAGAAATAATAAAAGATGCTAAATTAAACGGATATAAAAAGATTCTAGTATTTGAGGATGATGTAATACTATCTAAAGATTTTATTCAAGAAGTTAGAATAATAAAAAAATTCGATTGGAAACTATTCTACTTAGGAGCTTCTCAATTTTCTTGGAATGAAATAGAAATTAGAGATGGATTCTACAAATGCAACAAAACACTTGGTACTTTTGCGTATGCGGTAGATTCTTCTATCTATGATGAATTAATAAAATCATTTTTAGAAAAAGACAAATCTGTGGATAATGTATTATCCAGAATACAATCAAAATACAATAAAAATTGTTTTACAATATATCCTAATATAGTAATATCAAATGTTGAGAACTCAGACATAAGAGAAGAAAAAAATATCTCTGCATATGCTGAATCTATGAGATGGAACTTAGATATGTTTGATAGAAAAATAAGAGTACTTTTAGTGCCCGATGTTGAAAACTGGGCGTTTGACAATATTGCTAAATCAATAGTTAAGTATAATCCATATTCAGACTTAATCGAATATGAAATACTTTACGCAACTAATTTATATAATGAGACAAAAATAAACTATGAAAATTACGACTTAATATATGTATTCTTTGAAGCTGAAAGAATGGTCGAGGATTCTTATAAAATTATACGAGGTTGTTATTCAAGTTTCTGGGAAGAAGATCGTAGGTTCTCTCCTGAAGTTATTTCTTCATATTTCTCTAAGTGTAGAGCTTCAGTATTTGCCAATAGTTATCTTAAACAAAAAATAAGTAAACATCTACCTAAGGATTTTCCTACTTTAATTTTACCTGACTCATCAGATGATGAGTTATTTTATCCAATAGAAGGTATTAGAAAAAAAGAATTTACGGCCATTTTTGTTGGAAATACAAAAAGAAAAGTCAAAAAATTTGATGATATCAAAGATATCTGTGAAAAATCAGGGGTAAAATTGATTGTCTGTGAAAATATTAAAAATAGTGAGTTAGTAAATTATTACAATCAGGCTGATATTTGTATAAACTTTAGTTTATCAGAAGGAGGACCACAAACATTTATAGAGTCAGCATTATGTGAAGTTCCCATGTTGATAAGAAAAGACAATGAATTATCAAAAATTATTCCATGTTTCACTGGTGAAAGCAAAGAAGAGTTTATTGATATCTTGAATAACCTAAAAAGGAATAGAAAATTATGTAAGAAAAGAGGAAAAGAAGCTCGCAAAGTTGCACTTGAAGGATTTACTTACAGAAAGACATCACAAAGTTTTGGTAAATTTGTCTTAGAATTATCAGGTAGTAAAATAAACCAATCAGATAAGTTCCTAGATGATTTAACAGTATTTGTTATAAGTTTTGGAGAAAATCCAAATTACTTAGATTGTAAAAATTCATTAGAGAATCAAACCGTAAAATTTCACATAAAGGAAATTAAAGACATTTCACCAATGTCAAAAGCTTTTCAGAAGATGATAGATAATTGTAAAACAAAGTATTATATTCAAGTTGATGAAGATATGATTCTACATTCAGATGCAATTGAAAAAATTTATAATTCATTGATATCATCTGAAGAAAATATAAGCACAGTAGCTCATATGCTTAGAGATGTGCATTTAGACTTTAACTTATATGGAATAAAAGCATACAAACACGAAGTGTTAAAAAAATATCCTTACAATCTAAAAATAATATCTTGTGAAGTAGAACAAATTAACAGACTTCAATCCGATGGATATGAAACAATTATGGTAGAAGAAGTTGTAGGATATCACAGTCCAAAGTGGACACCTGAGTTAATATTTGAGAGATACTTTGACCTAATGGAGAAGTGGAAAAAATTTAATTATCACTGGATGTCAGAATTACCATCGAAACTTATGCATATTTATCAGAATGATCCATCAGAACTAAATTTATATGCTATGATGGGAGCGATGTGTAGTATTTCATCAGATGAACCAATCAGAGATAGAGAAAAGAATTTTAGTATAAAGGATAAAAACTTTCAGAAAATTAAAAAAATGATTGAAGTAAAAAATTTCAATCACATAATAAACAGGGAGTCAAAATCATCTAGTGTATTAAACAAAGACCAAATGTTTGGTAAATAAAATATTAAGTAATGAAAAAACTAGTTATTATTAGCCAAAGTGATAATTATACTGTCTCTGGACTTATAAGGTATTTGATAAAAATGTTCTATGATGATTCGGTAATAGAAATATTTAAGTCTTATGGTATAGAAATAATAACATCAAAACATATAAAGGAAAATTTAAAAAAAACAGAGGAAGAATTTTTACTTTCAATAAAAAATAAAAAAGACTACATAATATTTGGCATTCATCCCTACGGATGGCAAGTTGCTATAAAATTTGGTAAAGAAATTAAGAAAATAATGTGGCAAGACGACTTACATTATTTTGCACATTTCACAGAAAGAAACGGAAACAGTGTACAAAAGTTTTCTGAAAAATATGAACCTATCTATGTCAAAGATGTTGACTATCTTATGACACCATCTCAAATATACTTTAGAAATCTTGGTATAACAGAATTTGACTCAAAGATAATAGACTATTTTTATTTTTTAAATGAAAACTGTTACAAAGAGGTAGATAAATCAAAATTTTCCGATAGATTAGACCAGATAGTACTATCAGGTGAATTAACTTCTGGTTACAAATCTCGATTAGAATTTTCTAAATTGAAAGAAGATTTAGCATTTAAGGATAAGATTCATATTATTAATCATCCTGGTTATGAAAACAATGAACACATGACAGAATTAAACTACTACAAAGAATTATCTAAATATAAAGCTGCGTTTGTGGGCCACTACGTATTTCCATTGAACTTTTTACTAGCAAAACATATTGAAGTACTCATGTGTGGATGTATAGGATTTTTTGAACCAAGTCCGTTAATCAAAGAACAACTTGGGTTGATAGAATTTGTACACTATATACCTTGCTTTGACGAAAATGGATTAATAAAGGATGTATCATTTTACAAAAAGTGGATAGAAAGTAATGAAGGCCAGTGTATAGCTCAACAAGGCAAGGAATATGTTAGAAAAAAATTTGGCAAAGAATATATCGAACAATTTGCAAGTTTAATATCAAAAATGTATTAATTTTTAATAAATGGACAAGAATTATGAAGAGAGTCTAAATCTATAACTATCTTTCGATCATCTATACTGTCTATTACTGATTTTAATTTTGAATTGTCATTAATATCAAAACATATTTCTTTCCTACCAACGGACGCAAAGTAGTCTCTAAATTTAAAACCATTTCCACCAACTCTCTCAGACATTTTAGCCCAAATGTTTGGTATACCGTATGCATCTGATGCAATTATACCATGTAAAGAACTAGAAATTATACACTCACACTCTTTAATTGAATCTATAAAAGAATGAGTATCTGAACATATGTCAATTATTTTGACCTCATCACTGTTTAGTGATTTTATCCAATTTGATTTAGAATCCACATAGTGAGGTACTATTCCAACTTTATACTTTTTCTCAATATGAGGATTATAAAATCTTGGAAATAAAAGAGCAGGATCTCCATAAATTTCTGGACAATCTATTTCTTGATCCAGTAATAGTTTTCTAGTCATAGGTCCTCTGACTGCGAAAACCTTCTTAGGTTTTACCAACATAGATTGACCATCACACATAAAACCAGGACCCCATACATATAAATTTGGTTTTTGTTGCCAACTTAGTATACTTCCAATAACAGCATAAACATCTTCTTCTTCGGTAAAACCTTCTGATTTAATATATTGAGTCTTTTGACCGGTCATGTACTCAACTAATACAGGAGCTATATAATCACCCCAGTTATTTGTACCATCTTTACAATAAGTTATCTTTATCATTTGTTATTTATTTTACACTATATATTTAAAAATTATAAGATTATTTATTATATAATTAGGGGCTTTTAGGATTGACCAATTATTCTTAATAAACTCTGTTTTTTCCATATCAACTTGAAATGAATTTTCTAAAAATTTGTCTATCCAGAATTTTTTTTCTTGACAGTTGATATGACCTGTACCAGGTTGACCCGGTTGAGCAGCAGAAAAAATAATTGTTCCATTTTTTTTCGAGGAGTTGCATATATTTAAAACGAATTGGTCAGACATTTTGGTCTCTATGTGTTCACCAGTTTCTAAAGACAAAACACAGTCAAATTTTTCAGTAACTATTGATTTAGTACAATCTAAATATTCAATATATTTTTGCACAGACTCATCTGTATATCTTTTAACAATTTCACCACCTATATCAAATCCCTTGACATTTGTTATACCACAAATCAGTCCAGCCTCTAGGTAAGCCCCTATTCCACAACCATAATCAATGATAGAAGTTGGTTTATATTCGTTTATATACCAACTCATTGTTCTTATTGCGTAGTCTCTAGTATTATCTTTGTGCCAATTAAAATATCTTTCGTCATACTCATGTATATTAAATCTTTTATTCATTTTCAAAGTATTTATTTTTTGATTCTACATTGGAGAGGCCTAAAGAAACGTAACCAACAGGCAGCCTACTAAAATATAAATCTCTATGTATTCCGATGAAAGCAGTGTGAGAACCCCTTCCACAATACTCTACTTCTTTAATCCATTTACGTATGAAATTTCTATTAGATTCGGTATTTTTAATAAAATGAACATAGTCATGAGGACAACCATCGGTCCTAAAATCTAGAGACCAATCACTAGTCAACTCAAAATCTATATTTTTATGTATTTGACAATCTACATCTAACCAAAATATATCTTCATCTAATTCACTCATCATTTTTAACAAAAAAATTGGTTTTGCCCTTACATTGTCTATCCAACTCTCACCAAAATTCTCTTCTAATATCAGAGAGGGAACTCCTAAATCATTACATTTTTTCATAAGTCTGATAGATGAGTTCTTGTAAAAATCACCACCATCAACATCACAATAAAAACTTACTAACTTCATAAAATTATATATTAAAAGACAATATCAAACTTTTAATAAACAAACAACTATCTTAAATCTATAATAAAAAAATAATCATGCTTAATGACACCACAATTTCACTCATTTACATATATCATCGGATATAGACATTCAACAGAAAGACTAAACAACCTAAAAAGAGTACATGATTGGATAAGTAGATATCAAGGAATCGAACTAATCGTAGTAGAACAAGATACACATAGTAAAATATCTCATCTTAATTTAAGATGTAAACACATATTCTTAAAATCAAAAATGCCTTACAATAAATCCTGGGCATTCAACGTAGCCACTAAAATGGCTAAATCTAACATCATCGTTTTTGCTGACTCTGATTTAATTATGGAACCAACTCAATTTATTGATGGTCTTAAAGCTATCGAACATTTTGATATGGTAAATCCATACCAATCTGTAATAGATTTAAATCCACAAGAGTCAATGTTGCCTTTAGAACAAATGATACAAATCAACAGATCCGGTAGAGGTGAAACTGACCATCAAAAAGTTCCAATTTGTGGGGGAATCTGTATTTTTAGAAAAGAAGCAATAATGAAAATTGGTGGATGGAACGAAGATTTCATAGGATGGGGAGCAGAAGATGACTTTGTTTCACATAAAGTAAAACAATTCTTAAATTGGCATCAACTTCCACATAAGTGTTACCACTTATTCCATACTAGAAATCAACCAAATATGGACCTTTATCAAAAAAACTTAAATTTACTTAATCAATTGATTGTTTTATCTAAAGATGAATTAATAAAAACCATCAACAGAACAATACAAAAACAAGGTATTTTAAGCAAATATGACAATTTCTAAGAATCATTTACAATCTATTTGTAATTATACCGAAGTCAGTTCTATCAGAAATCCTCAATTTTCTTATATTGAAATGGAAGAAGATGACTCTGATTATAAAAGGAGATTACAATCTCTAAATAGAGGACTTGCAATTGATGCACTTTTAGATAATAAAGAAGAAGAGTATAAAAAGAGAGATACTTATTTAGAAGAAACTTTTGACTCGGAGGGTTATGTAAGTACTATTTCACCAAAGATTAAAACTATAAGTCTAAACAATCCTATTAAGTATAATTCATTAGATAATATTTTTGATTACACAATAGACCAATTAGAATCACTAACATCAAATTCGATGACTGGTAAAAATTTAGATTTGGCACTATCAATAGATCCTTCTTTATCGGATTATGATAATTTACAAGCAAACACAAGAAGAGTTTTGACTAGAATTATGCTAGTTAATAATATGATTAGCCAATCATCAAGAATTGGACCCGCATCATCAATAATATTAGGAGAAGATGTATTTAACATTATTTCCGAATCATCTAATTTCTCATATCAAGTATCAGGAACCGGACCAATAAAAGGAACAATTGCTGGACTATCTGTTATTTTTTCAGAAAAATTAACAAAAAATAAAGTGATTTTAATTAGAACTAATTCTAAATCTGACAATGGATTAAATGTTATTAATGATACACAAAATGGTGAGTTTTATATAAAAGAAACACCTAACTGGCAGAAAATGATACACTGGTTTAGTATTACTTAAGAGCAACTCTTAATTTATCATACTTAACCAAAAGCTTAAACATTTTTTCCCAATCTTGTTTTGGATCCTCAACTTCTTTCTCAAACCACTTATTGTTATTAAGATACTCAACTACCATTCCAGATCTAAAATCTTCTAACTTATTAGGTTTCCAATATCTTACTTGTTCAACAAATGAAAATGAAACTCCATTATGTAAATAAGAGATATTATCAGAATCGGTATTATAAAGAACAATACCCATTGGTTTCTCAGAACCATCACTAAATAGTTTTTTAGCGTTTGATTCTCCTTTATATTTTATAATACCACAATCTTGACTAAAATGATTTAATAGAAAAATTAATTCTTTTCTTAACTCATCATTATCACAATCACAAAAAGCCATCGCTGAATTTTCATACTGACCACGGTAATAACCTTCGATTGGTAAAACTTGAAACTCTTTAGCATAAAGAATTGATATCATATCATCTATTTTATCAGATGACAGCAATATAAATGAAAGATTTTTATTTGTTAAATCCATGTATAAGTATATATTAAAAAGTAAGACCTAATTAATGACTACAATACCGAACTCACTTTTAATCTCATCATAAAAAAATCGTGTAACAATTTCTCTGTATTTTTTTGGATAAACTATACTATCATGAACAGTAATCATTTTTATTTCTGGATGTTCCACCATAAGTTTTTTTATAATCTTATTATAGATTAAACCTGACTCTGCTCTTTGTAAGTCATAAGATAATGACCTGTAATCACCCATATCTTTTTTATAAAGTTTAATAAAATGATGAATTGTTGGGAATATAGAAGCAAATGACTTATCGATTCTACTATTAGACGCATTTCTACCGAATAAGACTTTATATGTCATTTCCTTAACTAATTTTCTGTCTTTGACATTTAGAGATTGCATCATATACTCATAATAAGTACCATTTATAGTTAAACTCTTAAAGAAATCAAATTCCTCTTTTTTAACCCAAGAAGTACCTGACTCTTCAATCAATTTACATAAGAAAAGTGGTTGTGAGTTTTTGATATCAATTTCGGCAGTTTCTTCACCATCTATAAGTAAACAATTCTTTCTAATAAATGATCTTAATATTGTGAAATTAGTATGCATTCGACCAAAAGAATCAAAATGAAAAAAGATATGTTTGTCTGATATAGATTCTACAGAGTAAGCATTTCTATTATAAATATCAATATCCTTTCTTTTTAATCCATTTAAGAAAGCCATAGATCTATTCTTATCTATAGTTACTTGAAAAAGGTCAGATACAAGTTTTTGTCTAACATCTACATCAATTGGACTCAATTGATTAGAATTGTAATCAATCAATTCAATAATTTTTGACTTATACTTTTTAATAAGTACTTTATCCTGATTACTATATCTATGAATTTTAGATTTAAATATTCTAGGATTAAGTGAGTATGTTCTACTAGTCACACCAGCCTTATAATTTCTATCCATTTTGATAAAATTATTATCAATTAAATATGAAATATAAATGTTGTAAAGGTGTCCGTATTTCTTTTTAAGAATAATAGAATTCAATACAAAACTATTATCTTTCTTAAAGAAGTACTTTAAAATCAGATTATGAACTATATCAATTATGTAGGCTGATTTTAGATTAGTATTTTTGTAACTTATTACTTTTACGTCTCTAAGATGATATAAATCAGTAGGAAGAAATTGTAGTGAATTTTTTTTATCTCGTATTTTATTGCTAATCAGTTTAGTATAATCTATCTTTTGTATCTCCATTAATTCTTGTATATTTCTCATACACATTATATCAAATAAAGAATTGATGGTTTGGTATAAAATTTAGATTATGAAAATAAATTTTCTATCTTTTCTTTTCTCTTTGTGGCTCTCATTTGTCTACCCAATTCTTTAGTAAAACTATCAATATCCAAACCATGGTAAGATTGTAAATCATGAGCCATTTCTGTAGACCACTCAGCTCTTAATCGTCTTTTCTCCGCCTTTACTTCAATAGTAGACACAAGTAAGTTTATAGAGTTCATTATTTAACAGGAGCTTTAGGTGTTTCTTCTTCTGTAGGTGTTTCTTCTGAGGCAATCGGAAGTTTACCACCTTTACCTTTTTTCTTTTTATCAGTATCTTCACCTTTTTCAAATTCTGAATAAACATCAGGATAAACTTGACCTTCGGCGTCTTGGTCATATTGAATCTCAAAAAAGTCACCAAAGTCTAACAAACCAGCTCTACCTAATTCAACTTCTTGCATTTTATTTAAGTAAGCCGAAATATAACTATCTATATCTGATACAAATTTATTGAAAAGTGTAACAGTATTTTCAGTAAATACACCAATTGGTTTCTTTTTCTTTTTATTAAATGAGCCAAGAATCACTTTGAATATATACTCAAGTTTCTCATCTTCTTTGATATAGTCTTTAGTTAATTTATTTTTAATTAACTCAGTATTAATCTTGAATTTATCTTTATTAAAGAAATGAGGTACGGTAAAATCAAAATCTAATAAATCTTGTTTTACTTCAGAAACATAAATGTTATAAAGTTTAGAAATTAAGTAAATATACACCTCATCCTTTTTATCACCTTTTAATTTAATGTCTTCTATATTTATAGATTGACAGAAATTTAAGAAATTAACTAATATAAGAGTATAAATCTCAACAAATTCAGTACTATTAGTTTCACTTAATCTTTTATAGAGAGGATTCAATAACTCAAATGAAATATCTTTAGATTGACTTTTAATAATCAACTTTTCAATATTCTTCTGGAAATCCTCATCCATTAAAAATGAATTAGTAGTTATAGGATTTAAAACTTTATAGAAGAAATAAGCAAATGACCTTTCACCAAAAATATAATCTAAATCATCTTCACTGGTGTGTATAAAATATTTGATTGCTTCTTTCATTGTCTCGGTAAGTTTACCTTGATAAATCACAGGAATCATATCAACATTTAACAATCTAGCGTACTCGTCAACCTCTTCTAAATTAAAGTCATACTTATTTGATTTGTAAATTCCAGTTAAAACTAATTGATTTTTTGGAACTCTATTGTATTCAATATTTGCTGGTTGATTATCCGGAAAATACTCAAAACAAAACCACCACTTTCTATTAAGTAAACCCTTTACTCTTTCATCAAGTGAATTGAAATACTCAATTGCTGGATTATAATAATTTTGCATTGCTAGGTCAACTAAGTTAATTGACTGATTAGTAACTGACTTTGGTCTTATATCAAATGTTTTACCATTCCAATTGACCCATATTTTACTACCTTGTACGTCTTCATAGACAAATATCTCGTCTGAAAAAAGTTGGTCTAAAACTTCATTATCATCAAGACCATTAAGTGTGATTAGTTTACTCATAATTGATTTCTGTTTTTATCAATATTATATATTAAAAGTTACTTGTTTTGTAAAAAATCCAATATTTCATCAATATTTTCTTTAGAATAACCACCCTGAAGTGGTGATCCTCCTGATTTTAGATAATTGTTATATAAGTCGATATATTCATCTTCACTATAAAATCTATTATCTAAGTCTGAGAATACTACCGTTGTATCTGAAGCATCTACAGTTTTGTTTTGTAGTCTGGTTTCACCATAACCTGGTCCAACTGGTCCAACTAACTCAGTACCAGATATTTCTTCTGATATAAAATTGTTATATTTTTTAATCTTCATCTTTAACTTCTAATTTTTCAAAGTATTCATCGTGTTCTTCCAATGAATATTGATTCTTCTTTACGTTATATATTATATTATAAAGAAATTTATCATGTAATTTGTGTTTTTCTTCACCTTTCATGATAATAATTGAAGTTTCTTGTTGATGATTATCAACTAAATCAACTATTTGTAGTCCAAATTTACCATCTCTGTCATGTAAATTACAGATTATAGATTTTTGTTTCTCAATTAGTTCTTTGATTTTTCTACAAGTTACATTCTTAGATAACATCATAAAATCTCTATCTTCAGTTTTAGAAGTCTCATTATACAAGTTAAGAAACTCCTTTTCTCTCTTAGTCAGTTTACCCTTCTTAGAGATTTTTTCCAAAATTCTATTCATCTCAATCTCTTTAATTGATTCACCAAGCACATAATATTTAAATAATTTAGATATTTTCATCCTTAGGCAAATTTTTGTAGTTTATATATTATAGAAGTATTCATAGTTTTTATATATACTGTGGAAATAAAAGTTTTTTATGGATAAACAGTTATTAAAAGCTCTTGATAATTTAGGAAATTCTTTGGAAGCACTAGTTGCTGCTTTGGAAAGCAAGAAAGAGGCTAAAAGCGATACTACGCAAAGTCTAAAATCTGGTGATTTTGGAAAACAACTTGAATCCATAAATGTAGGAATAAAATCAATTAAAGCAGATACTCAAGAAATTCTTAATAATCAAAAAACAATTATTGATTTACAAAGAAAAAAAGAATCAGATAAAAAAACTGGTGAATTTGAATCAGCGGGTGACGCTAAAAAGGAATCTAATATAAAGAAAGGTGTTGGTACAATACTATTAATAGCAATAGCAGTATTAGCAATTGGTCTGGCATTTAAATTAGTTGGTAAAGTTGATTTCTTATCAGTAATAGCCTTAAGTTTAGCTATAGTTTTAATAGCATTCGCTTTTGAGAGAATAGCAAAAAGTGGACTCACACCAAAAACAGCTTTTGGAGCATCTATTGTAATGGGTATCATATCACTTGGTGTTCTTGTAGCCTCATTCCTACTTTCTAAAGTTAAGAAAATTACTATTGGTCAATTTATAAGCGCTGTTATGATATCAGCTTTATTCTATTTTATTGCACCAGTAATGGCTGATATTATTAATAGACTACAAGATGAAACTGACATCAGTATGGATGACGGAAAGGGTGGTAAAACAAAAATGAGAACCAAAAAAATGTCTTGGAACAAATTATTTGGAATGGTCGTCGGTCTTCCATTAATAATGCTTGGTATGTCATTAGGTATAATGCTATCATCTTGGATATTATCTAAGGTAAGACCTATGACTATGCCACAAATTCTAACTAGTATATTAATTGCTACTATGTTTACCGTAGTTGCTTCTGGAATTAAAGGACTTCTTCACGCATTAACAGAAGAAACAGAAGTACAAGCTAAAGGATTTGGTGGTAAACAAAAAGGCATAGCGATGGGTAAATTATTTCAATTATGCTTGATTTTACCAATACTAATGGCCTCGATATCAGCAGGTATTACTTTATCATCTTGGATATTAAGTATGATAAAACCAATGAGTTTCACACAAGCCATAACTGCAATAGCAATTGGTCTCATGTTCTCTATAATATCATTTGGTCTTAAAGGATTATTGACAAGTTTAGCGATTATATTGCAACTATTTGGAATGGGAACTATGTTAAAACTAGCAGGTATAGTTGTATTAATGTTACCAGCGATGGCGTTAGCTATAACAGCGTCTTCTTGGATATTATCTAAAATTAGACCAATGTCATTTATGCAAATATTTGTAGCAATTGCAATCACTATAATGTTCGCGATTCTAAGTTATGTAATGCCTTATTTAGCAGCAGGTATTATTGCAATTGACAAATTACTCGGAACTAAAAAACTATTTTTAATTCCATTAACACTTGTTGCGATATCAACCGCAATTTGGTTATCATCACACATATTGGCCAAGATGAAAGAAATTCCTTGGATGAAAATGTTTAAGATATTAGTTTATGGTATAATAATGGCACTGGTTGTGACGGCATTTACACCAGCGGTAATTTTCTTAGGTTTATTACCACTTAGTAGTTTAATTAAAGGTGTTGTTGGTATTATTCTGATAGCAACAGCAATCGTACTAAGTTCGATGATATTAGCGAAAGGTAAATATGATAAACCACCTAAATGGTCTTGGACACTTCAGGTAGCTTTAGCATTTTTAATTTTTGCACCAGCAGTTGTTTTACTTGGTATGGTACCTCTTCCAATTATTATTTTTGGTCTAATAGCAGTAGCACTTGTTGCAATAGCAATAGTCTTAACTGATAAGATTTTAGCAAAAGGTCAGTACAAAAAATATCCACCAATTAAATGGACACTAAGTACAGTTGCCGCATTAGTACCTTTCGCTTTAGGTATGGCATATTTAGGACCATTCTTAATTCCAGTGGTTTTCGGAGCAATAGCGATTTTAATAGTAGCTGCTAGTATTGTTGCGGTTTCTAAAATTCTAGCAAAAGGTAGTTATGAAAAGTTTCCTTCATTAGAATGGACAAAATCAGCTGTAATGAGCATGGGGTTCTTTGGAGCAGGTATGCTCGGAATAGGTGCTCTTATAGTTGGAAGTTTAGGTTTAGGTTACATAGCATTGGCCGCTGGTCGAGAAGGTGTACTAATGATAGCACAAACAACTGTAGATGCGGCGGAAATTTTAAGAAAAGGTAGTTTTGTTGGTGGACCTACAAAAGCATGGGCTGAAGGTGTATCAATAGCACTCGGAGCATTCTCTTCAGTTTATACAATGTTAGCTGATAACGCTTTCTGGTCATTCTTTGGAATGGGAGGAATTGGACCAAATGAATTTGCCGCTGGTATCAAAGTAGTAACCAAAGGTATTGTTGTTGCCGCAAAAGAGTTTGAGATGAACAAGGCCGCATTTAAAGACGGCCCATCAGAGAAATGGTCAAAAGGAGTAGGTACAGCAATTGGAGCATTCGCTCCGGTTTATGCAGTATTACTTGGGCAAGGTAGAAGTACATTTGATAAGATATTTGGAGGACCTGGTCCATCGGTCCAAGATATGAAAAAAGCGATTATAACTATCTCACAAGGTATCGTAGAAGCAGCCAAATTCTTCGCTAAAAATAAGGTCGCTTTTAAAGAAGGAAGTTATCCAAGTAAAAAATGGGGTAAAGGAGTAGGAGCAGCAATCGGAGCATTCGCACCTGTATTCCAAGTACTAGCAAATATGTCTTGGTTTAGAAGTGCTGATAAGATGGTTAAAGCAATGGGTAATGCCATCAGAACAGTAACTCGTGCGATTATTGATGCGGCAGAAATATTAAACACAACAGATGTTCCGTTTGACTCTACAAAAGTACCTGATAAAAAGTGGAGTAAAGGAGTATCAGGTGCCATTCAAGCATTTAACGGAGTTTTCCAATACATGCAAGAAAACTCTGGTTGGCTTACAAGTGGTGATGAGGTCGCTGCTCAAATGGCATCGGGTATAAATTCTATTACGTGGGCGATAGCGGATACCGCAAATATATTTGGTACGGTACCATCAGAGTACTGGAAAGCATATCCAACAGAAGAATGGGGTAAAAGTGTTCAAGCAGTAAATGAAACAATGACATATTCAGCCAAATTCTTAATAGACCAATGGGGTGAAAGTGACTACGCTATAGGATATGGCCTAAGAGGAATGGCTGACGTAATTAAATATGTAGCCAAACAATTTAAAGGAGCAGATTCTTGGATAGCACCTTCACCAAAATGGGCAGGTATGATAGCTTGGAATATGAAATTCTTTAGTAGATTAGCCAGTAAAATAGTCAAGCAACTTGGAGTAACAGGATGGATAGGATTAGATTACATTGAAGACATGGCAAATAGAATGAGAAAAGTCGCAAAAATTCTACACTCTGGTAAATCTGCATTTGATTATAATATACCGGACAATTTTATACCAAACTTGAGAAAAAATATGTTAGACTTCCAATCTCTTGTACATGAATTAGCAGCTGGTGAAGAAAAAGGTATGTTGGATATTTTAGGTGATGCGTTCGGAAGAGCAATGGGTGAACAGGATCCAATAATACAAATGGCAAATAGAATGGTCGCATTAGCAAAAGGTTATTCAGCTTTAGCTGATTCACTTATAAAACTTGGCGGAGCAATGAAAGCTGTAAATGTGAAGAACCTAACTCAATTAGGATCTTTCACCAAAGGAGTTGCTGGTAAGATGCCACAAGTTCAGAAAGAGCCAGACGAAAAACCAGGATTCTTCAGTAGTATCAAATCACAATTCACCGGTATGTTTGGTGATAAAAAAGAAGAAAAGAAAACTGGATTCCAAGCACCAGCTAATGCATCAAATAATAAAAACAAAATATCATATGTATCTGAAAAACTAGAAGAACTAATAAAAATCATGTCAAATATTGATAAAAGTACTTCTAAACTTGATGAATTTATTGAAGAACAATCCGGAGGTAAAATTAAACAAGATGTCGGTGGAAAATCATTTGGCATTGAATAAACATTCAGATTATAAAATTATATAAGAATAGTATGAAAGCATCCTTTCTTAAAAAAGTTACACTATTTAATTCTTTTAGAAGAACTCTTAAAAAGAATAAACAAATCTTGCAATCTAAATTCAATCTAAGAATTGATAACGCAAGTAGGTTATATACTGTTGTTAATGTACCTGAAGAACTTATTGGAGAAGCTTACTCACTTAAGAAATCAGACATTGATAGAATTTCCGAAAACTACCTAAGAGAATACTCTAGAGAAGTTACAGAACATCTTAACTCAATTAAACTTCAAGAATTGTTTGAGGTTTATGAAATAAAAAAGGTAGATAAATACTCATATTTAATTATTATTGGATTTAGTTTATTTAAGTCAACTACTTTTTATAACAGATTATATTATGTCGGTTTACCAACAGCAGTAGTTTCATCACTTATTTTATTACTTTTATTATTATAACACTAAACATTTTAACTAATCTATATTATAATAATAAAAATATATTTTAGATATGGATAATTTTTATGAGTTATCAGAGGACACAATCTCTACATTTTTTGAGATTTTTAATAAAAAATCTTTTCCACTTTCCATCAAATTTCAATTTGTTGGTGACCAAAAACAAAAGGAACTAATCAAAGTTTCACTAATCAATCCAAAGTTTTCTTTTCTTTTAGGAAAAGAAATTTTAGTATCAGTAAACGAGGACATTATGAATGCTTTTGATGATGAGTCAATTACAATCCTAATGGAGCAAGAAATTGATAAAATTTACATCAACATCGAAACTGGTAAAATGAAATTGATTAAAACTGATCTTAATACATTTTCTTCACTTGTAAATAAATATGGTGTTGAAAAAGTAGCAAGAGCAAACAAAGTAGAGGAATTATATCAAGAGCAACAGAAAGATGCAAAAAATGACGAACAATTTATAGCTTAATTATGAATACAACTTTAGGACAAAATTACGTAAACGCACTCAGAAAAAAGTATGAGTCACAAATGGCAGAAGCAGAAGCTAATCTAGCTCTTTACTTCTCATCTACAAATTTAGCAGCTATCGGAGAACACTCTGATTTGTTAGCAGAACATGACAGATGGGTAGAATTCTACGCAACAGCTAAGGATAAATTAGAATGTTTATCTAAATTATATCCAACAACCACATCAATTAACGGATAATAAAAAAATAGAATATTATGGAAAAAATAGAAACAAATGTAGTAAAACCTCAAATCTCTTATATTGAGAATGAACAAAATTACAGAACAATCAATGAAGAAGTTGAACAACTATTAGATAATAAAATCTCATCAGTTGTTAAATTCATTTCTGAAAAAACAGGAAAAGGTCAATCAGATAGTATCAAAGATGAACTTTACCTACAAGGTCAAAACTTGTGGAAAGAGTTATCTCAATCTCTAAAAGATGCTAAATATAATTTTCATCTTGATAGACCACAACATAAATTTTTAACAGACTTAGTTCTTAGTAAACTTGAATACGATGTTAATACAGTATTCTTTGCAATTGAACTAAAAGAATTGTTTGATTTTATGAAAGATTCTAAATATAAAAATGATACAGAATTACAAAGTTATTCCGTAACAGCAACTGAAATAACTTATATTTATCACTTGATTTCTAAATATAATGTTAAAGGTCTTAATAAAGAAGCTTACCTTTTTGCTGAAGTACTAATGAAAATTGGAAATATCAGTAAGATTTTTAACTATTATGAAACTCAAAGTAAAAACTTAGCTACAGAAATTCAAGACTGGGTTTTAACTTTTGATGACAATGTATCAAAAGAAAAACTAAACGATGTAGAAACTGTAACCGGAATGGTAGTTTAATCTTAATCAATCTTATAAAAAAGGAACCAATTGGTTCCTTTTTTTATGCTTAATAAACTGGAGTTATTGGTGTGAATGGTCCAATCGGATCAATATAAGAATACTGCTCGACTAAGTCTTTTATACCCTTTAGATAGTAACTCTTTTTGTATGTAAATGTAGAGCCATAACCATTATCAGAAGTAACTTCTATAACAACAAATGGATCAATATTAGAATCAACTGTAAAGTTAAAAGGTTTAATATTAGAACCTTCTCTATACTCTTGAATAGTCTGTACAGGTTCAAGATTTATTCTTTTCCATTCGGTTACCTTTAACCAATTCTGAGGATCCAAGTTAGGTGAAACAGAAGCTGATGAACCCAATCCACTAAATACATAAAAATCTCTTTGATACTCAACAACAGAAGAAACCGCATAAGAGTCATTTGGACTCCAAGTAGATGTTTCTTCAAATTTTCTTGGATTTTTAACTTTGTTATTGTCTATCTGTGATTCATATAAAAGGTCAAAATAAATAACTTTGTCACCTTTTTCATATGTTGTAAATGGAGCCCACTCTTTATAAGTCTTATAAGTTCTTATTTTAATATCAAAATAATCTGGATTAACTAACTTCGCACCAGTATAAGGTTTAGGCTCTGGAATAAGTGGGTCGTCATAATACGTGTCTGTTAATCCAGGAATAATTGAATAGAAATCTAAAACACAATTATAAACTGTAGAACCACTATTTACTGGGGATAGATAAGCCTCATTCATCTTAAACATAATCGGAGTCATCTCTTGTTTAATATTAAAAATCGAAACATCAAATGTTTGATGACTTATAGTAGTAGAAGAGTTTAATGAAGTTCTTCCAGTAATATCCATAATAGTGTGTGTTAACGGAACAATATTACGTTTTAACCAATATTTAAGACCCTGTAATTTTATAATTATTTCATCTAAACTATAGTTTAATATGTAATTACCATCAAAATCAGTTATAAAATACGTTAGGTTGAATAAGTTAGTTCCTTCGTAGTTTGGATTAGGAAGTGAGTATTTAATAAAGTCTTTCTCATTCCAACCTTTAATCGTATTATCAAAAATATCAGGAATTTCAACCTTAAATAATTGACCAAATAACTTAGATGAAGAATCAGTATTTCGATAATATTCATTCAACTGTAAGTCATTATATCCAAAATAGTTAATAGCATTAATCAATGACTTATAAGAACCAATGAAAGGAAATATTTCTGATTTCATCATCAACATCTCTTTTCTTTTTCTATTAAGAATAGTCCAGTCAATACCACCTTCGTTTATATCATACTCCTTAAAGATAAAAACCTCGTCTGGATTAATAAGTTTACCAACATTACCTAATTCTATTTTAAATCTAATATCTTCTTCTTCAGTTTGACCATAAGTTACAAATCTACCAATTTCTTTATCTTTAACTTTGAATGTGCACTTTAAGTAAGTTGTTTGACCAACCGTAGGATAATCATTAAGTACTGTGTTTTCAGTAAATAACAAATCTAAATTGTAGTTAAAAAAGTCTACTATTAAATATTTAGTATAAACTTCTCTAACTTTTACTAAAATAGAGTTATTAGTAGAAATATACTGATTTCTATTATTTGTTACATCTTTAATATAAATAACAATATGTTGACCTGGTTTCAATCCTTTACCAGTAAATGTCTCAGGTGAATTTTGATTTATATAAATCTCACCTCTTCTATCACCACCAACATCAGTTGTGGTAAAAGTAACATTTGTAAAAGAATCAGATTCAATATCAAAGATTATATTTTCACTTTTATAAAATTGTAAAACACTTCTTAATGCTCCCTCTTGCTCAGCTTTATATCCGATAAATAACTCAAGAGACTCTGGAGCTACCGAAGTATCATCACTATCATCTACATAACTAAGTGTATATTCAACTCTATCAAATATTGTTTGTTGATATTGTGGATAAGAAACCTTAGTAATATCTCTATTAGGAGTTCTTGAAAGTACAGGATTTTCCAAAGGCTTCGGACCAGTATAAGCATAAGAACCAGTAGAAGAAAGTTGTTCACCACTAAAGTCATATAAGAAGAATTCCGAAACTTGATCGGTAACCCATCTCCAATAATATTTAACAGAAACATCTCCCTCAAAATTTTCTCTTGGTCTTCTAAAATATTCTCTTGTTTTTAACCAAATACTTTCTCTTGGAACATAGTTTGGATTAAGTGTGCCATAAGATAAATCTTCAACACCAGAATAAGTAGCTGGATTAATAATTATTGAACCGTTAAGTACCACTTGAACCTCAGCAACTGAGTTTATAGTTGGTTGAATAGCCCAAACAGATTTTCTTTCAGGATTATAAATTATTTTTGTAGTTGGAGCTCCAGTATTTTGCCACCAAAGAACTGTACCATCCAAAGCGTTCACCGATGCAATAATACCATTACTTCCAGTATATCCTTGAGCGGAAACATATAACTGACCATCGTATTGATTTATTGCTAAATATCCATATGCAGCAGTAGCTTGTATCTGTGAATAAGTAGCAGAACTTAAGTTCAATCTATAAAGACCGCTATTGTTAGACACATTCATCTCACCAGTCAAATTATTAAAAATAATATCGTTAAATTGATAAGTACTTAATGAAACAGATTGTGTAACTCCATTATCAATTCTCCAAAGACTAGCGGTTGAGTAAACATATACTGACTCAAAAACAGGCTCATAAAAAATCGAATGAGTAAGACCTGAAATACCATAACTAGTTTGAATTGTTCGATTAGAATTAACTCTAATTACTTCATTAGCATTCGTCGTAATATACATATCACCCTCAAATGAGTTATAAACCATTGCTCCAGTTCTTGTAGCAGATGGTGGAAAATTAGTAGTTGATGGTGATAAAGTAACAGTTGGTGTTGATGTTAAATTATTGTAAGCAAAAATATCAACTCTTGCTAAATTCTCATAAGTAATATAAACATCACCATTTACTGGATTTATCTCAACATCAAATGCTTCTGCACTTGAGTTTGATGCTGTAAGCGATATTGTAGATACCAAGGTGTTTACTACAGTATCAACAACAAATAATTTATACTTACTTAAACAATATAAATAGTTATTAATTGTATTAAATTCTAATTGTATACTTTGTGTATTACCAGGTAAAGGTATTGTAGTTAAGTAATCACCATAATATGAGTCTATCGCCACTAAGTCGTCACCAAATAATAAAATTGAATTACTAAGTTGAACGTATATCAAGTCAACTAAGTTTGCTGAATATCCTGAATAGTTATACGTATTAAAGTTATAACTATTTGGATTATAAGCCAATGAGAACGAAAGTGGATTAAAATCACCACCACTAACATTATCAAAAGGACCACCAACTCCACCAGTTGGTCCAACAGGTACAACACAAGCAGTTTGACCAAAACCTAAACTGAAAGCCAATGTTATAAAGGCGGATGAATTACATATAGCGTTAGTTAATCCCCAGAAAGGTCCCTGATAACTAAGATTCATAGTTGTAGGTTCAAGATAATCAATTACATATTCTTGATTATTGAATGGATAAAATGTGTTGTTAATAGAAAAAGCCATTCCGGTTGAGAATCCAGCAGACTCAAATGAACTTGTTGAACCTGTAGGTAAAACAACCTCGTTAGAAGCGATTAACACACCTTCAGAACCTTTTAGTTTTTCGGTTATTTTATAGTCATCTATTCCTGGAAGATTAACTTTTCCAGTAGAAACTATATAATCTAATCTTTGTTCTAAACTTAGAACATCAAATGTAAGTAAGTTATTAATATTCTTTACAATAATACCTCTTTCAAGTAGTGAAATAGCATACTCATCATACCAATGACTTAAAGTTGTAGGTATATCCGGTAAACTACCAGTACCATAAGCGGTCGATTGATAGAAACTATCATCATTAATTATTATTTCTAAGTATGGTCCTAAATCCTGAAATAATATTCTAGAATGTTCGATGTGAAATGCGGCGGTATCACCAACATCAACGTAATCAAATACCATAGGAACATTTGGATATTCAGTTCTAAAGAATATTGAATTATAGAAAACAGAAGTATAACTTCCTGTAAATTTCAACTCAGCAATAATACCAAGAGAATATAGTCTAACATAATAAATCGTCAACCAATTTCTCAATGTTCTATCAATGGTTCTTTCCATATCAATAGTAGCACCACTATAAACAAAAATTGTTTCAACATCGTAAATCATTCCGTTAATCGATATCTTAATACCAAAACCATCTAAATCAGTAAATACAACATTTACATTAAAATTACTTGAATAGTTATAATTCAACTCTTTTACTAAGCCATCACTTACTCCTACTATCTTTTCATAAACTTCTTTTTTACCACCGATTGAGTAAGTTGGACCTACTTGTGTGTGATAAAAGTTTACTTCGGCATAATCACTAGCATATACTAAATCAGCTTTTAATTGATTATTTTGATAAAATAAATCCAAATTAAATACGGTTAAATCTGACTTATACTTTTCAGCAGTAGAAGCAAGAGTTATTGATGCTGAATTAGTCCAACCATATTGAAAATAATATCTATCAGTAGTTAAATAAATTTGAGCATTCAACAAAGACTCAGGAACAGTT
>Ga0164293_10000150_pt1 | contig 47760 bp, 43 predicted proteins | sample GEODES118metaG_FD_111487 | JGI IMG/M metagenome (GOLD analysis project Ga0164293, IMG submission 111487) | Eutrophic lake water microbial communities from Lake Mendota, Wisconsin, USA - GEODES118 metaG | ecosystem: Environmental > Aquatic > Freshwater > Lake | place: USA: Lake Mendota...
CGTCCAAATTAATGACGGCCATTGGTGGTGCAATGTTGTTCTTTTTCCTAACAACGCTGTTCCTGCTTGTTCACCGATGGTGGCAATCGCAAATGGTAAAAAATAATTAGTGTGGTCCAGACCGACGAGGGGTATTTGTCAATCTTCGTAAATCACTTAAGTCATTGATTATCAATAATAAAACAAATTCTGAGTTTTTGATAAATCTTCAAAAATCAATCAAAAACGAGGTAGTTGGTGCGCAGTTTGGTGCGCAGTTTCAATAATAATTAATGAAGGAAGTTGCAATAATTGGCGGTGGAATATTAGGTCTAGCAATAGGCTACGAGCTGAGTATTTCTCATCCTAATTTCAAAATAACTCTTTTTGAAAAAGAAGATGGTTTAGGAAAGCACCAATCTGGTAATAATAGTGGCGTACTGCATTGTGGATTATATTATCAGCCGGGCTCTTTAAAAGCAAAGTTAGCAGTAGATGGAATTCGTGAAATGATTTCTTTTTGTGAAAAAAATCAAATCAACCACGAAGTTTGCGGAAAGATCGTAGTTGCCTCAGATGATAGAGAGATAGGCTTATTAGATAACCTAGCTGATCGTGGAGCAAAAAATGGGTTGAAAGGATTGAAATTTCTCAGCCCAGAAGAGCTTAAGCAGCGTGAACCAAATGTAAGAGCTAAAAAAGCACTTTTGGTACCAGAAGAAGGAATTGTAGATTATAAGCAGGTGATGGCAGTAATGGCTGAGTATATTTTAAATTCCGGTGGTAAAATTTATACGGATAATAAAGTGTTAGGACTGACTGCTTCAAATGAAAACACAACTTTATTAAAGTCAGAAAAAAGTGGGCAAGCTTTTGATTTAGTAATCAACTGCTCAGGATTATTTTCTGATAGAACCTACACTAGTTTGACATCTAAAAAGAGTCCAATTAAAATTGTTCCATTTAGAGGAGAGTATATGCATATTGCTGATGAATATAAACATTTGGTTAATCATTTGATATATCCTGTTCCTGATCCCAAATATCCTTTTTTGGGTGTTCATTTCACTAGAATGATCAATGGCGGAAGAGAAGTTGGACCAAATGCTGTGTTGGCATTAAAAAGAGAGGGATATAAAAATACTGATTTTTCTTTAAAAGATACTTTTGATTCTTTGACGTATAAAGGATTTCTTAACTTTTTCACCAAGAATACGAGTTTTGCCATGGGCGAATTTTTAAGTTCGCTATCAAAAAGCGCTTTTGTTGCAAAATCTAAAAAGCTAATTCCAGACGTAGAAGATTATATGTTTGTTAAAGGAGGTACTGCAGGAGTAAGAGCCCAAGCTATTAGCCCAACAGGTGAATTAATTATGGATTTTAATATCATCAAAGAAAATAATCAAATACATGTACTTAATGCACCTTCACCTGGCGCAACAGCGTCATTGTCTATAGCCAAATACATCATCCAAAACTATATTTAAACTTATTTATGAAACAGAACGATTATAAAATTGCCATCATCGGCTTAGGTTATGTGGGTTTACCTTTAGCGATTGAATTTGGTAAAAAGTTTAAAGTTCTAGGTTTTGATATCAATCAATCCAGAATTGAAGAGCTTAACCTTCTAACCGATCGTACCAATGAAGCAGACCTTGTTGGTATGAAAAATGCAATGGAATTGGCCAAATCAAATGTTGGTTTGGGCTTAAATTTTTCTGCTAACGTCGAGGACTTAAAAAATTACAATGTTTTTATTGTAACTGTCCCAACACCTATTGATCAGTTTAAAGCGCCTGACTTAACTCCATTATTAAAAGCTTCTGGAATGTTGGGTAAAATAATCAAAAAAGACGATATCGTAATTTATGAATCTACTGTTTATCCTGGTTGCACAGAAGAAGACTGTGTTCCGGTGTTAGAAAAATATTCTAGATTGAAATTTAATCAAGATTTTTACTGTGGTTATTCACCTGAACGAATTAATCCCGGTGACAAGATAAACACATTAACCAAAATTAAAAAAGTAACTTCGGGTTCAACTCCAGAAATTGCAGAAGTAGTTGATGAACTATATAAAAGTATTATTGATGCTGGAACCCATAAAGCCCCGAGCCTTAAAGTTGCAGAAGCATCAAAAGCGATAGAAAATGCACAACGTGATGTGAATATTTCGTTTGTTAATGAATTGGCATTGATTTTTGATCGAATGGGAATTGATACCAATGATGTTTTGGATGCAGCAGGCACTAAGTGGAATTTTTTAAAGTACAAGCCAGGATTAGTAGGTGGGCATTGCATTGGTGTAGATCCTTATTACTTAGCTCATAAAGCTGAAAGCTTAGGATACTATCCACAAGTGATTTTATCTGGAAGAAGGGTAAATGACAATATGGGAATGTTTGTGGCCAATAAGTTAGTAAAACTCTTGATTGCTAAACACCATGTGATTGCAAAATCAAATGTACTAGTTTTGGGCATTACGTTTAAAGAAGATTGTCCTGACATTCGTAACTCCAAAGTGATTGATATCGTAAAGGAGTTACAACAGTTTAGTATCAATGTTGATGTATTTGACCCCCATGCCAATGAACATGAAGTTATTGAGGAATATGGCATAACATTAATTGATAAAATGAACAAAACCTATGATGGTATCATCTTAGCGGTATCACATAAAGAATTTTTAGAACTCGAGTTAGATGACCTTAAATCATCAAATTCATCTGTAATATTTGATACGAAAGCATTTTTAAATCGATCATTAATTGACGGAAGACTTTAGTATTATGAAAATAGAAATGGTAGACCTTAAAGGTCAATATGACAAAATAAAGCCCGAAATCGATCAAGCTGTTATTTCGTGTATAGGCAGTACTTCTTTCATTAATGGTCCAGCTGTTAAAGAATTTCAAGTCAATTTACAGCAATACCTTGGAGTAAAACATGTTATTCCTTGCGCTAATGGAACCGATTCATTGCAAATTGCCATGATGGCATTAGATTTAAAACCTGGCGATGAGGTGATTTGCCCAGCTTTTACCTACGTTGCTACTGCTGAAGTAATAGGATTATTAGGTCTTACTCCCGTTATGGTTGATGTAGATCCAAATACTTTTAATCTTACTGCTACCGCGATAGAAAAAGCAATAACCTCAAAGACCAAAGCTATTGTACCTGTGCATTTATATGGGCAATCGTGTGATATGGAGCCAATTATAAAATTGGCAGAAAAACACAATCTTTTTGTAATTGAAGATAATGCCCAAGCTATTGGTGCCGATTATACATTTTCTGATGGTAGAGTAGCTAAAACCGGTACCATGGGACACATAGGAAGCACTTCATTTTTTCCATCAAAAAATTTAGGATGCTATGGAGACGGTGGAGCACTATATACTAATGATGATGAATTAGCTCGAAAAATGAGGATCATAGCCAATCATGGACAAGAAAGAAAGTATTACCACAAAGTGTTGGGTTGCAACTCTAGATTAGATACTATACAAGCCGCTATTTTAAACATTAAATTAGAGCATTTGGATTTCTATAATCATGCACGAAGTGATATGGCGTTGTTATATGATAAGGCTTTTTTGGCGATTGAGGGATTACAAGTTCCCGAAAGACAAAGTAATAGCACGCATGTATTTCACCAATATACCTTGAAAGTTAACAACGGCAAAAGAAATGAATTGCAAAAATATTTGGCTGAAAACGGTATACCAAGTATGATATATTATCCACTTCCTTTGTATAAGCAAGAAGCATTTCATCAATTTGTATCAACTAATTTTAAACTAGACGTTACCGAACAATTATGTGATGAAGTCCTATCTTTGCCTATTCATACGGAAATGAATATAGAACAGATGAACTTTATAATTACTCAAATTCAATCATTTTTTAAATAATAAATATGGCAGTTTTTTATGCGCACGAAACGGCAATTATAGATGAAGGTTGCAAAATAGGCGATGGCACAAAGATTTGGCACTTTAGCCATATCATGTCAAATTGTATTATTGGCGGAAAATGCAATATCGGTCAGAATGTCGTAATCTCTCCGGAGGTTGTTTTAGGAAGAAATGTCAAAATTCAAAACAACGTAAGTATCTACACTGGTGTGATTTGTGATGATGATGTATTTCTGGGCCCTTCCTGTGTATTTACTAATGTAATTAATCCGCGTTCAGCAGTAAATCGTAAAGCTGAATATGAGCGAACCCATGTGGGACAAGGTGCCAGTATAGGCGCCAATGCGACCATTGTGTGTGGAAATGATATCGGGAAGTTTGCCTTTGTTGGTGCAGGTGCAGTTGTAACCAAAGCCGTTCCCGATTATGCTTTGGTGATAGGCAATCCGGCTAAACAAAGTGGCTGGATGAGCGAATGCGGACATAAACTAAAATTTAACGAAGCCGGTGAAGCCAGTTGCTCCCATAGTGGACAACAATATCTACTGTTAGATGGCCAGGTAAAGCGAAAATCGTAAGATGAAAAAAGTAAAATTCGCAGTGGTCGGTTGCGGCCACATCGGTAAGCGCCATGCCGAAATGATAAGCAGGAATCCGGAAGCTGAGCTGATTGCATTGGCAGATATTTTGCCTGCGAATCAAGTGGATGCGGAGAAGTTTGGCGTGCCATTTTTCAATAGTATAGATGAATTGTTGGCGTCCGAATTGGAAATAGATGTCGTTAATGTTGCCTCACCCAATGGGTTTCATGCCGAACACGCTTTAAAAGCTTTAGCAGCACGCAAACATGTGGTGGTAGAAAAACCTATGGCTTTAAGTAAGGCGGATGCTGAAAAGATCATTTTTAAAGCGCTACAGGTACACCGGCAGATATTTGCAGTAATGCAAAACCGCTTTTCCCCACCTTCGGTTTGGATCAAAGAAATGGTAGAACAGGGTAGTTTAGGCAAGATATTTATGGTTCAGCTCAACTGTTATTGGAACCGCGATAACCGCTATTACAAAGCAGGCAGCTGGCATGGCAATAAGGAGTTAGATGGTGGTACACTATTCACTCAATTTTCCCACTTTATTGATATTCTTTATTGGTTGTTTGGTGATATACATAATATCAAAAGCCGTTTTTACGACTTTAACCATGCGGACCTTACCGCATTTGAAGATTCCGGCATCGTCACTTTCGACTTTTTAAATAGTGGCAGTGGCGTTTTGAATTTTTCTACTTCTGTGTGGGAACAAAACCTAGAAAGCAGCATGACGATCATCGCCGAAAATGGCGCAGTAAAAATTGGTGGACAGTATATGGATAAAGTGGAATACTGCCATGTGAAGGATTATACAATGCCTAAACTTGCACCAACTAACCCGGGTAACGACTATGGCGCTTACAAGGGCTCGGCACAAAATCACAATTATGTCATCGACAATGTGGTGGATGTAATTAATAATCGCGCTACGATTACCACCAATGCATTGGAGGGTTTGAAAGTAGTTGAAATCATAGAAAGAATTTACAAATACAGCAATAATATATAATAAAAGAAAATAAATGGACCTTAAAAAATCAAAAATTCTAGTTATTGGGGGCGCCGGTTTTATTGGCAGTTTTGTGGTTTCGGAACTTCTCAAAGAAGATGTAAAAGAAGTAGTTATTTACGATAATTTCGCCAGAGGCCAACGCGACTATCTGGTTGAACAATTAAAAGACCCACGTTGCAGTATTTTCCCAATAGGAGGTGATATCCGTGAAATTGACATTCTCGATGCAGCAATGGAAGGAAAAGATTATGTGATCAGCCTAGCAGCTATGTGGTTGTTACATTGCAAAGATTATCCGCGTACTGCTTTTGAAGTGAATATTGCGGGTACTTTTAATATCCTAGAGACTTGTGTTAAGAATAAAATAAAAAAATTGGTCTGGTCCTCTTCAGCTTCGGTTTATGGAGATGCAGTTGAACTTCCAATGACCGAAAACCACCCTTTTAATAATAAAAACTTCTATGGTGCATCCAAAATTGCTGGCGAAGCTATGGCCACGGCATTTAATGATCGTTATGGTTTGCCAGTGGTAGGTTTACGTTATATGAATGTTTACGGACCCCACCAGGATCAGACTGCTGCATATACTGGGGTAGTACCCATTATGTTGAATAAAATAGAAGCTAATGAGTCGCCGGTAATCAATGGTGATGGTAGTCAGGCATATGATTTTATTTATGTAGAAGATGTGGCTCGCTGTAATGTGGATGCACTTAAAAGTGACGTCAATTTCGGCATGTACAATGTGGGTACTGAGGTTCAGACTTCAATTAAGGAGTTGTGTGATTTGATTTTGGATATGAAAAAATCGCCACTGAAAGTGATATATAAACCATATTCAAAAGATGACGCACGTTCAATGGTTCAAAATCGGATTGGATCACGAATTAAGGCCGAAAACGAATTAGGCTTTTTATATAAATACAGCTTGAAAGAAGGTCTCCAGAAATTAATTGATTGGAGAATATCCACTAAAATCGACAAAGCATGAGCACAAGGATTGCTGTTGTAGGAGAAGGAATTATTGGTTTAGCGATGGCCTACAAGCTGTTGCTAAAACACCCTGATCTCCAATTGGATTTGTTATAAATGGAATCCGGCCCAGGTAAATACCATTCTGGCTGGAACAGTAGTGTACGTCATTGTGGACTCGAATATAAGCCCGGCTTAAAAGCCATGGCTATTGGAAAAATAAGGGAAATGACAAACTTTTGTCAAGAGCATGCCATAATACAAGAAATCTGTGGTATAGTCGTAATAGCTTCCAATCAACAACAAGAAGAAACTTTACTAGTCCTCGCTAAGATTGGAGAAGCTAACGGCTTACAGGGTTTGAAATTTTCGAATAATGCTTAACTCAAAGCCAGGTAGCCCATGGTTCGATCAATATCGACTTTATTGGTACCCGAAGAAGGAACTGGTCCATGTTTTAAATGCGCCTTCTCCGGGGGCTAAAGCTTCAATAGCAATAGCCTCACATGTTATTGATCAGTATTTTTAGTTTCAAGAAGAAATAATCAATAGATATAACAACAAAATTTTAAAATGTTGAAAGTACTTGTGACAGGCGCAGCTGGATTTATTGGCTCTCATTTGATTAAATCTCTATTACTTGAGAGTTCATATTTCATTTATGCATTGGTCAGAGAGAAACATTCATCATTTTCTGAAAACACTTTTCTGAAATATATTTATTCTGATTTAAGTTCTGTTGATTTTGCAGATAGTCTTCCAGATAATATTGATATAGTAATTCATTTAGCGCAATCCCCAAACTATCGTCAATTTCCGGAAAAGTCGGACGATATTTTTGCTGTTAATATTCAATCGACTTATAAATTACTTGAATGGTCTAGAAAAAGTGGAGTGAAGCGATTTTTATTTGCTTCATCTGGTAATGTTTATCGCACTAGTAATAAGCCACTTTCAGAAGATGATATTTGTGAACCTGCAGGGTTTTATGGAAAGACTAAATATATTGGAGAGCTTTTGGTCAATAGTTATAGTACTTTCTTTGAGGTTAGTATTCTTCGGATATTTGGTGTTTATGGGCCCGGACAAAAAGGGATGACAGTGTCTAATATTATTGAAAAAGTTAAAAATAGACAGGATGTTACAATTGCAGCCAATATTGGTTTACAGTTTACCCCTCTGTTTGTGGACGATTGTGTTGCTTTGATAGGACTATTGATTCACAATCCTTTCTTAAAGCCGATATACAACCTTTCGGGCAATGAACAATTGGATTTAAGGGAACTTGCTGAGAAAGTAGGTGCTCTACTATCCATCCATCCAACGCTGGTAGTTATAGATGGTAATCCTATGTATATGAATGGAGATTCACATTTGATTGTCAATTCACTCGGCTATACTTATAAATTTAATATTGACTCCGGTTTGCAAAAAACATTGTTTCCATAAATAATTGACAAATGATACCTGATCTAATTCAAAATACTCAATTTGTAACGATTGAAGAACTAGTAAATAGTCCGCACAGTACTAAATTGACTTTCGAAGATGCTATACTACTACTAGCATCACCTGATTCTTTGTCAGATTTGATCTTATCATCTGACGGGAAAAAATTAACGGATGGCAAATTCGATTTCCCAGTACTTAACGAGAATCCTGTATTATATCCGTCAGCTGTAAATGAGGCTTTTATTGATTCGGGTTTGAACCTAAAATATTATGAAGATTCAGTCCGTCAATATTTTCTGCTAAGTCAGATTAAACAACGAGGGGAAATTAATGCCCCCTCTGAAAGCATCCATTACCAGCGGCATCTTTACCGAATGAAAGAGTTCTTGAAGGAGTATGAGGGATTAGCTCTTGATGTAGGATGTGATAATACCGATATCGGTGCTTCTTTGTTTTCATCAAAAAGCAAATATCTCGGCTTAGATCCTTTTGCTTCTGACAATACGAAATTTAAGGTTATTGGAGTTGGTGAAAGCTTGCCATTCAAATCTGAAATATTTGATTTGGTTTTATTTAACACAAGCTTGGATCACATACTTGATTACAATACAGCTATTGAAGAGGCTTATAGAGTTTTAAAACCAGGTGGGGTGCTCGTTATCAGCATTTTGATATGGCATAAAAATGCTACACTTCTAATGGATATGGTTCATTTTCATCATTTCAGAGATTTTGAGATAAAAGGGTCTCTTGCTCAGAAGGGTAAAGTTGTGAAGGAAAAATGCTACAGCTACAAGGATGATACAAACAGATATGGATTATATATTGCAGCTAGGAAATTTTAAAGAATAGATTATGAATAATATTTGTATTACGTTAGATACCGATTGGGTTACTGATGAGGTTTTGGATTTCACACTGGAGATTCTTGATCAACATGATATTAAAGCTACTTTTTTTTGTACAAATAAGACACAATGTGATTTGAAAAGTCATGAGATTGGGATTCATCCTAATTTTACATCTATGGACTTCGAAAAACATGTCGCAGATATGTTGGATATATTTCCGGACTCGAAAGGTATGCGTTCTCATTCCTTATTCTTTACAGAGAGATTAAGGCCAATACTTGCTATGTATAATATTAATTATACAAGTAATAATATGATGTTTGAACAGGGTGGGATCACACCCTATATGATTTCTCCAAGCGTGGTGGAAATTCCTATTTATTTCATGGATACTTTTAATTTGATAATGAAAGGATCTGATTTGACTTTTGAGATGGATAAAAAACTTATGAAGCAAGATGGTCTCAAAGTATATGATTTCCATCCTATTCATATCTATTCTAATACACGTTCTTTAGAGCACTATGATTCTTACAAGAAGTATTATCATGATACAAAATCGTTAAAAAATCACCGAAATGTTACTCATCCAGGGATTAGGAATTATTTTATTGACTTGCTGAAATTCATAAAACAGCATGATCAAGAATGTAGTAGTATGTTGGAATTATCCATTAAATATCAAAATTCTCAATATGCGGGTACTAATAATCGGTAGGACGGAAATTCTATACAATTCTGCAGTCGAACTTTCAAAATCTCATGAGATCTGCGGGATTATTACTTCTAAGGCGTCCCCGGAGTATGCGAGAACAGAGCAAGATTTTGAACAACTGTCAAAGGATCTCAATTGTCCATTTTTGAATTGTAATTTTCTTAATCAGGAAGCAATTGAATTTATAGAATCCTGCCAGCCCGATGTTGGTGTAAGTGTAAATTGGGTATCTGTTATCAAAGCAGAGATATTTAACTTTATACCTAACGGAATTCTTAACTGTCATCCGGGTAATTTACCTGAGTATAGGGGTAATGCAGTTTGCAACTGGGCGATGATCAGAGAAGAACATGAGATAATTGTAACTGTTCATTTCATGGATCCGGGAGAACTAGATTCCGGAGACATTTTGGTGCAAGAGGCCTTTCCAGTAAATGAAGAAACTACTGTAACTGAGTTCGTGAATTTTTGGGAAACAATAACTCCATCCTTATTCCTAAAAGCTTTGAATGGGTTGGAAAGCTCTTCTATAAAACCAAAGAGACAAGCAGAAATTAATCTAGATCCATTCAGGTGTTTCCCTCGATTGCCTGTTGATAGTAAAATTGATTGGAATAAATCTGCCAAGGAGATTAATCGGCTGATTCACGCTTCTTCCAAGCCATATTCGGGAGCTTATACTTATCAAAAGGTTGGTGACGATATAAAAAAACTAACAATTTGGTCGAGCAGATTAGTTTCAGAAGACACTTTAGACATTGGTTCTCCAGGACATATAGTCTATAATGATCAGAATACAGGAGAGTCATTGGTATTTACCGGGAAGGGGATTGTGGCTATAAATAGCTGTAATTATGATTTGGAATCTGTTTTTTTGCCTGGAAAAAAGTGGAAGAGCATACGAATGCGACTAGGAATTGATGTTGAACAGGAGTTAATTCTTATAAGAAAGTTGGTAAATGACAAATTCGGAAAAATATAATTTTGCAGATTTCACGGTTGAGCATTACCAAGCGATCTTGCAAAAAGCGAAAGAGTCATATGTTTTCAGAAACTATGATGATTACTCGTTAGATGAAAAATTCATAATTCTTAGGCACGATGTAGATTATTCTGTTCACAGAGCATATAAACTAGCTCAAATTGAAGCATCAGAAGGAATAAAAGCAACATATTTCGTGTTATTACACAGTGAATTCTATAATGTTTTCGAGAAAGTTATTTCAGACTTGATCGAAAAAATAATTGGTTTAGGGCATAATATTGGACTTCATTTTGATTCTCATTTTTATGAAATTTCCAATGAACAAGATTTGCATGAAAAGTTGGTTTTCGAAAAGGGTATTCTCGAAACCATCTTCAATATTGAGGTAAATTCTTTTTGTTTCCATATAACAAATGAATTCACCTTAAGTTGTAACAAAGATTCATACGGCGGGATGTTGAATGCTTTTTCTGAGTTTTATCAGAAGAAGTGTGGGTATTGTTCAGACTCAAATGGCTATTGGAGATTTAAGAGACTTATGGATATTATTTCAAATCAGACGTACCCTCAGATGCAGATAAACATTCATCCTGCTTGGTGGCAGGATACAATTATGTCTCCAAAGCAAAGAATTCATCGTTGTATAGATTTGAGAGCAATGCAAGTCAAAGATATATATGATGAAACTCTGTTGAGAACCGGAAGAATTAATATTGACTATTAAAATTTATGTGCGGAATTGCCGGTATTTATAAAGTAAATGGAAATGAGACTTCTATAGTTGAAGTACGAAATATGATTAACATAATGTCGCATCGTGGACCAGATGGTGATGGTATTTTTGTTGACAAGAATGTTGGACTTGGACATAAAAGACTAGCGATTCTAGACATATCGGATAACGGAGCTCAGCCAATGCTATCATCTGATGGTGTTTGGGTTATGGTTTTCAACGGTTGTATTTATAATTTCCATGAATTAAAAGTTGAATTGATTTCGCTTGGTCACACATTTAAGTCGACATCTGACACTGAGGTTATTGTCGAGGGGATAGCTAGATTTGGGGTTTCTTTTTTTGAGCGTCTTAATGGGATGTTTGCCATCGCGGCCTATAATAAGAAGCGCAGAGAGCTTTGGTTGAGCAGAGATCGATTTGGCATAAAACCTCTCTATTATTATTTTGAAGAAGGCACTTTTCTTTTTGGTTCTGAAATTAAGGCCTTCTTGAAACATCCTACTTTTAAAAAGGAATTAAATTATAATTCACTTAACGAATATTTTACTTTTCAAAATATTTTTAGTTTTAATACGCTGTTTAAAGGTGTAAAGATGTTGCCACCTGCAAATACAATTAAAATTTCAGTAGAAACAAACGAAATTGAACATCATTCCTGGTGGGACTATGATTTTGCAGATACTGACGAGAAAATGAGCTTTAATGATGCTAAGGAAGAAACGGAACGTTTATTCAGACAATCAGTAAAGCGTCAAGTGGTATCGGATGTTCCAGTTGGAAGCTATCTTTCTGGTGGTATGGATTCATGTTCAATAGCCGTTATTGCATCGGAGAAGATTAAAAGATTAACCACATTTACCTGTGGTTTTGATATGAGTTCTGTGACAGGGGTGGAAGCAAATTACGATGAGCGAAGAGATGCGGAGATTGTTGCTAATCATATTAAAAGTGAACATTACGAGCAGGTAATTAATGCCGGCGATTTAAAATGGAGTCTGCCAAGGCTAGTTTGGCATTTGGAGGATTTACGGGTAGGGATGAGTTATCCCAATTATTATATATCAAGATTAGCCTCCAAATTCGTTAAAGTTTGTTTACAAGGAACTGGTGGAGATGAGTTATTTGGGGGATATCCATGGAGATATTATAGGGTTTTTAAGTCACTGGATAAGGAAGATTATTTTGAACAATATTACAATTTCTGGCAAAGGTTAGTTCCTGATTCTGAAAAAAGTAAACTATTTAATGCCAATACTTTGCGTAATATTAGTGATGTAAATGCTCCCAGAAAAATCTTTGAGCGAGTATTTCTATTCAATGACAAGTTGAAATATGACACTCCTGAGCAACACATTAATAATTCGCTATATTTTGAAATAAAAACCTTTTTACCAAGTTTATTTTTGGTAGGTGATAAACTTTCTATGGCTAGTGGTTTGGAGGAACGTTTCCCCTTTATGGATAATGATTTGGTTGATTTTGCTCAGAAAATACCTGTTAAGCATAAGCTCGGGAACTTAGAAAGCATGAAAATCATTGATGAAAATCAATTCGGATTCAAGAAACAATCATATATTGAACATGATGATGGAAAGAACGTGCTTCGAAAGGCTATGGAGAAATTTGTACCTGAACGAATTATTAACCGTAAAAAACAGGGGTTTTCTGCACCAGATGAGAGTTGGTATCGGGGAGAAAATGCAGCTTATGTAAAAGATCTTTTACTAGGAAAGAATATAGCTTGTCATGAATTTATTGAGCCTGAATTTATTAAAAAAACAATCCATGAACATTGTGAACTTAGGATTAATCATAGGTTGTTACTGTGGAGTTTAATGAATTTTGAATGGTGGTGTCGTTTATTTTTAAAGGACGAGTTAATTGATGAGATCCTTCAATAAAATTCTGTTGTTTGGCACTAGCATTGGAATAAAACAACTCATTGCTAGAATTTCTGCCGATAAAATTGCTGGAATAGTCGCTCCTGAAATCCGTCCATTTGAAGTTGAATACTTAAAGAAACTAGCAAGTGATAACTCTATGCTCTTTTTAGTTCAACCAAAATTTGATACAAAAGAATACTCTCATTTTTTAATAAAGCTCTCTGATATTGGTTTCGATTCTATTATTAGCAATTGTTATTCAATGATAATTAGACCGGATGTACTCAACATGTGTCATTATAATGCAGTAAATGTTCATTGGTCATATTTACCATATAATAGAGGTCCAAATCCAATACAATGGGCGATTATTAGGGGTGAACAGTACACAGGAGTAACATTGCACTTTATCTCAGATTCAGTTGATAGCGGTGATATTTTAAATCAATTAAAGGTAACAATCCAAGAGAATGATTCATGGGTGACTTTAGAAGAAAAACTATTTCAAACCTCAAATTTATTACTCGATGTATCATTACCTAGGCTTTTCTCGGGAAACTATAACTACTTTAAACAGGATAATAAAATCGCGACAACGAACCCTCGTTTAAAACAGGATTTTCCATTGATTGATTTAAAAAAAATGTCTGATATTCAGATTTATAATTTGATCAGAGCTCAAGTTGAGCCTCTCAAAGGTGCTTATATTATTTACAATTCCGATAAAATATATTTCCCAAAAATTGTGCATATGAAAGAAATTCAGTTGTTAAAAATTAGATATGAAAAATAAAATTGTGGCTATTCATCAACCCAACTTCTTTCCTTGGTTAGGATTCTTTGATAAAATCTGCCGTGCCGATGTTTTTATAATTCTAGATGATGTACAGTTTCCAAAAAAAGGAGGTACATGGACGAACAGGGTGAAGTTAGAAATCTCCGGAAATGCTCATTGGGTCACTGCTGTTGTTGACAGAGATTATCATGGTGTTCGCAGTATCTCTGAAATGGAATTTCAAAAACAGAACCCTTGGCGTGATAAGATGGTCAAGAGTATAGAGCAAAATTATCGCAAACATCCTTTTTTTGACTCAGTGATGGATTGCATAAAGGGTCTTATAACTAATCCTGAAAATAATGTTGCTGAATATAACTTGCACAGTATTATAACCATTTTACAAAAACTAGATTTAGGCTCGATTGAATTATTCAGGTCCTCTCAGATGGAACATATAGGAGAGTCAAACGAACTGTTGTGTTCTTTAACCAGTGGAGTAGGAGGAAATATATATATGTGTGGTGGTGGCGCAGAAGGGTATCAAGATGAGGACGTTTTTAAATCAAAAGGGATCGAATTACAGTTCCAAGATTTTAGACATCCAGAGTATTCTCAAAAGAACAAGGGTACATTCATTGCTGGACTCTCTATTATTGACACCATTATGAACTGTGGCTGGGAAGGCACTTCTGAACTGCTATTGTCAAATTCATGATGAGAACAGCACTTTCTCGTTTGTTCAAAGGCTCAATCGTTTATGGAATTGGCGCCATCTCACAACGGTTTATAGGCATTTTTTTACTACCATTTTATACGCAAGCCCTGAAGCCCGCTGATTATGGTGCCATGGCTTTAATATCCTTGGTAGGTGTAGCCATGAGCGGTGTACTCTCCCTAGGTACTGGAAATTCAATGGGCGTATTGTATTTCAAAGAGCAGGATAGATCAAAACGGCCGGCTATTTTATGGACAAATTTTAGTTTGCTACTAGCAAATGGCTTGTTTTGGTACGTTTTAATTTTTTTATTTGCGCCTCAACTCAGTTTATTCATTTTTCAAACTGTAGATTATACGGAGTTTATACGGCTTGCTTTCATTGGGACGGTATTGGGAAATTTTTCAGAGGTTTGGTTGGCTTATCTGCGTATGGAAGAAAAGGCGAAAAGTTATGTTGTCCTTACCTTGGGTATTACCTTAATTACCATAGGCTTATCAGTGGGACTTATACTCGGTCTTAGTTTAGGTTTGTATGGACTAATTCTCTCAACTGTCTTTGGTCAAGTATTTTTACTTTTGGCTGTTTTATTGTTTATAGCCCGAAAATTGCCCTTTCAAATAGATGTAGAAAAGGTTTGGCCGCTGATTCGGATAGGTTCACCTTCCATTTTTGGCTTATTCGCCTTTCTGCTAATCGATTATGCCGACCGACAGATGATTGAACGTATACTCGATTTGACGGCGCTAGGTTTGTATACGATAGGCTATAGTTTTGGCATGGTGGTTACCATGGCGGTTGGGGCTTTTTCATCGGCCTGGCCGCCTTTTTTTATGTCTTATATCAATAAGCGGGAAGAGGCTAAAGTGATTTTTGGCAAAGTGCTTACCTACTATGTATTCGCTTTTGGCGTTTTGACCGTAGTGTTTTTTGGCTTTGCCAAACCTGTGGTTTTAGTATTAACTGCCCCTGACTTTAGGCAGGCGTGGACGGTTATCGGCTTGGTAGCTGCATCCCATGTTTTAAAAGGTTGTTATTTAATCATGTTACCGGGTTTAAATTTCGCGGAAAAATTAAGTAAACAATCTTTAATAGAATGGATAGCGGCTATCATTAATTTGTTAGCCAATCTTTGGTTGATACCTATTTTTGGAATACGCGGTGCCGCTCTGGCTACCTTCATCAGCTATTTAAGTTTGCCCTTGTTTACGTGGTTACTTGCCAGAAAATACCTGGAGGTTGATTACCAAATGGGACGTGTAGCCTTCGCTTTTGCCTTAAGTGGTTTTTTTGCCGCAGTACTTTATCAACTTTCGAACTGGTCTGATTTCGAACTTTTGGGTTTATTGGGCGCCAATGGTTTGGTGATGTTGGTTTTTTTTGTCCTGGTATATACATTATTGTTGGATCAAGGCGAACGTGTCGTTATCAGAAATATATTGAAAAGATGAGCAGGAAAAATTCGATATTATTTGTAAGACCCGACTATCATTGTTCATTTTTTTACCGCGATGAATTCAGGAAACTTGGTTGGAAAGCCGATATTTTTGTTGAGTCGGATTATCCTCAAAATTTATTATATACAAAAAAGGACATTTTAACCGCTCCTGTGCTCAAGGGCAAAGGTAGACTGATTCGTCTGTTAAATAAGTTTCTCTTGTTTTTTTGGTGGCATACCATTTTTTGGAAATACGAGACGCATTTGTATTATGGTAATCCGCCAATAATAGGTTTGGGCGAAGTTTTAGAACGCATTTTCCCTTATTCTAAGGTCGTTGGTAAGGATTTTTGCTGGGAATTATGGCTGGCTAAACTTTTTGGTATTAAATTAATTTTTCGGCCAACGGGCTGTAAAGACAGTGATTTGAAAACAACTTTTGAATCAATCGACAACGGTAATATCTGCAACAACTGCGGTTCTTACAATAAATGTGATGATAGAGTTAATGCCAGGGGCTTCAGCCGAATCAGAAAGTACTTTGATTTTGCGATTAGTCGTGGTGAGACGAAATCAAAGGAAATGCCTGAGAAGTTTTACAAATACAAGGTAATTGATCTGAACTTATGGAAACCGGACATGGATATACCTCTTGAGCATCTTTTGCCACCTACACATAACTTACGCATACTCCATTCAGCCTATCTAGATAAATCAGGCCGGACGTGGAAGGGCCGAAACATTAAAGGATCACCCTATGTGTTAGCCGCCATTGAGCAGTTGAAGTCCGAAGGTCACGCAGTGGATTACATGTATATTTCGGATAAACCCTCCAATCAAATGCGCTTTTATCAGGCCCAGGCCGATATTGTGGTGGAACAACTCATCTACGGTTGGTGGGGATCGACGGGGGTAGAAACGATGGCATTAGGCAAGCCGGTTGTTTGTTATATTCGTCCTTCCTGGAAGGAATTGTTTTTGAGTTTGTATAAGGAACATGAAGACATTCCCATTGTAGAAGCAGACACACAGACTGTTTATGAGTCTCTGAAAAGACTGGTTGTTGATGCAGACTATAGAAAACAAAAGGGTATGGAGTCGCGGCTATTTGCGGAGCGACATTTTAATCCGAAAGAGAATACAAAGTCGTTGATTCAAATATTAGAAAAATTGTAATTATGTGTGGAATTGGTGGACAATTAGCATTGAAGAAAGAGGCCATTGGGAATTTAACCCATCGTTTGGCCGTAATGTCGAAACTTTTAGCGCACCGGGGTCCTGACGGTGAAGGGGAGTGGCAAAATGACCAGGCTCGTGTAGGTTTTGTACATCGCAGGTTGGCCATCATCGATTTATCAGTTTCTGCTGCGCAGCCTATGAAAGCTGCCAATGACACGGTCATTTCGTTTAATGGCGAAATCTACAATTACCCTGAATTGCGGGAATTGCTTTCAAATAGCTGGTCATTTCAATCCAACTCGGATACCGAGTGTATATTGGCAGCCTATGAGGCATTTGGTGATCAAAGTTTGGATCATTTGCGTGGGATGTTTGCCTTTGCCATTTGGGATGAGCACAAACAACGTTTGTTTTGCGCCAGGGATCGTTTTGGCATAAAACCATTTTATTATGCAGTAGTAGATGGTGTTTTTCATTTTGCCTCGGAAGCCAAGGCACTTCTGCCATTTTTGAATGAAATACGCACCAATGAAGCGGCCTTTGCTCAATACCTGACTTTCCAATACACCATAGGTGAAAAGACCTTATTTGATGGTATCTACCAGCTTTTGCCCGGTCACGCGCTCTCTATAGAAAACGGTCAATTGCACATTTGGCGCTATTGGGATGTGTCATTCGATATCGACTGGGACCACAGCGCCACTTATTTCCACCGCAAATTACGCGAATTGATGGAAGAGTCGGTGGCTTTACACGGCCGCAGTGACGTACCGGTAGGCAGCTATATTTCCGGGGGTATCGACTCCAGTTTAATGTATCGCCTTGCCCGTAAAAACGACTCGGCTTCACCACTAGGTTTCCATGGTAAGTTTACCGAATTCTTGGGTTACGATGAAAGTAAGTATGCCGAAACCGCCGCGCAGTTCAACGATGGCAAGCTTCACACGATCGACATTACCGCGCAAGATTTTCGTGACCACCTGGCCAAAGTAATTTATCACCTTGATTTTCCGGTAGCTGGTCCGGGTTCATTTCCGCAGTATATGGTGTCGAAATTAGCTGCCGAACATGTAAAAGTGGTACTGGGTGGCCAGGGGGGAGATGAAATTTTTGGGGGTTACGCCCGCTACGTAATAGCGTATCTGGAGCAAACACTGAAGGCTGCCATAGATGGCGAATATAAAGGTGGCAATTATATAGTCACACTCGAGTCTATCATACCCAATTTGGGTTTATTACGGGAATACAAACCCATGATGAAGCAGTTTTGGGCAGAGGGTTTGTTTGAACCCATGGACCAGCGTTATTTCAGACTCGTCAATCGGGCAACGGATATGCAAGAGGAAATTAAATGGGAAGAATTGAATATGAAACAAGTATTTGAAGATTTTGCCACCATCTTTAATAACCCTTCAAATGTAAAAAAGGAGGCGTATTTTGATAAAATGACCCATTTTGATTTTAAATGTTTGTTACCTGCCTTATTACATGTCGAAGACCGCATGAGTATGGCGCATGGACTCGAAAGTCGGGTGCCGCTCCTTGACCATCCTTTGGTAGAGTTTGCAGCCACGGTGCCTGCCGATTTGAAGTTTAAAGGGGGCAATATGAAACATTTACTCAAACAGGTTTTTTCAGAAGAAATCCCTGCTGAAATATTACATCGCAGGGATAAAATGGGTTTTCCCGTACCTTTGAAAGAATGGTTTGATGGAGAGCTGAATGAATTTTCATTCGACATCCTGACAAGCATGGCTAAAAATAACAGGCCATTTATTAATTCAGAGGTATTATTGAATAATTTGGGAAAAGAAGCACGCTTTTCACGCAAAACCTGGGGATTGATTAGTTTGGAATTGTGGTACCAGCAATTCCACGATAAAGCGTCTGAATGGAAACAAATGGCCACAGCATAAACATAAACATAAACATAAATTAAAATACTCATAAAATGAAAATTGTTGTAACTGGCGGATTAGGCCAAATTGGTTCACACGTAGTAGAAATGTTATTGGAGCGTGGCGATGAAGTGGTGGTGATTGATAACCTGGCTACAGGCCGTAAAGAGCACCTGGCTGAACACCCAAACTTGAAAGTACTCATTGACACCATTTGGAATAAAGATTTGATATACGATCTGATGGCAGATTTTAAACCCGATGCGGTGGTACATACCGCTGTATCCTACAAAAATCCCGACGATTGGTATAATGATACCCTTACCAATTGTGTGGGTGGTTCAATATTGGTGGACGCGGCTAAACGTAATAATGTAAAACGTTTTATTTACTTTCAAACTGCCCTTTGTTATGGCTTGAAGCCAATGGAGCAGCCTATTACCCTAAATCATCCGCGTAAGCCGGAAGGCAGCAGTTATGCCATTTCTAAAACGGCCAATGAATTGTACATTGAATTGTCGGGCATCGACTATGTTACTTTCCGTTTAGCGAATGTGGTTGGTCCGCGTAATGTGGCTGGTCCGCTACCCATTTTTTTTCAACGTTTGAAAGATGGCAAACAGTGTTTTATTACCAAATCGCGCAGAGACTTTGTATTTGTTAAAGATTTGGCCAAAACCGTTGTTCGGGCTTGCGATGGTGTTGGTCATGGTACCTATCATTTTTCATCAGGATCTGATGTTTCTATCGTTGAATTATACGATGCCGTGGTGAATGCCATGGGCATCACCCCTTACCCTAAACCGGAAGTGAAAGATTTGGCACCAGATGATGTGTTTTCAATTTTGTTGGATCCATCAAAAACTTTTAAAGATTTTGGTCCAATTGAATTTACACCAATTGAAACGACTGTGGCTGAAGCGATTCGTTATTATCAGCAACATGGTACGTTGGGTGAATATACCCACCTGAGAATTGAAGACGAAAAAAAATAAGGATGAAAATATTAATTACGGGCGGTGCGGGTTGTTTGGGCTCCAATTTTATAGAGCGTTATTTCCCCTTAGGCCATGAAATTTGTGTCATCGAAAATTTTGCTACCGGCAAAAAAGAAGTTATTCTGCCACAAAAAGGTTTGAGTTTAATTGAAGGGTCGATTGTGGATGAAGCCTTAGTAAATCGGGTTTTTGACGATTTTCAGCCTACCCATGTGATTCATAGTGCTGCGGCCTACAAGGATCCAAACAATTGGGCTGAAGATGCAGCGACCAATGTAATAGGCACCATTCTGATTGCCAAAGCTGCATTACGCTTGGGAGTAAAACGTTTCATTAATTTTCAAACTGCTTTGTGTTATGGCCGGCCGCAGGAGCTACCAATACCGGCAACACACCCCACAGAGCCTTTCTCAAGTTATGGAATTTCCAAAACTGCGGGCGAAGCCTATTTGATGCAATCGGGTTTGCCCGTGGTTTCTTTACGCCTGGCCAATATATGTGGTCCTCGTTTGGCCATCGGGCCAATTCCAACCTTCTACAAACGATTAAAAGCGGGTCAGAATTGTTTTTGCAGCGATAGCGTTCGAGACTTTTTGGACATGGAGGATTTTTTGGATCTCATGGATTTGGTGTTACAGGATGATGCCGCAACGGGCGTTTTTAATGTTTCGACCGGAGAAGGGCATTCTATCCTTGATGTTTTTAAAACAGTTGCCAATTATCTGGGCATGGAAGCCCCGGAAGTTCCGGTAGTAGGTGTTGGCGCGGATGACGTAGCCCAGGTTGTTTTAGACCCAAGCGCAACGGAACTGGCCTTCGGTTGGAAAGCCAAAAAAGGATTTCAGGAAACCATTTTTAAACAATTAAAGTGGTATGATCAGTATGGCATCAATGACATTTTTAGTCATTTGGCCGCACCTGCTATCAACAAGAATTAAAATAATATCATTTATGTCAAATAATATATCCATTCAAGGCAAAAAAGTACTTGTAGTCGGTGGGGCCGGCTTTGTCGGCAGCAATCTTTGTCACCATATCCTGGCGACCCACAACCCCAAACAATTGATCATAGTCGATAATTTATTGTCTTCCGATATTTCCAACGTACCGTTAGATGAGCGGGTTCATTTTGTTTTTGGATCCATTACGGACGAACGTATTCTCAAACAATTGCCCAATGATATACAAATCGTTTTTCATCTGGCATGTTATCATGGTAATCAGTCGTCTATTGCTGATCCTATCGCGGATCACGACAATAACACCCTCACGTCATTGATGTTGTTTGAGCACATCAAAGATTTTAAACAACTCGAAAAGGTAGTTTACGCTGCAGCCGGATGTGCGGTAGCCGAAAAAACCTATGACGATCCAACGGCTACCCCGGAAGATGCACCTGTTTCTTTATTTCACGACAGCCCTTATTCTATCTCGAAGTTAATCGGTGAGATGTATGGCAACTATTATATGACTCGTTATGGGTTGCCATTTGTAAAAGCGCGTTTTCAGAATGTATACGGACCAAGAGAAATATTGGGAGCAGGACGCTGGCGTGGAACAGTTCACAGTGTGTGGCGTAATGTGATTCCTACTTTCATCTGGAAGTCCATGCATGGAGAAGCTTTACCATTAGACAACGGGGGTAATGCAAGTCGTGATTTTATTTTCGTAGGCGACATGGTACGAGGACTGGTTGCTTGTGCGGAAAAAGGTCAACCGGGTGAAGCATATAATTTGGCTTCGGGTGTTGAAACAACAATAGGTGATTTGGCCAAAATAATCAATGATGCAACTGGCAACAAAACCCCGGTGGCAATGAAACCCGTGCGAGATTGGGATCGATCTGGTAGGCGTTTTGGGACAACTGAAAAATCCAAACAACAACTTGGATTTGAAGTTGATATTAACATTTTAGATGGAATTCATCAAACAGTGGAATGGACATCAGCGAATAAGGCCAGAATTACCGATGCTATTTCAAATCATAATATATTATTTAATCAGTTCATAAAACTTTGAATACCATTAAGATAGCGACAATTGTTGGTGCAAGGCCACAATTCATTAAAGCTGCGGTAATATCTAGACAAATCAGGTTGTTAAAAGGTGTGTCTGAGGTTTTAATTCATACAGGACAGCATTACAATGCGAATATGTCTGATATATTTTTTAAAGAGCTAGAGATTCGAACACCTGATTATCACTTAGGAATAGGGGGTGGGTCACATGGGCAAAATACAGGAAGAATGTTGGAATTAATTGAAAAAGTACTTGTCAAAGAGAGACCTGATTGGGTTCTCGTGTATGGCGATACAGATTCTACTCTTGCTGGGGCATTGGCTGCTACTAAACTACATATTCCGGTTGCCCATGTGGAGGCTGGTCTCAGATCGTACAATAGAAGAATGCCTGAAGAAATTAACCGTGTGCTTACCGATCATTCTTCTTCACTTTTATTTGCGCCAACAGTTACTGCCGTGAACAATTTAGATGCAGAGGGAATCAAAGGAGACAAGGTTCATTTGAGTGGTGATGTCATGTACGATGCAATGTTATTCTATAAGTCAAAGTTCCGTAAACCAGAGAAATATTCGCAGATTTCGCAAGGCTTTTTACTTTGTACAATCCATCGTGCTGAAAACACGGATGATTTATTAAGGTTGGCTGCGATAGTGAGATTTATCAACCGTTTAAGTGAAACATGGCGAGTGATTTTGCCGATGCATCCACGAACTACGGAAGCATTAAGGAATTTGCAGAATATGGTCAAACTATCGACTAATGTGCATGTGACAGACCCCCTCAGTTATCTTGAAATGAATTGGTTGTTAGAAAATTGTTCTGCCGTCATTACAGACAGTGGAGGACTTCAGAAAGAAGCTTATTTTCATTTGAAACCATGTCTAACCCTACGAGATGAAACTGAGTGGGTTGAATTATTAACTGCTGGATATAATATACTGGCATCGCCATTCGAGAAAGACCTATTAAATAGATTTGACAAATTTATTCAAATAAAAATACCTTCTGGCGATGTAATTTATGGTAACGGAAATGCAGGTAAGGTGATAGTTGAGAAACTTACAAACAAAACTATTTAGATGAAGTTATCAATCTTAGTCCTTCATAATCTTGGTGACCCGCTAAGTTGGAGGCAAACAATGGTGGAGAAGGAATTGTGTCTACCCTTATTTGCGCCTGACCATAATTATGTAATACATGATTCTGAGTTGCCATTACCTCAGTATGTCAAGGACATTCAGTTTGATGCAATTATACTCACCCAAACTTTTCTTTCCAAAAGAGCGGACCCATCACGTTTTCTGAATACTAGAAATAATTACGAGTTTATCAAAGATAGTGATGCATTTAAAATTGCTTTGCCTCAGGATGATTATACTTGTTGTGATATACTTGATAATTGGATGATGGATTGGAATATTGATCTGGTATACACTGTATGTCATAACGACTGGGAAATTTTATATAAAAACTATCATTCAACTGGTCGCTTGGTTCAGGGTTATACCGGCTATATTAGTAATGATTTAATTAGTCGTGGGGCTATAATAAAGCCATTGCTCGATCGTACAATCGATGTAAGCTATCGCTCATCTTCATTATCGCCAGCGTTCGGAATGTTGGGTAAAATCAAAACTGAGATAGGTGACCGTTTTGAGGCAGCTGCATTTGGGTATAATTTGAATTTAGATTTCTCGACAAAATCTTCTATGACAATTACTGGGTTGGATTGGTATGATTTCATCGAAAACTCAAAGAGTATGATTGGTGTTAATTCCGGGTCAAGTTTACTAGACCCACTTGGTCTAATAAATATTAAAGTGTATAAATATATGATGCTCAACCCTAAAGCATCATATGAAGAAATTGAATCAGAATGCTTTCCACATCTCGACGGTAAATATGTATTTACGGCGATATCCCCACGAAACATTGAGTGTGCCATTCTAAATACAGCACAGATACTTACACCAGGCCAATATAGTAATTTCATCCAACCTTGGGAACATTACTTGCCAATTGAACCAGATATGAGTAACCTCAGGGAGGTTCTGTCCATTTTTAAAAATAAAGAGCATTTAGAAAGGCTTATTAAGAATTGTAAAGATGCAATTTTATCCTTCTCTGCTTTAAGATATGAGAACCATGTTTCCGATTTGCTCGAACAAATCGCTAGTGGATCGAAACTTACTAATTATCAAAGGGATAGCGCTAGATCATTAATTTTAAAGTACAGGTTGGAAGTAGGGAAAAAGAGTGATAATTATTGGGTAAAAAAACGGTTAAAACTAAAGTTGAACAAAGTGTTGATAAATATAGGTGCAAGAAAAATGAAGTATTATTTAATAAATAGTTTTCAAAAATAGTACAAGGGTTCTTCAAAATAGTAAAATTTATTACTATATATTAATTGCCCATTTGGGTTTATTAGATACGAACTCTTGACGTTCAATTGATCCAATTATTAGTATACTTATGTCTAATTCATATTAAATTTTATAAAATAAATATACCTATAAAATAATGTTCAATACGTGATAATGATCTTTAATAATTTACGAATATCATTGGGTACAAGATATATAAAAATTGGAACTTTGTGTATTCTATTTTGGTGGTTATCATTTGCCTTAGTATTTATTTTTACTTTGTATGTTCAGTTGCCTTCAATAATGATTTCATTTCTTCTATTTGGAATCCTTGGTTTTTTGCTGACGTCAGTCATTGAACCTGAAGCAAATGCACTTTACTTACTGTTATACTTTTTTAGTACTATCATTTCTTTGTTATTATATTTCAACTTTAATGAAATTTATGGTTCTCCATATTGGGGGGGCGGTTCAGATGAGTTGATGTACGAAGATTTAGGAAAGAAATTCGCAGTGAATTTTGGCTTTTTTGATTATTCGAGTATTCGTGGTGAATTAGTATCACCATGGCATAATTCAGTTGGGTATATTTATTTAATAGGGATTTTAACTAAGATGAGTATTTTTTTTGGGGGAGATCATACAATGATTTTTAGGATTTTTAATGCAGCATGCTTGGGCATGTTGTGTGTTTTTGTTTATTCTATGTCAAAAAAAGTGCTTTTAAATAGAGATACTGTTGTTTGGACAGCTATTATCGTTGGTATTTTACCAATCATGTTATGGGTGGCTGGGCAGACATTGAGAGATGTGATTGCATCATTGTTCTTAACCATTGGTGCCCAAATTTGGGTGTGTAATTCTTTAGGGAAGCATAGCACCTCCAACATAACAAGAATAATCTTTACGCTATTGCTTTTTCCCGTTCTATTTGAAATGAGAAAAGCACAAGCTTATATACTTTTACTCATAGCGATTACAGGATTAATAGTCGGTACACGATTTAATAATGTTGTATATAAATATATTTTAAGTAGTATAATTTTATTAGGTCTTCTATTTGTGTATTTTTCCATTGAAGGCAGTAATGAAATATTAGCATTTTCCTTGGAAGCAGAGCATTATTCAACATATAGAGTTGAAGAAACTGGAGGGGGATTAAGTAGTGTTGTTTTCACTTCTCCAGCACCATTCAGTTATTTCTTTAGTGCATTGTATGCGTTAATATCGCCAATTCCGGAGATTAATTTCAAGGCATACTCCAATTTATTATCTTTAGGTACTATCTTTCAAATTTTTTTTATTCCTTTTCTTGTTAACGGAATACGCAAATCGTTTTACTCAAGATATTCGCAAGTTCTTTTTATATCATTTTTATTGCCTTTTATTGGCATGTCGATGTTTACGTTTACCATCCGACACATAGTTCAGTATCTTCCTTTTGCCGTTATTTTGACAAGCTTGGGTTACGAGCATTATCAAGGTGATCGCAAATTAGTTTTTTATGTTATGGGGGGATTCATTGGGCTCTTTTCTATTTTTTATTTATTTTTAAAATATTAATAAAGTTTCGCATTAATACTCGATAATTGAAAGATTGGAAATTTTGTTTGGTCTAGAATCAAATTGGGTAGCTCTATTGCGAATCACAGTGGAGAAAATTATGGAAATCATATGCCATGTTATAACAATCCTGCATTGATGTCAATTCAACTTTGGAACAACTTAGGAATTCAAAGAAGTGTGATTATTACAATCTTAATACTGTTTTGAATTCTTGATTGTGATTTCATTACCTCCATTTGCATAACTATTTTTGATCCAATAATTGGGGAGTTTTATAAAATGAATTTTATGTAGTATGTTTGTAAACGTAGATTCTTTACCCTATATTTTGTACAATTACTTTATGATAAACCTAACAGCCAAATATTGTTTGTATATTCGATTAATTAAAGGTAGTAACTTATGTGTGGATTAATTGGCGGCGCTTGGAAAAAGCAGCATGGCAGTCTTAAAAATAGATTTTTAACATCGATAAATTTAATCGCGCATCGTGGTCCTGATGATCAGGGATTAGAAGAAATTGAAACGTCCGAGGGTTTTATTCTTCTAGGGCACAGACGACTTTCTATTATTGATCTGTCTGCGGCTGGGCATCAGCCAATGCATAGTTCTGATGGGAACTTTACAATAATTTTTAATGGCGAAATTTATAATTACAGAGAATTGCGAAATGAACTTAAGCTTTTGTCTCATGTATTTTCGACCGACTCTGATACTGAAGTATTATTGGCGGCATGGTCTCAGTGGGGGTTAACTGTTTTAAAGCGTTTGGTAGGCATGTTTGTTTTTGTTGTATTTGATAAAAGAAACGAAACTCTCACACTTGTGCGTGATGCTTTTGGAATAAAGCCTCTCTTTTTTTCAACTAATTCTGGTCAGATCCTATTTTCATCAGAAATTAATTCATTGGAAAACCTTCTATCCCCCTTGGTACCAGATATAAATATTCAAAGAGTTTACGATTATTTAGCTAATGGTGTCCAAGATATGGGTACGGAGACTTTCTCTAATGGAATAAGTCATCTTCCCCCTGCTCATTTTTTAACTATTAATCTGAGTAATGGTTTAAAGTTGGATTTTGGACGTTGGTGGAACCCCGATACTTTGCAAACTAATTCTCAGTCCTTTGCGCAAGCATCTGAAAATTTGCGTGAACTTTTTCTTGAAAGTGTAAGATTTCATTTGAGAAGTGATGTCCCTTTGGGTATAGCTTTATCAGGAGGTATAGATTCTGCTGCAATTGCTTGCTGTGCTCGATTGATTGAGCCCACATTAGATTTACACACTTTTAGCTACATTAGTGATGATCCTATTTATTCAGAGGAAAAGTGGATTGATTTGATTAATAAATCTATAAATGCTACTCCACATAAGGTACGAATAGATCCCACTAAGATTCAATACGATATTGACGATATGGTAAGAACACAAGGTGAACCGTTTTGTACCCTTAGTATCTATGCGCAGTATCAAGTTTTCAAAGCTGCGCAACATGCTGGGATAAAAGTTGTTCTAGAAGGACAAGGTGGTGATGAGTTGTTGGCCGGATATCAAGGCTATCAAGGTCAACGTATGAGAAGTTTGTTGGAGTCGGGTCGGGTCTTCGATATGATTTATTTTGCAAGGGAATGGAAAAAATGGCCAGGTAGAGAACATTTGTTTCCATGGCGAGCGTTAATTGGTCAACTTTTGCCGCGAAGTATTTATAATTTGGCCGAGCGTTACTCTAATTTGCGTCAATTTCCTAAATATTTGGACAAAGAGATATTTCTATCCAAAGGGGTGAAAACTAACACAATAAGAAATAAATATTCTGACAACTCTAAAGGTCGTAGAGTGATTGCTTCTCTTATAAATTCTATGAGTGAGGGTAGTTTAGCATCATTGCTGCGTTATGGTGACAGAAATGCGATGCGATTTTCTATAGAGAATAGAGTTCCATTTTTGACACTTGGTTTAGCGGAATTTGCTATTTCTCTTCCGGAAGAATATTTAATTTCAAAAAATGGTGAAACTAAATCAATTTTTAGAGCTGCTATGCGCGGTATTGTGCCAGACGAAGTACTAAATAGACGTGATAAGATTGGATTTGAAACGCCGATGGGGAATTTAGTGAGAGGATTACTAAAAGAAAATGTAATTAATAGTAAAAAAGACATTCCATTCAAATTCGTCAAATCTGATTCATTAAGGGCCCACTTTCAGATGTGTTATGAGAGTCCTGGTTCCTTTACAGAGCAAGATTGGAGGATATTTAATTTATTATTGTACTCGCAAAATCGAATAGTATAATGTCACATTTTTATGACTAAATAAGAGAGCAGTATTAAAAAACTATAAGTTACAAACTTTACGATGTCCCAATTTATTTTGTCATTTGGCAATCTGTTAAAACAACATCTTGCATTCATTCAACATTATACTGAGTCGGTCGAATTATTTTTTGAATCTGTTTTAAATGAGAATTTCAGTCGTTTTACCTGATAACATAAATACTGCTTCCAGAGCATCGAAGGAAATCCAAACGCTAAAAAAGGAAGGGCACACTATTAATCTAATCTATATGCCTCCGGCTTATGCATATGAAGATATGCGTAATCCAAACGTTTCAAAATATGTGCGAATAAGGCTTTTGACGAGAGGTCTACCTAGAAGCACCTTTTTTTGGGCAGTTAAGTTTCTCGAATTTTTGATTCAAACCTTTTTTAGCTTGATTAGACAAAGACCAGATGTGGTTCTTTGTCATGACCTTTTACCGTTAATACCTTGCTTTTTGTATAGCAAGCTATTTTTTAAAAAACTTGTCTATGATTCCCATGAAATTCATCGAGAGATTTTAAACCCTTTGAAGCCAAAAAAATTCTGGGATGCTGCTGAAACTTATATTATCAACCATTCTCAAATTACGTTCATAACAGACCATCATCGATTAAATTATATGGTCACAAAAGCAGGTGTTCATGCTGATAAAATCACGACACTTCATAACTACCCTTATCTGGGAGAATTAAGAAGTGCAGGTAAAAAATTATCGGATATAAGTCACTCTAAGCAAAAGGTGGTTTATACCGGCATTATTATGCCTGGGAGATACATTGATGAGGTAGTCAGATCAATCCCCTATTGGCAGCCAGATTTTGATTTTTATCTTATTGGAGATGGTGGATCAGAATATATCAACTTACTTAAAGAAATTGCCTCTGGACTTGGAGTATCAGAAAGAGTACATTTAGTCGGTGCAGTAAAGTGGGATGAACTAGTTGATTTTATTGATGAATCTGCTGTGGCATTTGCATTCTATAAAGACAATTGTTTAAATAATTATTATTGTTCTCCTAACAAGCTTTATGAGGCATTATCATCAGGTACACCTGTTATTGGAACAAAAAACCCAATGATTATAGAAGTTCTTGATAAATTAGATTTTGGAATATGCTTGGATTTCAAGACCATTAATCCAAAAGCAATAGGTGAGGCAGTAAATCTTACCATATTTAAAAACTACTCAAAAGATCATCGGTTAAATGTAAAAAAACAGCTCATTGATAATTATTCATGGGAATCTCAAGAGCATCAGTTTCTTGATGTATTTAGTCAAGCGGCGAAACAATATATTAAATGAAAAGGAAATTAAGATTTGCAATAGTGGGCTGTGGAAGGATTGCACAGCGTCATGCCGAGCACATAGAAAAAATTGGTGAACTTGCGGCGGTTTGTGACATAGTAGAATCTAAAGCAGTTCAGTTATCTGAAAAATATAATTCAAAATATTTTTTTTCTCTGGATACCATGTTGTCCGAATTACAGAACGTAGATGTGATTTCTATTTGCAGTCCTAATGGCCTGCATGCTAGTCATAGCATAAGTGCCCTGAATGCGGGATTTCATGTATTGTGTGAAAAGCCAATGGCCATATCCGTAGCAGATTGTGGAGAAATGATAAAAACTGCAGAAAGAAATAATAAAAGATTATTTGCGATCAAGCAGAATCGATTTAATCCGCCGGTGGCAGCGGTGAAAAAGGCAATTGACGATAATAGACTTGGCAAGATATACAGCGTACAATTGAGCTGTTTCTGGAATAGAAATGAAGATTATTATAAAGACTCCTGGAAAGGCACCAAGGATATGGATGGAGGTACTTTGTATACTCAATTTAGTCATTTCATAGATTTGCTTTATTGGTTAATTGGGGATGTCAGAGATGCTCATGCCTTTACACGAAATTTCGGACATTCAGATATAATTGAATTTGAAGACACTGGTGCAGTGATTGTTGAATTCTATTCTGGGGTAATTGGAACAATCAATTATACGGTTAATAGTTATAAGAAAAATATGGAAGGATCTTTAACTATCTTTGCCGAGAAGGGGACAGTTAAAATAGGTGGTCAATATCTGAATGAATTAGAATACCAAACTATTGAAGGTTTTGAAATTAAGGATCTTCCGATTGGGAATACGCCCAATAATTACGGTACCTACATGGGATCAATGTCTAATCATGACAAAGTTTATGCTAACTTAGTAGAGGTTTTGAACGATAACGCTGCTATATCTGCAAACTCATTTGAAGGTTTAAAAACGATTGAGATAATTGATAAAATTTATGCTTCCGCAAAAAAATTAAATGAAAAATAGTTCTAAAGTTTATAAATCGTCCGTTCGAGATGTGTCTTTTAGTGAAAATGTAACCATTGTAGAGCCAGTGAACTTGTATGAATGCAATATCGGAGCGGGTTGTTTCATAGGTCCTTTTGTGGAAATTCAAAAAGGAGTTGAGATTGGTGCCAACACAAAGATCCAATCGCATACTTTTATTTGTGAATTAGTGAAAATTGGGTCTGATTGTTTTGTTGGTCACGGTGTGATGTTTATTAACGATTTATTTAAAGATGGTGGACCTGCAAACGGTGATGTAACTAAATGGGCAAAAACAACAATAGGTGATAACGTCTCATTGGGAAGCAATTCAACGATTCTGCCAGTAAATATTTGTTGCAATGTAGTGATCGGCGCTGGGTCGGTGGTGACTAGAGACATCATTGAGCCTGGTGTGTATGCTGGAAACCCAGCCAGATTTAAACGTAAAATTAAGTAATATGAATATTCCTTTTGTCGATTTAAAATCACAGTACAATTCCATTAAGAATGATATTGATCAGGCTATTTTGAATGTTATCGAAGAGACAGCTTTTATCGGGGGCCAGGTGGTAATTGATTTCGAGGAACAATTTGCCCAGGCTTATGGGGTTAAAAATTGTGTTTCGGTGGCAAATGGGACTGATTCGTTGTATATTATAATGAAAATGCTGGGCATAGGCAAGGGTGATGAGGTGATTACAGTGGCAAATAGCTGGATATCTTCATCTGAGACCATTAGTCAAACTGGAGCAAAACCTGTATTTGTAGATATTGACCCAATATTCTATTCAATTGATGAGATGCTGATTGAACAGGCTATTACTCCCCGAACAAAAGCAATTATGCCTGTTCATTTATATGGCCAGATGTGTAATATGGATATGATAATGAAGATGGCGAATAAGCATGGTATTCATGTAATTGAAGATTGTGCCCAATCTCATTTTTCTGAATATAAAGGGATAAGGGCGGGCTTAAGGGGCGTTGCTGCATCATTTTCCTTTTACCCAGGAAAAAATTTGGGCGCGTACGGAGATGCTGGATGTATTATAACGAATGATGATGCTTTAGCTGAAAAATGTAAAATGTTCGCCAGACATGGTGCACTCAAAAAGCATCAACACCGTATTGAAGGCGTTAATAGTAGATTGGACGGACTTCAAGCAGCAATTTTATCGGTTAAACTAAAATCAATTGGTTTATGGACAGAAAAGCGGATAGCTAATGCAGCATATTATTATGACAGGCTAAATGGAGTAAATGGAATTACAATTCCTGCAGTAAGGCCCGAAACGATACATACATTTCATTTGTATGTAATTAGAACGCCAAATAGGGACGGGCTAGCTAAGTATTTGAAAGATAATGGGATTGAAACTGCTGTTCACTACCCAACCGCTTTACCAAATTTGGAAGCATACAAATACTTGGGACACCAGCCATCAGATTTTCCGATTGCCTCAGAATACCAAAATCAAATTCTTTCCTTGCCAATGTATCCAGAATTATCCAAGAAGATGATTGATTATGTTACAGATAACATTAAAGAATTTTTAAGAGAAAAAGAATGATTGCGATAGTAGATTATGAGATGGGCAATTTGGGTTCTATAAAGAACATGATAAAAAAAATTGGAGGTCAGAGTTTCATTACAAATAAAAAAGAGGATTTGATAAAGTCTGACGGTATAATTCTTCCAGGAGTAGGGTCATTCGATACAGGCATTAAAAATCTCAAAAAATACGATTTATACGGTTATTTACAGGATTTAGCTACTGAAATGCAAATCCCAATATTAGGAATTTGTTTGGGGATGCAGTTGATGTGTAAGTCAAGTGAAGAAGGTGAGGAAAAAGGCCTTGCTCTTATGGATGCCTCATCCGTTAAATTTCCTGAGAGTGAAACGTTGAAAATCCCACATATGGGGTGGAATTTTGTCGAAAAGAACAAGTCTAGTATTTTGTTGGATGATTTTACAGTTAATCCACGTTTTTATTTTGTACATTCATTTTATGTGAAATGTAACGATCAGAGTAATGTTTCAGGAATAACCAATTACGGTATTGATTTTCATTCAGCCTTTGAAAAAAATAATATTTTTGGAGTACAATTCCATCCGGAAAAGAGTCATAAATTTGGGATGTCACTATTGAAGGGTTTTTTAAAGTATGTAGATTGTAAAAATGAGTAGTTGGCGTAAGCGCGTAATTCCGGTTCTTTTATTGAATGGTGAAGGACTGGTAAAAACAGTTAGATTTAAAAATGCCAAATATGTCGGAGATGCTGTCAATAGTGTTAAGATTTTTAATGACAAAGAGGTTGATGAAATAGCGATCATTGACATTACTCCGTTAAGCACTCGCACTGAGCCTAATTTCGAGCTGCTAAAAGATATTACTTCCGAATGTTTCAGTCCGCTTTCTTATGGAGGCAAAATTAAATCTATTAATCAAATACGAAAAATTTTGAGTATTGGTGTTGAGAAAGTTATAATAAATTCGGCAGCCATTGAAGATCCTGAATTCTTGCATAAAGCATGTTTAGAATTTGGAAGTTCTACAATTGTAGGAAGTATTGACCTTAAAAAGGATATTTTCGGTCGAACAAGAGTCTATACTTCAAATGGAATGAAAAATACTGGAAGAACACCAATGGAAGTAATTAAGCAATTTGAAGAATGTGGTGTTGGAGAAATATTGTTAAATTCGATTGACAGAGACGGAACAAGAATGGGATTTGATTTAGACATGATAAATTTATTAAGTAAAAGTGTCACTATACCTGTAATTGCTTGCGGTGGAGCAAACGATGTAGATGATTTCATTCTCGCATTAAAAAATGGCGCTTCCGCAGTTGCAGCAGGTTCGAAGTTTGTTTTCAACGGAAGACACAATGCCGTACTTATTACTTATTTGTCAGAAGACGAGAAGAACAAGTTGTTAAAATATGAAAATAGATAAGCCTTATCAGCAATGTAATAGATGTGTAATGGATACTAGTGATCCTGAGATAATTTTTGATGAAATAGGGAATTGCAATCATTGTAATGATTACTTAGCTAAGCTACCTATTGCATTAAAGCAAGGTGAAGAAGGCAGGATATTCTTAGATCAGCAAATTGAAAAGGCACGTGTTTCAGGAAAAGGAAAGAAATATGATGTGATTATGGGTTTAAGTGGAGGTATGGACAGTTCATATGTAGCTTATAATGCCAAAAAATTTAACCTGCGGATTCTTGCAGTCCACCTAGACAACGGATGGAATTCCGAAGTGTCTGTGAACAATATTGAAAACTGTATTAAATATTTGGAAGCTGATCTTTATACCCACGTTATTGATTGGGAAGAGTTTAAAAATCTACAAATTGCCTATCTAAAGGCAGGAGTAATTGACATCGAAGCCTTAACTGATCACGCGATAAGATCGATTATATACAAACTAACCGCAAAATATGGGATTGAATATAACCTCAGTGGTTATAATTTTGCTACAGAAGGCATTTTGCCTACTGCGTGGGTTTACAACAAGCTTGACATTAAGAATATTAAATCAATAAATAGGCGGTTTGGAGCGCGACAGATCAAAACATTCCCTGGAATGTCACTTGCAAAATATATCTACTATCGGGCATTTGCAAAAATCAAACCTATCGATGTGCTTAATCATATTGATTATGATGTTGATCAGGCAAAATCAGAAATGGAAGAAAATATGTCCTGGCAATTTTATGGAGGAAAGCATCACGAGTCAATCTTTACAAAGTTCTACCAGGGTTTTATTTTGCCAGAAAAATTTGGTGTTGATAAAAGAAGAGCTCACTATTCTACATTAATTTGTTCTGGAAATATGACTCGTGAAGATGCATTATTACGTCTTAGTAAAGGTATTTATACAGAATTTGAATTAGAATCCGATACGGAATATGTGTTAAAAAAGTTAGGAATTTCTGAATCAGACTTTAAAAAAATTATGAGTGCGGAGCCTGTATCACACTTATCATATCCAAACAATAGTGCTCTTTTTAATTTCTTTAAGCAATTTGCATAATGATTAAAGGCAACATATTGGTTATCTCGAGGACTGCCTGGTCAGAAGCACCAAGGTTAAGGCATCAACTAAGTAGATTATTGCGTGATATTGGGTACGAAATTTATTATGTTCAGCTTTTATTGCAGGGTAAGTCAATCGAAGAAAATTCTGAAGTTGGGATTAATGTTTATACAGTCTATGAGAGGATTCATCATCAGTTAAAGCCTTTTACATTTTTACAGAAAATAGATTCATCCCATATTTTCAGAGAATTAAAAAAAATATTACCGGTTAGCAATTTTCAGGTAGTAGTCAATTTCAACTATGACAATGATTACACATTCTCACTTTACCCTGATATACCCACGATAACGGTTATAAATGATGATTTTTATGTTATGGCAAAACCTTGGATGCGCTCTCAGGTTTTGAAAAACTTAGTTAAGACAATTTCAAGATCCAGGATGAATCTTAGTGTTTCTTATTCGATAAATAAACGAATTAATCAATTAACTTCGACTGCAGAACTATTTTTGCCTTGGTCAGATATCAATTATCATAAACCTGAATCTGATCTCAAGCGGGATGTGGTTTTGTATTATGGTTTTGTTAGCCGCCTTGATTTGAAGCTGGTTGATGAGTTGTGCAATAGCGGCATTAAACTGAGGTTTGTGGGGCCGTTACAAGGCAATGGATTAGAGGTAAAAAGGAAATATGCTTCATTTCCTAATATTGAGTTTTTAAGCGAAACGAAATTTGTCGATCTGGATGTTAGTGATGTATGTTGTTCGATTGCACTGTATGACAAAACAGTGGAATATAACCAAGCTATTACTGCGAGTAATCGTATGTTCCAACTATTAGCTATTGGACTACCCTTAGTATATCCTAATTTGCCTAATCTAATTGAGGCACCTCGGCAAGTAATTGCAAAATGCAGCACTATATCTGAATTTCTGGATGCAATAACATATTTTAAAATCAACTTTAACCAAGTTCAACCAATGATTGAATCTTTTCTGTCTGATCACACGAAAGCTAAAAGAAGTCAATATATGGAACACCTATTGGATAATCTCAGCAATACTTAAACTCTAGGATTTATCTTAAAATATTTTAAATTACGATAAATTTTAGCCTGCGTCCTTCTTAAAAAAGCTGAATTCAAGAGTTATGTGCAAAAAAACCGTAAAAGATTTCGTAAGGAGTTCGGTAACCTAATTTCATACGAGGCCTGTGGCCTCGTTTTTACTCTCAATAATATCATGGAATTTTGTTGAGAAGAAAGCCTTGAGGTATAAAAGGGCAAGTTTGATCGTAATCAATTAATAACTATCGCCAACGGGTGTTGGCAAAATTAAATATAAATGGCAATTCAATAATGTGTGGAATAATAGGAGCAATTGGATATGGCGATCTCGACAGTAAATGTATACTTTCAACAATTGCTCATCGTGGACCTGATTCTCAAGGAGTATTCGAAGGCGATAATATCTTTCTTGGGCACGTAAGGCTTTCTATTCTGGACTTGTCCGAAATGGGCAGGCAGCCTATGTTTGACAGCACGGGTAGATATATTATAATTTTCAATGGAGAGATATATAATCATCTCGAGATAAGACAAAAATTAATTAACAAATATAGCTTTTTGTCAAGTTCTGATACTGAAACTCTTCTTTACGGTTATATTGAATATGGAGAAGTGATCTTACAGTTACTTAACGGGATATTCGCGTTTGCTATTTTTGATAGAATCAAAGGTGAAATTTTCATTGCTCGTGATCAATTTGGTATCAAGCCTTTATACTATTATCAAAAAGACGGTAAATTTTTATTTGGCTCAGAAATTAAGTCATTTTTAGGATTTGAAGGATTTGACAAATCCCTGGATTTGTCAGCTCTGGTTAATTATTTAACATTCTTATGGAGCCCAGGAGAACAGACACCATTTTTGAATGTAAAAAAATTGTCTCCCGGTCATTTTATCAAAATAAATATGGAGAAGTTGGATTCTCCTTTATTTTGCCAATATTATGATATTCCTTTTTTGGGGCAGTATTCGTCAAAATCCGAATCTGAACTCATTGCAGAACTAGATTTCAAATTACTGAGAGCTGTGCAAAGACAACTTATTTCAGATGTACCCGTTGCATTTTTTCTTTCCGGGGGATTAGATTCAAGTGCAATTGTAGCAATGGCAAAGAAGCTTTTACCTAACCAAAGATTAAGATGTTATACCATAAATGCATCAGATGGGGAAGACGAAGGGTTCAGCGAGGACCTTATTTATGCTAGAAAAGTAGCGAAATATTTGGATCTGGACCTTGTGGAGGTTGATGCAAATGTGGACATTGTCTCTAATTTTGATAAGATGGTATATCACTTGGATGAGCCTCAGGCAGACGCGGCGCCTTTAAATGTTTTAAATATTTGTGAAAGGGCGAAGAAAGATGGCTATAAAGTGTTGCTTGGCGGGACTGCCGGGGATGATCTTTTTTCAGGATATCGTAGACATCAAGCTTTGAAATATGAATTATATATTAGATTTCTACCAAAATTTCTTTTAAGGGTAATAAAAGTATTAATCAGTAAATTTAAATCAAATAACGCGTTGACGCGAAGGTTGAAAAAACTGACTTCAAATTTGGATAAGTCAAAATGGGATAGGATATATGGATACTTCGAATGGCTCCCGTTAGACACTATAATAAATCTTTTTAACTCAGAAAGTAAAAAAAAAGTAGATGGGTATGCACCTAAAAAGCTATTTTTTAAACTACTTAAGAATATTCCGGAGGAAAAGAGCGATTTGAATAAAGCTTTATATTGGGAGATGAAAACGTTTTTACCAGACCATAATTTAAATTACACCGATAAGCTTAGTATGGCAACGGGAGTTGAGGTTAGAGTTCCTTTTCTGGACGTTGAGCTCGTAGAGTTTAGTACAACGATACCTCCTCATATTAAAATGAAAGGTAATACCACAAAATATATTCTCAAGAAATTGATGGAAAGATATTTGCCTAAAGAGGTTATTTATCGTGCAAAAGCTGGGTTCGGTGCGCCTGTAAGACAGTGGGTAACCCATGATCTGGATAAAAAAATTAATTCATATCTAAGTACAGATGCTATAAATAGAAGATGTATTTTTGATGCTGAAAAGGTACAACAGCTACTAAAAGACAATAAAGAAGGTAAGATTGATGCCTCATATCCCATTTGGGGGTTATTAGCTATAGAATCTTGGCATAGGAAATTTGTAGATAAAAATGATTGAGAAAGGTAAAGTAAAGGATTTTTGGAATGAAGCCTCATGTGGTGAAGCATTATATTTTAAGGGTTTTGATAAGAAGGACTATATAAATCATTCAAGTATACGTTACCAATTGGAACCAGAAATCCTATCTTTTGGGCAATTCAAATCTTTTGAGGGAAAAAAAACTCTGGAAATAGGTGTAGGTTTAGGCTCAGATCATCAGAAACTTCCGGAAAATGGAGCAGTATTGAGTGGGATAGATCTGACCCCCCACGCAATCAACCATACAAAAAGAAGATTTGAATTGATGGGCTTAAACTCTGATCTCCAAATTGCTGATGCTGAAAATCTTCCATTTGAGGATAATTCTTTTGATGCAGTATACTCCTGGGGAGTATTACACCATTCACCAGATACTCAAAAGGTAGTTAATGAGATCTATCGTGTCCTCAAGCCAGGTGGGCTGTCAAAAATAATGATTTATAATAAGTATAGTTTAATTGGCTACATGCTTTGGGCTAGATATGCTTTATTGAAATTTAATCCGTTCAAATCACTTAATGTAATATATTCAGTCCATCTTGAAAGTCCGGGTACAAAGGCTTACACTTACGATGAAGCAAAAATTCTTTTTTCGAAGTTTGATATAGATTCAATAGATTCACCCTTGACCCACGCTGATCTTCTTAATTCAGAAGTTGGTCAAAAACATCGTGGTGGATTTCTTTCAATTGCAAAGAAAATATGGCCGCGCTGGTTTTTTAAGGCGTTTATGAAAAAACATGGTCTTTTTTATTAGTAACATTAAAAAAAAAGAGTTAGATGCTACAAATTATTCAGGACCTCAAAAACGGTAATACAATACTTGAAGAAGTACCTGCGCCAAACGCAAAAGCCGGCCATTTGTTAATTGAAACCACTCGATCTTTAGTGTCGCTAGGTACAGAACGAATGTTGGTTGAATTTGGTAAATCTAATATAATTCAAAAAGCAAAACAACAACCGGATAAAGTTAAAGAGGTTATTAATAAGGTCAAGACAGATGGATTAAAGCCAACTATAAATGCGGTTTTAAATAAATTAGGTCAGCCGCTTCCTTTAGGTTACTGCAATGTTGGCAGGGTAATAGCAATTGGAAAAGGCGTTGAAGGTTTTTCAATCGGTGATCGAGTAGCATCTAATGGCCCACATGCAGAATATGTTTGTGTACCCAAAAATCTGGTTGCACAAATTCCAGAGGGTGTTTCAGATGAGGAAGCATCATTTACAGTAATTGGAGCAATTGGTTTGCAGGGTATTCGATTGGTAAACCCTACCCTAGGCGAAACCGTAGTTGTTGTTGGATTAGGTTTAATTGGTTTAGTAACCGCCCAATTGCTAAAAGCTAATGGTTGCAGGGTAATTGGGTTTGATTATGATAATGTTAAAGTTGAATTAGCCCGTCAACTTGGTATTGACGCAATTAATCCAGCAGATGGTGTTGACCAAGTTGGTTATGTGCAGAATTCAACAGGTAATATCGGTGCGGATGCGGTAATTATAACTGCCTCGAATAAAAGCAATGAGATCATTTCTCAATCTGCTAAAATGTCTCGAAAAAGAGGAAGAATTATTTTAGTGGGAGTTATAGGATTAGATATTTCAAGAGCTGATTTTTATGAAAAAGAATTAACTTTTCAAGTGTCTTGTTCCTATGGTCCGGGACGATATGATGAGCAATATGAGCAGAAGGGGCAAGATTATCCTCTTCCATTTGTTCGATGGACTGAAAAGCGCAATTTTGAAACTATTTTAAATGCTATTGCTTCAGGTTCAATTGATGTCAAGAGTTTAATTACTGAAAGGATTGCACTGGAAAACTATAATGAGATTTATTCTGATATGAATAACGGAAGATCAATTGCTTCCATTTTAGAATATCCTGAGAAAGAATCAAATGAACCGAATAGGTCAATCAGATTAAATAGTGCTGAGTTCGCAAGTGGTCAAGGTGTAGTTGGCATTATTGGGGCAGGTAACTTTACTTCAGCCATGATTTTACCTTGTTTAAAAAAGACTCAAGCTAAGCTTAAGTACATTTCAAGTGCAGGGGGATTGACAGGTACTGTATTGGCAAAAAATTTTAATATTGCGAATTCTACAACTGATAATAATTCTATCTTGAATGATAACGATGTTGACTTAGTAATGGTGACAACTCGCCACAATTCTCACGCATCGTTAGTTGTACAAGCATTAGATCATGGGAAGCATGTATTTGTTGAAAAACCATTAGCCTTAAATCTGGCAGAACTGGATCAAATTATCGAGGCAATAGAAAAATCTAAGAAAACGGTAACATTAGGTTTCAATAGACGTTTTGCACCTTTAGCGGTCAAGATGAAAACGCTCTTGGGAAATAGTGGCTCCCCTATGAATATTGTTGCAACCATGAATGCAGGGTTTATACCTGCTAATGTGTGGGTTCATGACATGGAAGTAGGCGGAGGTAGAATTATTGGGGAGGCTTGCCATTTTATTGATTTGATTTCCTTTATAACCAATTCACAAGTTGTTTCAGTATGTATGAATGCTCTGGGTCAGCATCCTATGGATAATTCAGACAATGCAACAATATTGCTGAAATATGAAAATGGAACGAATGCAGTAATCAATTATTTTTCCAATGGATCAAAAGCTTATTCAAAGGAAAGGGTAGAGGTTTATCATCAGGAAAGAACTTTAGTGATGGATAATTGGCGCAAGCTATCCGGTTACGGTTTCAAAAACTTTAGTTCGGCATCTTCTGGTCAGGACAAAGGGCACCAAAGTCAATTTAATCTTTTAATTGAATCTGTAACTAAGGGCGGTAGTCAAATCATACCAATAGATCAAATTATCAATACGACCAAGGCCAGTTTTGCTGCCATTGAGAGTTTAAGAAATGGTACTTGGATAAACATTTAATGTAGTTTTAAGATCAATATTATGAAAATAGATTTAATAGCTGGAGCACGGCCAAACTTTATGAAAATTGCTCCGATCATAGATGCTATTTTGGAGGAGCAAGCAAAGGGTACAGATATCCACTTTAGACTCATTCATACAGGACAGCACTATGATAAGAATATGAGTGATAGTTTTTTTGTTCAGTTGGGCATTCCGCAGCCAAATGTAAATCTAGGTGCAGGTGGAGGGACGCAAGCTGAGCAAACCGCGGCAATTATGATTGGTTATGAAAAATTGTTGTTGTCAGAAAGATCTGACCTTTGCTTGGTCGTTGGCGATGTCACATCAACTATGGCATGTGCTATTGTTGCTCAAAAATTGCACATTCCAGTAGCCCATGTCGAGGCGGGTATACGTTCTGGAGATTGGACCATGCCAGAAGAGATTAATCGCTTAGTTACGGACTCAATAACAAATTATTTCTTCACAACAACTCCAGAAGCCACACAAACGATATTAAATTCAGGTGTTTCTGAGGACCGTGTTTTTTGGGTAGGTAACACCATGATTGATACTTTACTGAAACAAAGACCTCGATTTAGAAAGCCAAATTTTTGGGATGAATTAGGGTTAATTAAAGGAAAGTACATTGTGATGACGCTGCACAGACCAGCAAATGTAGATGATGAAGAAAAATTAAAAGAACTATTAAATGAGATTATAAGTAATTCTAATGGTTTACCCTTGATTTTCCCTGTACACCCAAGAACAGCTAAAATTTTGGAAACGTTGAACATTGGGCATCAACAATTACACACAATTGAACCTCTTGGATACTTGGAGTTTAATTTTCTTGTTGAGAACGCGTTAGCAGTTATTACAGATTCAGGTGGAATTACTGAAGAAACTACAGTGATGGGTGTGCCATGTATGACGCTCAGAGATAACACAGAACGTCCAGAGACTGTTGACGTGGGTACCAATGAACTAATTGGTACAAATCCAAAATCAATTAAACCGGCGCTGGAAAAGTTGTTTGCAGGAGAATGGAAGAAAGGTGCAATTCCCGAACTATGGGATGGTAATACTGCAAAAAGAATTGTTTCAATTTTAAAGAACTTTCAGGTTGCTCACTAAGGCACATCGATTATATCACACAATAAAACATCTTAAGCTCAAGCAAGTTGTTTGGAGGTTGATTTATTTATTACCAAGGTTTCGTAATCCCGAAACGGGTTGCCCAGCAACAAAATCAATTCCATTTATTTACATCGCTAAGCAAGTAGTTACCGAGGATTACGATCAATTCATATTTCTTAACGAATCAATTCAGCTTTCCATAATTGGATGGGATAATTCTTCAATATCCAAGCTATGGCGCTACAATTTACATTATTTTGATTGTTTGAATCAAGTTGAGTTAAAGAATGAAAGAGTAGAACTTCAGATTAATATTATCAATAAATGGACAATTGAAAATCAATTTGGTAAGGGAACAGGTTGGGAACCATATCCAACTTCTCTGAGAATTATCAATTGGATAAAATGGCACTTTAAAACAAATGGGCTTAGTGATGAGGCTAAGCTAAGTTTATGGAATCAGGTACAATGGTTAGCTGGCCGACCTGAATATCACTTGCTTGGAAATCATTTATTTATTAACGCCAAGGCCCTACTTTTTGCTTCTGTATTCTTTGGATTAGATGAATACTCAACCATTTATAGAAAAGCGCTAAAAATACTAAAAGAGGAGTTGAGTGAACAGTTTCTTGAGGATGGTGCTCACTTTGAATTGAGCCCAATGTATCATTCTTTAGCAATGGAGGACTTGTTGGACTTGTATCAATTAAAATCAAGACTGCCATCAAATTTTCCGAGTCAAGAAATTCAAGAAAAATTCCTTTCAGGGATGAATTGGCTTTCTTATTTGAGTTATGAAAACGGTGAATTAGCCCATTTTAATGATTGTGCAAACGGGATAGCACCAACTTTTAAGGAGTTAAAAGATTTGGGAAAAAGACTTGGATTGAATTGGTCGCTAACGGCAGATATCAAATTCAATTACCTTCAAAAAAGTGGCTTCGCCATAGTTAAAGATGAAAATATCCATTTGATTGCAGACATAGGCGACATAGGTCCAGACTATTTACCCGGTCATGCTCATGCAGATACGCTGTCTTTTGAATTAGCTTTGAAAGGGAAAAGAATAATTGTTAACTCTGGTACAGGTGAGTATGGTTTATCTGACGAGCGCTTAAGACAAAGAGGCACATCGGCACATTCCACTATTGAGCTAGATGGTAAAAGTTCATCAGAGGTATGGTCAGGTTTTAGGGTTGCTCAGCGAGCAAGAGTAACAGATGCAGAAATTATTGATGAGGATAAGAAATTAGAGTTTTCCGCTGTTCATGATGGGTATACAAGAATTGCATCAAAGCCACTTCACCAGCGAAAATGGAAAGTGAATGATGGGTGCCTAGAAATAGTAGATGAGGTAACAGGTTCCCAAAATATTGTCCAGTTAAGATACTACTTACATCCAGATATTCTAATAGAAATGCTTGATGGCAGTATTCTTTTAAGCACATCTATAGAAGAGTTGGCTAAAATTAGAACTGATCAGAATGTACAGGTTGTGGACACAACATACCATGACAAATTTGGCTCATCTCAAAAGAATAAATGTTTGTTAATTACCGGCACTACTCCGTTTAGTAGTAAGGTTTCAATAAGCTGGAACTAATGAAAAGAATTGTTTATCTAACATTTTATTACGAACCAGATTTATGTGCTGGGTCTTTTCGGAATACCCCTTTGGCAATTGAATTAGCTAAACAAGCTCGTGAGAAAGATATTATTGTTGATGTATATACCACACTTCCTAATCGATACAGCTCATTTGAACAAAGCGCGCCTGAGTTTGAAGAATTAGGAAATTTAAGAATTCATAGAATTTCATTGCCACCACACAAAAGTGGTATGTTGGATCAGATATTTTCCTTTAAAAAGTTTTATTCGGAGGTAAAAAAGTTAAATAAAAACAAGAGAGCAGATTTAGTATTCGCCTCATCAAGCAGACTGTTCACTGCATATTTGGGATATACGATAGCAAAAAAATCAAGTGCAACACTGTATTTAGATATCAGAGACATTTTTGTTGATACAATGTCTGATGTATTTAAATCAAAGATTCTAAAACTCGGTATTCTGCCATTGTTAAAGTTGATTGAAAAAAGGACTTTTAATTACGCAAAACACATCAATTTAATATCAGGCGGTTTTAAATCATATTTCTCAAAATTTAGCAAAGCAGAATTTACATTTTTTACAAATGGTATTGATGAAGAATTTTTAGAAACAACTCCGGCTTTAGAGAAGAGTGAAAAACTAGGCTTGAGAAAAACTATAGTTTACGCTGGCAATATTGGTGAAGGTCAGGGGTTACACAAAGTGATTCCGCAGGCTGCAAAAGAACTTGGAAGTGAATTTGAATTTATTGTAATTGGTGACGGTGGTACAAAAAAGTTGCTAAAAGATGAGATTGATAATTTGTCAATAACAAATGTAGTTCTCGAAAAACCAGTTAATAGGAAAGAGTTACAAGGCATTTACAGTAATGCCGATTATTTATTTATTCATTTGAATGATTATCCAGCATTCAGAAAAGTGTTGCCATCTAAAATATTTGAGTTGGCAACTTTTGGTAAACCTATAATTGCAGGTGTTTCCGGTTTTGCTGCAGAGTTTATAAAGAATGAAGTCTCAGATAGTTTTGTGTTTGAGCCATGTAATGATAAACAGTTAGTAGACTTTTTGAGGTCGGACACAGCGTCAAATCCCATTGATAGGAAGGAATTTAAATTAAAATACCAACGGAGTAATATCAATACTTTGTTGGCGCAATCTATTTTGAGCTATACATGAGTGTGTTTATAACGGGTTCTTCCGGTTTTGTAGGAAAATCATTTATTGCCAATTTCTCTGATGACAAATCGACTCAGTGGAAGCGAGGAAATGAAATAAATATTAATTCAGCATCAGTAGTCATTCATCTTGCTGGGAAAGCCCATGACCTTAAAAAAATATCAAATCCAGACGAATACTACCGAGTCAATACAGAATTAACCAAAACAACATTTGATGCTTTTATAGACTCTGACGCGAAAGTATTTATCACTCTAAGCTCAGTTAAATCTGTTGCTGATGAAGTGCCCGGAGAATTAACAGAAGAATACAACCCAAATCCCATTACCCATTACGGAAAAAGTAAATTACTAGCTGAAGAATATATTTTATCTAAAGAAATTCCTGAGGGGAAGAGAGTTTATATCCTAAGGCCATGTATGATTCACGGGCCAGGAAATAAAGGAAATCTTAATCTACTTTATAAATTGGTTTCAAAAGGTATTCCTTGGCCACTTGGAGCATTTGAAAATAAGCGTTCTTTCTGTAGTATAGACAATCTAATGTTCGTTTTCAAGGAACTAATGGGACGAGAAGATATTCCTTCAGGTGTATATAATGTATCCGACGACATCCCACTTTCTACTAATGAAGTTATTTCCATATTAGCAGAATCGCAAAATAGGAAGCCCAGAATTTGGAATATTTCTAAAAGATTAATTGAGCTAGGCGCCAAAATTGGAAATGTTCTTAAACTGCCACTCAATGAAGAACGTTTGCAGAAACTCACTGATTCGTATGTGGTAAGCAACAAGAAGTTAATGAGCGCAATTGGCAAGCCACTTCCTGTTTCGACTATAGAAGGATTGCTTAAAACATTCCAATCATTCCAATAATTGATGACAAGATTCTTTGATATAGTTTTTTCTTTTTTTGGGTTACTTTTTTTAAGCCCTCTAATCCTTTTGTTGTTGATTATCGGTGTGTTTGATACAGGTTCACCGTTGTTCCGACAAGAACGTGTAGGTATTAAACAAAAACCGTTTCAATTATTGAAGTTTCGCTCGATGCATGTGAACACTCAAGCGGTGGCAACCCATTTGGTACAATTAAGTTCCATTACTAAGTGGGGTTCATTCTTGCGTAAATCCAAACTAGATGAGCTACCACAGCTATTTAATGTATTTATGGGGGATATGAGTTTTGTGGGGCCTCGCCCCAACTTGTTCAATCAATTAGAATTGATTGAAGAGCGCGCAAAGAGAGGGGTGTATTCGATTCGCCCTGGTATTACCGGATTGGCACAAATCAATAAAATTGATATGTCCACCCCGCAACTCTTAGCAGAAACCGACGCCAAGATGATTGACCACCTTAATGTCTGGTTCTACTTTAAATACATCTTCCTAACCGTATTTGGAAAAGGTTTTGGAGATAGGGTGAGAAAGTAAAAAGGTGACCCATTTCTGAATTACCCTTTTTTGTTTGCTCAGCAATTGTAATTTTTACGCGCGGGCAGTACGGAATCGAAGCGTAATTTTTTAAAAAAGTATTTTACTTAAAAGACATTTAGTACAGGAGTGAATCCTTGTACAGTAATTTCGCGAGCCGTTGGGCAAAATAGTTGATTGGTTGGATGTAAGCAGCGTTTCCTATGCGTTAAATCCAAGTTCTATAATTAGCGGGCTATTTATTTGTTATATTTGAAAAATTATTGAATCAATGTCTAACACGTTACCTTCCCGTAATAATTTCAATTTAATTCGACTATTCGCCGCATTACAGGTATGTATTAGTCACACTTTAAGTCATCTTGAGATTGATTTAAACATACCGTTAATTGGATTTTTCCCTGGAGTAATAATATTCTTTACTACATCTGGATTTCTTATTTATGATTCATTTACGAGGAATCAAGATTTGATGAGATATTTAAAAAATAGATTTTTAAGAATATTCCCTGCACTTTGGGTTTGTTTTGTGATAACAGTAATTTTATTATTGCTTTTCAAAACTATTACTCCTTATGATATAATATCCTCCACATTTTTTAAATGGATAATTACCCAAATTACTATTTTTCAATTCTGGACGCCAGATGTACTTAGGAATTGGGGTGTAGGTACTCCCAATGGTAGCTTATGGACCATTCCTGTTGAAATTCAATTTTATATAGTACTCCCAATTATTTTTTTAGTATTTAAAAAAATAAAAATCATATATAAATTAACATCTTTACTGACTGTTTCCATTTTCTTTAATTTATTTCTTGGGGCATCAATTAATAGTTCAGATTTATTTATAAAATTACTAGGCGTTAGTATTTTACCATATTTATTTTATTTTATTATAGGTATAATGATAAGAGAATATTGGTGGTTTTTTAATGTTTTTTTCATACACAGGTTTATATATTGGATTACTACATTTTTTATTTTTGTTTATTTTTTTAATTTATCTCCAGTTTATTGCCCAAGAGAATTTTTAAGTTTTATTGCTAATTTATTACTATCATTTGTCACTATCTCGTTTGCATATTCGCGACCAATTCTTGAAAAAATACTCCACCGTCAAGATATTTCATATGGAATCTATATTTACCATATGTTAATTGTAAACAGTTTCATTCAACTTGGATATAAAAAAGATATAAAATATTTATTTTTTTCAATTGTATTAACAATTTTAATTGCTTTTTTATCCTGGAACTACATAGAAAAAAGAGCATTGAATTTAAAAAAGTAATTTATTTTTATTAATTGGTGGTTTCAAGTTGCTAACTTAAGAAATAGGCTGAATTCAAGGATTAAGTGCAAAAAAACTGACCTCTTCCCACAAAATCGCACTGATTTAAACTAGAGTTTTCAGGGTAACAAAAAACAGAAAAAAAACTAACTTGTTACCATGAAAAAATCAAAATTTACTGAAGCTCAGATTGTTTTTGC
>Ga0164293_10000151_pt1 | contig 47609 bp, 47 predicted proteins | sample GEODES118metaG_FD_111487 | JGI IMG/M metagenome (GOLD analysis project Ga0164293, IMG submission 111487) | Eutrophic lake water microbial communities from Lake Mendota, Wisconsin, USA - GEODES118 metaG | ecosystem: Environmental > Aquatic > Freshwater > Lake | place: USA: Lake Mendota...
TATGATACCAAAACCAACCTGCAATCGGGAGTGATCTGCGGAATGGTTTGCGAAATTGAAGGGATAATCGAGCGCTACGCCAGTAAATACAGCAACTTTAACGTCGTTTTAACCGGGGGCAATTCCACCTATTTTGCCAGTCAACTTAAAAACAAGATATTTGCCGACGCTCAATTTTTATTTAAAGGACTGTATGCACTTAGTGAACTCAACAACGGAATGGTTTAAGCGAATTATTGCCTCTACATTTTCCCTTCTACTTCTCTTTAACTCAATGGCTCAGGATAACTCACCATACTCCCGTTATGGCGTAGGCGATTTGGTACCAGGCCAAAATATCATCAACCGTGGCATGGGGAGTGTATCTGCAGGATTTGGCCAGGGGTTGAACCTCAATCTCACCAACCCTGCTGCGCTTGGCAATATTTACACTACAACCTTTGAATTAGGCGGTGAATTAGATATCAGAAGCATTAAAAGCACTACAACGCCAGACAAGTACAAATCGAATAATGCAGTGATTTCGTATTTGCAAATCGGGTTTCCCATCACTTCGAAAAAAATGATGAAGCGCGGAGACATTTGGGGTGTTAGTTTCGGATTGAAACCTATAAGCAAGGTAAATTACAAAGTTCAGGTCAATAAGCGGATACCCGGGGTTGATAGTACATTTACTTTGTATGAAGGAAAAGGCGGGCTTAACCAGGTAAACTTCAGCACCGGTTTTAAGAAAACAGGCAAAGGTGCGTTGAAAAACGAATTCAGTATCGGACTAAGTACCGGTTATACATTCGGAACAAAAGATTTCAGTACAAAAAGGAGTTTCCTCAACGATTCGGTAAGTTATTACCGATCTAACAATGAGGTGATTTCGAGATATGGAGGGGCATTTCTGCACACAGGAGTTCAATATCTTTTACATCTTTACCCTAATTCTAAAAACGGCTTTATCCGCTTTGGTGTATACGCTAATCTGGAGCAAAAATTGAAAGCTTACCAAAGTACCATCAATGAAACCTTTGGGTATGATGGAAATGGAACCCCCATCCCAATAGATAGTGTTTATCGTACCAATGATGTGAAAGGACAAGTGCAGTTGCCGGGTACCTATGGAGCAGGAGCTATGTACCAAACTAAAAATGGGCAATGGCTGTTAGGAGCTGATTTCGAATTCACCAACTGGAGTACTTTCCGCAATTACAACAACGAAGAATCGCTGCAGAATAACTGGGTGATCAGGGCTGGAGCGGAATATTCGCCGGTAAAAGAGAACCCTACTAAATTGAGATACTGGAACAGTGTGAAATACCGGGCAGGATTTTTTTATGGACCTGATTATGTAAAACTTGGTGATAATCGAAACCAATATGCCATTACAGCAGGCGCCAGTTTCCCCCTAACCAGTTCAAGAATTTTAGGACGTGGGGAATTTGTTGTACTTAATACTGCCATCGAAGCAGGTGGACGAGGCAATAAGCAATCCTTAGGCGTAAGAGAAAATTTCGTCCGGATTAATTTCGGCATTTCGATGAATGCACGCTGGTTCCAAAAAAGGATCTACGATTAATTGCATTTGAAATACTGTTGCATGAATAAGCATTTACTTTTCAAATATCATCGTACAGCTCTTTTCATAGGCTGTATTTTTTTTCTTTCCTGCGAGAATGATGAAGTAAAAGTTCGTAACCTTAACCAGAAGAAAACCGGTGTTGAAGAAGCCAAATCAATCGTACTCAACTATACCATCGGCGGTAAAACAAAAGCCATCCTTCATGCACCATTGATGCTGAACGTTCAGGATATTGTACCCTATGTAGAATTCCCATCTACCCTTCATGCTGATTTTTACAACGAGCTCGAAAAGCCGGAAAGCATGCTAGATGCTCGCTATGGAAAATATGAACAAAACAAGAGCACCGTTTACCTTAGGGATAGCGTTAGGGTGATCAATAGTGAAAAAGGAGACACGCTTTATTGCAATGAATTGTATTGGGACCGTAACCGCATCGGCAATGAATTTTATACCGATAAGCCTGTTAGGATCCGCACACGCACCCAATGGATCAATGGGAAAGGTATGGAATCGGGGCAGGATTTCAAAAACTGGCATATCATCCATTCAGAAGGCTTCATCAGCATCCCGGCATCCCAATTCCCGGATTAATTTTTTGTTTAGCAACATCAATTTGAATAAAATTAGCAAGCTGTATCAACCGATGGTTTAACTTCGGGTATAAAGCAACTCATTCATGGAATACCGTCGCTTAGGTAAATCGGGGTTACAGGTAAGCACCCTTTCTTTCGGAAGCTGGGTGAGCTTCAGTAAGCAGATCAATGATAAAGTGGCTGATGAACTTATGGGCATCGCCTATGATCAGGGCATCAATTTTTTTGATAACGCTGAAGTATATGCGCTGGGTGAAAGTGAAAAGATGATGGGCCGGGTTTTGAAAAAGAAAAAATGGGAACGGAGTTCATTTGTGGTTTCTTCAAAAGCTTTTTGGGGTTGGCGTGGGAAAGAAAATAAACCCAATCAAACAGGCTGTAGCCGCAAGCACTTGTTAGAAGCCTGTGACGAAGCCTTACAAAGGTTGCAGGTTGATTATCTCGACTTGTACTTTTGCCACCGCCCGGATAAAAACACCCCTATTTCCGAAACCGTTTGGGCCATGAATCACCTGATACAGCAAGGTAAAGTGCTCTACTGGGGAACCAGTGAATGGAGTGCCGTAGAAATCATGGAGGCTCATCGGGTGGCAACGCAGTACCAACTGATTGCACCAACCATGGAGCAACCGCAGTATAATCTTTTTGAGCGCGAAAAGATGGAAAAAGAATACAGGGATATTTTCAACCAGGTTGGCATGGGAACTAGCATCTGGAGCCCATTGGCTTCAGGTTTGCTAAGTGGAAAATACAATGATGGCATTCCAAAAGGCAGCCGGTTTGCACTGGAAGGTTTTGATTGGCTTAAAGACCGTTGGGTAGCTGATGAGAAAATCAAGAAAGTGAAAAAAATGGCAGACCTGGCCACCAAACTTGGTGTTTCAACTGCAGCACTGAGCATCGCGTGGTGCATTAAAAATCCTAATGTCAGCACAGCCATTCTCGGCGCCACCAAAAAACAACAACTCATTGAAAACCTTAAAGCCATTGAGGTAGAGAAATTGCTTGATCAGGAGTTGATGGATAAGATTGAAGCCATTATGAAAAATAAGCCTGTACTACCTGATTACTAACCTATGGCATCAATTATCATTTATGGTATTGCCAATTGTGATACGGTACTAAAAACTATGCAATGGTTCAGGAAAGAGCAAGTACCATTTTTGTTTCATGATTTTCGTAAAGATGGAATTGGTGAAACTTTACTGAAAGAATGGGTTAGTAAAGCAGGATGGCAGCAGGTGCTGAACATAAGGAGCCGGAATCTGAAAGAAATGACAAAAGGGCAATTGCCGGCAAATGAAAAGGAAGCTATAAAATGCATGCTTATAGACCCGTCGGTGATAAAAAGGCCGGTTTTGGTTACTGATTCGGTATTACATTTCGGATACAATGAAAAAATATTTCAAACTATAAAAAAATAAAACCATGAAAAGATTTGCAAATGCCAAATGGCAGGGAACCGGTAAAGAAGGCAAAGGAAATTTAAGTACCCAAAGCACCGTACTTAATGATACGGCCTATTCATTCTCCAGCCGGTTTGAAGAAGGCATTGGTACAAACCCTGAAGAACTGATAGCAGCTGCACATTCGGGATGCTTCACTATGAAATTAAGTTTTGTATTGAATGCGGCAGGATTTACAGCAGAAAGCATTGAAACCCGTTGTGATATCACACTTACGGATGGATCCATCACCACATCTTCGCTCACTACAAAAGCAGTTGTTCCCGGAATCAGTGCAGAACAATTCGCAGCAGCCGCTGCTGATGCCAAAGCCAATTGTCCGGTTTCAAAACTCCTGAATTGTGATATCACTCTTGATGCAGTTTTAGCATGATGATTAGAAACAAAAATAGAATTAGCATTCATTTTACATCCCTATCATAACAATCCATGAATTTCCAAAACAAAACTATTTTCATCACTGGCGCATCCAGGGGAATCGGAAAAGCCATTGCGCTTAGGATGGCAAAGGAAGGCGCCAATATTGTTGTTGTAGCCAAATCGATTACAGAAAACCCCAAGCTGGGAGGCACCATATTTTCTGCTGCTGAAGAAATAGAAGCCGCAGGAGGCAAAGCCCTTGCTGTAGCTTGCGATATTCGTGATGAAAATCAGGTTCAGTCTGCTGTTGATAAAGCGGTTGAGCATTTCGGAGGCATAGATATACTGATCAATAACGCCTCTGCCATATCGCTTACCAACACGGAACAAACCGAACCCAAAAGGTTCGATCTGATGCATGATATCAATGTAAGGGGTACCTTTTTTGTAAGCCGTGCATGTATCCCTCACCTTAAAAAGGGAACCAATGCACATATCGTTACCTTATCTCCGCCCATAAATATGGATATGAAATGGTTTGCTAACCATATCGCTTATACGCTGAGCAAGTACAATATGTCGATGATTGCCCTTGGCCTTGCAGCAGAACTGAAATCATTTGGCATTGCCTCAAATGCATTGTGGCCCAGAACAACAATTGCCACTGCAGCGGTTCAAAACCTGTTAGGTGGGGATGCACTGATCAATATGAGCCGTAAGCCAGAAATAGTGGCGGATGCCTGCTATCATATTCTTTGCAAACCTTCAACAACTTATACGGGGCAAACACTGATTGATGAAAATGTATTGGCTGAGGAGGGAATTACAGACCTTTCGGCTTATGCGGTAGTTCCGGGTGCACAGTTGTTTAATGATTTATTTATATAAGCTCAACCATGTTTCATTTTTGTTGAGTTTTTCTTAATAAGCCCATGATGTGATGAACGGCAAACAGTATAATGGAAAGACGATTAATTTCGTACAATATTGAGGTGAATATCTTCAATAGGAATGCCAAACTGTTCAGCCCATGCTTTTAACCAGACTATTTACGGTAGTTTTCCTGCTCTGCATGGGAAGCATTTGCTATTCGCAACAAAAAAGCATTGATAAAAGAAAGGTTGCCATCGTCAAAACAGATAAAAAAATCATTCTTGACGGGTATATGAAAGAAAGCCAATGGAAAGAAGTGCCACCTGCCAATAAATTTACAGAACTACGACCCAACCCTTTTCAACCGGAAGACAGCAGCAATGCATCTGAAATCTATTTTTTATACAATGATGAAGGAATATTTGTTGGTGGATATTTACACGAAAAAAATAAAGACAGCATAGCAAGCGAACTCATCGGGCGCGATGGATTTGGCAACAACGATTTTATAGGAATTATATTCGACACTTATCAGGATAAACTCAATGGCTTCGAATATTTTGTAACTCCGCTTGGAGAACAGATGGATGCGAAGGTTTCGCCTAACAACGAAGATTTCAGCTGGAATGCGGTTTGGCAAAGTGCCGCTCATATTGAAGCTGATGGTTGGACATTTGAAATGTTCATTCCTTTTTCAGCTATCCGTTTTGGTCAGAAAAAAATACAGGATTGGGGTTTGAATATCGTACGGCGAAGGCAAAAAAGTGCAGAGCAGTTATTCTGGCAACCTATCGATCCCAATGTGAATGGATTTCTAACACAGGAAGGAACTATCACCGGACTTGAAAGCATCAAGCCACCTATAAGGCTGCAACTCTCGCCTTACTTTTCCTTATATCAGAATCATGATCCTGAAGGCAATCCGGTAAACAATACTACATTCAACGGTGGTATGGATATCAAGTATGGTATCAATCAGGCGATGACGCTTGATATGACTTTAGTGCCCGATTTCGGACAGGTACAAACAGATAACCGAGTGCTGAATTTATCTCCATTCGAACAACGCTTTGATGAGAATAGAACTTTTTTCACTGAAGGGGCTGAACTGTTTAATAAAGGAAATTTATTTTACAGCAGAAGGATTGGCAGAATAGGCGCTGGCCCTTTACATTACAATGATGTATATGATGATTTGCAGCCAGGAGAGGAAGTTACCAGCAACCCTGAACAGGTAAAGCTGATTAATGCAACGAAAGTAAGTGGACGAACCCAACGTGGTTTAGGTATAGGTATATTAAACGCCGTTACTAATCCACAATATGCTACTATCAACAATAGCAATACCAAAGAAGAAAGAAAGTTTCTGACCGATCCGTTAACCAATTACAATATTATCGTATTAGACCAGACCCTGAAAAACAACAGCAGCGTTTCATTGGTGAATACCAATGTTTGGCGTGCAGGTAAAGATTATGATGCGAATGTAACATCCGGTTTATTCGATTTCAATGATAAAAAGAACACCTGGAATGTTGGTGGCAATGTTAGTATCAGTAATCTGATCGGTATCACTGAAAAACCAATTACCGGTTATGCCCATTCCATTTATTTTGGTAAAACAAGTGGCCGTTTTAATTTCAATATCTGGCAAGATCTGATCAATGCCAAATACGACAAAAGTGATATGGGCTATTTTACGAACAATAATACGATGGATCAGGGAATTTGGGCAGGGTACAATTGGAACAAACCCGGTAAATGGTATAACCAGCTTAGGATAAATGCTAATTTTTGGATGAGCAGGTTGGTAACACCTATTGATCTGTATAAAAGGAAGGAACTGATGTTTCAGGATGCAGGCCTCAATATCAATGCCAATGCACAACTCAAAAATTTATGGTGGGTAGGGATGAATATGAATAAGGGTGCACGAAATCATGACTTTTATGAGCCGAGGACCCCATTAGAACAAGGCAGGTTTTTTACCAATAAAGGCAGGTATGGAATTAATATGTGGTGGAACAGCAATGATGCCAAGAAATTATCCTGGGGAGGAAATACCTTTTTAGGAGGAGGTGGTATTTTTAAAAGAAAGAACACCGATCTGGGCCTTTATGGAAAAATCCGCTTCAACAGCAAGTTCTCTATTGACCATAATCTTTATATAGAAAATGGTAAGAATGGTGCAGGCTGGGCAGATAATCTTTACGGTGGCAATTCACCTGATACGGTAATTTTTGCAAGAAGAAATATCAACTCTGTTGAAAATGTATTGGGAATGAAATACAATTTCAACAACAAGATGGGCCTTACCCTTAGAGCACGACATTACTGGAGTAAAGTTAGCCCACAGGAATTTTTTGAACTGGATAAAGATGGTAATCTACAGCAACCAAACAGCCCTTATAACGGAAACCGGAATCAGAATTATAATTTTTTAAGTGCTGATCTGGTGTATACCTGGCAATTTGCCCAGGGCAGTTTTATTACAGTTGTATGGAAAGACATTTCAGAGAACTTCAGCCGCAGTTTTGAAAAAGGATATTTTAAAAATGTTGCCAATACTATCAATTTGCCGCAGTTCAGTAGTTTATCGGTTCGGGTTATTTATTTCCTCGATTATCTAACGGTAAGAAAAAAATTGGCGCATCATTCCTGATCGTATCAGTTTAGTCAACTCATTTCAGAAAGACAGATAATATAAACTTGAGGCTAATCCATTTTTTCGGGGCGCATCATTGGAAATAACAACACATCCTGGATACTGTGCTGGTTACAAAGCAGCATGCAAAGCCTGTCGATACCGAACCCGATACCGCTGGTAGGAGGCATGCCATATTCAAGCGCCCTTAAAAAATCATGGTCGATGAACATCGCTTCATCGTCGCCTCTTTCCATCAGTTTCACTTGTTCTTCAAAACGTTCTCTCTGTTCTACAGGATCATTAAGCTCGCTATAGGCATTTGCGATTTCCTTGCCATTAACAATGAGTTCGAACCGTTCCACCAAACCGGGTTTGCTACGGTGCCTTTTGGTTAGCGGACTCATCTCAACCGGGTAGTCAGTAATGAATGTGGGTTGAACAAAATGATGTTCGCACTTTTCGCCGAAAATTTCATCAATTAATTTTCCTTTCCCCCATTTGGCATCTGCGTGTATACCTAACTGTTGGCAAACATTACGGATGCCTTCTTCATTCATATCGGAGATGTTGAAACCTGTATGTTCATGAATAGCTTCATACATGCTGATGCGCCTGTATGGCGCTTTGAAGCTGATCATTTTATCTTCAAGCGAAACATCGGCGCTACCATTCACTGCTATTGCGGCTTTTTCAAGCAATTGCTCTGTGCAATCCATCATCCATTCATAATCCTTATACGCAACATAAAATTCCAATACGGTAAATTCGGGGTTATGGGTCCGGTCCATCCCTTCATTCCTGAAATTGCGACTGAATTCGTATACCCATTCGAAGCCGCCAACAATCAATCGTTTTAAGTAAAGTTCATTAGCGATACGCATATACATGGGAACATCTAATGCATTATGATGCGTGGTGAACGGCCTGGCTGCAGCACCGCCCGGGATGCTTTGTAACACAGGTGTGTCTACTTCAAGTGCGCCTTGAGCATTTAAAAAATCTCTAATGGCATTCACCAATCGGGTACGTTTTACAAAAACTTCCTTAACGGCAGGATTCACAATCAAATCTGCATAACGTTGGCGGTACCTGAATTCAGGATCGGTAACTTCATCGAATGCTTCCCCATCTTTTTCCTTAACGATGGGCAGCGGCCTGAGCGACTTACTTAAAATGGTGAACGTTTTTACATGTACAGAAGTTTCTCCGGTTTTGGTGGTGAAAACATATCCGGTAATACCCACGAAATCGCCGATATCAACCAATTTTTTCCAAACAGTTTGGTAAAGGGATTTATCCTCTCCGGGGCAGATGTCATCCTGCCTTATATAAAATTGCATCTTACCTGTACCGTCCTGCAATACCGCAAAGTTGGCTTTACCCATATCGCGTACACTCATAATACGGCCGGCCATGCAAATATCAGTAAACTTATCCTTATCCTCTTCGCCTTTATAATGTGCACGAATATGAGCCGAAGTAGTATTAACCGGATAAAGTGAAGCCGGATAAGGATCGATACCCAACTGCTCCAGTTCCAACCTTTTCTCCCTGCGTATAATTTCCTGTTCAGATAGATGCGGTGTGCTCATAATTTTTCTATAATCGTTTTGAAAACATAAAGATAAAGGTACTACTGTCATCCCAGTAATACCTGCCAGGCTTGGTTTACTTTACCTGCATTCAGTAATTGTTGTGCATAACGATGCAATTCTTCTTCCAGTTCTGTGGGGTTGATTGAAAAATACTGGATGATCTGTTTGTATTGTTCATCGTCGAAGGCAGAATCTAAATCGGGAAGCTCATGCACATTCGCCAATTGCCCGAGGTCGTTACCGCTGAGCCACTTACTGTTACGGATAGATGCCGGTAAAGCATCTACGCCTATGCCTAATTTCATATTAGGTTTTTCCACTTCAAAAATGGTTGATGCGTTTGCCCTGGTATACCAGTGGCCTCCCAGCCGGGCCACCAGATCCAGTTTACGTTGATCAATCTTCCCTTCCTGATCTAAAATCTGTTCATCAAAATGCATCATCAATACTTCTGCCAGCACCAGGTTTCCTGCACCTCCTTCGGTTCCCAACGGAATAACCTGATTCACTTTACATTCCAGTTTGATTTTGCTTTCCTGTACCATCGGGGGTTTCACTATGCTGGCTGCTTGCATGGTAAACCCGGCTTTGATAAATTCATTCGTTCCTTTGGGATATTCACAGCTGGCCAAACTGGTTTGTTGCAGCATCGGGTAATCAACCATATTGATGACCACTTCAGGTACATCCAGTATATTTTCCAAGGTATGTTTGGTGGTATTATCACGTACTCTTCTTGCCGGTGAAAAAACTACAATAGGAGGATTAGATGAGAATAAATTGAAAAAACTAAACGGGCTCAGGTTTATCTGTCCTTCTTTATCAATGGTAGAAGCAAAACATATCGGTCGTGGCGCAATGGAATGTTGCAGATAATTCTGCAAATCTGCAGGCTTCAGTTCCTTAACATCAATAGTGAGCATAGGCTTGGTTACTTTTTTAGGGCGAGGATAGAAAAATCCGATTCATCTTTCACGATAGTATTGTGGAGCTTTCCTAACGCATCTATCTCCATTTCCACCGTATCGCCAGGCTGAAGCCATTGTTCCTGATAATTGGGGTCATTAAGTTTCCCGGTTCCATTCAACTCCAGGAAACAACCTGTTCCTACTGTGCCGCTTCCAATCACATCGCCCGGGAAAAGGTTTACACCATAGCTGCAACGTTCAACGATTTCGGCGAATGTCCAGTCCATATCGCCCAAATTTCCTTTACTCACCTCTATGCCATTCACCCGGCAAATCATACCCAGATTCCAGTTTTTACCTGTATGTCCATTTTTACAAGGTATTTCATAAGGTTCCAGTTCATCTAAGGTTACGAGCATTGGGCCAATAACCGTTGAAAAATCTTTTCCTTTTGCAGGCCCTAGGTTCAACAACATTTCTTCCATCTGTAATCTTCGGGCACTCATATCGTTCATGATCATAAGTCCACCGATATATTCATCAGCATCAGCGGCTCTGATATTTCGTCCAGGCCTGCAAATTACGATTGAAGCTTCCAGCTCAAAATCCAGTTTTTCGAAATGGTCGGGCATACAAACAATTTCCCCGGGGCCCTGTATGCTGTTATGGTTGGTGAAATAGAAAATCGGGTACTGGTCGAATTCAGGTATCATATCCACTTTTCGATTGCGCCGGGCGGCTGCTACATGCTGGCGAAAGGCATAACCATCCCTGCAACTCGTTGGATGTGGCACCGGAGCCAGCAGGAAAGCGTTTTCATAAGGGGTTGCCAGTACGCTTCTGGCGAGGCCTTCCTTAATGCGCCGTTCAGCAGCCATGGCCAGTGGCATCACGTCATCCCAAAAGTTAAGGAACATGGCCATACTGATGGGCAAATCCGGATGCAACACATCTGTGTCGTATAATAGACCGTTAACAAGAATGGCCAATTGGTCGTGTTCACCTTTGAGATAAGTAACTAGCTTCATATTTGATATTAAGTGCGTACAAATTTAGCATTACCCTTACACCTAAAAAAAAGGATTTAGTATATTTGCATTGACAAAAATCAGTTCAAATGCAATTTGAAAAAATTTATAATAAAGGACAAGCTCAATTGTTCAGGAGCCAGTACCTTGAATACCTTACAAAAACACATCCTTTGGTGATATGGGGCATGTACACACCGGTACTTTTCTTACTTCCCTATTATTCTGTTGAAGTGTTAAAATTCAGTGGATTGAAAACATCTTTGCTATTCCTTTCAGGTGTTTTCTTCTGGACGTTCACCGAGTATATCTTGCACCGATTTGCATTTCATCATCACCCGAATACCGAAAAAGGAAAGAAAATAAACTATATCCTGCATGGTAACCATCATGAGTACCCTAGGGATAAGGAAAGGTTGTTTATGCCAGCAGTTCCAAGCCTTATACTGGCTTCTGCGTTCTTCTCCGTATTTTATTTAGTACTAGGTAGGCATGCATTCCCTTTCTTTCCGGGATTTATGTTGGGTTATCTGATTTATGGTAGTATGCATTATGCCATTCATGCATGGAATCCTCCTTTCAAATGGATGAAGGGTTTGTGGAGAAACCACCATCTGCACCACTACAAACATTCAGATTTGGGCTTTGGTGTAAGCAGTACTTTATGGGATCATGTTTTCGGTACGATGTTCAATTTGAAAAAAGAAAAGGAAGACAAAGAGAAAGTGAAAGATCTTATGTTCAAATAAATTCACCATCGGTCTTCTTCGGCAATATCCTCTTCGTGACTGAATTCCTGTCGCGATTTCGTAGCCTTCTCCATACGTTCAACAATCATTTCTGCAATCAGTTGGCCCGCAGGAAGGCCGGGATTTTGTTGCAAAAGCAATTTCAATTTTTGTTCAGAAATATCAAGCCGGTAAAGCAGTTGCACCAAATGGCCAAAATCGTTTAAAATTAGCCAGTTGATTTTTTCAGCAAGCACTTTTAAAACGATGTCAGCATTCGTTTCGGGTTGTAGCCCAAGATCAAAATGCAGATTGATTACCGGTGAGATATTTGCTTCCATGATTGAAATATTTTTAGTTAACGATATTAATATTCCTCAGTGCAATAAGACCAACTTCTGGTTATAAAGTTACACGACAATTTTTTTAAGTTGGTTTAAATTAATACCGATTGGACAAACAATATAGTCAAATATCGGCTATCGCCTCATTGTACTATTTGTTTGATACCATCGGCATTTATACCGATTGGACAAACAATATAGTCCAATACCGGCTATCGCCTCATTGTACTATTTGTTTGATACCATCGGCATTTACTCCCGAAAGCATTCGGGATAAGATTTATAAAATATTGGCATATTATATATATCACATTGGTATAAGTTGAAGAAATGCACAACATGAGTTCAGTTGTTCCCAATTTAATATTTTTCAATTATTCCTAAGGCGAATAAGGCAAAATCGTATTTCACAGGATCTTCCGGATCCATTTCCTTAAGAGTTAAAGTGAGTTCCATTGCTGCCAGCCAATCGGTTTGTTTACGCAGGAGCAGATCAAATTTCCTTGCCACACGGGCCACATGGAGATCAACCGGAATCACCAGTTGTGAGGGTTTAATCGTTTTCCAAATTCCAAAATCCACCCCTTTCCTGTCTTTCCGAACCATCCATCGGAGAAACATATTGATACGCTTGCAACAGGAATGTTTAGCCGGACTGGCTATATGTTTACAAGTACGACTGGGATAATCCGGGAGAGAAAAAAAATAATCGCAGAATGCATTGATGCCATTTCCTGTATCTGCATCACCGTTTTTCATACCCTTTGAAAAGGCTGTTTCAAGTGATGAATGGGTTTGGTAATGATGCTTGAAAAAAGAAATAAAATAAAGTAAGTCTGTAGTATTGAATGTTCGATGCTTGAAAGAAAGCAGATTTTTTAGATCCTGATCAGTATGATTCAAACAGAAATCATACGGGCGGTTGTCCATTCTTTGCATCAGTTCTTTTGTTTTACTGATGATAACGGGTCTTTGTCCCCATGAAAATATTGCTGCAAAGAATCCCGCTATTTCAATATCGGCTTTAGCAGAAAAAAGGTGAGGTACGGCAATAGGGTCATCTTTAATGAAAGCGGCCTGATTGTATTCCTTTACTTTCTTTTCCAGAAAATCATATAACTGTTCCGTATACACGAAATTATCCGATCGCCTGATTGAGGTCATCGATCAGGTCATGTGCGTCTTCAATACCGATACTCAACCTTATGAGGCCATCTGTCAATCCGTTCTTGATGCGTTCTTCTTTCGGTATGCTGGCATGAGTCATGCTGGCAGGGTGATTGATCAGCGATTCTACACCACCCAGGCTTTCTGCAAGAGAAAAAAGTTTTGTACTGCTAAGCACTTTCATTGCAGCTTCAGTACTATTATCTTTTAAAGTGAAACTCATCATGCCTCCAAAATCTTTCATTTGTATTTTGGCAATATCATGATTAGGATGATCTTCAAATCCGCACCAATATACTTTTTCCACTTTAGGATGCTTACGCAGATAATGAGCAATCAATCTTCCGTTTTCACAATGCTGGCGCATCCTTACATGAAGCGTTTTGATACCACGCAACACCAGGAAACAATCCATTGGTCCGGGTACTGCACCACAACTTTTCTGGATAAAATACAATTCATCTCTTAGGGCTTTATCGTTCATGATGAGTGCTCCCTGGATCACATCACTATGTCCTCCGAGATATTTAGTTGCTGAATGCATTACGATATCCGCACCTAAATTCAGTGGATTTTGAAGATAGGGTGATGCAAAGGTATTGTCTACACAAAGTATGGCGCCTGCTTTTTTAGTGATTGACGCAACAGCTGCTATATCCGTGATGTTCATCAGTGGATTGGTTGGTGTTTCAATCCAAACCAGTTTGGTTTTGCTATTTAGTGCTGCAGTGATATTGTCGGCAATAGTTGTATCTACATAATTAAACTTGATCCCGAATTTTTGAAATACTTTGGTAAACAGGCGGTAGGTGCCACCGTACATATCGTTAGCTGCAATCACTTCATCGCCAGGTGCAAGCAATTTGATCACGGCATCTGTTGCTGCAACACCGCTGCTGAATGCTAATCCATAATTACCTTCTTCAATCACTGCCAAAGCGGTTTCCAAAGCGGTTCGGGTTGGATTTTGAGATCGGGCATATTCATAGCCCTGATGCTGGCCGGGTGAAGTTTGTACATAGGTGGAAGTCTGGTAGATCGGAATCATGATTGCGCCTGTACTTGGGTCGGGTTCGGCACCTGCATGGATGAAACGGGTGGCTTGTTTCTTATTGCGGAGTTGTTCGCTTTGATTCATATTACTTTGATTTACTGCGCAAAACTACTTATAATTTTTGCAAGGAAAATGATTATTTCTCATGAAGTGCTGCAGCGCAAAGATAGCGCCAGTCGTAATTCCGGGCATCATAAGCATGAACCGGCTTGTGTTTTTTCTGCAAAATCTGTGGCCGGAGAATATCCAGACCTACCAGTTTCTTACGTGCTTCAAAAAGATAATCCACCATCCGGGAATCTTCCATCCATTCCTGCTGTGGTGGTTCAAAACCTACTTTATCGGTACGCCATACCACGCTGTCGGGTAAACGCTTATCCATCAATTTTCGCCAGATGTATTTATTATATCCCTCCCTGATCTTGAATGAAGAAGGCAGAGAAAAGATGAACTGCACCAAATCTGCCTGTAAATAAGGAAGCCGAACTTCTACACCATGTGCCATGGAATTTCGGTCGCTGAAACGCAACAGCTCTTCCAATCCGTTTTGCATGGTATTGAAATACAGCATGTCGTTAAGTTTGGTTACAACGGGTTTATGGATACCTTCCCACTCCCTTCCTTTTACAAAAGAGCGCATATGTTTGCTGATATCGGGATGATGAATGATTTTTTTAAATTCCTTCTTCTCAAGTGCTATCGATGCGTGAGACGGCAAAAAAGCTGCTACTAAATTTTTCACATTCCAACTGAAACCGGCTTTGTGCTGCCGCATGAGCTGGCGTTCATGTTTTGCCCCTGAAAACTTATACCTGCTTACCATCTCCTGAAGATACCAATGTAGGTAGCGATGGTAACCGGCCAGAATTTCATCTGCTCCTTGTCCGTCTAACAATACTTTTACACCATGTAAGGCAGCAGTTTCATATACTTTATACTGGGTATAGATACTTGATGAAGGAAAAGGTTCTTCCTGGTGGTATAACAATTTCACAAACGAATCAATCATATTAGAAACATCGGGTACAACCGGAAAATTAGGAACCCGCAAAGCCTTGGTGACTTTCTGAACATGAGCAGATTCATCTTTTTCAAAACCCGGGAAAAAAGCAGAGAAAGTTTTCATCCCAGAATCCGATCCGCTTTGTTGCATCATATAATAAAGTATGGAAGAACTATCCAGTCCGCCGCTTAAACTGCATCCAACAGGAACATCACTTCGAAGCCTTTGCGTTATTGATCCTGAAAAAAGCAAATCCATTTTTTTCATCGCATCCTCATCCGAAATTTTTATCAGCGCCTGTTTATCGATGTTAAAGTAAGCTGTGATGCGCAATTGCTTTCTTCTATAAATGAGATAATGGGAAGGAGGCAATGAGAAGATATCCTTGTAAAATGTTTGTGCCTTGTTAGCAGGATTTTGCACATAGCCAAGGGTAAGGTAATTCAGGAGCATTTTTTGCTCCACTGTTTTATGGATACCTGCCGCCCATAAGGCTTTCATTTCGCTGCCAAAAACAAACTGCTGCTTATTGGTATGATAAAAAAATGGTTTTTCGCCAAAGCGGTCTCTTGCAGCAAAAAGGCTTTGTTCGTGTTCATCCCATATGGCAAATGCAAACATGCCATCAAAATATTGAACACATTTTTCTCGGTAACAATCATATGCAGCCAGAATTACTTCGGTATCGCTGTTGTTGTAGAAATGATAGCCCGCTTTTTTCAATTCCTTTCTAAGCTCTAGATAATTGTAAATCTCTCCGTTGTAAACAATGCTGTAACGCTGTAGATAATGCATGGGCTGGGCAGCATCATCGCTCAGATCGATAACTGCCAGGCGACGGTGCCCGAAACCGATATTTCTCCCAGGGCCTATCCATATTCCACTCCCATCTGGGCCCCGATGAGCAAGGCTTTCGCACATGGCATGCAACACATGGGTTTGTATGTGTTGAGGGTTAGTGGAAAGAATACCTGCTATTCCGCACATAGGAAATCATTTATGGCTTTTGAAATACTACTGTTGCTGAAATACCATCGGAAGCGAAACAGTAAGTTGATCCCATGCTATCTGTAAGTTCACCGAATCTCCTTTTCCGTTGAATACCATGGTAAAATCTTCAAGTGCGGGTTTTTGTTCTGCAACCGGAAGATCAATTTTAAAAACATCTTTTGTGGAATCCATATGTAAACCCCAGGTGTACAAATTAGTATTAAGGATGATCGACCATCTGTCGGCAAAAGGAATGCAGTAAATAACATACCTTCCTGCTTTGATGGGTTTTCCTGCTATACTGAGGTCTCTGAAAAATTCAATCTCTGTTGCCTCATTGGCTCCAAGGCGCCATTCTTTGCCATATACACAAATGCAGTTGGAAGATGTACCAAATACCTTTCTTCCTTTTTTGTGTGGCCGGCTATAAATGACCCTCGCTATGGGAGCTTCTTTACCCGTTTCATTCATTTTTAAGATAGGATAATCCGAAGGGTAATAACTTATATCCATCGGAGATTGATCAATGGTAACCAATGCATTTACCTGACCGAATTTTACTGTTGTATCAATATCCCTTTGGCTGATATCTTGCGCTTCCTGACGCTTGCAACACATGATAGCTGATAAGAAAATGAAAAGGATACTTGTTCGAAGCATAGCTTTTGAAATTACTTTGATTTAATTGAAGTTTCTATAGGTAATACCACTTTAGCATTTTCCCAAAGCATCAGTAATTGCATTCCCTTTTCAGTTGCTTCAAAATACATGGTGAAATATTCTACCACTTCTGTAATTTTTTCAACCGGCAAATCTGTTTTGAAAACCTCTTTGTTAATATTGTATCGGAAAGAACCCCAGGTATCTGTTTCTTTATTGATGAGAATAGTCCATTTTGAAGCTTGTGGAATGGCATATAAAGTATACCTGCCTTTTTTAAGTCGTGAATTTGCAATGCTAACGTCCTGATAAAATTCTATCTCTGTTGCTTCATTAGCACCAAGCCGCCATATCTTGTCGTAAGCGATCAGGTCTCCAAAAACTACCCTTCCATTCATTGCAGGCCGGCTGTAGATAAGCCTCGCCTGTAGTGGTGCCGTAGTTTTTTCCTGAACTTTTAACAATGGGAAATTGGCTGGAAAATAACTGATATCAAGAGTTGATTTATCAAGGATGATTGTTTTATCCTGCGCTTGTAAACCAAAATGAAATAAGCAGCAAAAAAAGAAGAGTATTTTCCTGATCATGTTTTTTTTTCTCAAAGATAAATCAATCGTTATGGATTAACTGAGTGTAAGCCTGAAATGCTGCAATTTTTAATTGAGGGAAAAAAGAGGCGTATGCTTTTCCTAATTCCTCCTGATGATCATTGAATAATTGATAAGCAGTAGCCGATTCAGTGATGTATTTTGCCCGCCTTGCCAATCCTGCAAAACTTTTTTCGATGCCCCGTTTTTCACGGTAATTCAATAACCAGTTTTGGGCTTGCATATAGCTGAAAACAGGTTGAAACGCTTCCGGGAAGGGTTGGGTTTGTTGATTGAGCCTATTGTAAGTTTCCTGAACAAAAAGAGCCAAAGCTTCCTGATCCTGAAAATTATCAGTATCGTTCGCTACAAAATAGTCATATGCAATATCTAAAAAAGCACCTGCATATAAACCATAATGAGTTTTGAAAACAGATTTAACTTCCTGGTTGATGGGATGTGCATCTGTAAACGCATCAATGAACCGATGTAATCTTATCCCACTAAAATAATTCCCTGTATAATCATACTGTACTTTCCCTTTGATAAAATCACTGGTCATATTCCCTGCAAGCACATCGGGTTGTTCAAACGATAAAAAAGCATGGGCCAGGTAATTCATAACTAAAGATACTGTTAAAGAAGCAGGAGGCATCAATGCGGTCAATTTATGGTTTAGTTGTGAAATACTGGCAATCAGATTGTTAGTATGACGGGTTTCATCCTGATTGCTGACACCTATCATAAACCCCCGGTTTATACAAATAATGATGTAACTTACTGGTATAAATCGGATGGTTGCCACTTCTCTTTTGCTGTAACTGCAACCTCCTTTTTTTATCAATGAAAATGATTGTTCAATTTTAAAAACAGAAAACATGAGTACAAAAAAAGTAGTTACCGGATTGTTGCTGGGTGCAGCAGCCGGTGCAGTTTTGGGTGTGTTATTTGCTCCTGATAAAGGATCGGAAACCCGGAAAAAAATTGCCAAAAAAGGAAAAGATCTGGCAGACAATGTAAAAGACCGTTTCTCTGAATTGGAAGAAACAATCGCTGAAAAGTACGATAACATCCGTTCGGAAGCAAATGATCTGATGGGAAAAAGTAAAGAAAAAGCGAAGACTTTCAAAGAAGACATTGCAAGGAACATCTCGTAACATCAAGCCTGTATTCAATACTACTATATGAAACATCCCATTATTGAAAATGTAGAAATATTGCTTGGAAAAGCAGGTGATTACCTCGAAACAAGGGTGGATCTGATTAAATTATCAGCTACCGGTAAAACGGCTGATATTATATCTACCATCCTTGCTTCTGTGGTGATTTTTTCTTTTGCCCTCGTCTTTTTTGTTTTCCTCAATCTGGGTATTGCAATATGGCTTGGGGCAATATTGGGTAAAATGTTTTATGGTTTCTTTATTGTTGCCGGATTCTATCTCTTGTTGGGCCTGCTGTTTTACAGTATGCGCAACAGATGGTTTAAAGAACCCATAAGCAATATGATCATTCAAAAGATACTCAGCAAAGATGAAAATCAATGATAAGGCTTCCTTACAAGTAGCCATTAAAAATCTTGAACTTAAAGAAAAGCAGCAGAAACAAGAACTGCAGGAATACTATCTGCATACCTTAAACCATTTGCGGCCAACCAACCTCATTAAAGACGGGATACAGCAGGCGATGTCTTCACCGGGATTGGTTAAAACATTAACCGGTGTCGGAATAAGCTTGTTATCAAAAAATATGTTGTTGAAAACCGCTGCTCCGATCATTGGCCAACTTATTGGTAATTCACTAAACAAGCCTGCACAAAATGGCAAAGCCATAGGAAAATTAAAAGCCTATAGCGCAGCAATCTATAATAATCTCTTCAAGAAAAAGGAAGATCAGCTTTAGTCATTCCCTTTTGAAATAGTTTCTTTGTAGGAGTTAACACACTTGGCTTTTAGAAGCCGGGTAAACAACAAAAAATCTGCTGCATTTTTGTAAAACCCCCGGTTGGCTTTTTATTTTTTATTCAGTATGTCTTCAATTTGATTTTTTTTCAAATCTATTATTTCAGAATGGGAGTCTGATCGTATAAATACAAATCTTTTGTCAGGCATAACAATGATAGAACTTCCACAAGTACAACGTTTTTTAAAAAGTAGCTTGTAAAGTTTTTTAGAGCTGTCAATCATTATTGAATTGTCCCACATTTTGATTTTATTAATATCATTTCCAGGCTCTCGAAAATCAAACACAGAAACATTTTGTCTTGTAGCTGATATTTGCTGAACTCTTTCTTTATGTCTTGTTACAAAACCCATTATGTAATCATCGTTTTTTTGGTCTAACAAATCCCAACAAGTTTCATGATTATAGTCATACTTTATAATAATCGTATCTTTTGATATGCCCTTTGTGGAAGTAGTTAAAAAATGTTTTAACTCATTATAAATAGAGTCACTTAGTTGTCCGGCATACATTTTGTCAATATCATCATAACGATACAATTGTGAAGTTGTGTCACAACTTTCAATAGTTGTCAATGTTGACATAAATACTATGAAATAAAAAAACTGTCCTTTCATACTTATGAGCCTTGAGGTTTTTTTAAAATTTCCCTTAAAAGTATCGTATGCAGTCTATTTTGCCTTGAACTTCGCAATAGCCTGTTTAGAAAATTCTGAGAGAATCAATCGTCCGCTGATAGCTGCACGTTCCTGCAACAAATGATCCCAATGGCCGGTACCATGCCAGGCGATTTTTTTCAATTCTGCCATAGCGGCGAGACTACTATGAGCAAGGCTATTCGATAAGCGGTGTACCGATTCATCCATGTCTGCAATGTTCGGATGCACTTCTGCAAATAACCCTTTCTTCTTTGCCCATTCGCTGTTGCGCCACATACCCGCATCTATTGCCAATGCACTGAACGCCGATAAGCCTATTTTCCTTTCTACTGCCGGGCCTACTACAAATGGCCCGATTCCTATTGCCAGTTCGCTCAATTTGATATCTGCAGCTTCTACCGCAATGGCATAGTCTGCTGCAGCGGCAAGGCCAACTCCGCCGCCAACACATTTTCCCTGTATGCGGGCGATAACAAATTTGGGGCAACGCCTGATGGCATTGATCACTTCTGCAAACCCACTGAAAAATTTCAAGCCTTCTGCTTCCGAACTGATCAGCATGAGTTCATCAAAGGAAGCACCGGCACAAAAAGATTTTTCCCCGGCACTGCGCAACACAATCACTTTTGTTTCATCATGCGTGCCGGCAAAATGAATTTCTTTGGCCAGCTCAGACAATATTTTTCCTGGTAGGGAATTGCTTTGAGGGTGAAAAAACTCAATAGTGCTTATACCTTGATGGATCGCAGCTTTTACATATCCTTCCTGAATCGTTGTTATCATAAACTTATTTTTTCATTTGTACCATCGTCAATATGGTGGCGATGCCTACAATTTCATCGCTGTCGTCAAAAATTTCAACCAACCATTTTACGATTCCTTTTGGAATATCTGCCCCTTTTGGCATCACTATGTCTGGATTAGGTTCCTTTAATTCCTGTGCTGTTTTTTCTTTACAGGTAAACCGTATATAAATAGACATACCAGGATAAACCGGTTTAGTAAATCGCAATTCATCAATACCATAATTAAGGAGTACCGGATTTTTTTCATAGCTGTCTACAAACAATCCTGCAGCAGCACTCATGAGAAAATATCCGTGGGCTACCTGTTGCTCAAACATGGTTCCGTTAAAATCGGTTTGTATGAGGTGTGCATAAAAATGATCGCCACTCAAATCGGCAAAACGATTGATATCTTCTGATGTAATGAGTCTTTTTTCTGTTATAAGCTGTTCAGAGATTTTCAGGTCTTCAAAATATTTTGTAAACGGATGCACATCATCGGTGAACCCTTTTGCATTAGGCTGATGCACTGCACTGATAGCGGTAATCATCGTAGGTGAACCCTGAATGGCTGTACGTTGCAGGTAATGCTTCACTCCTCTTAAACCGCCCATTTCTTCACCTCCTCCTGCACGGCCCGGGCCACCATGAACCAACAAAGGTAACGGTGATCCATGACCGGTGCTTTCCTTTGCACAATCGTTGTTCAATACCAATATACGGCCATGAAAGGTTGCAGCACCCAATACATAATCCCTTGCCTGAACAGGATTGTTGGTAACAATAGTTGAACATAAACTGCCTTTTCCCAGTTTGCTCAGGGCGATCACATCATCGTTATGTTGATAAGGCATCAAAGTACTCACCGGACCAAAAGCTTCAATATTGTGGGGTTCATCAGAACTAAACGGATGGTGATTCGCCAGCAGCAATGGGCTTAGGAATGCTCCGGTAACTGCATCGGCATCTAAAACTGCTACGCTATCGAGCGAACCATAGATGATTTCAGAGCTGGCCAATAGTTTTTGCACCTGGGCCTTTACTTCCTCACGTTGACCATTACCTGCTAATGCACCCATCCTAACTTTTTCATTTGCGGGGTTACCGATCACTGTTTTCGACAGTTCCGTAGTAAGGGCTTTCCATACGGCTTCCATCTTGTTTTCGGGTACGAAGATGCGGCGTACGGCTGTACATTTCTGGCCTGCCTTAACCGTCATTTCTTTTCTCACTTCTTTGATGAAGAGATCCCATTCGGGGTTTCCGGGTTCTACATCTGTTCCCAATACCATGCAATTGAGCGAATCGGCTTCCATATTGAACGGTACGCTATTAGCAAGTATGACAGGATGTGATTTAAGCATCAAACCCGTGTGAGCCGAACCGGTAAAAGTAACCACATCCTGCGATTGAACATGATCGAGCAGGTTGCCGGCACTACCGCAAAGCAACTGGAGCGCCCCATCAGGCAGGATTCCGGAAGCGTCAATACTTCTAACAACAGCCTCAGTGAGAAATGAGGTGACGGTAGCCGGTTTCACAACTGCGGGTACCCCTGCCAGTAAGTTAACAGCGATTTTTTCCAACATCCCCCAAACCGGAAAATTATACGCATTGATATGTATGGCAACCCCTTCCTTCGGCACCAGTAGGTGATGCCCCATGAAGGTTTGTGCTTTGCCAAGCGGGATAGCATCGCCGTCCAGACAAAAAGGCTGATCCGGTAATTTTCTTCTGAGGGAAGCATTGGAAAAAAGATTTCCGATACCTCCTTCAATATCAATCCAGCTATCTACGCGGGTTGCACCAGTACGTTGGCTGATACGATAAAACTCTTCCTTATGCTCAAGCAAGTAAAGCGCCAATGCTCGTAACATCCTGCCTCTTTCCTGAAAGGTCATTTTTCTTAAAGCCGGATTGCCCTTTGCTCTGGCATAGTTCAATACGGATGCAAAATCGATGCCTTTGGTGCTTGCTGTGGCAACAGGTGTGCCGTCAATCGCATCGTACAAAACCTGTCCATCGCCCTCTCCGGTAATCCATTTACCGGAAATAAAATTACCTAACTGATTCATACCGCCAATTTATACAAATTTAGTCTTGTGCGTAGAAAACCTTCAATAAAAGAATATCAAGAAATATTAAAAACTGCTGCGGAGAGGGGAAAAAATTTAAATAATTCCGAACTGGCGTAGATGGTGCTGAATATGCTTGGTATGGAGCATCATCCATTCCTCATAATTCAGTGCACCGAAAACAGGGTGTGTTGTTGTTTTTGTTGTATCCGCTTTAAAGTAAAGAAAGAAATCTTCAACAGATTGTTTCAATATGCCTATTGCGGCATTCAGGTTTTCAGTATGAACAGGTATCGGCTCTTCCGGTAAGAGGGTTTCGGGGGCTTTGGTGTTTTCGCGAAATGCTTTATCGCTATAGAGAAAAGCTTTGAATTTAGGTAGATTTTCAGGATCGGTAAGTAGTGGATAAACGATTTTACCTGAAGAAACATCAAAAAAAAGCGTTAGATGTTCAACCATTTGTTGAGCATTCATTTTGCCCCATAGATTCTTACGTTGAGGTTGCAAGTTTCCCAGTAGATCGAAGAGGGTTTGGCGAATGAAGACTGTGTTATTTACTTGCTGCTCCATCTTCAAATCAGGTTTGCTGAAGTTTACGCAAATCTATCTCTATACAGATGCATGCAAAAATTTCTTCGATGCTTCCTTCACCTGCTATCATTTTCACTTTATCAAATTTTTGATAATGATCGGCAACAGCAGCGGTTTTATTATGATACTCCGTTATTCTTGAACGGATTACCTGCTCATTGGTGTCATCGCTGCGGCCGCTGGTTTCGCCTCTTTTCATGAGACGTTTTACCAGTTCCTCTTCACTAACGTCGAGGGCAATCATTACCGAAATTGGAGCTTGACGGTGTTCCAGTAATTTATCCAAAGCTTCCGCCTGTGCAGAAGTTCGGGGAAATCCGTCGAATAAAAAACCATTTACATCCGGATTTTGATCGAGTGCAGAGCTGATCATCCCAATAACCACTTCATCGGGTACCAATTGGCCCTTATCCATCAATTTCTTAGCTTCAAGACCCAATGCAGATTGCCTTGCAATTTCAGAACGCAACAAATCGCCCGTACTCAGGTGCTTTAACCCATAACGGTCAATCAGCTTTTCGCTTTGTGTACCTTTTCCACTGCCCGGGGGGCCAAAGAGTATTAAATTGAACATATCAACAACTAAACGATGGTTTTAATGGAAGGTAGTCCTTTTTTGAAGATAAAGAAACCTTCCAACTGTAAGAGATCTTCCATCGTAGATGAAAAAACGGCTTACAGGAATTTAAAGGTAAATATAATATTCAGGCGTGAATTTGAAGAGTTTTCGTTAAAAAAAGTATTAATCCTGATAATTTTTCTTGAATTCAGCGTCATTATTAGAAATTATTTAAGCCCCGGAATCAATTATCTTTCGCCCCCATGTATCCCTGAAATGGAACTCCATAAAACTTATGCTCCTGTACTGATCTTTTATACAGTACGACTAAAATTTCAGTTTGATACCGCCATTAATTACAAAGCCCTCGGTATGGTTCCAGATATCATCGAAGGTGGGATTTGTGTATGGAGGGTTAACCACAGCTTTATAGTTGCTTTGCCGCTGATCGGTAAAATTTTCAAAATTGATGAATATGGAAATCTTATTGAATGTTTTTTGCGCCATAAACCCGAATTCCCAAAAATGAGGTGTTTGGATTCCATTGAACAAATACTGCTTATCAGTAAAATATCCCTCCAGGCCCAATTTGAAGTTGTCTTCCTTTTCATACATTAAGGTAAGATTCAATTTGTTTTTTGGTAAGAGGGGCAAAAACTGATTTCCTTTAAGATAGGTTGCCCTTGCATCCGTGAAGGTATATCCAATAAAAAATTTGAGATCTTCATGATAAATGAATTTCAGATTTGTTTCAAAACCTTTACTGATTACAGGTGAGTTTGCATTGTAAAAATAATTTCCGCCGGAGCTGTTTTCTTCTAACACAAGAGAGTTGTTGATGCTGGTATAGAAGAACATTTGATTGATAGTGAAACTTAGTCCATTAAAAATATTCGTCTTATAGTTGAGGTCAGCTGTTCCTCCAATACTTCTTTCTGCAGTAACATCCGATAAGGGTAAAATATCCTGATACTGCAAACGCTCTGCCTGTTCTGTAAAAATGGTCGGGATTTTATATCCTAAACCGCCGCCGATTCTGGAGCTAAGTTTGTTTGAAAATGTGTATAACCCATAAATTCTTGGCAGCACGAATGTTTGATTTTTATTGTAATTATTATTCCGGTAATTCACCTGATCTATTCTTAACCCTGATTCAATTTTCAACTGATCTGAAACGTCCCAGGTATCCTGAAAATAACCCCCAATAGTAAAGGATTGGTTATTCTGAATATTGGTTTGCCTTTGTTTAAATTTATCAAACACCAGATTCAACCCTGCATTAAAAGTGTGCTTATTCTTGTTAATTACAACCGAAAATTCAGTAAAGCTATTGACATTATTACCGGAGAAGCTGTAATTGGGAATACTGATTTCCCTTTCATAAGTAGCGACACTTTGCTTCAAAATGAGGTTGGCTTTGTTGTTGAATTTTTTCTTGAGTTCTAAAGTAGTTGTGTTTCTGGTACTGTTGTTTTTTTCAAAGTAAACATGGTTTGCATCAGGTTTGTTATTGATCACATCCATATCACCACCGGTATTGGTATTTTTAGTAAAACTATTTCCCAGCATAAGGGTAGTTGATGGATTGATTTCAAAAAAAACTCTGGGGTCGATTGTAAAATTCTTGCTTTTTGGTATTTCAGAAAAATTGTCCTTGTCTACATCAAATGCTTTTTGGAAGTTGATGAGTCCTAAAAAAGAATAGCCAACTTTTCCTTTCTTGCCAGATACATAACCGCCGATATTTGTTTGGCCGATATTCGATTGGTTAAGTATAAAATCGGCTTCAAATTTTTTCTTTGGATATTTACTGATGAAATTCACCACACCGGCAATGGCGCCACCACCGTATAATGTTGAGGCAGGACCTTTGATCACTTCAACTTGTTTTAAGTCTAATGGCGGTATTTCCAGGATACTCAATCCACTGGCAAAATTACCGAAGTTAGGATACCCGTTTTTCAGCAATTGGGTGTATCGGCCATCTAATCCCTGAACCCTGATACTTGCATTGCCACTTGTAGCAGAAGTTTGTTGCACTTGCAAACCGGTACTTTCGTGAAGCAGCATAGAAACATTGGCAGGGCGCATATTGTTTTTTTCATCCAGTTCTTCGCCGTCGATGGTTTCAACCCTTGTAGGCGTATTATTTATCGTGCGGCTCGTTCTGGTTGATTGAATGATCACTTCATCTAAGTCATCAGTTTCTATTTCCATTAGCACCTCAATACTGTCCACGGGTAAAAGTGGTAAAGAAAAACTATCCGTAATAGTTACATAACCTTTCATAGTGAATGTAAAAACCTGCCAGCCATCTGAAAGATCATCAAACACCGCAGACCCGTTGTCGTTTGTGTTTGTGAATATGTTTTTACATTGAATATTTACTCCACTCAAAGGCAATTTGCTGGCATTATCTTTTACGGTGAAACTTACTTTATTTTGTGCTGCAACGTTACCTATGAATAGCATAACGGCAAGCAACGCAAGTATTTTTTGCATTGTAACTATTTAAACTGTTGAACGATGGAACACTACTATTAAAGCATAGCGATGAAGGGTAAACTTTGAAGACGGATCAACAGGTCTTAGGCGGCTGCCAAACGTTGTCATGGAATCCTGAAACAATACTATGATGATCGATTCGGAAAGATTGTTTGTGAGCTATTGCGTGACGGGTACAAACAGATTTAAAAAGTTGGAATCCGGTTACAATAACCTGACCACAACAACTACAAAAACAAAATGGACTGCAGGATTCTTTTTCGTGATGATGTTCATGATCTGTTGAAGGATTGATCATTGCTGATATCGCAGTTGCTTCCTTACACTCAAATGCATCTGAGCAAGGAAAAAAAGGAAGCAGAAAAAAATAAACGCTGAATAGGAAATGAACAATTTTCACTATTCAAAGGTAAAGCATTACTTATAGAGTTGAAAGTAGGATAACAAGATTTATAAATATTAACCTTCAAATAGGTACATAAAACGCGTAAATGAAAAGCTTCCCATGTAATTTCACCTAACTATTGAGCTGTATTTTGATAGTGCTATTGATCATTAATGAGATCTGCAGTTAATCAAGGTTTTCAAAATACCTTCCATTTTGCAAAACCCCTCTGAAAAGCTATTTTTGCCTTCCAATCTCAAATCCATTTTATGGGTAAAACTACATTCAGTCAGCTTGCAGAAACCTTGATCGCTTCAGAAATTGTTCGCTTGGGTGCCAGCATTAAAGAAAAAATAAAAACCGGTAATCATATATACAATTATACTATCGGCGATTTTGATTCAACCCAATTTCCTATTCCAAAACAACTGGAAGATGAAATCGTGCAGGCTTACCGGGATGGTTTTACTACTTACCCAATCGCCGAAGGAGAGTTGGAATTGCGTCAGGCTATTTCTCATTTTCTCGAAAAAAGAGAAGGGCTTCATTACACTCCACAGGAAATACTGGTTTCCAACGGCGGGCGGCCATTGATTTATGCTATATTTAGAAGTATTGTAGATAAAGGAGATAAAGTGATTTATCCGGTACCCAGCTGGAATAACAATCATTATACCCATTTTACCGATGGAGAACATGTGATGATAGAAGCCACACGTGAAAACAATTTCATGCCAACAGCCGAACAGATAAAACCTCATATCAAAGGATCGAGTTTGCTGGCATTATGTTCGCCGCTTAATCCAACAGGTACTGTTTTCAACAAGGCAGAACTGGAAGCCATCTGCGATCTGGTGCTCGAAGAAAATGCCAGCCGCCCGGAAGGATCAAAGATGCTTTATATGATGTACGACCAGATTTACTGGACACTAACTTACGGTGATACGCATCACTATAATCCGGTTTCTCTTCGGCCGGAAATGAAAGCCTATACTGTTTTTGTAGATGGCATCAGCAAGTCGTTTGCAGCCACCGGAGTTCGTGTAGGTTGGGCAATGGGTCCACAGGAACTCATCATAAAAATGCGGTCGCTAAACAGTCATATCGGTTCATGGGCCCCAATGGCAGAACAGAAAGCAGTTGCGCATTTCCTGAAGAACGATGCTGCTGTTGATGAATATTTTACCCATTTCAAATCGGAAGTGGCCTATCGGCTTAACCATCTTGCAGATGGATTTAGAAAACTTAAAGAAGAAGGATTGGATGTGGATGTCATTTCGCCACAAGCGGCTATATATCTCACCGTACAGATAAATCAGGTAGGAAAGAAAACGGCTTCTGGTGATATACTTAATGATCAGTCTGCAGTTACGGAATATATTTTAAGTGAAGCCAAGTTAGCGATGGTACCTTTTGGAATTTTTGGCGCAGGAAAAGAAAGTAACTGGTACCGTCTAAGTGTTGGTTGTTGCCGTAAGGAAGATATTGAAACGGTGATTGGAAATCTCAGGAATGCATTGAAGCAATTATCGTGAAGCTATTAATTTTTATTAGAGAGGAAAACGAAAGGCTGTTCCTTTTTTCTTCTAACCAGCTTCTTGATTTCAACAGTATTGTTGGTAACCTTGTATTTATTCAAATCGATTAGTTCATGTGCAGTTGCGAAATTATCAAGACGTTCTACTGTAAATAATAATTCATGCAGCCATCCTACCTCATGCTCGATAGCTTGTGGTGTCATAAGATCCTGCTTAAACAGTACTAATAAATCACGGTTAGATTTATTCATTTCTATCTGCTTATTTATATCCTACCATACCTTGCTGATTGGGGCAACCGCAGAATGCTTTCTTAGAAGAAGAGCAACCGCTTACCATCAATGCAATAGCAATTAAGGCAATAGATATCAATTTTATGGATTTTTTCATCATGAATCAGGTTACAATTTAAACTATTTTCACGGATTAAAATTGCACAAGATCGCAAATTCTTGAAAATATTAACATTGGAAACAACATCTTTAAAAGTACTGATTGCTCCGCTAGACTGGGGACTTGGGCATGCCAGTAGGTGCATACCACTGATAAATAAGCTTTTAAGTATGAATGTTTCCGTAACTATTGCTGCATCAGGACCTTCCGCCTTCCTTTTACAGGAAGCATTTCCTGGATTGAAAATTTTGTATTTAGAAGGATATCAAATCCGTTATCAGGGGCGAAAAGGCTGGTTTTCCTGGAAGTTACTGCAACAGATTCCCAGAATCAAATCCGCTATCAGGCAAGAAAAAAAGTGGCTCTCCAATTTTCTTCAAATGGAAAATTTCGATGCGATTATTTCTGATAACCGTTATGGGTTTTATGACACTTCTATTCCTTCGATAATCATTACACATCAGTTGTGTATCCAAACCGGGTGGAGTTTTTCAAATTATCTTTTACAGAAATTCCATTACCGGCTGATCAACAAATTTACATCCTGCTGGGTGCCTGATTTACCAAAGGAACCATCATTGGCCGGCAAACTTTCTCACCCCGTTCAAATGCCCGGAATACCGGTAAGTTACCTTGGGCCATTAACCCGCTTTTCAAAAAAAGAAAACTTTTCGAAATACCGGCTTTGCATTTTGCTTTCCGGACCAGAACCGCAACGGACCATTTTTGAAGAACAGTTAGTGGAACAGTTGAAGCAGGTAAGCTTTTCCGTTATGCTCATACGTGGACTTCCGGGTTTCAATACCCTGTTATACGGATTGCCCGAAAATATCAGGCAGTTTAATCATCTGCGCTCAGAAGACTTACAGAAAATAGTAGCCGGCTCCGAATATGTACTCGCCCGCTCAGGATATTCGAGTATCATGGATTTATTGAGTATGGGTTCGAAATGTATTTTTGTGCCTACACCAGGACAAACAGAGCAGCAATACCTGGCCCGTCATCTTGCAAACGCCGGATATGCTTATAGTTGCGTGCAGAAAAATTTTTCACTGGAAACTGCATTAACCCAAGCATCGGCATTTAAGTATGGCAAACCTCCAAAACTGTCGATGAATGAAATGATGATTGAGGAATGGGCTAAAGGTTTACCTCTTGCTTTGCAATCTGCATCCCGTTAAGTCCTTTATCTGCACTACCCACAATGGAATGGCTGCCCGCAGCATGAAAAAAATAACTGTAATGAGTACCTGCATTTTTCATGATGGCTATGGCGGCTCGATAACTCAAATCGCCCAAACAAAAAACGATACAATTAACAGGTTTGCCTGCTAACCATGGTATAAGATTTTCCAAATCCACAATAGCCGGATCAGCATCATCAGTATTTATAGAAACCCTTCCCATTACCTGAAATGATTGATCTGCAAAATTGATCAGTTGCAAGGCTTCATTAAATGCATACGAATTTCCTATAACGACTGTTTGCAGTGGTGATTTTTTTTTATCGATGATCGGCACTGAACTGAACAGATTTCCGAAATAATTCAAAAATTGTGCGCCACGGATAGCCAGGCTCATCAAAAAAACGGAAAGAGGTTTAGTAGCATAATGTTTCTGAGCAAACAATCGCATAGCTCCATAAAACTGTTGGTGGTAATGCCTGCTTTTTTTCTGAGTGCTTTCTCCTTTGAAATGTATGATTTCAACTTCAGGAAAATAATAATTACTGTACCCTGACTGCCTTATCTGCAAACTAAGGTCGATATCTTCTGCATACATGAAAAAACGCTCATCAAAACCCCCTGTTTGTTTAAGAATTGCAGTACGTACCATGAAGTATGCGCCGGGTAATACCTCTACTGCTGATGTTGCATTCTCCTCCAGATGGGCTGCATAATAAGCAGCAAAAAAAGGAGATCTTGGGAAAAGGGCAGTTAATCCGGATATCTTGTAAAAAGAGCTGGCAGGCGTTGGATCGCCACGTTTGCTTTCCTTGAGGAAGTTGCCCGAACCATCGATCATCTTAACCCCCAGCGCCCCGCAATCGGAATGACTTTCAAAAAATTCGAGGCAGCGGAAAAAACTATCTTCCCCGACGATGGTATCAGGATTCAAAAAGAGGGTAATCTTCCCCGTTAGTAAATGCAACACCTGATTGTTTGCTTTCGCAAAACCGGCATTTTCCTTATTCCACAAAAATCGAACAGCCGGAAAACGATCTTTAAAAAATGTTGCGCTACCGTCGTTTGATGCGTTATCAACTACAAAAACCTCCGCATCTATTCCCTCAGTTGCCCGTAATACCGCATACAGGCTCTGTTCAAGAAAGTACTTCACCTTATAATTTACAATAACTACCGATAGTTGCAAGCTGAGCATTTAACAGCAGTAAAAATAAGATTAAAAAAAGGTTTTACAGTTATACCAGAGATGCAACAAAATAACTACCAAAAAAATGCCGGCCCAAATGAGCCGGCACCATTATTCAAAACCTTATTATGAAGCTAATTCGTGTTGATAAGGAATACACAACCCTGCCCGACGGCCTGATTGCTTGATGGCGTATAATTATATTGTCCGGCCTGTAAAGGTGTTCCGATAGCATTCAGGGTCATCATTTGTACACCCGTGGTGCTAAAATTTCCGCCTCCAACAAATTGAATACCGTTAATCGTAGTGGTTGCCGCGGAATAACTTCCTGTAGTGGCTACATCTACCATCAACCGTACATAGTTTGTTGTAGAATCCATGGGTATTGATGCTGAATAAGATCCCATAATCAAGGGCTGCTGACAATTTGCAGGCGCGCCAATAAAAGTAAATGCAGCATTACCCGGATTATTCACCAAAACCGTGAAAGTACAAACTGCTCCGGAATTTTGTAAAGTGAATACATAAGCTCCCGCATTAATGGGTACACCTGATCCTACTAAAACCACCGTTTGAACACCTGCCGTTTGGAAAACACCTGCATTGGAGAACTGCATACCATTAACAGGATTTGTTGTTGTGATACTGTAATTACCGGGCGTTGTAACATTAGCAGTAAAAATAATGCCGGAATTATTTGGCGTTAATGGTAAACCAATGAAATAAGTACCTGTTACCTGAGGATTACAAGCAAGTGTATAGATGGCTTGCCCCGTAGGTGAGCCATTATTCACATTAATTACAGAAGTACAACCCGTTCCCGATCCACCATTTACCACCACATTGAAAGTACCGGTTGTGGTAGGGGTACCCTGGCCTTCTAATAAAACAGTGTAACTACCCGGACTGATAAAATTACCCGATGCTGAGAAAGTCATACCGTTTACTGCTGTAGTAGACAAGGTATAAGTACCAGGCGTAGTAACTGATACGTTTACAAAAATCTGGTTCGTAGAATCAAGCGCGGTATTAACCGAATATGAACCCCCAGCCTGACAACCTCCTATAGTAAACACAGCCTGTTGGCTGGTGCCGCACAAGGTGATCAACGGAACAGTAACCGAATTCCCGCTTACTGCAATAGTTCCTGAACTGGCTAATGTTTGGCCGGTAGAATCCATCACGGTTACGTTGATATTGCTGATGCTCTGACAAACCGTTAAAACAGAAGTATAACTGCCATTCACGATGGGAACATATTGAATGCCATATGGTGGTGCCTGAATCACAGCCATGCCATTATTGAGCGGCTGGTTATTGCAGGCATTTGCAGTTCCGGTGATATTCAATGCCTGACTTGCAGGCACTGTTGCGGTAATATTCAAAGTAGTGTCGCTGCTGAACGGACCGATATTTTGGGTGAAAAATGCACTTCCACATTGAAAAGAACCATTGTGGATACTCATTTCTAAACCAATATTTGCAGGAACAAGGCCCGATACTACACCATTTGAATTGGTGAGCCCTGTTGTGGTAGACCACCATGTGCTATTATTGGGGATGCGCAAACGAACCAATGTATTGATAAGCGGTTGTGCATTCTGGTTAGTAACATTCAAAGTAAGATAAATGGCATTGTAAGGCACATCTACATTCCAGAAAGAAAAATGACTGGCTTGCAATTCATAGTTATTACCCACCTTGGTTGCAGTTCCTTCTTTCTTCCAGATACCACGATCATCTAAACTCCAGGTATCGATTTGAGATGGGGCTGAAGCTTGCAATGAAGCAGGTATCGGTAACCGCATAGTAGCCGGTTTTCCGGAAGCCAGTTGCAAAGGCTCTCCTGAAGTAGATTCCAAATCTACCGCAATCATTCCCGCAGATTGCAAAACATACATGTTAGTGGCATCCTGTGCCATAAAACTTCCCGGAACTATGGAAGCGATATCATCTCGTGTTGGATCAATATAGGCAGAAGAAACCCTAACCGTTCCCGTATAGGCGGCACCGGTAGCTTTTACAATCATACCATTGCCCTGAAAACTGATCTGCGTTCCGTTACTCAAAGCTACATTTCCTCCAGAAGACGCATCAATGGTTCCGCTTACCGTTTTAGGAATCAACTTGATGTTGAGATAATTGCGACCGGTTGTTGCAGAAAACGAACGAAGCGCCTTGAAATATCCGGCTTTATTTACAGTGATTGTAGAGACATATTTATCCAGATTCACATTCGTCATGGCAAAAAAACCTTCCGCATTGGTTTGATAAACGCTGCCACCCAATAAAACCTCAGCCCCCGCAACGGGTATGTTGTTTTCATTTAGAACTTGTCCGCTCACATCACCTCTCAAAGGACTAGGTGCAGGAATACCAAATCCATCCCCCGGAGGATTTGGTATAGGTTCTGTAGTATCCATGTTTTTAGAACAGCCCACAAGCAGTAGCGTGAGGCTGATAGCCAGTATGGCCAAACGGTTGAATTTTGATAGTATCATGATAATTGTTTTTTTGGTTGAAAGGATTATGATCTTATCCTGAATCTGAAAGATACCGCTATTATAGATTTTGCTGCCTCAGATGCAAGAATAATTAAACAAAGTTAATTTTTCGGCAAAAAACTTAGCTATTAGATTCCCTTAGGGCTTGTTATCTTTGTGATATGTATAAAAATACCCTTCTTAATGCCATACAGGCTGGTGCTGCTCAGCTTCAACATTATTTCAACGGTTCGTTTAAAGTTTCCAATAAAGAGGGTATCAATAATCTGGTTACAGAAGCCGACCATGCAGCTGAAAAAGCAATTATCGATGTAATTCAACTCCATTTCCCTGATCATTTCATCCTCAGTGAAGAAACGGGAGAAATCAAAACCGATAGCCCCTATAAATGGATCATCGACCCCATAGACGGTACGGTAAATTTTGCCAATGGTATTCCGATCTGTTGTGTGAGTATTGCATTGGAGAAAGATGGAGAAATGATCCTTGGCGCTGTTTACAACCCCTTTATAAATGAACTTTTTTTCGCTCAAAAAGGTTCAGGTGCCTATCTGAACGACAAAAAAATCACTGTCAGTTCTAAAGATAAGGTTATCAAAAGTTGTCTCGTTACCGGATTTCCTTATACTTATTTGGATAGTCCGAACGGGCCCTTACAGGTTTTTGAAAAACTGATCCGTCAGGGTATTCCTGTTCGGCGATTGGGCAGTGCTGCCATTGATTTATGCTGGGTGGCAGCAGGCAGGTTTGATGGGTTTTATGAACATAAGCTTCAGGCCTGGGATAGTGCCGCAGGTTTTTTGATTGTAGCCGAAGCCGGAGGAACTATCACTGATTTTGATGGAAATCCTTATTCGCCGTATCAACCTCATATCCTTGCAACTAATGGAAAGATCCATCAGGAATTGCTGGATGTTGTACAAGGCAAAAAGTAATCATTAAAGCACCGGAGCATTCCATTTTATTTGGATTAAACATTCCGTTACTTCAACTGCATAGTATGGAACAACGCACAGAAATAGCAAATCTTGGTGAGTTTGGGCTCATTGAACAGCTCACGAAAGACATTGAAATAGTTAACAGTTCTACGCTTGTTGGTGTGGGCGATGATGGCGCAGTGATTGATCATTTTGGTCGCCAGACGGTGCTTTCAAGCGATTTATTGCTGGAAGGTATTCATTTTGATTTGGCTTATACGCCCCTAAAACATTTGGGTTATAAATCGGTGGTGGTAAACCTCAGCGATATTTATGCCATGAATGCTACACCAACTCAGATCCTGATCAATATCGGCTTCAGCAACCGGTTCAGCTTAGAGGCTTTGGAAGAATTTTATGCCGGCGTAAGAGCCGCCTGCGATGCCTATGAGGTAGACCTGGTAGGTGGCGATACCAGCAGTTCCGGAAAAGGATTCATCATCAGTGTAACCGCAATCGGTGAAGTTGCGCCCGACAGTTATGTAAGAAGAAATGGGGCCGGAGTTAACGACCTTATTTGTGTGAGTGGCGAACTCGGGGCTGCTTTTCTTGGATTGACCTTATTAGAAAGAGAAAAGAAAATTTTTGAAACAACGGGCACTCAGCCTGATCTGGAAGGCCAGGCACTTATTGTTGGCCGACTGCTTAAACCTGAAGCCCGAAAAGATATCATCGCTTATTTTGCCGAATCCGGAATCATGCCTAACAGTATGATTGATGTAAGCGACGGGCTGAGTAGCGATCTGCTGCATCTTTGCAAACAAAGCAGTACCGGTTGTGTGTTGTATGAAGATAAAATCCCTTTTAATGAAGAAGCCCGCGAATTTGCTTATAAATTAAAGTTAGACCCCACCGCCTGTGCCTTAAGTGGAGGAGAAGATTACGAATTGTTATTTACCGTTGCTCAAACAGATTATGAAAAGATAAAAGCAAATCCCGCCATCAGCATCATCGGCTATATGACGGAAACTGATGCAGGCTGCAACCTTATCACCCGTGGAGGAAATACCCACGCACTGGTGGCTCAGGGATGGAATCACCTCAAATAATTTCATTCAAACCCTTCATTAAGCCGGTTGAGAATACAGTTGATTGCCGCTTCAGCATTCTGAGAAGCCATCCAATAATTATTCACCATGCTGATACAGTTGCGGAATGCCGGCGACAATCTTTGCTTCTTTTCAAATACCTGAACTAATTCATTGCTATAAGCGAGATAAAGAATTTTTCCTGTGAAATTAGTCTGGTACAACACATGATAAACAGTGCCGGCTTTATCGAAAATCAACTGCAGGTAGGTATAGAGATTACTATTATCAAACTGATTCAACCCGGATAAAGGTGCACCATGCTCTTGCAAAGGAATCAGCTGATAATGATAAGGCAATACCTGAGCAGGACTTACAATCACCTGACTTCCCTTAGTATAGGTTTGTGAATGAGCTTTTTTGCCGAATAGGAATAAAAAACATACCAAAATTATGTTGATGCAATCTCTACGCTTCATAAACTATACCTCATTTTATAAAAGAACACAACGCTTTAAACATCAAATTACTTGAACTGGTAAACAGGTTCCAGGGTAATTACATACAGATTGGCTTTTGAAGCATACTGCTGGTAAAACTTTTCTACATCTTTATAAAATTGATTGTAGTAGGTTCCATATCCCTGTGAAAAAATCAGGAAAATGTGCTGTTTATTGCCGCTCTTTGAAAGGAGGAAAGGTTCCTTATTGATAAGATAATGCAAATCATAAATGGCAAGTGGCTCAGTGTTTTCAGTTTTGAATGCAACAGCCGGGTTAGCCTGAAGTATACGCTCTATTTCTGTTTGCAACCTTCCGGAACAAGATTGATTGTCTTGCAGAAATTCAGGTTTCAAAATACGTAAGCTATCATTGATATAGGTACCCATGTAAACAACAGAACTGTCTCTTTGCATGACGTTAAAATGAAAAGGGATATAACCTTTTCTACTCGTGTAAAGCATCTGCTCCACCGGAAAAAACTTTTTTTGTTTGATAAAATCGATATAAGCTCCTCGCTCTGTGATTTGGTTTTCGGTACCGATGCTATATTTTTTGGCCACCATTTTATTGGTACAGGCGCAAAAAAAAGAGAAAAACAGACTGATTGTAAGCAATGTTCTCATGCACTTTGTTTTATATCATTAGAAAAAAAGTAAGGCAACAACTACAGCTATTGCCTTACTATGTTGTTTACAACTTCAGGTTAACCAGCATTTCATCTCCCACAACTGTCACAGGATATTTACCTGCTTTGGCAAAGTATTCCTTTCCCGATTCAGTAACAAAAGATACGGTTCCGGCTTCAATTTCAAATACTGAAAAATCGGTTTTCTCAAAACCTTTTTGTTTTTTAAGTACTAAAGGAATATGCAGTTCTGCATTGCCTCCTGTAATTTTAGCCCATGCATTCACTTTAGTTCCTGTAATAGATGATTTGTAATAACAAGGTTTGCATGCAATTCCTGAAGCGATCCTGATACAAAGGCCAAAACCTGATTCACAATTCGTTCTGGGCTTATGAAAGTTGAATACTTCAATAAAAATATAACTCACCGGACACTCACCGGGAGGGCAATCAAAAGGGAAATTCGGGCTTTCTAATTGGGTTGCAACGGTTCGTTGGGCTATCCCCTGAAATGCCGACAATAGAAAGATCATTACTAAAAGCTTTTTCATGTTTATTGTTTTGAGTTGAATGCCTACTCTGTTCACGGTTTTCAGCTTACCCGTACACCGGCCGAAGTGGATGTAAAACTGCAAATGAGTGGCAACCAAAACAATTTTTCCTGCTTAAGAATCATCTGTCAAAACAAACTTTATTCAGCGGTTTACAAATGAGAAAAACCACCGAAAATTGAAGCTTTTTTCTTCCCCGATTTTGTTACAAAATCCTTTTATTTATTTATGCTAGTAAATAAGTTTGTATCTAAAATAAAATTATGAAAAAGAGATTGACCCAGCCTTACAACCGTTTAAAAATCGGAGCCAATATAAGAAAGTGGAGAAATATCAGGGAGATCAAACAAAAAGATTTAGCCGCATCACTTTGTTTATCGGAAGCCGCCATCAGTAATATCGAAAATAACATAACAGATGTTACGCTCAGCCAGCTAGAAGATATCTCACTCACATTGGATATACCGGTAGAACATCTCTTTTGTGATCCGCAGGAATCACTTCAGGTGAGTTATCATGGTATTGAAATACCACCCGGAAAGAAACAGTTTTTACTGGATAAGGAATTACTCACCACTTTGTTTGCCAATATGCAGCGAAAGGATGAACAGTTGCAATCGATGATGCAGCATGTATTGCTTACAATGTCGGCTATTGTTCAGGATGATAAGAAGTTTGCTTAACTTTACCAATGCAGAAGCTTTGGTAAAGTAATGATGCATAAATTATTAACCGTCACCCTTTTTATTGGCCTGATCCTTCTCTTTGGCTGCAGCAGCAGTAAAATTTCCTATTCACCGGATAAAAAATTTCCCAAAAATTCGCTGTTGGAAGATTACCGGCTGCTTCGGAAAATTCTTGAACAAAAACATCCTTCTCTTTATTGGTATACCCCAAAAGACAGTATGGATTATTTCTTTGAAAAATATGAGGCAGCCATTACCGACAGCATGACCGAGCGCAGTTTTGCCTGGAAAGTACTGGTTCCGCTTACGGCTAAAATCCGCTGCGGGCATACCAGTGTCAGTTTGAGTAAAAGTTATGAGAAATGGGCGGAAGGAAAGATAATACCTTCTTTCCCGCTCTCGATGAAAGTATGGAACGACACGATGGCCGTAGTTGGAAACCTCAACAGGAAAGATACGGTGATCAGAAGAGGAACCATCATCCGTTCTGTGAACGGAATCCCATCAACTGAATTGATACGTACTATGATGGAATATCTGCCCAGAGACGGCTATGCAGATAATATCAATTATATGCGTGTGGGAAGTAATTTCAGAAATTATCACAGAAATATTTTCGGTATCAGCAAAGAATATAAGGTTAATTACGATGCTGCTGATGGCAGGGAAAGAACCGCCATACTGCCACTATTCGTTCCCGATACCTCCAAAAGAAAATTAAATGCAGACAGTTTGCGTAAAGCAACACGGCAACCGAAAATGAAACGGTCGGATAAGCTCGAAGCTTACCGTTCCTTAAAAATAGATTCCGCTCAAAAAGCGGCTTATCTAACGCTGAATACTTTTTCAAATGGGCATCTCCGAAAATTCTTTCGACGTTCATTTCGTACGCTTAGAAAGAAAAATATCACTGAACTGGCAATAGATATCCGAAATAATGGCGGCGGAAGGGTTGGTTTGTCTACCTTACTTACCCGTTACTTATCACGTAAAGATTTTAAAGTTGCAGACAGCCTGTATGCTAAAACTCAAAGTTTACACCCTTATACCAAGCATATCAAAGGCCGGTTTTTAAATAATCTGGAAATGATGTTCATCAGCAGCAGGCAAAAAGACGGTAATTATCACATCAGGCATCTGGAAGGGAAAACTTATTCTCCAAAGAGAAAAAATCATTATAACGGTAACCTTTACCTGCTGATAAGTGGGCCTTCATTTTCCGCATCCACGTTGGTAGCCAATACACTCAAAGGCCAGGTAAAAATAGTTTTACTGGGTGAAGAAACAGGTGGTGGCTGGCACGGTAATAATGGTATCATGATACCCGATATCATCCTCCCGCTAACTAAAATGAGGGTCCGCCTGCCTTTGTACCGTTTGGTGCAATATGAGCATGTGCCAAAAAACGGAACCGGTGTTGTACCGGATATTTATGTCGGAACCAGTTATGAGGCCTTGTTAAAAGGGTACGACCAGAAACAACGTGTAGCTATGCAACTGATGCATTGGCAAGGCGCTATCAGGTAAGCAATTGAAACCCATCCCCGTCTTTTAAAAAAGGGAATTTCTTTCTTGCCCCATCTAAAAAATCACGTTCGAGTGTGATGGTGAAATTATCTTCAGTTCCCGTTTGATGATAAAGCCATTCCCCAAGAGGATCAACAATAAGGCTATCACCGCTGTATGGCACATCATGGCCATCTGTTCCAACACGGTTCACCCCAAAAACATACGCTTGATTTTCGATAGCACGAGCACTGAGCAGGGCTTTCCATGCCGGTATCCTTCGCTCAGGCCAATTGGCAACATAAATAAGAATATCATATTCCGGCGATTGCTCATCGGTTGAAAAAGATTGTCGTGCCCATACCGGAAACCGAAGATCGTAGCATATCTGTACATTGATTTTCCAACCCTTTACTGATGCAATCAGCCTTTTGTTGCCAGCAGTGTAATACTGATCTTCTCCTGAGAAAGCAAAAAGATGCCTTTTGTCGTAATAACCGAGGTTTCCGTTTGGCATCATCCAGATCAAACGGTTATAATAACGGTCGTGCGATTTTACGATGATACTTCCTGTGATGATCATCTGTAAACTACGGCTTAGGTCTCTCATCCATTGAACCGTAGGGCCATCCATGGTTTCTGCCAGCCTTTCGGCATCCATGCTGAAACCTGTGGTAAACATTTCCGGGAGAATGGCAATCTCCGTTTCATTGGGAAGGCTTTTTAGTTTTTCCTGAAACATCTGCAGATTGGCAGCTTTATCTTCCCAAAAAATAGAAGATTGTATGGTTGAGATGGTGATGGAGGCCATAAAATAATGTGCTTACTGCAAATTAACTTTTTCTATCACAACTTCCGGTGCCCGATTTGAAGGAAATACTATATTTTTATCGCTAATCAATTAAAAAGGATATGAAATTATTTTTACCTGTCTTTCTGCTCGGCATGGCAATCACAGCTCAACATTCGCTAAAAGCTCAGGACTGGAGCGGAAACACCTACGCTTACTATGAAATCTACCCGGGCTACATCGTAACAGAATCGGGAGATACTACTCGAGGATACGTAGAACACGGCAACCGAACCTCTAATCAGAAAGGCTGCACCTTTTATGCCGATGCTTCTAAAAAAGAAAAGAAAAAATACAAGCCTGCTGATATCAAAGGGTACGGAGTAGCGGATAAGCATTACCGTACGATTGCATTCAGTGGCGGATTGATGAGTAAACCGGTTAGTTTTGTTTTACTTACAAAAGACGGAAGAATCTGCCAGTATGCCTATTACAGCAAAAAAGAAGGAGTCAGTGAAATGATGGGTAAAAATGAAACGCAGGCTCAATATGATGAACGCATCCATACCGATGAAATTGTTTGGCAAAAATTAGATGAGAAGCCGATTCAGCAACAGGATTTTGCATTGGGCTTTGCTAAACGGATGAGTAAACTGGTTGATGATTACCCAGAACTGGCTGCAAAAGTAGAGACCAAAGAAAAAGGATACGGACTGATGAAGATTTACGATATCGTTGATGAATATAATGCCTGGTGGGCAAAAAAGAGATAACCAATTTACATCATACAAAAATGCCCTTTCAGATCACATTCACTGAAAGGGCATTTTATTTTTTTCAAGCGCAAGCTGAAATTCTGTATTAAAAACTCAATTTCCCCATTCGGTAAATACTGGTATTTTCTGCACGAATAATATAAGAAGTTTCTCCGGTTCGCAAATAAACATCAGGGCGCAGATACATATCGCCTCCTTTTCCACCCACATCGCCGGTATTAAGGATGGGTTTCATGGCATCTGCCTTACCGGTAACAGGATCCACGCCAACATGAGCAATCAGTTTAGGCGTTCCGCCAAATACAACCACTTTTTTCTTTTCATCAAAATCATCTTTATCATTCATAAAGATCAGCACCAATTTACCTTTGATGATATCAGCAAAATAAGATACGGAAGTACCATTGTCGTTATTAGATCGGTTTTCCTTTTCAACGCTGGTATAATAAAGCGATTTTCCTGCTGCATCAAACCCGTCGATGATAATATCCTCACCATAGTAAGTATAGTCGCGTGCGAACATATCAGTAGTTCCCGGAGGTTTTGAGGGATCTGTTTTAGGAGCCTGTGAAGAAATATAATAACGTTCTCCAAGCAGTATACTGGTATTATCGTGGAACAAAATCGATTTAGCTATGATATCTTTCCTTTTTTCAAAAGGGGTTATCACGGCAAATTTAGCAGTAGCGCCCGATTGGTCGATACGGCTTATGAAAGTACCATGTAATGCCGTTCCCATTCCGGCTCGTACTTTACCATCTTCATTGTAATAACCACCAACCGTAAAATCGCCATTAGGTGCAAAAGCCTGAACAATACTGGCCACTTTCTTATTGCCATCCATTGCAATCTTAAATTCTTTCAGTTCCTTTCCATCGAATGAAAAAATACTATAGGCATTCCCATCCGATTTCATGTCGGTTTTCTTCAGGATAAAAACAGTACCCTGATTATTTACCGCAGGGCGGTTTTCAACAGCTTTCGTCCATCCGTAAGGGTAAGTTTTTTCTACCGACCAGATCTTTGTAAACTGATCACCAAATAAGCTAATGGTGATTTTTTCATTCTCCCCTTTCACGTAATCGGGTTGCGACAGTACCAATGCCTTAGATCCATCAGGAGAAACGGATACATTAAACAAGCCGCGATCAGATAATTTTTCTGCTGGTAAACTGCCCATTTCCACAGGTTTACCAAGAGTGCCATCCGTATTGATACGGGTAGCAGTCAAGCTGTTTTTCCCAGACTCCTTACTATACAAGGCACTAAACAAACAAAGCGATTTGTTATAATACAAGATGTTCACATAATCTTCCTGCTTGGTTGGCGTAACATTTTTCACAAAAATCCTTTCCTGTTTATCGTTAAAATATTCAACCGTGATGGTAGGCGAAAATTCCATTCCTGATGCCGGTTTCTTGCTTACTACAAAATACCCTTCCGGTGTATAGCCCATGATCTGAACATCCACATTCATGGCCGGCTTGGTATTGGCTGCACTCCAGGTATAAACCGGTTCTTGTGCATCCGATGATATAAGTGCGATAGAAAATAGTAATGCTAAAAAAATTGATTTCATATTGATAAATTAAATATTTAGAAACTTAGGGTGTAAGATACAATGATATATACAAATGCTTGTCGCAAAAACCCTTTACAACTTCCCTTTGCTGATTTCTTCCACCACAGCAGGATCGAGCAGGGTACTGGTATCACCAAGGCCAGATAAATCGCCTTCTGCAATTTTGCGCAAAATTCGTCGCATGATTTTACCGCTTCGTGTTTTAGGTAAACCAGGTACAAACTGAATCTTATCAGGTTTGGCGATGGCACCGATAATCCGGGTTACGGTTTGAAGAATATCCAATCGCGTGAGATTTTCATCCAGATGGAGATGGTTGTAAATGACATAAGCATAAATTCCTTGTCCCTTGATATCATGCGGATAGCCTACCACAGCACTTTCAATTACTCCTGCATGCATGTTGATGGCATTTTCCACTTCGGCAGTACCAATCCTGTGGCCGCTTACATTCAGCACATCATCTACTCTTCCGGTTATGCGGTAGTTACCTTGTTCATCTTTCAAAGCACCATCCCCTGTGAAATACAGATTGGGATAAGTAGCAAAATAATTAGTCCGGCAACGTTCATGATCGCCGTAGGTAGTGCGAATCGTTGAAGGCCAGGGCGCTTTGATGCAAAGATTTCCCTTGAAAAATCCTTGTTCATCTTTCTGCATCACTTCATTTCCGCTTTCATCTACCAGTAAGGGTTGTACGCCGGGCAAAGGCAAAGTGGCCCATCCCGGTTTTGAGGGTGTAATACCTGCCATATTCGAGATGAGTACACCGCCGGTTTCTGTTTGCCACCAGGTATCAACGATCGGACAATTATTTTTTCCGATCTTTTCGTTATACCAATGCCAGGCTTCCTCATTAATGGGCTCACCAACGGTTCCGAGTATACGAAGAGAAGATAAATCTTTTCCCTGGAGAGATTCTTCACCAAAACCCATTAAACTCCGGATGGCGGTTGGGGCTGTATATAAAATATTCACTTTGTGTTTATCTACGATATCCCAAAATCTGCCGGCATCAGGCCAGGTGGGAATTCCTTCAAACATCAGTGAAGTTGCTCCGGCACATAATGGCCCATACACGATATAACTATGGCCGGTGATCCAGCCGATATCTGCCGTGCAAAAATGTACTTCCCCGGGTGTGTACTGAAATACATTTACAAAAGTGTAGGTGGTCCACAACATATAACCGGCAATACTGTGTACTACTCCCTTTGGTTTGCCGGTAGAGCCGGATGTATAAAGAATGAACAAGGGGTCCTCAGCATCCATTTCTTCAGCAGGGAATGATACCACGCCCTCCTTTTCAATTTGAGTTTCGGCATGATCCATTTCATCTTCCCACCAGAGGTCGCGATGCTTTAACATAGAAACAGGCGTTCGGGTACGCGTGAATACCACCACATGTTTAACGGTTTTATTGCCAATTAAAGCATCGTCGATTACCGATTTCAGGGGGATATCTTTATTGCCCCGATAGGCACCATCGCAGGTGATGATGAAAGTAGCCTGCGCATCATCTAAACGATCGGCAATACTTTGTGCACTGAAGCCCCCGAATATCACACTGTGAATAGCGCCTATTCTGGCACAACCCAGTACAGCATAAGCCAATTCGGGAACCATACCCATATATATGCAAACCCTGTCGCCTTTCTTCACACCATTATTCTTGAGCATTTGTGCAACCTGGCAAACCCTTTTATGTAAACGATTGTAAGTAACAACGCGGGTGCGTTCTTCCGGGTTATTGGGTTCCCAAACGATGGCGGGTTGATCACCTTTCTCTGCCAGATGACGGTCGATACAATTTTCTGTGATATTAAGCTTCCCTCCTTTGAACCATTCAATTTTAGGTTCGGTAAAATTCCATGCCGAAACCGTATCCCATTTTTTGTGCCAGCGGAAATGTGAAGCGATTTCACTCCAAAATGTTGAAGGATCCTGTATACTTCTGCTATAATGAAGTTCGTAATCGGCAAAAGAACTAATCTGGTAAGGATATGGCATTGGAAAGGCTTTTGATCGATAAAAATAAATAAAATCATTGAAGCGCATGCTTTTAACTTGAATCTGTAATAAGTATAAGGAAGCATAAATTAATTTCTTTGTTTTACCTTGCAGCCCTAATTGTACTTTTATGATGATAGAAATATTAAAATCTAAAATCCACCGTGCCGTAATTACTGAGGCAAATCTTAATTATGTAGGCAGTATAACTATTGACGAAGATCTGATGGACGCATCCAACCTCATTGAAAATGAAAAAGTGCAGGTGGTAAATGTCAATAACGGAAGTAGGCTTGAAACTTATGTGATCAAAGGCGGCAGAGGTACCGGAGTATGTTGTTTGAATGGCCCTGCTGCACGATTGGGTTGTGAAGGCGATGTAGTAATCATCATTTCCTATGCTACTATAGATTTTGAAGCTGCAAAAAAATTCGTTCCCAGCATAGTATTCCCCGCTGAGGGTAATTTGTTGCCTAAATCTTAATTGACCAGCAACCAAATTGGAAACAAAAATGAAACAAAAGGATCTGCTCACTGAACTGCAGGAAGCCATCCATGGTTTACCTTATTACAGCGAATCGGAATTTCCTTTTGTGTTAAGTGGATGGGGAAAGCTGGACCTGCCAACTGCAATCCTAAAATTACAGGAAGCCTCAGCCGAAAAAATTGTGCACCAACTCAATGGCATTTCTGCATTTTTTACCCGAATCGATACTCAATTGTCACTTAGCCAACGTGAGGAAGCTGTTGCACTAGCTTCCCGATACAAAAATTTACATCAAGTGATTATTGATCATAGTAGATCAGCGGAACTGTATCGTTCCGGAACAGTTGAGGTTACCATCAGCTTATTATTGATTGGTAATGATGAACAGGCCTATCTGTTACAGACCAAATCGATCGAAACCTAAACCCTTATTTGCTGCAACAGCTTGTTGATGTATCAAAATAAATGGATACATTCATAATGAATTAACCTTCCCCGTTATGAAATCAGATTATGAAATTGCACAGGATACTCCCTTAAAAAAAATAAACGTTATCGCTGCTGAGTTAGGGATTTCAGAAGAGATGCTGATTCCTTACGGGCATTACAAAGCCAAAATCAATATCAGTAGTTTTGATGAAGAAAAAATCGCCCAATCCAAACTTATCCTGGTTACCGCCATTACCCCAACAAAAGCAGGCATAGGTAAAACCACTACTTCTGTAGCGCTGGCAGATGGATTACGGTCTATCGGCAAAAAAGCGGTATTAGCACTTCGCGAACCATCACTGGGCCCCTGTTTCGGAATGAAAGGCGGAGCTACCGGAGGTGGTTATTCGCAGGTAGTACCGATGGAAGATATCAACCTCCATTTCAATGGCGATTTTCATGCGATCACTTCTGCAAACAATACGCTTTCAGCCTTGCTGGATAACTACCGTTTCTTTAATCGCGGCAAACCGGAAGGCATCAAATCAGTACTGTTGAAACGTTGCCTTGATGTAAACGACCGCGTATTGCGTAAGATCGTAACTGCGCTAGACGGACCCAATAACGGTATACCCTCTGAAACCGGATTCGTAATCACACCAGCCAGTGAGTTGATGGCAGTACTCTGCCTTTCGGAAAGTTTAAATGAATTACGTGAACGAATAGACGCTATGTTGTTAGGCTATACTTTTTCGGGAGAACCATTCTGCACTAAGGATCTTGCGGTTACAGGCGCCATCACCGCATTGCTTAAAGATGCGCTTCTACCCAACCTCGTGCAAACCCTGGAAGGCTGCCCTGCATTTATTCATGGCGGACCATTCGCCAACATCGCTCATGGATGCAATTCGCTGATGGCAACCAAAACGGCCATGCAATTCGGCGATTACGTGATTACAGAAGCCGGATTTGCGAGTGACCTGGGTGCAGAAAAGTTCTTTAACATCAAATGTCGTAAAGCCGGACTACAACCGGCCATGAGTGTGTTGGTGGCTACATCGCAAGCTTTGAAATTAAGTGGAGGTGCAGATGAAACTAAAATGATGCTGCCGGATTTGCAGGCGCTTTCCAATGGACTTAAGGTAATGGAAAAACATATCGGTATCCTTCAATCCTTCAACCAAAAAGTTTTAGTAGTACTCAACCGCTACCATTTCGATATGGATGATGAAATTGAATTCATGCGCAACTGGTGTAAAGAAAAAGGCGCTTCTTTTGCCGTAAATAACGGTTTCACCCAGGGTGGGAAAGGCGCAGAAGAGATGGCTAAAGCTGTTGTTGGTTTAACCGGTTCCTCGACAGCTCCTTTACAATACACTTATGATTTAAGTGACGATATCGAAACCAAGATGCGGAAAATAGTGCAGAAGATTTATGGAGGCAAAGATATTGTTCTTTATAAGAAAGCACAGGAAGGTATCAAGCGCATCAAGAAACTAGGCTTAGAACACTTACCCATTTGTATGGCTAAAACCCAATACTCATTTACCGATGATCCGGCAGTGAGTGGAATGGATGGGCAGTTCAACATAGATGTGGAAGATCTGGTAATCAACAGGGGAGCTGGATTCATAGTTGCCGTTTGTGGTGAAATCATGCGCATGCCTGGCTTACCCAAAGTACCACAGGCTAATTTTATCGATGTGGTAAACAACAAGATCGTTGGTGTAAGTTGATAATGAGTTTATGGTTAAAAA
>Ga0164293_10000152_pt1 | contig 47441 bp, 46 predicted proteins | sample GEODES118metaG_FD_111487 | JGI IMG/M metagenome (GOLD analysis project Ga0164293, IMG submission 111487) | Eutrophic lake water microbial communities from Lake Mendota, Wisconsin, USA - GEODES118 metaG | ecosystem: Environmental > Aquatic > Freshwater > Lake | place: USA: Lake Mendota...
CTGTGTAGGCCAGTTTCAGCCAAAGCGCCATCGTGTGTTTTGCGGACGGTGATCAGACCGGACGCCACTTGGCGGAAGGATGCCTTACCGCGCGGTCCAGCCGCCATCGGCAAACAGGGTCATTCCGGTGCAGAATGAACTTTCGTCGCTGACCAGGAACAGCATGGCCCGCGCGATTTCACAGGGCTTGCCAAGCCGGTTCATGGGCTGCCGCGCTTCCAGCGCTGCGCGCAAGGCGGGTGCATCGTTGGATCTGGCGAAAATCTCGGCGAAGTAAGGTGTCTCGATCGTGCCCGGCGCGACAGCGTTGATGCGGATGCCCTCGGCAACATGGTCCATGGCCATGGCGCGGGTCAGCGAAGCAACCGCGCCTTTGGACGCGACATAGGCCGCGCGGTTGGTGATACCAACCGCGGCGACCGCGGACGCGGTGTTGACGATCACGCCGCCACCCTGACGGCTCATGATCGGGATGGCGTGCTTGCAGCCGAAGAACACGCCCTTGACGTTGACCGCCATCAGCGCATCCCAATCCTCCTCGGAGGTGTTGACCACGGTGCCGGCAAAACCGAAACCGGCATTGTTGACGAGGATATCGAGCCGGCCATGACGCTGCGGCACGGCCTCGATCATCGCCTTCAGGCCAGCCTCGTGCGAGACATCGACAACCTGTGCTTCGGCCTGGCCACCCGCTGCCATGATCTCGTCGGAAACGCGCTGAGCGGCGGCACCATCGCGGTCGGCGACAATCACAGTTGCGCCTTCCGCAGCAAACAGCCGTGCGGCCTCATGGCCAATGCCGGAACCAGCCCCGGTGATGATGGCGATCTTGCCGGCAAGGCGCATGGCGGTTTTCCTCTTTTCTTGGCTCAAGCCGGGGGAACGTTGGCGTATATCCAGGCTGCCAGCGTGGTGACAAAAGCCTCGGTGCGGCTGACCGGGAAAAGGTGACCGCCATCGGGAAATTCGAGAGCCTCGGCATGCGGGATGGCAGCAGCCAGTTCCTGTTGCAGAAAGGCCGGCACGATCATGTCATCGCTAACGCCCTGAACCAGCGTCGGCCCGTCATACGCGCCGAGCAGCGGCCGGCCATCGAAAGCGAGCAAGGCAGCGATGCGCTCGGCCACGGCGGCCTGCTGAGGCGGGGACAGCGGAGCTGCCGCCACGGCTGCATCCAGGACCGGCCAGTTTGCCGCCAGCCAGCCGGGCGAATAGCCCATGATCGCGGCCAGCGCGGCATAGCCGGCAGGGTCTGCCAGCAGCAGCTTGCGGCGGGCGTCGAACAACTCCGCGATGAAGCGGTTCGGTGTCATCCAGGTGGCACTGAGCACCAGCCCGGTGAGCCGTTCGCCATGGCGGTGAGCGAAGGTCTGGCCGATGGCTCCGCCCAGCGAATGACCGAGCAGGATGGTGCGCCCGATGCCGGCAGCATCGAGCACGGCGATGCAGTCATCGGCCAGCAGCCCGACCGAGACCGGTGCGCTGCCGCGCGTGCTTGCACCCACGGCGCGGTGATCGAAGCTGATGACCGTGTGTGTCGCCGCCAGCCGGGCAGCGGCCGGAGCCCAGAAGCGGGCCGTGCCGCCAAGGCCGGTGACCAACAGCAGGGCCGGGCCCTGCCCTTCGATGGTGACAGCGATGTCGGCGCCATCAGGGGTCCGGGCGGTGATCTGGCGCATCGGCGTCAGCGCGTGTTGAAGGATGCGTCGGTCCAGCCGAACACGGTGCGGGCCTCGATCTCGGCGACGTTGTCCGGGCGCGCGAACGGCTCGGGGGCCGCCTCGCCCTCGCTGCGTGGCCGGCCGATCTGCGCGAAGAAATCATCGAGCCCGCCCGGCATGAACACCCAGAAGAAGGTCATCGGCTCATCATGCGGATTGAGGAAATGGTGTCGCCGGCCATGGCCGAGAAACACGCACGACCCCTTTTCGATCGGATACTCCTCGCCATCGAGCCGGCAGACGCCCCTGCCCTCGACCACGAAGATGATCTCCTCGTTGCGGTCATGCGTGTGCTCGCGGATGAACGAGCGCGGCGCGACGGTCTGCGTGCCGACAGAGAAGCGGTTCTGGCTGGCGATCGAGAGGTTGCTGAACAGGTTGCGTACGAAGCCATTGGCCGGCACAGGCTGCCAGAAACTCCCCCCCTCAGTGGGGCCGAGCACGCGCGCCGCTCCGGGTCCGGAGGGCGGCACGGGTGTCGACGGGCTTGCAGTGTCGGTCATGCCGCGCTCCTTTGCTGGAGCCATGATAGCGGGCCGCACGGGCAGCGCCAGAGCCCCGCGCCAGAAAGGCGACGGTTGCGGCCAAGCTTGCGCTGCCGTCAGTCAACGGCAAAGGCGGCATCGATTTCGACGGTGGCATTCAGCGGCAGCTGGGCGACACCGACCGAGGTGCGGGCATGGCGTCCGGCCTCGCCCCAGAGCGCGATGAACAGCTCCGAGCAGGCATTGATCACCACCGGATAGTCACCCATGCCGGGCGCTGCCGTGACGAAGCCGCGCACCATCACCACTTGCCGCACGCGGCCAAGGTCGCCATCCAGCGCATCGCGCAAGGTGCGCAGCAATTGCAGGCCGATGAGTTGCGCACCATGGCGCGCATCGCCGAGACTGACATCGGTGCCGTAGACACCCGTCGGCCAGGGTTTGCCAGCCTTCTCGCAGATCTGTCCGGCGAGGACGATGATGCTGCCTTCCCTGCGCCAGAGGATGAATTCGCCGACCGGAATGGCTGGCGCGGGCAGCGACAGGCCCATGGCATCAAGGCGGGCGAGAAGGCTTGCATCGGTGGGCATGATCGTATCCTGGGTTGGACTGGCAGCGCGTCTGGGGCTGGGTCCGCAGCGAACCTCACCCGCCTGCTCGGCATGGTGTTTGCCTGTGGCAGAATGCATTCTTTATCCGGAAAATGCAGCAAAAAGCATGCCGCCCAAAGGCTTGTCCATGACCCTCACGCTCGCACACCATCATCGCTACGACTACCATCCGATCAGGGGAAGGCCGCTCTATGACTGGCCAGATGGCCGGCGGCTCGCGGTCTATCTCGGCCTCAACCTTGAGCACTTCTCCTTTGGTGAAGGTCTTGGTGCAGAACTGGCGCCCGGCGGACCCCAGCCGGACGTGTTGAACTACGCCTGGCGCGATTACGGCAATCGCGTCGGGGCCTGGCGCATGCTCGATCTTTTCGAGCAGCTTGCGATGCCGGCCTCAGTGCTGATCAACAGCGCCATGCTCGACTATGCCCCGTCGCTGGTCGAGGCGTTCGTTGCACGCGGCGACGAGATTGTCGGCCACGGCCGCAGCAATGCCGAGCGGCAAAGCGTGCTGCCGGAGAGCGACGAGCGGCGGCTGATCACCGAGGCCACCGGCCTGATCGAGCAGCGCCTCGGGCTCAAGCCACGCGGCTGGCTCTCGCCGTGGATCGCCGAAAGCCACCATACGCCGGACCTGCTGCAGGAGGCTGGCTACAGCTATACGCTGAACTGGTGTGCCGACGACCAGCCGATCTGGATGACCACCAGAAAGGGCCGCATCCTGGCAGTGCCCTACCCTCAGGAGGTCAACGACATCCCCTCGATCGTGGCGCGCAAGGATGGCGCGGCCGCCTTCGCCGACATGATCATCGACCAGTTCGACGAGATGCTCGAACAGTCGGCCAGCGGGCCGCTGGTGATGGGCATCGCGCTGCACCCTTATCTGGTCGGCCAGCCCTACAGGCTCAGGCATCTGCGGCGGGCGCTGGCCCACATCGCGGCAAAGCGCGGCGACATCTGGTTCACAACCGCTGGCGACATCGCCCGCCACGCCATGCAGTTGCCGCCCGGCATCGTGCCGTGAGCACCGGGCACAGGCGCGCTTCGTGCTGATTCTGGCGCGGCAACTGCGGGATTTGCTGGCAATCGACGCGCCGCTGAGGCATGGGACAGGACGATGCCTGGCACAGCACGCGGGCACCTGCCACCTGAACAGCCAAAGCCGAAGCCCATGTCACAGACCGACACACAAGCTGCCACGCGCCTGCCGGTGCTCTACCGGTCCATCACGCCGGTCAACCGCGTCACGCACAAGGATCTCAAGCTGAAGCCGCTGCCCGAGCCGCTGTCCTTCGCGCGCGGCACGCATCTGATGCCGGCGCTGGCCGAGGAGTTCGCCATCGCCGCGCGCGAACTGCCGATCGTGTTCCTGCCGGAAGGCGACATCATATCGCCGGTGTTCATGCTGGGGCTGCGCAGTGGCCACAACAGCTTCGTCACGCCCGAAGGGCTCTGGACCAGTTCCTACATGCCGGCCTATGTGCGGCGCTATCCGTTCGTGCTCGGCGATGTCGAGGGCAGTGACCCGATGCTGTGCATGGACGAGAAGTTCGCGGGCTTCAACACCAAGGAAGGCGAGCCGCTGTTCAAGCCCGATGGAAGCCCGACGCCGGCGCTCGAAGCGGCCATGAAGTTTGCCGGCGAGTTCCGCGAATCCGGCATACGGACGATCGCCTTCGTCGACAAGCTCAAGAGCCTCGACCTGTTCAAGTCGGTGACCATCGATGTGAAATCTCAGAAGCTGGGTCCGGTCTCGATCAACGGCGTGCTCGTCGTCGACGAGGAAAAGCTGAAGGCCTTGCCCGATGCGACGATGCTCGACCTGCAGAAGACCGGCTCCCTGCCGGCCATCTATGCGCACCTGATGAGCCTGTCCGGCATTCCGGCGCTGGGCTGAGACGGGCGGGGCTGAGAGGGGCGAGTGACCTTCGGCGGCATTGCGGAAACTACGACGTTTCCAGTCGTGGCAAATCTGGTTATCGTCGATATGCTGGCTCCAGTGACCTGCTGCCAGGCACGGCGACAGCGCGGATGCGGTGAACGCAGATTGACCGGAATCGCTCCAGGGATCGAACCATGGCCACGATGGCACTGCGGCGAGAACGCCCGGACGCAGGCGCGCTGCCAACCAAGGTGGCGGAGCCAAACGAGGACATCCTCATCCTCGTCAACGAGGCCAACCGCTCCATCGGCACCGGAGGCAAGCTTGCCGTCCATCAGGAGGGCCTGCTGCACCGGGCCTTTTCGATCTTCCTGTTCGATGCGGAGGGGCGCGTGCTGCTGCAGCGGCGCGACATCGGCAAGTATCACTCGGGCGGGCTTTGGGCCAACACCTGTTGTGGCCATCCGCGCGCCGGGGAACGGACGCTGAAAGCCGCCCATCGCCGCCTTGGCGAGGAGCTTGGCATGTGCGCCGATCTGAGCTTCGGCTTTCGCGCCCGCTACCGCACAAGTCTCGACCACGGACTGGTCGAGAACGAACTTGTCTATGTCTATGCCGGGCGGGCCGAAGGGCCGATGGTCCTCAATCCGGACGAGGTCTGCGAGACGCAGGTGATGACACTGCCTGACCTGATCGCCGAGACCGGACGGAACCCTGAGGCCTATGCCTACTGGCTGCGCCACTACCTGCTGCGGCATTCGGCAGACCTGCATAGCCTGAGCGATGAGATCAGCAGCGGCCTGGTCAGCCGGACAGGCGCGCGTCGTATTCCAGCACGGCGTTGAGCAGCACCTGCGCGCCCGCCGCGCATTCCTCGCGCGTCGTCGATTCAGCCTCGTTGTGGCTGATTCCGCCGGCACAAGGCACGAAGATCATCACCGTCGGCATGACGCGCGCTGTATAGGCGGCGTCGTGCCCGGCTCCGGACGCCATGTCGCGGGACGTGTAGCCGGATTTGGCGACCCCGGCGTGCACGCAATCGATCAGGTTGGCGTCGAAGCTCACGGCCGGTGAATTCCAGATCATGCGCTCTTCGAAGGCGAGTGTCAGCGGGTCCATCACCTCGGGCAGTGCCGCGCGGAAATCCAGTTCCATCCTGTGCAGTTCGCGTTCGTCAGGATGGCGAAGATCGACGGTGAAGAAGACCTCGCCGGGGATGACGTTGCGGCTGTTCGGCCGGTTCTCGATCAGGCCGACCGTGGCGACCGCGCCGGGATAGGCTTGGCCGATCGCATCGATCCGGTCGATCATGCGGGCAGCGCCAAGCAAGGCATTCCTGCGCAGATACATCGGTGTCGCGCCGGTGTGGGCATCCTGCCCGCTGACGGTGACCTCGTACCAGCGCATGCCCTGCACGCCCTTGACCACGCCGATCATGGTGTTCTGATCCTCAAGGATCGGGCCCTGCTCGATGTGCAGTTCGAACATGGCCTGAAAGCGGCGCTCACCGGCCTTCTCGATGCCGCGATAGCCGATGGCATCAAGCGCGTCGGCGAACGTCACCCCGTCCCGGTCCTCGCGGCTCCAGGCATAGTCCGGCGTGAACACGCCCGCGTAGACGCCCGATGCCAGCATGGCCGGTGCAAAGCGCGAGCCTTCCTCGTTGGTCCAGTTGGCGATGGCGATGGGCGCGTTGGTCTCGTAGCCGGCGGCGACCATGGCCCGCAGCGCCTCGATGGCACCGAGCACGCCGAGCACGCCATCGAACTTGCCGCCGGTCGGCTGCGTGTCGAGGTGCGAGCCCATGGCGATCGGCAAAAGCGCGTTATTGCGGCCCGGACGGACGGCAAACATGTTGCCGACCTCATCGACATGCACCGTGCAGCCAAGCCCCTCGCAGGTGGCCTTGAACCAGTCCCGCACGCGCCGGTCCTCATCGCTGAGCGTCAGTCGCCGGATGCCCCCCTTGGCGGTGCCGCCGATGGTCGCCGTTTCCATCAGCGCGTCCCAGAGCCGGGCGGCATCAATCTGGAGGTTGGGAATCATGGTTATGCCTGTCGTTGCGATCCGGACATGATTGAAGGCGGCGCGGGCGCGGGCGTCAAGCGGGGCGGCGCGGGCGCGGCCAGCATCGCGGGAGGGCCAAAAGCCCCAAGGCAGGTGAACATGCAGGTGAACATGCACATGGGCCAGCCCGACCTGCCCCCTCGCCGACAGCCCTGCTCCTCGCTATAACGGCTGGTATGACCACCATTGCCCCCATCCTGAACTCCATCCTTGTTGCCAATCGCGGAGAAATCGCCCTTCGCGTGTTCCGGACCGCGCGGCGGCTCGGCATGCGCTGCATCGCGGTGTATTCCGACGCGGATGCGGACGCGCCATTCGTGCGCTTTGCTGACGAGGCGCACCGGATCGGCCCGGCTGCGGCGCGCGAGAGCTACCTGCGCGGCGACACGATCATCGCGGTGGCAAAGGCGACGGGGGCTGCCTGCATCCATCCCGGCTATGGATTTTTGTCCGAGAACGCCGATTTTGCCGACGCGTGTCAGGCGGCAGGCATCGTCTTTATCGGCCCTCCCGCCTCCGCCATCCGTGCCATGGGCCTGAAGGACGCGGCCAAGGCCCTCGCCGAGCAGGCCAACGTGCCGGTCGTGCCGGGCTATCACGGCGCGCGGCAGGATGTGGCGTTCCTGGAGAGCGAAGCGGCCCGGATCGGCTATCCAGTGCTGATCAAGGCCGTGGCCGGCGGCGGCGGCAAGGGCATGAAGCGCGTCGATGCAGCGGCAGACTTTGCGGACTCGCTGGAAAGCGCCCAGCGCGAAGCGCGCAACGCCTTCGGTGATCCGCGCGTGCTGGTCGAGAAATATGTGCTCGCGCCGCGCCATGTCGAAATTCAGGTCTTCGGCGACAGCCATGGCAATGTCGTGCACCTGTTCGAGCGCGACTGCTCGCTGCAACGCCGCCACCAGAAGGTCATCGAGGAAGCCCCGGCCCCCGGCATGAGCCCCGAGGTCAGGGCAGCGATGGGCAAGGCGGCGGTCGAGGCGGCGAAGGCGGTGGGCTATGTCGGCGCCGGCACGGTCGAGTTCATCGCCGATGGCCGCGATGGGCTCCAGGCCGACCGGTTCTACTTCATGGAAATGAACACGCGGCTTCAGGTCGAACACCCGGTGACGGAGACCATCACCGGGCTCGATCTCGTGGAGTTGCAATTGCGCGTGGCGGCAGGTGACGCCCTCCCCTTCAGGCAGGACGATCTGACGATCACCGGCCACGCAGTCGAGGCGCGGCTCTATGCGGAGGATCCCGAGCGCGGCTTCCTGCCCTCCACCGGCAAGCTCTGGGCGCTGATGCTGCCCGAGACGGAGGGCATCCGCGTCGATGCCGGCGTCGAGGAAGGTGGCGAGGTGACGCCGTTCTACGACCCGATGATCGCCAAGATCATTGCGCGCGGTGACACCCGCCTCGAAGCGCTGGACCGGCTGGCCGCCGCCCTGGGTGAGACGATTGTCGCAGGGCCGAAGACCAACGCCCGTTTCCTGAAGAAGCTGTGCGAGGCGGAAGGTTTCCGAAACGGGCCGTTCGATACCGGTTTCATCGACCGCAACGCCGAGGCGCTGGGCGTGGTGCCGCAGCCGCTCGACCGGGCGGCGGTGGCTGCCGGCACCATGATGCTACTCGATGAACAGGCGAGCAATCTGCCGCGCTCCGGGCCGGCCCATGATCCCTGGGCGGTGGCCGATGGTTTTGCGCTTTCGTCGCAGCCGGCCCTGCCGGTGCCGGTCACGGCGGATGGCGAGCCGGTGCTGCTGCGCGTGCGCCGCGATGCCGGCGGCGCTGCGGTCGAGCTTGACGATGGCGAGCCGGGCAGCGAGCGCGACCTGACGCTGGTGATGGCCGACGAGGGCGTGATCGTGCTCCGCGATGGCCGGCAGACCTGGGTCAGGCTGGTCGATCCGCTGGCCGTCGATCCGGATGCCGGCGACGGGGCCGGCGGCTCGCAGATCAAGGCCCCGATGCATGGCAAGCTGATCGCGCTGTTTGTCAAGACCGGCGACAGGGTCGAGAAGGGCCAGCGTCTCGCCATCGTCGAAGCGATGAAGATGGAGCATGTGCTGACCGCCCCACGCGATGGCATGGTGATCGATGCCACAGGCGAGCCCGGCATGCAGGTGGCGCAAGGCGCACGCCTGGTCAGCATCGGGGATGCGGCTTGAAGCGTTTGGCTCCCGGCGCTGCCCTGCTGGCCATGATTGCTTCATCACCGGCACTGGCCTGCTCGTGCCTGCCGCGTTCGGAGGCGCAAATCATCGAGGCTGCGGATGTGGTGGTGGCCGGCAAGGTCGGTGATGTGCGGCGCATCGGGCCGGCCGGCAGCGGCAGCGTGATCGCGACCATCGAGGTGACGCGCATCATCAAGGGCCGCGTCCACCGCCAGATCCAGGTCCGGACCCGCGACGATCCGGCCGCCTGCGGTGTCGATTTCCAGCCCGGCAGCGTGGTCAGGGTCGCAGCGCAGAAGCTCAACGACGGGCTGAACACCAACCTGTGCATGGCTCTTGCCGCCCCGCGCGCGTGATCGCGTGCCGGCGGGCGCTGTCGATCACGGCACGGCGCCACAAACCGGCGTTCACATCTCCTGCGTGTTGAGCCGCCCGATGATCGGGAACTGCTCGGCTTCATAGACCTGCCCGGTCACCGGCGCGGATTCCGGGGATAGCCAGAAGCAGACATGGGCCGCGATCTCGGACGGGTCGAGCAATTTGCCGGTTGGCGCTGACGATTTGGGCAGCTTCGACATCCAGTCGAGCGGACGGCCCTCTGCGAGTTGGGTGCGGTTCTCGTTCTCGGTGGCGGTCCAGCCGACATTGAGACATGTCAGCCGGATGTGCTCCGACGCCAGCGAATTGGCGAGATTGCGCGTCATCGTCATCAGCGCACCCTTTGACATCGAATAGACCACCAGTTCGGACAGGCCCATCCAGCCATTGATCGAACCGATGGTGACGATGCTGCCCGGCGATTTCTGCGCCCGGAAGGCCTCGATGGCGGCCTTGGCACAGAGCAGCGGCGCACGCGTGTTGATGTGGAACAGCCGGTCGAAGACCTCCTCATCGGCCTGCTCGATGCTGTGGCGCGGATAGATACCGGCATTGTTGGCCAGCCCGTCGATGCGGCCGAAGGCCTTGACGGTGGCGGTCACGATGCGAGCGCAGGTCTTGGGGTTGCCCAGATCGCCGCCGACGGCCTTCGCGCCGCGCCCGAGCCGCCTCACCGCATCACGGGCCTCGGCCAGCGTCAGGCCATGCACCATGACCTTTGCTCCTTCCGCCAGCAGTTTCCGGCAGGTGGCAAAGCCGATGCCGCTGCTGCCACCGGTGACGAGGATGACGTGTCCTGAAAAGCGCTTGGCCATGGCCTTGTTCCCCATCCTTGAGTCTTCGCTGCACAACCTAAACCAGAACGCGATCCACAGCCCGCTGCCGCATGGCAGGTGCGCTGGCGTACAGCGTCGGTTATGACGCTGGCATGCCGCTGCATATTCTCAAACTCTGCGTCGGGGCGGATTCGATCCGCGACCTCGAAGACTGGATCGCCGACACGCTCGCGCTCTGGCGCAGACTTGGCCGGCCCGAGGAGCAGCTTCACACTACGCGCATGGTGCCCAAGCGCATGGATGAAATCATCGGATCAGGTTCGCTCTACTGGGTCATCAAGGGTCAGGTGAGCTGCCGCCAGATTATTGTGGACATCAGGCCCTTCACCGATGTTGACGGGATCGGCCGCTGCCATCTGGTGCTGGAGCCTGTGGTGGTGCCGGTCGAGCCGCGCCCGTGCCGGCCCTTCCAGGGGTGGCGCTACCTCGCCGATGCCGACAAGCCGCGCGATATCGCGGCCTCCGGCGGCGATCTGGCTGCAATGCCCGAGGAGATGCGCCGGCACCTGGCTGAACTCGGCCTGCTTTAGCCCGCAGGCTACGGGGCAGAGCCCCCGATTGCCAGCGTGATGCGGCTGGTGGGCTCACGCACGGCGCTGCCCGGCGCATCGAGCCGCGCATCTGTCATGCGCACCGTCGGACCCGAAATCGAGATGCCGGCAACCGGCTCACCGAACTCGTCGAGGATGACCTGACGCATCCGGGGTGACCGGGAAGCGAGAAGGGCCTTGCCACTGCCCGATCAATGACGGAGGCTTCGGGTTCCGGCGGAGATCGAATTCATCCTCGAACGCGTCACCAACATCGCCATGAGCACCGAGATCAACAGCGTGAACGAGTTTGAGGACGTGCTATGTCTTGACCCGTCACTGACGATCGAGAATGGCTGGGTCAGCATGGATGCAGCCACGCGCCACTCCGACAGGGCCCCGGCCACCGCCGGCACCTGAACAAGTTCCTGCCTTGCATCGCGCGACCGTAGCTGGTCACAGCCATGCTCCCGTCGGCAGCCTGCACGCGCCATTTCCTCCCCTGCCCTTTGCTTCATCAAGATCCGTCATGCCCCGCTTCAATGCCAACTTGACCATGCTGTTCACCGAACGGCCATTTCTCGACCGCTTCGAGGCGGCAGCCAAGGCCGGCTTCACCGGCGTCGAATACCTGTTTCCCTATGATTTTGCGGTGGACGACCTGGTCCAGCGCCTCAAGGCCCATGGCCTGACCCAGGCGCTGCACAACATGCCGGCGGGCGCTGGGCCGGCGGCGAGCGCGGCATCGCGATCCTGCCGGGCCGCGCGGACGAGTTCAGGGCCGGCGTCGAAAAGGCCATCGCCTATGCCACAGCGCTGGGCTGCAAGCAGGTCAATTGCATTGCCGGCATTGCCCCCCTGCCGGCATTGAGCGCTCGGTGCTGGAAGAAACGCTTATCGCCAACCTGCGCTTTGCGGCAGGCCGCCTGAAGCAGGCCGGGATCAAGCTGTTGATCGAGGCAATCAACCCGATCGACATCCCGGGCTTCTTCCTCAATATCACCGCCCAAGCGCTCGACATCATCGCCAGGACCGGTTCGGACAACCTGTTCGTGCAGCATGACACTACCACATGCAGATCGCCGAGGGCGACCTGGCGCGCACCATGGACCGCAACCTCTCCATGATCCCGCACATCCAATTGGCCGACAATCCGGGCCGCCACGAGCCCGGCACCGGCGAGATCAACTATCCGTTCCTCTTCGCCCATCTTGACCGGATCGGCTATTCGGGCTGGGACGGGGCCGAATACAGGCCCTGGACCACCACCGAAGCCGGCCTTGGCTGGCTCGAGGCAGCCCGCACGGCGCACGGCTGAGCGCACGGCTCTTGCACCCGTTTGGCGCGCCCATGGCAGGGCAACTGCTGGACGCAGGCTACAAGGTGGTCCGCGCCATCAACCGCACCCAGCCTTCCGCTGATCTTCTTGCTAAGGAGCTGACGCTGGCCGGATCGGCGCGCGAGGTCGCGGCAGCCCCGGCATGGTGGGCGGTGACGGGCTCGAACCGCCGACCCTCTCGGTGTAAACGAGATGCTCTACCAACTGAGCTAACCGCCCTAACCTGCCAGACAGGAACCTGCAACCGGATCGCCTGACGCGCTGTGTCCTATGGTGTCAGCGGGTTGGGGGCAAGCCCCTCCCGCTCAGGGCCGTCGCAACCGCCAGGTTTTCCTGTTGTATTGCAAAGTGAAAGCCCCGGTGCGGACACCGGGGCCTTGTGTTATGCGGCTCGGCGCTCAGTGGGCGACCGAGGTTGCGCTGTCGTCGTCCTTGCGGCCGGCGCGGGCGTCGATGCGGGCATCTTCCGCCGCCTCGTCCCACTCGATCGGCTCGGGCTGGCGCACCAGGGCATGCTGGAGAACCTGATGCATGCTGGAGACCGGCACGATCTCAAGGCCGTTCTTCACGGACTTGGGCAGATCGACCAGATCCTTGGCATTCTCCTCGGGGATCAGCACCTTCTTGATGCCGCCGCGGAGCGCTGCCAGCAGCTTCTCCTTGAGCCCGCCGATCGGCAGCACCCTGCCCCGCAGCGTGACCTCGCCTGTCATGGCGATGTCGCGCCGGATCGGGATATGCGTCAGCACCGAGACGATGGCGGTGGCCATCGCAATGCCGGCAGACGGGCCGTCCTTAGGGGTCGCACCTTCCGGAACGTGGACATGGATGTCCCGCTTGTCGAAGAAGGGCGGCTTGATGCCGAAGTCGACAGCGCGCGAGCGGACATAGGATGCAGCCGCCGAGATCGACTCCTTCATCACGTCGCGCAGGTTGCCGGTCACCGTCATCTTGCCGCGTCCGGGCATCAGCAGGCCTTCGATCGTCAGCAACTCGCCGCCGACCTCGGTCCAGGCAAGACCGGTCACCACGCCGACCTGATCCTCGCTCTCAGCCTCGCCATAACGGTAGCGGGGCGGGCCGAGATACTCCTCAAGCAGATCGGGCGTCACCGAGACCTTCTTCTTCTTGAGCAGGATGATGTCCTTCACGCCCTTTCGGACGGTGTTGGAAATCTCGCGCTCGAGATTGCGCACGCCGGCCTCCCGCGTATAGCGCCGGATCAGCTTCTCCAGCGCCTCGTCAGTGAGCTGCCATTCCTTCTTGTCGAGCCCATGCTTGGACACGGCATTCGGGATCAGGTGCTTCTTGGCGATCTCGCCCTTCTCTTCCTCGGTGTAGCCGGCAATGCGGATCACTTCCATCCGGTCCAGCAGGGCCGGAGGGATGTTCAGGGTGTTGGCCGTGGTGACGAACATCACGTTCGACAGATCATAGTCGACCTCAAGGTAGTGGTCGTTGAAGGTCGAGTTCTGTTCCGGATCCAGCACCTCCAGAAGGGCCGCTGACGGATCGCCGCGGAAGTCCATGCCCATCTTGTCGATCTCGTCGAGCAGGATCAGCGGATTGCTGGTCTTGGCCTTCTTCATCGACTGGATGATCTTGCCGGGCATCGAACCGATATAGGTGCGGCGATGACCGCGGATCTCGGCCTCGTCACGCACGCCGCCGAGCGACATGCGCACGAACTCGCGCCCGGTCGCCTTGGCGATTGACTTGCCGAGCGAGGTCTTGCCCACACCGGGCGGGCCGACGAGGCACAGGATCGGGCCCGTGAGCTTGTTGGTGCGCTGCTGCACCGCCAGATACTCGACGATCCGGTCCTTGACCTTCTCCAGCCCGTGATGATCGGCGTCCAGCAGATCCTGCGCAGCCTTGAGGTCCTTCTTGATCTTGGACTTCTTGTTCCACGGAATGCCCAGCATCCAGTCGAGATAGTTGCGCACGACCGTGGCTTCCGCCGACATCGGCGACATCTGGCGCAGCTTCTTGACCTCGGCGATGGCCTTGTCGCGGGCTTCCTTGGTCAGCTTGGTCTGCGCGATCTTCTGTTCGAGTTCGGCCAGTTCATCGCGGCCTTCCTCGTTGTCACCCAGTTCCTTCTGGATCGCCTTCATCTGCTCGTTGAGGTAATACTCGCGCTGGGTCTTCTCCATCTGCCGCTTGACGCGGGAGCGGATGCGCTTCTCGACCTGGAGCACGGAGATTTCGCTCTCCATGAGGCCCAGCACCTTTTCGAGGCGGCCGGCGACTTCCAGCGTCTCCAGCACCATCTGCTTGTCGGCGATCTTGACCGCCAGGTGCGAGGCCACCGTGTCGCCGAGCTTGGAGGGCACGTCGATCTGGGTCACCGCGGCGACGACCTCGGGCGAGACCTTCTTGTTGAGCTTCACATAGTTCTCGAACTCGGAGATGACCGAGCGGGCCATCGCCTCGACCTCGACCTTCTTGCCTTCGATGTCAGCCAAAGCCTCGACACTCGCGGCATAATACTCATCGGCCTTTGTGAACTTCTTGATGCGGCCGCGCGAGGCACCCTCGACCAGCACCTTCACGGTGCCGTCAGGCAGCTTCAGCAATTGCAGGACGCTGGCCAGCGTGCCGATCTCGAAGATCGCATCGGTGGCCGGATCATCATCGGAGGCGTTCTTCTGGGTGGCGAGGACGATCAGGCCATCGGCCTTGACCACTTCCTCAAGCGCACGGATCGACTTTTCGCGCCCGACGAAAAGCGGTACAATCATGTGCGGGAACACGACGATATCGCGCAGCGGCAGCACCGGATATTCGGCAACTGAACCGGGGACGATGGCAGGGCGAGCCTTTTGTGCGCTCATCACGAATTCCTTGTCAGGTTTGCGGCCAGGCAGGCCCCCATATGGGCGACCATCGAGACCGAAGACGGGCCAGCGGGCGCTGGACCCGGACCGCAGGTGCCACCCTCAACAGGCATGGCAAGTTTGATTCTGCAGCCGAATATCAAGGTGGCGATAACAGCCTGATGTTTCAAGCGGCGCAATGCGACATGGTGAGCCTCGGTGGCTCATGAATGCAGCAGGCGCCCTGCTGACGGGCGAGCAAGGCGCATGCCAGCAGCAGCCAGACCAGTGGCGCGCGCGAGCTGCTCCGCCGGCAACCCCGACCCCAGTTGGACGAGCCGCTGCTGGAATTCGGCGAACTGTTCGAGCTTGCATTCGAGAACGCGTCACTGCCGAACACGGTGGCTGCTTGTGTTGCTGGAGCTGTTCCGCGAGCCGTTGGACGACCGGTTGATCGAGGTGTTGGTTGAGGCGTTGCCGCGTGACAGCGTGCCCTTGAAGTCCATCGGGCAGGAGGCCACCTGCACGCCAGAGGCGGCAGGGGTTGCGGCAACGGGGGTAGCTGCCGCGCGGCCCATGCCGACCAGCGCCGGAGCGGTCTGGCCAATCGCCGTCCTGGCCTGTCCGATTTCGGGGACGGCATGCGCCATGGCGCCCGTGGCGGTCAGGGTCGTCGGCGCTGAGCCGACGATCAGTGATGCTGTGATGCGGTGTGTCATGGCGGTCTACTGTTTCGATGCGACGGCTTTCAAATGCCGGTCACCGGGAGAACGACGCACGCAGCCGGGTTATTCCCGGCATGGTGAAAACTGTGTGATGAGGCCGGAACCGGCGGCGTTTCAGCCTGATGGTGGCATCCAAGCAAAAACGGCGGATCGTGCGATCCGCCGTTTGGGGATGGTTTCAAGACCGCAGGCGAATGGCTCGAGTTTGAGCCGCTACCGCGAACGCTCATGCGCTCTTGGATTCCGCCGCCTTGTCCTTCTCTTCGTAGATGTAAAGAGGGCGCGCCTTGCCGTCGATGACCTCGGGGCTGATGACGACCTGATTGACCCCGTCGAGGCCAGGCAGGTCATACATCGTCTCCAACAGGATGCCTTCGAGGATCGAGCGCAGGCCGCGCGCGCCGGTCTTGCGCTCGATGGCCTTGCGGGCGATCACATTGAGGGCCTCATCGGAGAAGGAGAGTTCGACATCCTCCATCTCGAACAGGCGGGCATACTGCTTAACCAGCGCGTTCTTGGGCTCTGTCAGGATCGTCTTGAGGGCGGCCTCGTCGAGATCTTCCAACGTGGCCAGAACAGGCAGGCGGCCGACGAATTCCGGGATCAGGCCGAACTTAAGCAGATCGTCGGGCTCGACCTCGCGGAAGATCGCGCCGGTGCGGCGATCATCGGGGCCCTTGACCTTGGCGCCGAAGCCGATCGACGTGCCCTGACCGCGGGCGGAGATGATCTTTTCGAGGCCGGCAAAAGCGCCGCCGCAGATGAACAGGATGTTGGTGGTGTCAACCTGGAGGAACTCCTGCTGCGGATGCTTGCGCCCGCCTTGCGGCGGCACGGACGCCACGGTGCCTTCCATGATCTTCAGCAGGGCCTGCTGCACGCCCTCGCCCGAGACATCGCGCGTGATCGACGGGTTGTCGGACTTGCGCGAGATCTTGTCGATCTCGTCGATGTAGACGATGCCGCGCTGGGCCCGCTCGACGTTGTAGTCGGAGGCCTGAAGCAGCTTGAGGATGATGTTCTCCACGTCCTCGCCGACATAGCCTGCCTCGGTCAGCGTGGTGGCGTCGGCCATGGTGAAGGGCACATCGAGAATGCGGGCCAGCGTCTGGGCCAGCAGCGTCTTGCCCGAACCGGTAGGGCCGACCAGCAGGATGTTCGACTTGGCCAGTTCGACATCATTGTGCTTGGTCGCGTGGTTGAGGCGCTTGTAGTGGTTGTGGACAGCGACGGAGAGCACCTTCTTGGCGTGCTCCTGCCCGATCACGTAATCGTCCAGAACCTTGCGAATTTCCTTCGGCGTCGGGACCCCATCCTTGGCCTTGACCATCGAGGTTTTCGATTCCTCGCGGATGATATCCATGCAAAGCTCGACGCACTCGTCGCAGATGAACACGGTCGGGCCCGCAATCAGCTTGCGTACCTCGTGCTGGCTCTTGCCGCAGAACGAGCAATACAGCGTGCTCTTGGTGTCGCCGGTTGCCTTGGTCATGGCAGTTCTCCATCGTTGCGATTCGAAAACCGCCGCAACGCGCGGTCATGTTCATCGTCCGCCTCTGGCGGTCCGATTCGATCAGTAATTACCCATTCGTCCCATCAGAACGTTAACGCGGCACACCTGATTGCCGGCCAATGACCGGAACCGCTCACTGTGCGGGAGCAGTATGGGCTGGCAAAGAGCATTCGCCAACCCGCTTTGTGTCACGCCTGCGTCGCAAAACCGTGACCTGCGACGATTCAGCCGGACCCGTTTCAGGTTGCCGATGCCGGCGCGGTCACCGCACCACCGTCATCCGGGCGCTTGCTGATGACCTGATCAATCAGACCGAAGGCCTTGGCATCTTCGGAGGACATGTAGTTGTCCCGCTCCAGCGCGTCCTCGATCTCCTTGTAGGTGCGGCCGGTGTGCTTGACATAGATCTCGTTGAGGCGGCGCTTGGTTGTGTCGAACTCGCGCGCATAGATCATGATGTCGGTGACCTTGCCCTGATAGCCGGCGGAAGGCTGGTGCACCATCACGCGGGAATTCGGCAGGGCGAAACGCTGGCCCTTCTCGCCGGCGGTCAGCAGAAGCGAGCCCATCGAGGCGGCCATGCCGAGGCAGATCGTGGTGATCGGCGGCTTGATGAACTGCATGGTGTCGTAGATCGACATGCCGGCTGTGACCGCGCCGCCCGGCGAGTTGATGTAGAAGGAGATTTCCTTCTTGGGATTGTCGGCCTCAAGGAACAGCAGCTGCGCCACGATCAGCGATGCGCCGTAATCCTCGACGGGGCCTGTGAGGAAGATGATCCGCTCGCGCAGCAGGCGGGAATAGATGTCGAAGGCCCGCTCGCCGCGGCTTGACTGCTCGATCACCATCGGCACGAGATTGTTGTAAACTTCGACGGGGTCGCGATCGCGGATCATGGATGTGGGGCTCCTCGGCGCAGCCAACGATTCGACCGCGCGTGTATCGCTAATGTAGTCACGCCCCACGCGATTACAAACGGAAGCGGTGTTTTCGCGGGCCGGCCATCTGCTCGCTCGCCGCAGCTTGGCACCGTGCTGTGATGATGATCTGGGGCCCGACACCTGCCGCGTGGCATCTTCCAGTTCCTGCGAGAAGCGGATCGCCCAGTTCTTCAGCATGCAGGCAGTGCAACGCTGAGCGCCGATGCGCCAAAGCCGGGAACAGCGCAGACTTCGCGCAGTTCAATGGTCAGATAGTGGGCGCGGCTGATGATCTCCTGAAGGGCTTCAATCTCGTGCTCTGACAGAGACCTGAGCGTCCGTTCAGAAGGGCCCGGTTGGGACGGAGCCGGATAGAGGCTGGACGGGTCGGACAAGGCGGGTCACCTGCTGCTGGCATACCCCCATGGCAGCGGATGCGCTGTACTGGAGACATATCGGGCGCTCCAACCGCCTGATTCGCACTCAGGATGCAGGCATGTGCGGGCACATGCCTTCGGACGCGTTTCGTTGCCTTCGAAGCACCAGGCCGTGAAAGGGTGCCACAGCGTCGCTCTGGTGCGATGCCGCGCTAGCAATCGCCACGAAGCCCGATGTGCCACCGACCAGCTTAGCCGAGGAGGCACCCCGAGAGCCCGGCCGCAGTGCGCGCCGGTCCCGCAGCGACGACATCGCCGTCCTCGAAGCCCTCGATACGATCATTGCATCCGGCGCTCTGGGTGGCAGCGAGCGCCTGCCGGGCCTGTTGCGCTATCTGGTGACGGAGGAACTGGCCGGCAGGGGCCCTCGCTTATGATCCGGCCTTTGCGGCAGGAGGCGGGGCACTGGCCTCCAACATGATCGAACGAGGACGCAGCCTAGGCGGAGAGGCCCACGCCGCGCAGCTGGCGGCAGCCGAGGCGCTGATCGCCGGCTGTTCAGGCGGCAACCCAATGCTGGATAGCACACGGATGGCCCTGGCGGCCTGCAAGGCCGATGTGGCCGGAGTTCGACGTCTCGCCAACGAAGTGGCGACAGCCTATCCGAACAATCCGGATGTTCTTTGCGATGCCGGATCGAAACTCGGCATGGCTGCCGGCGACTGGGCGCAAGCTGCCGTACTGGAAGCCCGCGCGATGGCGCTGCCCTCCAGGATGGGCTGCTGCTGGCCGACGCACACAAGCGCCTTGGCGACCTTGGTCTGCATGGGCGAGGCGATCTTCTGGCCACGGTCGAGCGCCAAAGCTGGAACGAAGACACCAAGGCCGCTTAACGCCGCAGGCTCCTCTCAGCCATCTCGCCATAAGCAAACGGTGGCGTGCCCGAGGCAGCGCCGCCGTATCTCGTCAGGACGCGCCGGTTTCTGACGGCGTCAATCGGCTTTCTTCTTGGCCTTGGCCTGGGCTGGCTTGGCGGCAGCGGCTTCGCCATCTGCGGTGGGAGCATCTTCGTCGGCGAACAGCACGTCACGGCTGACCTTGCTGTCTTCGACGGCCATCTGGCCGAGCAGGTGATCGACCACCTTCTCCTCGAAGATGGGAGCGCGCAGTTCGGCAAGAGCCTGCGGGTTCTTGCGGTAGAACTCCCAGACCTGCTTTTCCTGGCCCGGATACTGCCGCGCCCGTTCGATCAGGGCCTGCGTGACCTCGTCGTCGGAGATCTGGATCTTGGCGCTGTCGCCGATTTCGGCCAGCACGAGGCCCAGTCGCACGCGGCGCTCGGCGATCTTCTGGTAATCGGCGCGGGCGGCCTCTTCAGTGGTGCCTTCATCGGCGAAGGTCTTGGCGGCCTGCTTCATGTCGGCCTCGACCTGACCCCAGACGTTGGTGAATTCCTGCTCGACCAGCGTCGGCGGCAATTCGAACGTGTAGCGCGTGTCGAGCGCATCGAGCAGCACCTTCTTGAGCTTGCGCCGGGACTGGGCGTCCATCTCGCGCTGGAGCTGTGCCCTCACGGCACTCTTCAGCGCGTCGAGGCTTTCAAGCCCGAACGCCTTGGCAAGATCCTCGTCGATCTTGACGGGCTCTGGAGCCTGAACTGCGCTGACCTTGACCTCGAACGAAGCGGCCTTGCCGGCAAGATTGGGGGCCTGATAGCCTTCGGGGAAGCTGACGTTGACGGTGCGCGTCTCGCCAGTCTTGGCGCCGAGCATCTGGTCCTCGAAGCCGGGAATGAAGGAGTTGGAGCCGAGCACGAGGTCGATGTCCTGGCCGGTGCCGCCGTCGAACTTGACGCCGTCGATCGAGCCGACGAAATCGATGACCAGCTTGTCGCCGGCCTCTGCCTTGGCCTTGTCACCCTTTGGCGCAAAGGAGCGGTTCTGGCTGGCCATGCGCTCGAGCGCGCCGTCCACGTCAGCATCCGGCACATCGGCCACAAGACGGGTCAGGGCCACGCCGGAATGATCGACAACCTCGATCTTCGGCAGCACCTCGACAACGACTGTGAAGGCCAGATCGCTTCTGGCATCGAGGGCGGCCTCGATCTCGTCCTTGTCTTCGGGAAAACGCACCTTTGGTTCCATGGCGAAACGCAGGGCGTTGTCCGTCGAAATCTTCGTGTTGGCCTCGTTGACGGCATTCTGCAGCACGTCGTTCATGACCGAGCGGCCATACATCTTGCGCAGATAGCCGGGCGGCACCTTGCCGGGGCGGAAGCCGTTGATCTTGACCTTGTCCTTGAGGCCTTCAAGGCCATCGACCAGACGGGTTTCCAGATCGGCAGCGGTCAGCACCACCTTGAACTCGCGCTTGAGGCCCGTTGAGAGGGTTTCTGTCACCTGCATCGTGCTGGTCCGTTCTGTTCGAAAACTGTCTGTCCAAAACTGCCTAAACCGAGGCCGATGACGCGGTGGAAAACGGGCACGGCTGGCTGGTGCGGGCGGAGGGACTCGAACCCCCACACCTTGCGGCGGTGGAACCTAAATCCACTGCGTCTACCAATTCCGCCACGCCCGCGAAGCCAAACCGTACCGTTGAGCCATCAGCCGAGGACGGATATGGGGTCCCTATAGCAGAGGTTCAGCCAAGTGCAGCAAAAAAATGTGCCCGAATGCGCTGCCGGGCCGGCTATCAGAGCTTTGCGCCAGGATGCTCGTCAGGATGAAGCGCCTTGCCGAGAATGTGGCGCGACTGGCCCACGACATGGCGCGTCGATCCGACGATCAGTGGATCTGCGCCGAAAACCAGGCTGGTATCCTTGTTGGGATAGTCCAGCGAGGACAGGAAATGCTGGAGGCAGTTCAGCCGGGCGCGCTTCTTGTCATCCGATTTGACGATGACCCAGGGCGCATCGGCGGTGTCGGTGTAAAAGAACATCGCCTCTTTCGCTTCGGTGTAGTCGTCCCATTTGTCGAGCGATGCGAGATCGATCGGAGAGAGCTTCCACTGCTTGAGCGGATCGACCTCGCGGGACTTGAAGCGACGGACCTGCTCCTCGCGCGTGACCGAGAACCAGTACTTGTAGAGCCGGATTCCTGTGCGTGTGAACATCTGTTCGAGCAGCGGTGCCTGCCGCATGAACTCGAGGTACTCCGCCGGCGAACAGAACGACATGACCCGCTCGACGCCGGCCCGGTTGTACCAGGAGCGGTCGAAGAACACGACTTCGCCTGCGGCCGGCAGGTGCTCGACATAGCGCTGGAAATACCATTGCGTGCGCTCGCGGTCAGTGGGCTTTTCGAGCGCGACGACGCGTGCGCCGCGCGGGTTCATGTGCTCCATGAAGCGCTTGATGGTGCCGCCCTTGCCGGCCGCGTCGCGCCCTTCGAACAGGATCACGACGCGCTCGCCCGCTTCCTTGATCCAGTTCTGGGCCTTCAGCAATTCGACCTGGAGCGCCGCCATCTGGCGGACATAGGACCCCTCGGTCAGCCGGTCAGCATAAGGATAGGCGCCGCTTTCGAAGGCGCGGCGGATCGTATCCGGGTCGGCCTCGGCACGGCGCAAGGCTTCGCGTCGCTCAGCCTTGGTGGAGCGGCGGCTCGCAGCGCTTTCCGGTGCCGGATCGGCAAGCGATGCGGCGGCGCGGCCGATCGGGCCGGCGCTGTCCAAGGGCAGTTCCCGCTCGGGGATACTCTCGGCTGATCTGTCCATGGCCGGCGCCTTCTGTCGCGATCGTCATCGTGACGATTCAGTGACAGGCTAGGCATGCCATGGTGTGAGCGGCTTGACCTGCGTCAAGTGCGGAGCGCCGGGCCTCAACGGGCCGGGCTGCGTGTCATGCGGGTGATGCCCTTGCGGGCGGCGAACATGCGGCCATAGACATCACCGGCCAGATCGGGGCGATAGCAGGCCTGGCCGAGCAGCGGTGCCCATTCGTATTCGAGCGTGTCGACCAGATCGAAATCCGCCTTCAGCCGCGCCTCGCATTGCAGGCGGTTCTTGCGGTTCTGGTATTCGAGCAGGACGAGCGACGTCCTCGACAGGTCGATATGGTCGAGCACATCGCCCTCCCCGCCCTCGATGTCGATCTTGACGATATCGGGCGAGGCGATGCTGGCCGGATCGACGACGGCCACCTCGTAGCTTTGCACCTGCGATCCCGCCACGAACGTATCGCCGGCATAGGCGGCAAGGCCCGATTCGCCATCGCCGGCGAAGCGGCTCATGAACGTCGCGGTCTTCTGGCCGCCGGGAAAGAGTGCGGCATTGACCGGCTTGATGTCCCGGCGCTGGTGCGTGTTGCGCTTGAGGAACTCGAACGTGCCGGGATGCGGCTCGTAGCAGGTCACGACGCTGCCCGGCCAGCGCGCCGTTGCCCACAGCGCGAAGGAGCCGACATTGGCCCCGATGTCGAGAATGTCGAGACCGATGCCGTCAAAGCCTGCCTCATACTCGCCTTCAAGCACATCCTTGATGGCCCAGTGCATGGCTTCTGGAACGTCCAGACTCATCGGAATGCGCGCAATATAGTGGTTCACGGAATTCAGCCCTCGCTGCGGATTGGTCTAGCCCCGCCGCAGATGTAACGCGTCCGTGATCGCAGCGCAAAACCGGATTGGCCGCCTCAGCCGGCTGCCGGGGCCGCGGTTGCGGGACGGGCCTTGAGCGCAGGGCAAATCCCGTGCGATGGAGTTGCATGATCACCGCATGCAACGGCCTTCGCCTTTCCCGCCGCGCTGCCCTCGGCGGCCTGCTCGCCACTGCGGCAGGCCCCGCTCTCGGCCAGCAACGTCCGCCGCAGGCTGGCGGGTCCGGCACAACCGCGGTGCCGGTGACAGCCGAAGCGCGCGAGGTGCGGCATGCGCTCACCCTCGCCCCGGCGAGGGCGCGGCTGCGGCCAACCCCGCCGGTCGATTTCGACATCTGGGGCGTTAACGGCGCGACCCAGGCGAGACCGATGCGGATACGCCTCGGTGACACGGCGCTGGTGAGCGTGAACAATCGCACGGACCAACCCTTGGCACTGCACTGGCATGGCGTGCGCGGCCATGCGGCAGGTGAAGGGAACGGACTGTGGCCCACGCCGATCGCGCCCGGCAGCGCCTTCACCTACCGGCTGACTCCACCTGATGCCGGCACCTTCTTCTGGCGGCCGCTGGTTCAGGGCGGGTCAGGCCCCTTGCAGGATCGTGGACTTACCGGGGCGCTGGTCGTCGAGGAGGCCAGCCCGCCGCCGGTCGATCTCGACGTCGTGGTGATTGTCGATGACTGGCTGCTGACCGACGACAACAAGGTGGCGCCCTTCGAGCGTGGGCCTGGCCATGCCGCGGCAGGCCGGCTGGGAAGCTGGGTCACGGTCAATGGCCGGTCAGCGCCGGAGCGGATCGCGGTGGCACAGGGCGCGCGGGTGCGGCTGCGCCTGATCAGCGCCTGCAATGCGCGGCTGATGCGGCTGCGCTTTGACGGCATGCGGCCTTACGTGATTGCCGTCGACGGGCAGCCGACAGACAGTTTCGAGCCGCTGCGGGCCGCCCTGCCCTTTGCGCCGGGCACACGCTACGACCTTTTGATCGATGTGCCGGCCGAGACCGGCGCAGTCGGCTCGGTGGTGGCGCAACTGGGTGGCGGCCTGCCGCTGGTGATGCTGACCACGACCGACAGGCCGGTGACGCGCCCGCCCCTGCCGACCATCGGGCCGATCGGCGAGAACCGGCTGCTTCCAGCCGCTGTGCGGTTGCAGGATGCCCAACGGGCCGAGATGGTGATCGAAGGCGGCGCGCGCGCCACGGCAGACGGCAAGCTCGATCTGGCTGGCGTCAATCTCGATGCGCCCTGGCAGATCAACGGCGCACCGGGCGGGACCGCCACCAAGCCACTGTTCAGCGTGCCACGCGGCAAGCCCGTGGTGCTGGCCGTGACCAACCGCACCATCTGGACGCAGGTGCTGCACCTGCATGGCCACAGTGCCCGCCTGCTGCACCCGCTCGATGACGGCTGGGAGCCCTACTGGACCGATACGGCCCAGATCCCGGAAGGCAAGACCCTGCGCTTCGCCTTCAGGGCCGAGTTCCCCGGCAACTGGCTGATCAGCTCCGCCGTAACCGAACGGCTCGATGCCGGGCTGTGGACGTGGTTCGAGGTGACGGGCTGAGATGCCAAACGGTTTGAAGAATCAAGGTTTTCACTTATGCCTTTGATCGCTCCAGCCCGGTGTAACCGACAATGCGCCACATGAGTTTGACCTAGCCCCCGAAGAACGTCTCCCAAGGCTGAATGTGCATCATCGGTCTTGGAGGAACGGACATGACGGGGACTGTGCGGGCGCGCTGTACGCTGGAGTTTAAACAGGAGGCGGTTCGGGAGGCCGCCGTGAAGCTGAAGGAGCGCACGCTGACCAACCTCTACAACCAGCGCCCGCAATGGCTGTTCGACGCGCATGCCACACTCGACCGCGCCGCGGCTGCCGCCTATGGCTGGCCCGAGGACATCGGCACCGACGAGGCCCTCGCAAGGCTGCTCACCCTCAACCCCGAACGCGCGGCAGCGGGGCGCTGAGCGGCCTCACCGCCCCTTCAGCACGCGCATGAACAGCGCGACCCCCACCCCGAAGGCGGCGCCGATCAGCGCGCCGCGCCACATGTTCTGGGGGTTGAAGCCGAACAGGATGTTGCCGCCCTTGATCAGCGGCACCAGCAGGCCATTGCCGAGCAGCCAGGGGCCAAGCAGGCCGAACAAGGCCCCACGACCGAGATCGATGGCGATCGGAATGCGTCCCCCGATCGCGGCATAGACGACGCCCCACAGCCCGCCCCAGAACATGCTGTTGGCAATGGCGGGAACACCCAGCGGGCCGACGGCGCGCATTGACCATGGGAAGTTGGGCACAAACCCGAGTAGATGCAGGGCCAGGATCATTGCCTGATGAAAGACCAGCACGGCGAGCGCGCCGGCCACGAACCCGATGATCAACCGCCTTGCCATATGGTTTGTCCTTGCCTGTTGTGATGCGGCCGGAAGGGCCCGGGCCGGAAGGAGCACGCATCGGCGCCGACAGCCTCCATCGGCTGCAGCCCCCTGCGATTTGCCTGTTTCGCAGACTTGCACGTGCGGTTCGCATCACAAAGAGGTTTGCGACAGGAAAGTCGCTCGGGGGATTGGACTGCCATTTGCGCCGCCGGCGCACTGATCCTTGGGGTGACTGCCTAATTTTAAGGCACTATGCCTTTGGTTTGATCAGGACAAGCAAAGCCTTTATGCAGCATTCTTGACGCTCCGTCTGGCTTGCCCTCATCCAAATGGTATGAGAAGCCTGCTCGCAATGGCCGTCTGGCAGGAGCTGTGAAGCATGAAGAAGATTGAAGCGATCATCAAACCGTTCAAGCTGGACGAGGTGAAGGAAGCGCTGCAGGAAATCGGCCTGCAGGGCATCACCGTGATCGAAGCCAAGGGCTTTGGCCGCCAGAAGGGCCACACCGAGCTCTATCGCGGGGCCGAGTATGTGGTCGACTTCTTGCCCAAGGTGAAGATCGAGATCGTGCTGAACGACGACCTGCTCGACAAGGCCATCGAAGCGATCAAATCCGCCGCCCAGACGGGCCGGATCGGAGATGGCAAGATATTTGTATCTACGGTTGAGGAAGCAATCCGCATCCGCACCGGCGAGACGGGGGCGGACGCGATCTGAGCCAGCCTTTGCCGGCTGACTGATGTTTGCTGATTGGAACACCCGAACCCACCACCACGAGGCCGGCTCCGGTCTCATTCCCGAAACTGAAGATGCTGAGGAAACACCGATGAAGACCGCCAAGGACGTCCTCAAGGCGATCAAGGACAACGACGTCAAGTACGTCGATTTTCGTTTCACTGATCCGCGCGGCAAGTGGCAGCACGTCACCTTCGACGTGGGCATGATCGACGAGGACATCTTCGCCGAAGGCACCATGTTCGACGGCTCGTCGATTGCCGGCTGGAAGGCCATCAACGAGTCCGACATGATCCTCATGCCCGACCCGTCGACCGCCACGATGGACCCGTTCTTCTCGGCCTCCACCATGTCGATCGTCTGCGACATCCTCGAACCATCGACCGGCGAGCCCTATGGGCGTGACCCGCGCGGCATGGCCAAGAAGGCCGAGGCCTATCTCAAGTCGACCGGCATTGGCGACACGATCTTCATCGGACCGGAAGCTGAATTCTTCATCTTCGACGACGTGAAGTTCGCGGCCGACCCCTACAACACCGGTTTCAAACTCGACAACGTCGAACTGCCGACCAACGGCATGACCGACTATGAAGGCGGCAACATGGGCCACCGGGTTCAGACCAAGGGCGGCTATTTCCCCGTTCCGCCGCAGGACACCTGTCAGGACATGCGCGGCGAAATGCTGGCTGCAATGGCTTCGATGGGCGTCAAGGTGGAAAAGCATCACCACGAGGTGGCCTCGGCCCAGCACGAACTCGGCATGAAGTTCGACACGCTGGTCAAGATGGGCGACCAGATGCAGATCTACAAGTACGCCATCCACAACGTCGCCCAGAGCTACGGCAAGACCGCAACCTTCATGCCGAAGCCGGTTTATGGCGACAACGGCTCGGGCATGCACGTTCACCAGTCGATCTGGAAGGGCGGCAAGCCGATCATGGCCGGAAACAAGTATGCCGACCTGAGCCAGGAGTGCCTTTGGTACATCGGCGGCATCATCAAGCATGCCAAGGCGCTCAACGCCTTCACCAATCCCTCGACCAACTCCTACAAGCGTCTCGTTCCCGGCTATGAAGCCCCGGTGTTGCTGGCTTACTCGGCCCGCAACCGCTCGGCCTCCTGCCGTATTCCATGGACCCAGTCGCCGAAGGCCAAGCGCGTGGAAGTCCGCTTCCCCGATCCGATGGCGAACCCCTACCTTGCCTTCGCCGCCATGCTGATGGCCGGCCTCGACGGCATCCAGAACAAGATCGATCCAGGCCCAGCCATGGACAAGGATCTGTATGACCTGCCGCCGAAGGAACTGAAGAAGATCCCGACCGTGTGCGGCTCGCTCGACGAAGCGCTGTCCTCGCTCGACAAGGATCGCGGCTTCCTCAAGGCCGGCGGCGTGTTCAACGACGACTTCATCGATTCCTACATCGAGCTGAAGAAGGGCGAAGCAGACCGTTTCCGCATGACCCCGCACCCGCTCGAGTTCGTGATGTACTACTCGCTCTGAGACTATTCGGTCGAGCATCGGCACACGATCAAGGGCGCAGGCTTCCTGCGCCCTTTTTCTTTGATTCGCCATTTTCAATAGCCGGCCTGGCTCTCGTCGTCAGCCGGCGCGTTTGCAGGAAGGCTTGCTGCCCTGTCAGTTTTTTTCCCGGAAACCGTGTGGTTTGGCACGGTGCTTGCCGGTGTATTGCCAGTGTATTGGCGTTGGCTTCGGCCTCACGCGTTTCCTCCCGACCGTGGATACGGTCTACCTCAAGCCGGGGCCGCCATGCCCCGGTTTTTTGTGTCGGGTTGCTGTTCAGCGGGGCGCGGAGAACGGCGGCGCGCCGGCTCACATCATCGCGAAGGTCAGACCGCCCGCGACCAGCACGATCCCGGCAGCCCAGGCCAGCCAATGCGAGGCCTGCGACATCTGTGCGGGCAAGGCCTCGACATCCTCGAACCCAAAGGCCTGACCGGCCATTTCGGCGTCGCGCGACAGGCGCAGGTGATCGAACGGATTGCCACGCAGAGCCACGATGTCATCCTCCCGCAATGTTCGGAACGACCGCCGCGCCTTTCGCGACGCGGCTGGCGAACCCGAACTCCATGAGACTGGCACATTGCGGTTAAGAAACGGCGACGTCCGGGAACTGTCGTGGCAGACAGCGGGGATGCAGCCCAAACCACTTCGCGGCGCGCCCGGATGTCGCAGCGTGATGTCACGGCCCTGTCATTCCGCGATTCGACAAGAGGTTTCCAAGCTGGTTCTCTCGCGGCCAGCCAGAGCCGGCCAAGAGGCGGGCAGACTCATGAGAAAAGGTATCGCCATGACCACGACCCACAACAAGTCCCAGGCTGCGGAAGAATCCGAAAACGCCGGCACCAACGGCTCGCCGAACAGCACCCTTGGCGAGGTGATCGCTGCACGGTTTCACAGGCGCGACCTGCTCAAGGGTACTCTGGCCGTCACCGCCATTGCAGCCACGGTCTCGCCGCTGGCGCTCTCGGTCGCAGGCAAGGCCAATGCGCAGGGAGCCAACACCACACCCTCATTCAACTTCCGAGAAGTCGCCGCAGGCTCCGACGAGCAGCACCATGTTGCCGAGGGCTATGATGCCGACGTGCTGATCAGCTGGGGAGACAAGGTGCTTCCCGGTGCCGCCGCATTCGATCCGCAGACGCAGACTCCGGCGAAGCAGGCAGCCCAATTCGGCTACAACAACGACTACCTCGGCTACATCCCGATCGAAGGCTCACGGCGCGGCCTTCTGGTGGTCAACCACGAATACACCAACGAGGAACTGATGTTTCCCTCCCTGTCGGGCCGACAGGACCTTCGAAATGTGCGTTTCAAGGAGATGACCAGGGATCTGGTCGACATCGAGATGATGGCCCATGGCGGCTCGGTGCTGGAGGTGGCACGCGGAGCCAATGGCAAGTGGTCGGTTGTCGACGGCTCGCGCTTCGCCCGCCGTATCACCGCCGAGACACCCATGGAGATCACCGGACCGGCCGCCGGTCATGATCGCATGAAGACCAGCTACGATCCCGCTGGACGCATGGTGCGCGGCATGCTCAACAATTGTGCCGGCGCGACCACGCCCTGGGGCACCTGGCTGACCTGCGAAGAGAACTTCAACGGCTATTTCTGGGGCACGTCCGAGGGCCACCGCGAGGCTGCGAACCTGCGCCGCTATGGTGCGCCGGGCAACTGGTACAACTGGGGCCAGCACCACGAGCGCTTCGATGTCGCCAAGGAACCCAACGAGGCCAATCGCTTCGGCTGGGTTGTGGAGATCGACCCGATGGACCCGGCCTCGGTGCCGAAGAAGCGCACGGCGCTGGGCCGCTTCAAGCATGAGGGTGCCGCCAATATCATCAACGGCGATGGCCGCTTCGTGGTCTATCAGGGCGACGACGAGCGTTTCGACTATGTCTACAAGTTCGTCACCGAAGCCTCCGTGGACCGCGCCAACCCTGCCAACAACCGCGACATCCTCGATCGCGGCACGCTGCATGTGGCGCGCTACAAGGCCGATGGCACCGGGGAATGGCTGCCTCTGGTGTTTGGACAGGGGCCACTGACCGCGGCGAACGGGTTTTCCAGCCAGGCGGACGTGCTGATTGAGACACGCCGCGCCGCTGATCTGCTCGGCGCGACCAAGATGGACCGCCCGGAAGATGTCGAAGCCAGCCCGAAGACCGGTAAGGTCTATGTGTTGCTGACCAACAACACCCGCCGCACCGCCGCACAGGTCGATGCTGCCAACCCGCGCGCCGAGAACCGCTTCGGCCATATCGTCGAAATGACACCGAACGGCGGCGACCATGCCGCCAGCGGGTTCACGTGGGAGGTCATGCTCCGGTGCGGCGATCCGGCCATCGCGGCTGTCGGCGCGACCTTCCACCCGTCCACCAGCAAGGATGGCTGGTTCGGCATGCCGGACAACTGCGCCTTCGATGCCGACGGCCGCCTGTGGATTGCCACCGATGGCAATGCGCCGTCCAAGACCGGGCGCGCCGACGGGGTCTGGGCGCTCGAAACCGAAGGGCCGGCGCGCGGCACCTCGAAGCTGTTCTTCCGTTGCCCGAACGGCGCGGAATTGTGCGGCCCCGAATTGACGCCGGACATGGAAACCTTTTTCGTGGCCATCCAGCATCCGGGCGAGGCGGACGAGGATGATCCGAACGCCAAGCCTGTGACCTTCAACACGCCGTCAACCCGCTGGCCGGACTTCAAGGACGGCGTTCCACCACGGCCTTCGATCGTCGCGATCACACGGCGGGGTGGCGGCAGGATCGCGGTCTAGTGAGGCCAGCCTTCCGATGACGCCAGCTGTCATCATCATGCCATCTTTGACTTGTTAATGACATTGCAACGAATTCGGGAAAAGCTTTCCGGATAGAGCAGTGTGGTCGCGCGGATGTACCGCGATCCCTGCCTTAGGACGGGTGGCCTTCAAGCCGCCCGTTTCGTTTTTCAGGGCCTCGTCAACCCGTTTTGGCAGTGGCGCAAGCTCAGGCAAGCGCCAGAGCGCGCCACACTGTCGCCAGCGAACGGGCCCTTTCGCGCACCTCGGCCGCTGACAGCCCCGGCTTGTAGAGCATCGAGCCGATGCCGAAGCCGCTCGCCCCCGCTGCGAGATAGGCCGGCATCGTCGCAGGGCTGATGCCGCCGACCGGCACCATCAGCGTGCTGGCCGGAAACACGGCGCGCATGGCTTTCAGGACAGGCGGCGCCACGAGTTCGCCCGGGAACAGCTTGAGCATGTCCGCGCCGGCGTGAAGCGCAGCGAAGCCTTCGCTTGGTGTCGCGATGCCCGGGGCGGAGATCAGACCCTGTGCCTTTGTGGCCGCGATCACCGCAGCATCGGTGTTGGGCGAGACGATCAACCGGCCACCTGCGTCCGCGACGGCCTTGACCTCAGCCACGGTCTGCACGGTGCCTGCGCCAACCACAGCGCGATGGCCGTGACGCGCCGCCAACGCTGCGATCGAGGCCAGCGGCTCGGGCGAGTTCAGCGGCACCTCGATCAGGCGAAAGCCTTGCTCGACCAGTGCATCGCCGATGGCCGGGATTTCGTCAGGCGTGATGCCGCGCAGGATGGCGATCAGGGGCAGACCGGAAAAGGCCTCGGCGAAACTGGTCATGACATCCCCGCAGCTGACAGGATGGCCGCCTGGCCGGCAACGACGCTGTCCTCTGGGGCCGGTGTCAGCGTTCGCCCTAGCAACCGCGCCGCTTCGGTATAGCGCCGCACCAGATCGCCGTTGCCCACAACAATGCCACCTCCCCTTTCCGGCAAGGCAGCGCAGAGTTCGGCACCGATCAGCACGCCCGACAGGTAATCCGCCAGTTCACCGCCCGGCAAACGCTCGAACAGGCCCAGCGTGCGTGCGCCGAAAACCGCATTGAGCAATGCGCCGGCGCCGGTCAGCCCACGCGCGGCCAGCACACCTCTGGCAAAGCCCTCGCCTGGCACGGCAGCCACGCCTCCTGCGTCGTCCGTCATCAGGCGGCCAAGGATGGTGTGACCCTTCAGGGCCGCAAAGACCTCGCCGGTCATGAAGCTTGCAAAACGGACGATGCGCGCGGCCTCGACCACGATGCACTTGGAATGGGTGCCGGGCATGATGAAGATGCCCTCTTGCAGGCCCATCAGCGCGAGTGCGCCAAACACCTGGGTTTCCTCGCCGCGCATCACATCGGGGATGCCGCCTTGAGGGTCCTGCATCACGCCGGGCACGAGGCTGATCGGCCCCAGCCCGGGCTCCTGCCAGGTCACGAGCCATGCGGCGAGATTGCCCAGGCTGGCAGGCGCGGGAACATAGCGCGCCTCGACCCAGCCCTGCCGGCTCCCGATCATGCCGGACATCACGATGGGCAGCGCACGGACCTGCGAGGGCATGTCGGCCAGAAGGTTGGCAAGCACCGCCGCGTGCTCGCCGGGAGCGACGGTCAGGATGCCGCGCGGCGCGCTGGTCCGCGCCACGATGCGGCCACCACTGAGGGCATGGGCACGGAACGACGATGTTCCCCAGTCAACACAGATCAGATCGCCGTTCATCATTCGCGGCCAGCTCCTTTGCCAGACGCCCAAGACGCCATGGCCCGCTTGCCAACGCAAGACAAACACGAACAGGCCACCCATGTTCCCGTTTCATTTCCGCATTGCTGGCGCGGCATGGCATACAGGGCTGTGAACGAATCGAGTGAAAATCATGTCTGACAGCGATCTCTTTGGCCTTGCGGGCGGAGCCGCATCGACTGCGGCAACGGCTTCTGCAAACCCCGCCGCAGCGCCCGTGACGGCAGCAGCCAAGCCAGCCGCGCCCAAGGCAGAAGCCCGCGCCCAGCCCAGGGCAGGGCAGGGCACGCCCGGCGAAGCAGGCTACAGCGCGTCCGACATCGAGGTGCTCGAGGGGCTGGAGCCGGTGCGGCGCCGGCCGGGCATGTATATCGGCGGCACCGACGAGAAGGCCCTGCACCATCTCTTCGCCGAGGTCATCGACAACTCGATGGACGAGGCGGTGGCCGGCCATGCCACCTTCATCGAGGTCGAACTGGAAGCCAGCGGACACCTGTCGATCACCGACAATGGCCGTGGCATCCCGGTCGATCCGCACCCGAAATTCCCCGGCAAGTCGGCGCTGGAAGTGATCATGACCACGCTTCACGCGGGCGGGAAGTTCGATTCCAAGGTCTATGAGACCTCCGGCGGCCTCCACGGCGTCGGCATCTCCGTGGTCAATGCCCTGTCCGATTTGCTCGAAGTGGAGGTGGCCAGGGCGCAGGTCCTGTATCGCCAGACCTTCTCGCGCGGGCTACCCGCGAGCGGGCTTGAAACCATTGGCCGTGTGCATAACCGGCGCGGGACCAGGGTGCGCTTCCACCCCGATGCGCAGATCTTCGGGGCCGGCGCCAAGTTCGATCCGGCGCGGCTGTTCCGCATGGCCCGCTCGAAGGCCTACCTGTTCGGCGGGGTCGAAATTCGCTGGAAATGCGACCCGGTTCTGCTTGAGGGCCGCGATATCGCCCCTGAAGCAGTGTTCAAATTCCCCGGCGGCCTTAAGGATTATCTCGCCCGCGACATCGAGGGCAAGGACCTGGTCGTCGACAGCATCTTCTCCGGCAAGATCCAGAAGCAGGGTGGTCATGGCTCGCTGGAATGGGCCATCGCCTGGCTGGCCACGGGCGAAGATGGATTTTCATCAAGCTACTGCAACACCATTCCCACCGGCGAAGGCGGCACCCATGAGCAGGGCCTGAGGGTGGCGCTGCTGCGCGGCCTGCGCGACCATGCCGAACGCATCGGGCAGTCCAAGCGCATCGCCAATGTCACGAGCGACGACGTGATGGCGACCTGCGCCGCCATGCTGTCGGTGTTCATCCGCGAGCCGGAATTCCAGGGGCAGACCAAGGACAAGCTGGCGACACTGGAAGCGGCGCGCATCGTCGAGAGCGCGGTGCGCGATGGCTTCGACCACTGGCTGGCCGCCTCCCCCGCGCAAGCCACACGCCTGCTCGACTGGACGGTGGACCGCGCCGACGAGCGCCTGCGCCGCCGGCTCGAAAAGGAGGTCTCGCGCAAGACCGCGACGCGAAAGCTCAGGCTGCCCGGCAAGCTGGCCGACTGCTCGAATGCCGGTGCAGCCGGGTCAGAACTGTTCATTGTCGAAGGTGACAGCGCCGGTGGCAGCGCCAAGCAGGCCCGCAACCGGGCCACGCAGGCTGTGCTGCCGCTGCGCGGCAAGATCCTTAACGTTGCCAACGCCACACGCGACAAGCTCAACGCCAATCAGCAATTGCAGGATCTGGCACTGGCGCTGGGCTGCGGGCTGGGTTCGCAATATCGCGATGACGACCTGCGCTACGAGAAGGTCATCATCATGACCGACGCGGACGTGGACGGCGCGCACATCGCTTCCTTGCTGGTGACGTTCTTCTGGCGGCAGATGCCCAAACTGGTCGACAAGGGGCACCTGTATCTCGCCATCCCGCCGCTTTACCGGCTCAGCCTGGGCGGCAAGTCGGCCTATGCGCGCGACGATGCCCACAAGGATGAGCTGATCGCCGGCCTGTTCAAGGGCAAGAAACCCGAGATCGGCCGCTTCAAGGGCCTTGGCGAGATGATGCCGGCGCAGCTCAAGGAAACCACCATGGACCCGAAGGCGCGCGTCCTGCTCAAGGTCGTGGTCGAGCACGACGCCCGTGACGAGACTGCCGACACGGTGGAGCGCCTGATGGGCAACAAGCCCGAGGCGCGCTTCCTGTTCATCCAGGAACGCGCCGCCTTTGCCGGCGATCTGGTCGACATCTGACCGGCAGGCGCGTGGGTGCGCCCATCGCGCTCACCAAGCATTAACGCTGCCGCGGCATGATGATGGGAAATGCATCGAGCCGGGAGCCTTGCCATGCGTGGCATTTTGCAGCACTTGCGGAGCTTCCTCCGAGATCAGAGCGGGGCTTTCAGCACCGATATCGCCAAGGCCGCCATCGCTATCACGTTCCTGTCGGTGATCGCTGCCAATGTGATGAGCAACCGGATTGCGCCAGCAGAAAAGAGCGCTATGGCGGCGATTTCCGGCGAGGCGGCCAAGGGTGGGCTGATCGACAGCAACGCCACCGGATCGATCTTGCGGAGCCCGAGCATGCCCCGCACAGAGCCGGTAATTCTGCCAAGTCAGGCCCGCCCGCCGCGCTGACCGGCCCCGTTTCTCCAGCCGGTCAGGCCGAGAGCCAGCGCTCCAGCGCCTCCGTGACCGTGTCCGGAGACTCCAGCGTGGCCAGATGGCCGCAGCCGGGGATCGTGACCAGCGTGGCACCCGGAATGGCAGCGGCGATCTCCTCGGCCTCGCGCACCGGGGTCAGGATGTCCTCGGCTCCAACCAGCACCAGCGTCGGCACGGCGACCGCCCCCAGCCCTGGACGGGAATCGGGACGGCCCATGATGGCGCGCTGCTGGCGCACGAACGCCTCCGGACCAGTCTCGCTGGCCATGCGGCGCACGATGTCGCGCAAGGCCCGGTCCTCGCGGCGCGCCGGCGCGACCAGCCGGAGCCACATCATCGCCATGACGTGCTCGAACTGGCCCTGCTCGGCAAGCGCGATCATCTCCGTCCTCAGCGCGTTGGTCTCCGGCGTCGCGGGCTTGGCCGAGGTATCGAGCAGGGCCAGCCGGCTGACACGCTCAGGCGCGCGGCGCATGACCTCGAAGGCGATATAGCCACCCATGGACAGCCCGCACAGCGCAAAGCGCGGCGGCGCTGCTGCCAGCAGCCTCTCGACGATACCCTGGAGGCTGTCATCGAGCCTGTGCTCGGCAACCGTCGCAGACCGATCCACCCCGAGACGGGCCCATTGCGGCGCATAAAGCTCCGCCGTGCAGGTCAGGCCGGGGATCAGGACAAGCGGTTCGGACATGGTCATTTTCCCGTGAAAATCATGAACTTCGTTGACATTTATGGCCCTTTGCCGCAAGCCATATGCAGTCCGTCGGCGCGCATGAACCTGAGCCGCGCCATCGGTCGCCTCGTCCGGAAGAGTGGGAACCGGTTTTTCGAGAGACGGGGCGACAAACAGTGATCTGCGGCACGAGCACCTGTTCGCCCCGCTCATTGCGAAGCGCGCCATGTCCGCCAACATCCCGAGCCATATCACATGTCATTTTCCGAACTGGGCCTGAGCGACAAGGTCCTCGCGGCCGTTACCTCTGCCGGCTACACCACCCCTACCCCGATCCAGGCGCAAGCCATCCCGCATGTGATGCAGCGCAAGGACGTGCTGGGCATCGCCCAGACCGGCACCGGCAAGACGGCGGCCTTCACCTTGCCGATGATCACGCTGCTTGAGCAGGGCCGCGCCCGCGCCCGGATGCCGCGAACGCTGATCCTTGAGCCGACCCGCGAACTGGCAGCGCAGGTCGAGGAAAACTTCATCAAGTATGGCGTCAATCACAAGCTCAACGTGGCGCTGCTGATCGGCGGCATGTCCTTCGGCGACCAGGACGTCAAGATCACGCGCGGCGTCGATGTGCTGATCGCGACGCCCGGCCGTCTGCTGGACCATTACGAGCGCGGCAAGCTGCTGCTGACCGGTATCGAGATCCTCGTCATCGACGAAGCCGACCGCATGCTCGACATGGGCTTCATCCCCGACATCGAGCGGATCACCAAGCTGGTGCCCTTCACTCGTCAGACGCTGTTCTTCACCGCGACGATGCCGGCTGAAATCACCCGCATAACCGAGCAGTTCCTTCACAATCCCGTCCGCATCGAGGCCTCGCGCCCGGCGACAGCCGCGACCACCATCACACAGAGGCTGGTGGCCTCCCATGGCAAGGACTTCGAGAAGCGCGAGACCCTGCGCCGCCTGATCACGGACGCGGTGGACTTCAACACCGCCATCGTCTTCGCCAACCGCAAGACAGAGGTTGCCAACCTGCATCGCTCGCTGCTCAGGCACAATTTCAAGGCGGTGGCGCTGCACGGCGATCTTGACCAGCGCTCGCGCATGGCCGCGCTCGATGCCTTCAAGACGGGTGATGCCAACATCCTCGTTGCCTCGGACGTGGCGGCACGCGGGCTCGACATCCCTGATGTCAGCCATGTGTTCAACTACGACGTGCCGTTCCATGCTGATGATTATGTTCACCGAATCGGCCGTACGGGCCGGGCCGGGAGGCTTGGCGCGGCATTCTCGATTGTCACTCGGCACGACGAGAAATCGATCAGCGCCATCGAAAAGCTGATTGGCCAGACGATTGCCTGGGCTGGTCCGACACTGAGCGAACTGGGGCCATCCACCGCCAGCGAAGATGATCGCGGCAGCGGGCGCGGCGCAGGGCGCGGCTCCAACCGGGGCGGCTCACGCGGCGCAGGACGCGGCGGAAGCGACCGGACTCCGGGCCGCGACCGCGCTCCGCGCGAGCGCAGCGATGGCTATGCCACGAGCAGCGCCGATCAGGCGCCGGTGGACAGGACTATCAGCGAGCCTGTGGCCGACCGGCCAGCCCGCAGGCGGCGCGCCGAGGTGGAGACCCCGGCAGCGAGCAGGCCAGAGGCCGCTCCGCGTCCGGCAACGCCACGCCGCACCGAGGCGGACAGCGTGCGCCCCAGACCGAAGCGCGAGGCTGAATCCCGGTCGCGCGAGAGCGACCGTGGCCATGAGGCTGATGACAGGCCGGTCAAGGGTCTGGGCGACCATATGCCAGCCTTCCTGCTCCGTCCGGGCAGGAAATGAAACGGGCGCAGACCCCCTCGATACGATCTGGACACGTGCAGACACAAACTTAGAGAACTCTTAGCGACCTGTTGCTAGATCATATCAGATTTGATGTGAGATTCGGATAGATGACGACCGAAGCAGAGACGGCACAGGGCATGACGATCGCGGCCCGCGTTGTGGAAGAACTCTGTGGCCACGGTGTCCAGCCCAACCCTCATGCCTTCGCCGTGTGGCACACGCATCTGACAGGCAGTGATGCTGCCCTCAGCGCCGCCGTAAGGAGGCAGCTCGATCAGAAGCTTCCGATCACGGTCGACCTTATCGAGGAACTGCACGAGAACCACATCGTCAGCGGTCGTGCCTTGCGGGTCGCGGAGCGGTCAGGCCGCGCCATCATGATGGAGATCGACGGCATCGTTGAACTGATCCGCCTGTCCCTTGGCTCCAGCAGCACATACAGCGCCACCTTGTCGAACCTGCTCGGCGAGATGGTCAGCACCAACGATCCGTCGACGCTCAAGGAAATCGTCTCGATGCTGGTCAAGGCGACGGAGGATACCCGGGACATCAATACCCAGCTGGAAAGGGGCCTTAGAACCGCCCGTGCCGAAGTCGATGAACTGCGCAAGATACTGGAAGATACGAGGACCGAAGCTCTCAAGGACGCGCTTACCAGCATCTCCAACCGCAAGCATTTCGAGCAGTCACTTCAGGCTGCCATCGAGAGCGCCACCAACACGCGCCGCCCATTCTCGCTGCTGATGGTCGACATCGATCACTTCAAGCAGTTCAACGACCTGCACGGCCACCTGACCGGCGACAAGGTTTTGCGATTGGTGGCACTGGCGCTGCGCGAGAAATTCCCGGCTCGGGCCACAGTGGCGCGCTATGGCGGCGAGGAGTTCGCCATCATCCTCCCCGACGGGGACACGATGGCGGGGTGGGTCGGCGCAGAGGCAGCGCGCCAAAGCATTCTGGCGCGTGAACTGGTCAAGCGCTCGACCGGCGAGAAGATCGGGCGCATCACTATATCGATCGGTGTCGGCACCTGGAAGCATTTAGACACGGGCCTCAGCCTGATCGCGCGCACTGACGCAGCCCTGCTTCGGGCCAAGCGCAGTGGCCGCAACCGCACCGTCACCGAGGATCAACTGGCAGAGAGCGAGGTCGCGTAGAGCGGGTCGCCAAAAGGCTTCTCAGCCACGCCACCGGTTCACGCGGTCGTCTCGACGTCCTTGCGCGGCGTGATCGAGACAGATTCACCGCAGCCACAGGCCGAGGTCTGGTTCGGATTGTTGAACACGAAGGTCGAAGACAGCTTGTCGACCTTGAAATCGAGTTCTGTGCCGATCAGGAACATCACGGCCTTGCCTTCAACGATGACCTGGGCGCCGTTCTCCTCGACCACCTCATCGCCGGGCCTGACATCGCGGGCGACGTCGAAGGTGTATTCCATCCCGGCACAGCCGCCCTTCTTGATGCCGACCCTGAGACCCAGCGCACCATCGTCGGAACGGGCAGCGATTTCGCGGATACGGGCCGCAGCGGCATCGGTCAGGGAAATGACCTTGAGCCCAGGAATTGAGAACATCGCGATCTTCCTTTCCGCTCGGGTTCAAGGCCCGGCGCAACAGAACTGATCGTGTAAGATAATCATTTACGGGCCGTTCGTCGAGTGAGGGACAGTCCCACCCGCGCGACGGGGTGCCTCACCACATGTCGAGTGCGACGCGGGCCTCGTCGGACATGCGCGACTGGTCCCATGGCGGATCGAAGGTCATGTTAACCGACACCCCGGAGACACCTTGCACGGCGCTGACGGCGTTTTCCACCCAGCCCGGCATTTCGCCCGCGACGGGGCAACCCGGGGCGGTCAGCGTCATGTCGATGGTGACGTGGCGCTCATCGGAAATGTCGACGCGGTAAATCAGCCCAAGCTCGTAGATGTCGGACGGAATCTCCGGATCGTAGACCGTCTTCAGGGCGCCCACGATGTCATCGGTCAGCCGGTCGATCTCCGCAGGGGCGAGCGACCCTGACGGGGCCACCAGCGGCGCGTTGGGTTTGATCTCAGTTTCGGTCTCGCTCATGGCAGGCACCTCACGCAAACAGGCTCTCGGCTTTCGCCAAGGCCTCGACCAGCTTATCGACTTCCTCGATGGTATTATAGAGGCCAAACGATGCGCGGCAGGTCGATGTCACGCCGAAGCGCGTCATCAGCGGCATGGTGCAATGGGTTCCGGCCCGCACCGCGACCCCCGAGCGGTCGATCACCGTCGCGACATCGTGGGCATGCGCGCCCGCCATCTCGAAGGACACGATCGCGCCCTTGTTGGCGGCCTTGCCGATGATGCGGATCGAACTCATCCGGCCAAGCCGCTCATGGGCGTAGTCACGCAGCGTGTTTTCATGGGCCAGTATGTTGTTCGCCCCCAGCGCCATCATGTATCTCAGCGCTGCGCCCAGCCCAACCGCCTCGATGATGGCCGGCGTGCCGGCCTCGAAACGGTGTGGCGGATCGTTGTAGGTGACGGTGTCGGTCGTGACCGTGACGATCATCTCGCCGCCGCCCTCGAATGGGGGCAACTTGTCCAGCCAGTGCTTGCGGCCCCAGACCGCGCCGATGCCGGTCGGGCCATAGACCTTGTGGCCGGTGAACACATAGAAGTCCGCGCCGAGCGTCTGCACGTCCACCGGCAGGTGCACAGCCCCCTGGCTGCCGTCGACCACCAGCGGAATGCCATGGGCACGGGAGATCGCAGCGACATCGCTGATCGGCACGATGGTGCCGAGCGCATTCGACATGTGGGTCAGCGACACGACCTTGGTGCGCGGCGTGATCAGCTTCGCGAACTCGTCGATGAGGAAATTGCCCTCATCATCGACCGGCGCCCACTTGATCACGGCCCCGTGCCGCTCGCGCCAGAAGTGCCAGGGCACGATGTTGGAGTGGTGCTCCATGATCGACAGGATGATTTCGTCGCCCTCGCCGATCTGGAGATGGCGGCCGAGGCATGAGGCCAGCATGTTGAGCCCGCCCGTCGACGAGCGGCAGAAGACGATTTCCTCGGTACTGCCTGCATTGAGGAAGGCCCGCACGGTTTCGCGTGCATCTTCATAGGCTTCGGTCGAGGCATTGGCGAGACAGTGGAGGCCGCGATGGACATTGGCATAGTCCTCGCTCATCAGCCGCGTCATCGCGTCCATGACCTGCCTCGGCTTCTGCGCCGATGCACCATTGTCGAGATAGACCAGCGGCTTGCCATAGACCTCGCGCGACAGGATCGGAAAATCCCGGCGGATGGCGGCAACATCAAAGGGCTTCACGGTCGCGTTCATGCGATGTCTCCGCCAAACAGAAAATAGGCCGGGATGCCGATGGCCAGCGACGCCAGCAAGAGCAACCCCAGCCACAGCAACGTGAAGCCGAGCCGGCGCGCCTGCCCTGCCAGCCCCAGCAGATGGCCGGACAACATGGTGGCCAACGCCAAGAGAAACACCAGAGCCCCACCGGAGACCAGCAAGGATATGATGGCAACCGGCCCCGGCATGGCCTCGACCAGCAGTCCGCCGACAAGATCGAGAACGATCACGCCGAGCGTGACCACTGCCGCCGCCAGTGTCGATAGGTAGATCCAGCAGGCTGCGGCCTTCTGATCGGGCCTGCCGCCGAAGCGCGCTGCCAGCCAGGACGCCGCCGCCGGGCCACGCCAGACGAGCAGCACGGCAAGGCCGGCCAAGGCAACGCCGATGGCGCCATAGCTGGCCGCATCTAGCAACAGAGGATCATCATCGCCCAGCGCCTTGCTGACGGCGAGGCCGACGCCGTTGATTTCCGGCAGCACCGTTCCCGCCATCGTCACGACAGCGGAGACAGCCAGAGCCAGCCCGAAGCCGTCACGCTCAAGGCCCATGGCCTGGCGGCGGTCGGCCACGAGGCGGGCATCCGTCACCGTGGACAGGCCTTCTCGCAGCATCCCTTGCAGCGTGGCGATCATGCGCGGCGGTCCATGGTGGCGCTCAAACACCCGCCCCCGCGTTGATGCGCGCTGCGCGCACCTTCAGCCATTCCTGCACCAGCCCATGCAGCACATCGCGGATGGCCTCATGTGCGATGTCATCGATGGCGGCGCCGACGAAGCTTTCGATCATCAGCGATTCCGCCTCGGCCTTCGAGATGCCGCGCGACATCAGATAGAACAGCAATTCGTCATCGAGCGCGCCGCAGGTCGCGCCGTGGGCGCAGGCAACATCATCGGCAAAGATCTCGAGTTCAGGTTTGTTATACATCGCCGCACCTTGGGAGAGCAGAACCGCGTTGGACGCCATGCGCCCGTCGGTCTTCTGGGCATGCGGCTGCACGATGATCTTGCCCTGGAACACGCCCGAGGCTTCATCGTCGATGATGGTGCGGAACAGTTCGCGGCTTTCCCCGCCCGGTTCAGCGGCATGCTCGACCACGAGGGTCGAATCGGCATGCTGCTGGCCCTGAAGCAGGGTTGCGCCATTGATCTGGGCGCGCGCATCGCCGCCCGAAAAGCGGGCATAGACCTGATGGCGGACCATGGCCCCGGTGAGCGCCACGTTGACCGAGGTCAGCGATGTGGCTGAACCGAGATCAGCCGTCAGCGTCGACAGGGCCACCGCCCCTTCGCTGTTGAGGCCGAGGCGGACATGCTGAACGTCTGCGCCATCGCCGGCGATGATCTCGACAGCCGTGTTGGTCTGGTGGGCGAGCTTGCCCTGCCCTTCGTGGCTCTCGACCAGCAGCACCTTCGCGCCGGCCTCGACCACCATCAGCACGCGCGCTGCCGTGGCAATGGCTGACGGGCCCGCCGTGACGAACCTCAGCGCGATCGGGCCATCGACCTCGGCACCCGCCGCGACATGGATCACCGCGCCATCAGTCATGAAGGCCGTGTTCAGCGCCAGCGCGGTGTCGCCCTGCGCCAGGGCCAACGTACCCATGCGGGCCAGCAGCGGATGGCCGCTGCCAAGCGCTTCAGCCAGCGGCACGATGGTGACGCCGGACGGGACAGTGCCCTCGGTGCCGACATGGTAGCCGTTGACGAAGGAGAGCGTGACAACGCCCTGCCCGGCCAGCGGGCTGTTGCCCTTGAGGGCAACGGTCGTTTGGGCGGCATCGGGCTTCGGTGCCGCCGGCGCGGCCTCGCGCATCGCGGCGCGCAGGTCGGTGTACTTCCAGGCTTCGACACGCCGGTTCGGTAGGCCGCTGGCCATAAACGTGGCAAAAGCCTGCTCGCGCGGACCGGCGGGACCGGGCAGGCGGGCCATCAGCGCCGGAAAGCGCTCGATCAGCGCGGTTTCAGCCGCGGTCCGGATGGTTGTGACTTTCGCGTTCATCGCAGCACCCTCACGCCGCGCTCTGATAGTCGCGGTAGCCGTTGGCTTCGAGTTCCAGCGCAAGTTCCGGGCCGCCGGTCTTGACGATCCGGCCCCGGCTCATGACGTGCACGGTGTCCGGCTTGATGTAGTCGAGCAGGCGCTGGTAGTGCGTGATCACGAGGAAGGCGTGCTCCGGATCGCGGCGGGCGTTGACGCCTTCGGCCACGATCTTCAGCGCATCGATGTCGAGGCCGGAATCGGTCTCGTCCATCACCGACATCTTGGGTTCGAGCAGTGTCATCTGCAGGATTTCCATGCGCTTCTTTTCGCCACCGGAGAACCCGACATTGAGCGGGCGGCGCAGCATGTCCTTGGGAATGCCGAGCAGGTCAGCGGCAGCATTCACGCGCTTGATGAACTCGGGCGTGGTCAATTCGGCCTGGCCACGCTGCTTGCGCTGGGCGTTCATCGCCGCCTTGAGGAAGGTCATGGTGGCGACGCCGGGGATTTCCATCGGATACTGGAACGCCAGGAACAGGCCTGCCGCCGCGCGCTCGTCCGGTGCCATCCCGAGAATGTTGACACCATCGAGCAGCACTTCGCCATCCGTGACCTCATAGTCCGGCTTGCCGGCGATGACATAGGACAAGGTCGACTTGCCCGAGCCGTTGGGGCCCATTATGGCCGCAACTTCGCCCTTGGCCACCTTGAGGGTGAGGCTGCGGAGGATCACCTTGTCTTCATCGGCGATCTTGACGTGGAGATTGTTGATTTCGAGCATGGGTCTGGTTCCGTTTGCCAGCGCTGGCCCGGCTTCGAGCCGGGCATATGCGCCGAGTGGGTCTTTGAAAACTGTGAGACGTGTGATGGGCAGCCGGGCCGAACCCGACTGCGGACGATGGGTCAGCCGACCGAGCCTTCGAGGCTGATCGAGATCAGCTTCTGTGCCTCGACCGCGAACTCCATCGGCAGTTGCTGGAGCACGTCCTTGACGAAGCCGTTGACGATCAACGCCGTGCTCTCCTCTGCCGTCAGCCCGCGCTGCATGCAGTAGAAGAGCTGGTCCTCGGAGATTTTCGAGGTGGTGGCCTCGTGCTCGAAGGTGGCCGTCGAGGTCTTGCTCTCGATGTAGGGCACGGTGTGTGCGCCGCACTGGTTGCCGATCAGCAGCGAGTCGCAATTGGTGAAGTTGCGCGCGTTGGTGGCCTTGCGGTGGGCCGAGACGAGGCCGCGATATGTGTTCTGCGAACGGCCGGCGCTGATACCCTTGGAGATGATGCGGCTGGTGGTGTTCTTGCCCAGATGGATCATCTTGGTGCCGGAATCGACCTGCTGCATGCCGTTGGAGACGGCGATCGAGTAGAACTCGCCGCGCGAGCCCTCCCCGCGCAGGATCACGGAAGGATACTTCCAGGTGATGGCGGAGCCTGTCTCGACCTGCGTCCACGAGATCTTGGAGTTCTTGCCGCGGCAATCACCGCGCTTGGTGACGAAGTTGTAGATACCGCCCTTGCCGTTGGCGTCGCCCGGATACCAGTTCTGGACAGTCGAATACTTGATCTCGGCATCGTCCATGGTGACCAGTTCCACCACGGCAGCGTGAAGCTGGTTCTCGTCGCGCTGAGGGGCCGTGCAGCCTTCGAGATAGCTCACGTAGGAGCCTTCCTCGGCGATGATCAGCGTGCGCTCGAACTGGCCGGTGTTCTTCTCGTTGATGCGGAAATAGGTCGACAGTTCCATCGGGCAGCGCACGCCCTTGGGGATGTAGACGAACGAACCATCGGTGAAGACCGCGCTGTTGAGCGTCGCGTAGTAGTTGTCGGTGACCGGCACGACGGAGCCGATATACTTGCGCACCAGTTCGGGATGCTCCTGCAAGGCATCGGAGATCGAACAGAAGATCACGCCGGCCTTGGCGAGTTCGGCCCGGAACGTGGTGACGACCGACACGCTGTCGAACACCGCATCGACCGCGACGCGGTTCTGAGGCTCGACGCCCGCGAGGATTTCCTGCTCGCGCAGCGGAATGCCGAGCTTCTTGTAGGCATCGAGAATGGCGGGATCGACCTCGTCCAGCGACTTGGGCGCGCCGTTCATCTTGGGAGCGGCGTAATAGTAGATGTCCTGGAAGTCGATCTGGGGATAGCTGACGCGGGCCCAGGTGGGCTCGGTCATGGTCTTCCAGCGGCAGAAGGCGTCCAGGCGCCATTCCAGCATCCAGGCCGGCTCGCTCTTGCGCGCAGAAATATAGCGGACCGTATCCTCGGTGAGGCCCTTGGCAGGCTTCTCCATCTCGACATCGGTCACGAAGCCATACTTGTACTCCGAGACATCGATCGCTTTGACCTGATCGATGGTTTCCTGAACAGCTGGCATATGTCGTCCTCCTCGCCGATGCGGGTTCAAGGCCCGCTGGTGGGTTTGTTTCAATTCAGGCTCAGGCCGCGGCCTCAGCCTTCCGGTCAGTCAGCGCCACCAGCACTCGCGTGTAGGCAGCCAGAAAAGCATCGATATCAGCAGCCGAGGTGCCGCGCCCGAGGCTGATGCGCAGCGCCCCCGACGCCAGTTCGACCGGCACGCCCATGGCCGCCAGCACATGGGAAGCGCGCACCTTGCCCGATGAACAGGCCGACCCCGACGAAACAGATACGCCTGCCAGATCAAGAAAGATCAATGCATTCTCGGCCTTGACCTGAGGCGTGGCGAAGCAGCTCGTGTTCGGAAGGCGCGGGACTTCTTGGCCGAACAGCTCAGTTTCAGGCGACAGCGCCAGCAGATCGCGCTCCAGCCGGTCGCGCAGGGCAGACTGGCGATGGCCTTCCGCAGCGATTTCGGCCTGCGCGGCTTCCGCAGCCACACCGAAGCCGACGATGCCGGCGACATTCTCGGTGCCGGCGCGCACCCCCTTTTCCTGCCCGCCACCCCTGATCAGGCGCTCGCGAACCTCGATCCGGCCGGAGCCGAACACCACGGCACCGACGCCCTTGGGGCCTCCGAGCTTGTGGGCCGACAATGTCAGCACGTCTGCGCCCAGCGTCGACATGTCGATCTCGATCTTGCCGGCGGCCTGCACCGCATCGACATGCAGCAACGCTCCAGACTGGCGGCAGATTAGGCCGATCTCTGCAACCGGCTGGATCACGCCCGTCTCGTTGTTGGCAAGATGGACCGATACCAGCGTGCGCTCGCCAGGCGGCGAGGTAGCAAGCGCCGCCTGCAAGGCGTCGAGATCGATGACGCCATCGGGCGACACCGGGATGCTGGCGACCGAAACCTTCGAAAAGCGGTGGCCCTCACGAACGCAAGCATGCTCGGTCGCGCTCATCAGCAGGCGCGTCGTCGGCAGCTTGTCGCCGAGCGAAAGGGAAGGCGTGAGCGCAAAGGCGTTGGCCTCCGAGCCTCCACTGGTGAAGACAACCATGCGGGCCGGAGCCCCCACCAGCGCTCCGACCTGCTCGCGCGCACGCTCGATGGCGGCGCGCGCGGCCCTGCCCTCGGCGTGTACGGATGACGGATTGCCGCTGAGTTGCATGGCGCGCGACACGGCCTCGACGACCTCGGCCCGCACAGGGGCCGTGGCGTTCCAGTCGAGATAGGAGCGGCCAGAACTGGTCATGCCGTCGGGAACCCTCTTGTCCGCGCCTTGCGGGCGCTGGACGTGTCAATGCAGCCTGTTTTGGCGTTGCCGGCGATAAATGCTTGAAATTGCACCCGCGACCCGTGCTATACGCCCTCACCCCACCAGAGCCCAACGGCGACACATGCAAATGTTCTTGCTGCGTTCAGGGCACTTAGAAGAGTTCTAACACCCTAGACTTGGGCCGCGGCAGACAGGAAGTCAAGGGAGCACAGACTTCCGCCCTGATTGCCGCGCCTGTTGATGGGGCGTTCCAGCGACGAAGGTTGACGTGCCATGCCCGAGGTTATCTTCAACGGTCCATCCGGGCGCATCGAAGGCCGCTATCAGCCCTCCAAGAAGCGCAACGCGCCGCTGGCCATCGTGCTGCATCCGCACCCGCAGTTCGGCGGGACGATGAACAACCAGATCGTTTACAACCTGTTCTACACGTTCGTGGAGCGTGGCTTCTCTGCGCTGCGCTTCAATTTCCGTGGCGTCGGACGCAGCCAGGGCGTGTTCGACCATGGCCAGGGCGAATTGTCGGATGCGGCCTCTGCGCTCGACTGGGCGCAGGCGATCAACCCAGAGGCCAAGACCTGCTGGATTGCCGGGATTTCTTTCGGCGCCTGGATCGGCATGCAGTTGCTGATGCGCCGGCCCGAGATCGAGGGCTTCATCTCGATTGCCGCCATGGCCAACCGCTACGACTTCTCGTTCCTCGCGCCCTGCCCGTCATCCGGCCTGTTCGTGCATGGCTCGGAAGACCGCGTTGCGCCGGTCAAGGACGTGATCAGCGTGATCGAGAAGGTCAAGACCCAGAAGGGCATCCAGATCGAGCATCAGACCGTGGAAGGCGCCAACCACTTCTTCGACGGCCGCGTCGACGAACTGATGTCGACCGTGAACACCTACCTTGACAAGCGCGTGGGGCCGAAGCCGCCCAAGGAGTGAGGGGTGAGGCCGGTTCCGCTGTGATCTGCTGACGCCTGCGCGTGACACCAGCGATCCACATCCTGAGCTTGTCGAAGGATGAACGCCAGCGACCTGTCATCCGAACGTCATCCTTCGACAAGCTCAGGATGTGGACACCGCATGCGGCGCGGCGACGGTGACGACGCCATTTGCTCTGTCACAGCCTGAAGCCTGCCTTCCGCAGTGCGGCCCGGAATGCCGCGCATTCCGCCGCATCGGCGTTCGGCATGTGGA